>JAEEGH010013321.1_pt1 | contig 18264 bp, 11 predicted proteins | sample 9134181 | NCBI WGS metagenome assembly JAEEGH01 (sample SAMN16246544, study PRJNA631951) | gut metagenome | biome: gut microbiome; feature: rumen; material: DP-attached | host: Bos | place: Iran: Karaj | collected 2018-10 | reverse complement strand
ATGCTCCTTGATGCAGAGACCGGCGGGGCGCGTCATTATTCCAAACGCCTGGTGTGTCCCACGACGGGCATTTCGTACAAAGATCCCGCCCCGGCAAATTTTTCGTACAATTCGCCGACGGGTTTCTGTCCCACGTGCAAGGGTTTGGGCGTGGTAAATAGGATTGATGTTACAAAGATAATCCCTAATCCAAAACTCTCCATCAAGAAGGGCGCGATAGAACCGTTGGGCAAGTACAAGGACAATTTTGTGTTCAGACAGTTGGAGGCGTTGGCGGAGAGGGAAGGTTTTAGCCTTGATACGCCGTTTGAGGAGTTGACGCCTGAGGCTCAGGACGTTGTGCTCAATGGCTCGCCCGAACCGCTTCATCTTGATTGGATGCGGATGTATGGCGCGGGCGCGTCCACGTATGACGGCATTGTCAAGTACATCGAGAATGCAGCCGACGACGATGAGGACGACGAGACCGCCCTCAAATATTCTGCCGAGTGCACCTGTCCCGATTGCAAGGGCAACCGCTTGAACCGTGAGGCGTTGAGTTTCCGCATTGCCGACAAGAACATCGCCGACCTCGCAATGATGGACATTGCCGACCTGCGCGTTTTTCTTGACGAGATTGATGACAAACTCACTGACCGTCAGCGCAAAATCTCCGGCGAAATTCTCAAAGAAATCAAGACCCGCGTCGGTTTTATGCACGATGTCGGGCTCGACTACCTGAGCCTTTACCGCTCGGCGCAGACCCTTTCGGGCGGCGAGGCGCAGCGCATCAGGCTTGCGACGCAGATTGGCAGCAAGTTGGTGAACGTACTCTACATACTCGACGAGCCGAGCATTGGTCTGCATCAGCGCGACAACGACAAACTCATCCACTCGCTCAAAACCCTCCGCGACGCGGGCAATTCGGTGATTGTGGTGGAGCACGACAAGGATATGATTCTCAACGCCGATTACGTGATTGACATCGGCCCCGGTGCGGGAAGGCTTGGCGGCTACCTCGTGGCGGCGTGTCCTCCCAAAGAACTTGCAAAACTCGACACCAAGACCGCGCAATGCATCAATGGCACTCTCGATGTGGAACTTCCGCCACTTCGTCGTCCCGGCAACGGCAAAACGCTGACCATCAAGGGCTGCCGTGGCAACAACCTCAAAAATGTCAACCTCACCATCCCCCTCGGCAAACTCGTCTTGGTGACGGGCGTATCGGGCAGTGGCAAATCGACCTTAATCAACGAAACCCTGCACCCGATTCTGTCGCAAAAATTCTACCGCTCGCTCCAAGCCCCAAAGGAGTACGATTCCATTGAGGGTATCGAAAATATTGACAAGGTTATAGAGGTCAATCAGGACGCCATCGGACGTTCTCCGCGCTCCAATCCGTGCACTTATACGGGATTGTTTACCGACATAAGGGCGTTGTTTGCAGAATTGCCGCAATCCAAGATAATGGGCTACAAGCCGGGAAGGTTTTCGTTCAATGTCAAGGGCGGACGCTGCGAGGAGTGTATGGGCGCAGGTGTCAAGACCATCGAAATGAACTTCCTGCCAGATGTTTATGTTAAGTGCGACACTTGCGGAGGTCGTCGTTACAATCGCGAGACTCTCGCCGTAAAATACAAGGGCAAATCCATCAGCGAAGTCCTCGATATGACCATCAACCGTGCCGCAGAATTTTTTGAAAACGTCCCGAAAATCCTCAAAAAACTTCGCGCCCTCCAAAATGTCGGTATGGGCTATGTGACTCTTGGTCAGGCTGCAACGACGCTTTCGGGCGGCGAGGCGCAGCGCATAAAACTTGCCGCCGAACTCGCAAAGACCGACACGGGCAAGACTCTCTACATCCTCGATGAACCTACCACGGGTTTGCACCTCGACGACATCCGCGTCCTTATGCGCGTGCTCAACGCTTTGGTTGACAAGGGCAACACCGTTGTCATCATCGAGCACAATCTCGACGTCATCAAATCCGCCGACCACATCATCGATATGGGTCCCGAAGGCGGCAAAAATGGCGGTCACATCATCGCCGAAGGCACACCCGAAGAGATTGTCGCAAAGGGCGTGGGATACACGGCGCAATACTTGAAGCAATACGTTGTCAAAGCATAATGCACAATTCATAGTGCATTGTTTACCAAATCTGTATATTTTTAGGTAGATTTGGTAAATAATTTTAATGTGGCTTAATTTCTTGATTTATAATCAATTATAATGATTTTTGAAAAAATAGTTTACCAAATCTATGCTTTTTGTTGTAGATTTGGTAAACTATTTTTATATTTGTGGGCAGAATTAACTGAAAATCAACGATTATGATAGGAAGAGAAAAAGAGCAAAAATTGCTGTTGGAAACCTTGGAAAGCGACGAGTCGCAGTTTGTGGCTGTGTATGGACGGCGGCGTGTGGGTAAGACATACCTTATCAGGGAAACTTTTGGGTACAATTTTGCTTTTCAACATACTGGATTACAAAACGGCAACAAGGCAGAGCAACTCAAAGAGTTTAAGCGGTCGCTCAAAAATGCCGGAATGAAAAATATTCCCACATTATCAGATTGGTCTGATGCGTTTTTTGCATTGTGGGAGTTTTTGAAGACACTTCCCGAAGGCAAGAAGGTGATTTTTATCGACGAATTGCAGTGGCTCGATACTCCAAAGTCTAAGATGGTGAGCGCGCTCGACCATTTTTGGAATGCGTGGGCTACCACTCGCAAAGATGTTGTGCTTGTGGTCTGCGGCAGTGCTACTTCGTGGATTATCAGCAAGATTGTCAAAAATTATGGCGGACTTCACAATCGTCTTACACGGCAGATATATCTCGAACCGTTTACGCTCCACGAATGTGAGTTGTTTGCCAAGTCTAAACATTTGGGTATGAGCCGTCGTAATATTTTGGAGACTTATATGGTGTTGGGCGGAATACCTTATTATTGGAGTTTCTTGAACAAGGGCGATAGTCAGGCTCAAAGTCTCGACAGGTTGTTTTTTAGCAAAAACGGCGAGTTAGTTGACGAGTATAATGCGCTTTATGCATCGTTGTTTAAGAATCCGCAGCCATATATCGAGGTGGTGTCTGCCTTGGGACGCAAAAAAGCCGGAATGACCCGTCAGGAAATCATAGATGCTATCAAAAAAAATGAGGGCGGCAAACTGACTGCCGTTCTTGAAGAATTGGAGCAATGCGATTTTATCCGCTCTTACCAATCTATCGGCAAAAAGAAAAAAGACACTGTTTTTCAGTTGATTGACAATTTTACATTGTTTTATTTCAAGTTTATGGACGGTACTAAGACTGTGGAAAAAGGTCATTGGTCTAAGATTATGCAGAAGTCCGTATATTCGGCTTGGAGCGGATTGGCTTTTGAGAGAATTTGTTTGCAACACGTCGAACAAATTAAGAAGGCATTGGGCATTTCGGGTGTCATCAGCAATGTTTATTCGTGGAATTATCGACCCAAAGATGCCGGCGAAAAAGGAGTTCAGATAGATTTGCTCATCGACCGCGACGACAATGTAATCAACCTTTGCGAAATCAAGTTTTCAAAGTCGGAATATGCAATTGACGCAGAATACGACCGCGAACTGCATCGTAAGTCAGACGTTTTCGCTCAGCAGACCGACACTCAAAAAGGTGTTTCGATAGTGATGATTACCACAGTTGGTCTCGTAAAAAACGAATGGTCAAACGACATTAACAATCAAATTGTAATGGACGACCTGTTTAATGCATAATGCATAATGCATAATTGCCATCCGGCGGACGCCCTAATTATGCATTATGAATTATGCATTGCCCCTCTGCATTTTTTGCAAACTCCCTTCACCACGCAATTTATCGTCCGCACCTCGAAGCCTTCGGGCGCATCGATGTGCGGCAGTTTGATTTCGTGCAGGCAGAATGTGCGGCGGCAGACCTCGCAATAAAAATGCGGGTGTAGGTCGTCGTCTTCATCATTGTCGTCATCATCGTCGCCGTGCCTGTGGCTGTGGCAGATTTCGTAACGGACGCAGCCCGAGCCGTCCTCGATGACGTGGACGAGATGATTGTCGGCAAAAAGACGCAACGTGCGAAAAATCACCGACTTGTCGATGCTCAGAAGCGCGTCTTCAATTTCGATGAGCGACATCGGCTTGTCGGATTGCAACATCGTCCGCGCCACAAGAATGCGGTTGGCGGTGGGGCGGATGCCGGAAGTTTGGAGAAGTTCGTCTATTGAGGTGTCCATAGTAATGATTATTCTTTTTTCATTATTTTTCCGCCAATTATTCCTGCCGCCACGAGCCCAATGATGAGCACCACGACGGCGAGCCAGTAGATGTACGTTAAGCCAACTAACCCGCTGATGACGAAGGCGAGGCCTATCAATGCCATTAGTTTGGCAAATTTCCTTGCGTATGGCTTTTTGTTTTTCTTGTCGGTGGGGATTGAATATGCCTTTTGAGGCATTATAATCGTGTCGCCGCTCAGGTAGGCGATGAGGGCGTAGAGCAATATGCCGCCGCCCATTGCAAACATTATTATTGAATATACGTCTTCCATGGCTCAATAATTTTTTACATACACAACATCAAAACTGACGGCAAAAAAAATTGCCGAAAATTTTCCGCAATATATCGAAAATTTCTGTCTAAAACAAATTCTCGATAACAAATTGAAAATTTTCGGCAATTTTATTTAATGTTCCAAACGCTGGATGACGGTTGGAGGTGTGTCTTAATTCTTTGCGCCCTTTGCTCCGGTTGCGGTGAATCCGCCGCCCATTGCGAAGATGTTTTGGTCGAAGCTCGAGAGCATCTTGTGCTTGGCGTCACATTCCTTGATGGCAACGCTGATGATTTCGTCGAGTACGTCCACAAACTTCTTGCCCGTTGCCTCCCAGAGGTAGAACGACAGCGAGCCGGGGATGGCGTTGATTTCATTGACATATACATCACCACTAACAGAATCGCGCATAAAGTCGATGCGGATGATGCCCGAGGCGTTCATCTCCTTGAAGGTCTTGATTGCCAACGCCTGAATCATCTTTGTAACGTCTTCGGGAAGGTCGGCGGGGCACTTGCGCTGCGAACCCGACATGCCCTTGCTGCCGGCGGATTTTGCGCCCATTTTGCCGCCCATCTTCATGCCTTTGCTGCCGCCCTTGGCAGAGCCTGAGCCCATGTATTTGTCCTGATAGCTGAGGATGTCGCCGCTGCGCAGAGGTTCTTCAAGCACCGAGGCGTGGCAGTCGTGATAGCTGCCATATACCGAGCAGTTGATTTCCTGAAGGTTTTGCACCATCTTCTCGATGATGATCTTGTCGGTGAACTTTGCCGCGAGATCTACTGCGCGGTCGAGTTCCTCGGCGTTTGCCGCCTTGGAGATGCCAACCGATGAACCAAGTCCGGCGGGCTTCACGATGAGCGGATAGCCAATCTTTTCGGCGCGCGCCTTCTCTGCGTCGTGATGTTCAAACCATTCGCGGTCTGTAGTCCACATATAATCCACGCACGGGATGCCATTGGCCTTGCACATATATTTGGTGGCAATCTTGTCCATTGCGATGTTGCAGGCGCGGAGGTTGCTGCCCACGTAGGGGAGGCCAATCATCTCAAACAATCCCTGCAACGAGCCGTCCTCGCCGTAGCTGCCATGGAGAATCGGGAAGGCTACGTCAATCTTCTTCACCACCTTGCTCTTAAACATGTTGGTCTTGTAGCGGTAGAGGTTGAAGTCGCCACGGGTGGGCGTCATATACACCTTTTCGCACCAGGAGAGGAGTTTTTTCATATTGCGGTAGTTGGACATCGCGGTCAGTCCGGGGCCAGTGTACCATTCGCCCTCCTTGGAGATATAGATAGGAACAATTTCGTATTTGAACTCTGGGAAGGCGTTCATCGTCTGAACCGCAGAGATTACGGAAATTTCGTGTTCCACCGAAACTCCGCCAAATAATACTGCTAATGTTATCATGGTTATTTACGATTTTCGATTTGTTGATTTTCGATTTTTTTGAATAATTAAAACAAGTCTGGCAAGTCGTTTTCAAACAGCACCACGTCGCCGGGATTGGTACGCGAGAATGCCCAAGTAGCCGCGTCGTTGAGGTTTTGGGCGACGTAGATTTTGTCGGTCGGGAACGATTTTTTGATGAGGCCGTCGTATATTGGGGCGGTCTGTTTTGCGCCCACGAGTACGGCAAAATCCACGTTGTCCGCAATCTGTTCGCCGAGTTGTTCGTTGTAAAAATACTGCTTGTCGCCGAGTTCGATGATGCCGGGCGTTATCACAAAACGCTGTCCGGGGAATCCCGCCAACGTCTCCAACGCCATCTTCGCGCCCTTGGGGTTGGAATTGAAGGCATCGTCGATGATTACAACGCCCGCCGCGTTGCGCTTAATCTCCATGCGATGCTCCACGGGGCGCAACTTGTGAACGCCAAACGCAATCTGCTCAGTGGTCAATCCCAATTTGCATGCACAAGCGACGCAAGCGAGTATGTTGCTGATGTTGTAATCGCCGAGTAGGGGAGTGCGCATTTTTATGGTGTTGCCATTGACGATTACGCTGAAATCCGTTCCATCCTGCGAATAGGCAAGTTCTTGCATGTCAACATAGTAATTCGCAGTCTTGTCCGTCGTGGAATAGTATTCAGCCGTCTTGCCGTGGTTGGTATTTTTGATGATTTCGTAATCGGCGTTGAGGAAGGCGCAACCGTCCTGCGGCAGGGAGTCGATGAGTTCAAATTTGGTCTTGCGGACGTTCTCGATGTTTTTGAAAGTGTCGAGATGCTGCTCGGCGACGGAAGTCAGGATGCCGTATTTGGGATGCACGAGGTCGCAGATTTCCTTGATGTCGCCAATCTGTTTTGCGCCCATCTCGCAGATGAAGACTTCGTGCGTGGGTTTCAGGTATTCGCGGATGGTGCGCACAACGCCCATCGTTGTATTGAAACTGCCCGGAGTCATCAGCACGTTGTATTTTTGCGAAAGGATGGTTTCAAGGAAGTGTTTGGTGCTTGTCTTGCCATAACTACCTGTAATGCCGACAATTATCAGTCCCGGATGCTCCTTCAAAATACGCTTGGCATCGTTGATGTACCAATTGTTGATGCGGCGTTCCACGGGTTTGAGGATGATGTTGGCAATCGGGAGGATGATGCACGTCAATACGCCGTTAGCAGCGGTGGTCAGCAATCCGCCCATCATTCCGGTATATATTACATTGGCTACTACGCCTATTACGATTATCGCCAACGACGTGAAATACAGCCTCTTGGCGCGTGAGGTGAATTTGAGTTTCACCTTTGATTTGCGCGTCAGGGTTTTTATCGTCAATAATAATTGCATCAATGACGGCAACATAAGCCACCACTTGTTGATACCTGTAAACCAAATAATTGCGATGGCAACCAAAGCCGCGAGTTCCACAACGCGGTCGATGGAGGCGTAATTTTTGCCGAGCCACTTGAAGTAACGCTCGTTGCGGTAACTGTTCTGCTGGAACATCTGCAACTCATATCCGAGTTTTACGCAGACCCAGACAGCCGCCACTGCCAAAAATACTATTGTCAAAACTGTTTCCATATATATTTTTCCGTTGTTATATTATCAACTCTTTAAGAAATTTTCTGCTACTGTGAGGAAAAACGGCGAATTTTCCAAAAATGCAAAGTGCGTGCAGCCTGGCATCACCACGAGACCCGCGTCGGGGATTAGTTTTTCCATAATCTGCGCATCGGCTACTGGTGTAGCGGTGTCGTTGGCGCCCCAAATGAGTAGGGTAGGGGCTTTGATGGACGGCATCACGTGTTGGAGGTCTTCGACCACCACTTTTTTTAGCACTTCCTTCATTATGCCCGATGCGTTTTTGTAATCTTCTGACGCCAAGGAGTTTACGAAGGGGCGGACGAGTTTTTCAGTTGCCGCTTCGCCTATTACTTTGGCGGTTACTTTTTTGAGTTTGGAGAAAATTCTCGACACTGATATTTTGGTGCTTTGAGGCTTGACGCCCGCCGCGTCGGTGAGTATCACTTTGCCGACATAATTATTGCGCGATGCAAGCAATATCGACACCCTTCCGCCAAAAGAGTGTCCGATGAGGGTGGGGTTTTTTAGTTGCAATTGCTCTATCAACTGCTCCGTGCAGCGTGTGTACAGCTCCACGCCCCACACTTCCGGCGGTTCCTGACTTTTGCCAAAGCCGGGGAAGTCGATGGAAGTGACGCGGTGCGCCTTTTCGAGACCGTCCTGTATCGGCTTCCAAATATCGAGGCTGCAACCCCATCCGTGCAGCAGCAACACGTCGTCGCCCTCGCCGGTGGTCTTGTAGCGGATATTCACGCCGTTGATATTTATGATGTTTTCCATTGTTGTACGCGGTGTGTTTGTTTCATCGTGCAAAGTTAAAAACTTTTTGTCATAATGTAACATTTTTTTTATCGAGTTGACCCACGTATGCAAAAAAAAGGCGCAGCCACATTGTTTTGTGTGCCGCGCCTCTTTATTATATTAATTATTATAAATGAGACTTAGAAGAACTTCACCCTCTGGTCGGTGATGTCAGCCTGGTCGATGATGGCCGGGGCTACCTGGTAGGACGCCCTGTTTTTGAGTTCGAGCTCCATCATCTTCTTGTCGGTGGTGACGTTGATGGGCTGGATAGCCTGTGCGGGGGTGTAAGAAGTATTCTGCAATACGTAAACGCCAGTCTCGCCCTTGATGGGAGCCGAGGTCTGACCCTGCTGCAACGATGCTGCGGCAGCGATTACCTTGGGCTCAAATCCTATGCCGGGCATTGCCGACATGTCGAGGTGTACGGAAGTTGCATTCTGTACTTCCTTGCCCATCTTGTTGGCTGCGTCTTCCACGGAGCTTACAGTACCGAGCTTGCTGATGATCAGGTCGCCCTTTGCGTCGTTGGTAGCGATGCGGGTTACTTCGCTCTTGACTGCATTGATGCTCTTGGTGCCTTTGGGAAGTACGCCGGTCAATACGTAGATGATGAAACGGTCTTCTGCTTCATATACATCCGATACAGCTTCCTTCTTGTCGTCATTGAATACGTCCTTAACAATTACGCGGGTGTTTGCGATGCCGGGGAGGCCTTCAGAGCTGGATTTGAGTTCGGCAACGCGGGCTACGAGTTTCTCTTCCTTGATTGCCTCTTCAAACTGCTGGCGGGTCCTGTTGCGGCCTGCAAATTCGCTTGCGCGGGCGTATGCGGTCTGTGTGGTCTGCTTGCTCGGGGGGATGTCCACCGATGCAACGGCTACAGCTACCTTGAGCTTGGGTGCGGTCTTGTCGGTTACCTTCATGATGTGGTAGCCGTATGTCGACTTCACGATTTTGGTCTTGCCCTTCTCTGTATTGAAGCAAGCATCCAAAAATTCAGGAATGAACGATGTGCGTTCTGTCACCCAGCCGAGCTTGCCGGAATCGGATGCTGAACCAGGATCTTCGCTAAACTGAGCTGCCAATGCGCCGAAATCGATGCCCGAATTGTAAACGTTCAGGAGGCTGTCGGCCTTAGCCTTCACCTTGAGCGAGTCGGCGGGGTTCTGTACGAGCAGGAGCAAGTGAGATACCTGCACCGAGTCGGAACGCATAGCCTTGTCAGTGAGGCGGGCCACTTTGTAGTAATTGCCATCCTTGTAAGGACCATATACGTAGCCGGGCTCTTGCTCAAACATGATGTCGTCGAGTGTCGAGTTGCCAAGTTCGCCTTTGCTGTAGTACTTGAGCTGGTTGTCGGTCTTGCACTCAGAATTGATCTTTACGTAAGAATCAACATCGGCGGGCTTGGAGGATTCGAGGCCTTTCTTAACGGCTTCGGCTTCCTTCATTGCGTCTGTGCTGTCCTGTGCGGAGGGGGTGATGTCGAATACAACGTAAGAAATGCTGCGGCTTTCCTCTGCGTTGTAGTAACGCTTGATGTTGTCGTTGTAAAAAGCCTTGAGCTTGTCGTCCGATACAGACACTTCCTCGTCCTTGATGTCGGTGTAGGGGATAGCCACGTACTTGATGTCAGAGATCTGAGTCCTCTGAGCAAATTCGCGCTCCACTTCAGCTGTGGTAACGTTGAGACCTGCGTTCACCATCGAGAGGTACTTCTGAGCCTGCCTGTCGTTGCGGAGGTCGTTCTCCATATTCTGCCAGAGGAAACGGTAAGAAGCGTCCTTGTCGCCCTGCGCGATGAAATCGGAGATTACCTGCGGATTGTACATGCCAGTCTCGCGGTCTGTTGCAATCTGGCGAATAACGCCGTTGCTGATTTGTCCAGTCTGGATGAGATGAGCCACCTCGGCATCTGTAACGATGATGCCCTGGTCGTTGGCGTTTTTGAGGATTGTATTGTCCAAAACTGCCTGCTCCCATACATATTTGCGCACCTCGTCGGATGTTGCGGCGTCGAGCGTGCTTGTGTTGTAGAGGAGTTTTATGTATGTTTCCCTTGTCTCTACCTGCTGCTGAAACTGCTGATAGTCAATCGTAGTGCCGTTGATGTCGCCCATCTTGGTCTGGCTTGCGCCGAATATGGTCGCGCCCGACGAAATGAAGTCGCCAAGCACGAAGGCGAGCAACGCGCCACCCACGCATATTGCAATCAACTTGCCTTTGCTCCTGATGGATGAAAGTACTGCCATTATCTGATGTCTTGTGTTGTGGTTTTCTTATTGTTGTTGCATAAATCAAAAAACCCCAATCCCGCTACGAATTGAGGGCTTTGAATCTCCTTCTGTGTTAGAGATTGGAACAATTCTAATAGTGTCCCTGGCATCTTGCCTCGGATGATACGGTAAGTTTCTTTCTGCCTTTCCTGCGGCGTGCGGATAATACCTTGCGACCGTTGGCAGTCTTCATACGCTCTCTAAAACCGTGCTTGTGCTTGCGCTTCTTGATAGAAGGCTGGAATGTGCGTTTCATTTGCTTTTATGTATTAAAGTTTTTAATGTTTTATTATCCTGTTGGAAAGCATTTCAATGCGATTTTGCTTTGATGCTTTTCGGGGGGCAAAGTTATGACATTTTTTTTGAACTGCAAAATTTTTTTTGAAAAAAAACGAAGGTCGGGCATTTTTTTATTTTCTTTTTATATATTTGCATTGGAATTTATGAATATAAAACGAGATTATTATGGCAGCAATAGTATTACAAGTGCCTGATGAGAGCCTTGTTACAAAGGTGAAACAGGCTTGCAAGATGCTTGTGGGCGTGGTTTCGGTAAAGGTCGAAAAGTCCAAGGCTAAACCCGTACAAGAAGAATTTGACATTACCAAGACCGCAGGGTTCAAGGAGGCTATGGACGATGTCAAGAATGGTAGGGTGACACATGCAGATAGCGTGGACGATATGTTCAAACGTATATTTGGTGAGGATTATGAGTTATAGTATCAATTATTCCAAACGTTTCGAGAAGGATATGAAACGTTGTAAAAAAAGAGGCTATAATTTGTCGTTGGTGTATGGTGTCATACAATTGTTGTCGGAAACGGGAGCATTGCCGCCTACATACCATCCTCACAAGCTCTCTGGTACATTGGAAGGTCTGTGGGAGTGCCACATTCAATCTGATTGGTTGTTGATATGGGAGCAGAATGACAAGGAATTGACCCTTCTTTTTTTACAGACGGGATCGCACTCTGATTTATATTAAATCTTTATATATAAAAAAATCACCGCCTTTAATATTATAAGGCGGTGATTTTTTATTTGTATAAAGGTCAACTCATTAGAATATGTATTTTATCCCAATCTGTCCGCGCCAACGCGAGTAGTAGTCGGCGTAGGAGCGCATGTTGTAGTCGGCGGGGTGGAGGAACTGGTATTGTCCGTTACCGGCGTAGGTGATGGGCTTGTAGTAACCCGAGCTGCCCGAATAGCGTCCCCATTTAGCGTTGAACATATTTGAGATGTTCATCACGTCGAATGAAAGCTCGATGGCGTGGGTCTGCTTGCCAGCCTTGAAGCTGAACCTCTGCGCGAAGTGGAAGTCGAAGTGGTTTTCAAACTTCTCATTGTCGGCGTAACGCTCGAAATATTCGCCTCTGTGGTCTGCCAAATAATCTTCCGATGCAATCCACGCCTTCAAGTTGGTGCGCTGCTGCTCTTCGGTGTATTTGTCGTTGGCCTTGAAGCTCATCTGGTCGATCTGTGCATCGGTGGGGATGAAGATGAGGTCGTTTTCGTTGGAGCCTTCGCCATTGACATCGCCTTCATAATAGAGGCTGTACGCGTTGCCCGATACACCGGTGTAGATGAGCGAAATCGTAGATTTCCAGTGCCCTGCGTATTCCTTTGCATACGTCATTGCTGCCGTTATGCGGTGAGGCACATTGTAGGCTGAAAATCCGAGTTCCGGGTCGTTGGGGTTTTTGTAGGTGTAATTATAATTGTAATTGCTCTGTGCAACACTCGAGCTGCCGCTATTGACAGACTTGGACCTCGTGAAGGTGTAGGACGCCGAGAGGTTGAGTCCCGAATTGAACGACTTGCTGCCACGGAGCGAAACGCTTGTGGAGTAGCCCTTGTTGGTATTGTCAAGGAGATATACGTTGCTGAGGGTCTTGTCGAAGTAGTCGTCGCCGGTGGTCGGTTTTTCAAGCAAGGGACGATTGTCAAAATTGAGACCCGAAACACTATTATAAGTAGTGCCGGTAAGCTGACGGGTCAGGTTTTTGTAAACAATGTCGTTGACCACCTTCGAGAGCAGCCATTCTGCGGTCCAGTCGATGCCGCCGAGGGTGAAGTCGAATCCGAGGTTGAACTTGACGCTCTGTGCAAACTTGAAGTCGTCGGTGAATACATTGACGGTCTGGCTGCCCGACGCGCTCAATGTGTTGTACATCTTTTCCTGTGCGTAGGGATCGAGGCTCAAGACTGCGTCCTGCAATTTTTTCTTCTCGTCGAATGTCACGAGCTGTATGCCGGTGTTGGAGAAGCTGTTGGAGAGCCATACGAAGGGAATCCTGCCTGTAAATAAGCCAACGCCGCCACGGAGGGTGAAATTGCCCTTGTCGTCAAATTCGTAACGGAAGCCAAACCTCGGCGACCAGAGCGGTGCGCTGCTGAGTTTTTGGTTGGTCTTTACGTTCCAGCCCGCCTTCTTGGCGTATGCATTGAAATCCGTATTGTCGGCGGGGGTGTCGAAGAATACGGGGATGTCGATCCTGACGCCGTAGGTGACGTCGAAACGGTCGCTGACAATCAGCTTGTCCTGTACGTAGAATCCCAACTGCGCCGCGCCAAACTTAGCCGCCCAGCGCTTGTCGCCGGTCACTGTCTCGTTCGCCATGCCGAAACGGTAACGGTAGAGGGAGTTGAAGGTTTTGCCGTCTTTTTCGTATGTGGTGATGCCGTCGGCGAATTTGTAGAAGTCGTCGGGAGTATTGAAGTAGTACGAGCCGTAAGCATCCTGGATGAAGAGGTTTGCAAACTTGTAAAACTCGTTGTGCGTGCCGAATGTGAGCGTGTGCTTGCCGGCGTAGATAGTGAGGTTGTCGGTGACAGTTACGATGTCTTGGTCGAGGCCGTTGGCAGCCGAGCTGCGTTCAGTGCCGAATGTCACCGAGCCGTCGCCCACGTTGCTGACCTGAATCATCGGTGCAACGCCGTAGGGGTCGCGCTTGTCGCGTACAATGACGTATGACGCCTTGAGCTCGTTGGATACCTTGTCGGAGAATCGGCTCTGGAGCTCGGCGGCGATGGTATTGGTCTTGGACGAAAAGTCGTATGCGTAAGCCTTGGAGTCGAGGTATGCGGCGGTGCTTGTGCCGTTGAGCTGCTTGGCGTTCACCATACGCCAGCTGACTGACGCCTTGTGCTTGGTGCTGATGTTCCAGTCGAGTTTCAGTCCAGCCTTGTCGGATTTCACGTAGTTGTCAAGGTCGGAGAATGCATCGCTGTAGCCTTTTGACTTGAGTACGTCGAGGATTTTCTGAGCCTCGGTGGCGTCGGTCTTGGATGCCGGTGCGCCAAGTCCGTAATTGTTGGGATATGTCTTGTCGGTGTGTTCGTAATTGGCGAAGAAGAATAGCTTGTTTTTAACGATGGGTCCGCCGAGGGTGAAGCCGAGACGGTACTCTGATTCGTCTTCATATTTTTCGCTCTCCTTGCCGTTCATCATTTCATAACGCTTGCCGATGAGGTTTTGGTTATTGAAGTCATAATAAACGCTGCCGTGCAAAGTGTTGGTGCCCGACTTGGTGATTGCATTGATGGAGCCGCCTGTAAAACCGCTCTGCTTAACGTCAAAGGGTGCTACGCTCACTTGTATTTGGTCGAGGGTCTCCACGGAGATGGGCTGTGTGCCGGCTTGTCCGCCGTTGGAGCCATTGGCGGTAAGGCCAAAAACGTCATTATTCATTGCGCCGTCCACCTGGAACGCATTGTAACGGTTGCTGACGCCCGCAAAAGACATTGCGCCGTTGTTGGAGGTGGAGATGAGCGGATTGAGCCTTGCTGCGTCTGCGATGCTGTGCGACATCGAGGGCATGTTTTCGATGTCCTCGGCCTTCACGCGACTCGATGCGCCGGTCTTCGAAGCGTCAAATTTGTTTTTAGATACAATTACAATTTCCTCCAATTCCTTGGCCTCGTCGTTGAGTGCGGCGTTGAGCTTGAAGGTCTCGCCGAGGGAGAGGTAGATGCCGTCCTGCTTGTATGGCGACATGCCTACAAACTGCACTGTCACTTCGTAAGGACCGCCCGGCTTCATGCCTTGGATGATGTAGCGGCCGTTGATGTCAGTAATCACAGCGTATTGCGCCGACGTTTCGGTGTGCACCGCCACGACTGTTGCGCCAGGCAGAGACTCGCCGTCGCTTCCGCTGACGACGCCCGTGAGCGACGATGTGGTCACCTGCGACATGGCCGCGCCCGCAACTAACAACATCATCAGCGTCATAATCAATGATTTGAATGTTTTCATATATGCAATTGCTTTTTGTTTGAAATTTCCCGCAAAATAACACAAAAAAATTAGAATTTATGTTTTTTTAATATTTTTTTTACGTTATATTGTGCAAATATTTCGACAGAATGTATTTCCTTTGCAATCAGAAACATTACTGTATGTCAGCATCACAAATTATAACGGTGGAAACACCTACTCTGAGTCCGATGGAGACCGTCAAGAAGGCTCTCAACATCATGGACGGTGGCAAGTACGAGCATCTTCCCGTTGTGTCGGAGGGGATGTTGTACGTAGGGCTTGTGTCTTATGACAAGCTCCGCGATGGTGTCGGCCCCAATGCGCTCATTGAGTCGCTTGCACTGGACAAACCATCGACGTCGGACCATAACGACATATACGGCGTGCTCCGATTGATGTCGCAGCAGCACTATTCCATCCTGCCCGTTGTGGGCGACGATGGCAAATATCTCGGCTGCATCACCCGCGAATCATTGATAGACCAGCTCGCCGAAATGACCGCTGCGCATGCTCCGGGCGGCGTGATAGAATTGGAGACCGACAGCCGCAATTATTCCCCTGCAGTAATCTCCGGCGTGGCAGAATACAATTCGATGAAAATCCTCTCGATGCTTTCGCAACCTTCTGGCACTCACGGTGTGAGGGCAGTCCTCAAACTCAACGGACACGAGACCACATCCGTAATCCAAGGGCTTGAGCGCAACGGCTACCGCGTCCGCAACGTCCGTGGTGGCGATTCCAAATACAACGACATGCTTGAGGAGCGTTACGATGCGCTGGTAAGATATATGAATGCGTAATTAATGCATTATGCATTGAAAATTTATCCCTGAATATTATCCACATATACCTCGTCGAATCCGGCGATGAGTGCGGAGATGCGTTTTTCGTAGTCGGTGCGTTTTACTTTGACGTCGAGTGTGATTACATACACCTTTTTTTCATCTTTCATCGTCATCTCTATATTATAGGTGTCAATACTAAACCCAGCACCCTTAATTTTGTCAAGGATTGAATTGACCTCATAGCGCGATTTTGCCGTTATGGAGAGCGAGACTGTCTTTTTGCCCATCTTGCCGAGGATGAAATTGAAGGTCTCCAAGCCAATTAATACCAATACGGTGGTTGCCGCCGAGAGTGCGTAATGCCCTCCGCCGCAAGCCATGCCAATTGCAGCCGTCACCCAGATGCCCGCCGCCGTGGTGATGCCGCGAACGATGTGTTTTTGGAATATAATTGCACCTGCACCGATAAAACCAATGCCCGTGACTATGTTGGCGGCGATACGCGCAGGGTCGAGCGAGTAGTTGGTCTTGTCAAGGAGCGGGAGGTCACTGTCAAAACCGTGTATTGACATTATCATAAATATCGCGCTGCCCAACGCCACAAGGAAGTGCGTGCGGAATCCGGCCATCTTGGACCTGTATTCGCGCTCCAATCCTATGACGCCGCCCAGCAACGCCGCTATAAATATCCTCAATAGGTGTTCGTAGTTGATTATTTCCATAATAGCATCTTGTTTATATGCGCAAATATAATAAATATGGTGTGAACCGCCAAGCCGCATTGCGTTTTTTTGAAGTCGATTGCAATTGACATCAGTAATTCACGCAAAAAGGGTACGTATGCAACGTATGTTTTTTTTATCTTAAATACGTTTTTTCATTAGGGCTACTCTGAAAACTTATTCATATCTTTGCAGTGTTGAAAATAACAATAATAACATATAAAATAAAAACCAAAATGAGTGGATTAAGATTTCAAGTAGTAGGTGCGGCGTTCAGCAAGTCGCCGCTGCCTGTAGAAACGCCCCAGGAGCCCACGTCGGCATATTTCGGCAAGTACGTGTTTGGCAGGGAGCAGATGTCCAAATACCTGTCCAAAGAGACATTGAAGAAGTTTGACGACATCACCCGCAATGGCAAGCCCCTCGACCGCGGACTTGCAGACCACATTGCCGCCGGCATCAAGCAGTGGGCTATAGAGCATGGCGCTACCCACTACACCCACTGGTTTCAGCCGTTGACAGACGGCACCGCCGAAAAACACGACTCCTTCATCGAATACTCCGGCAAGCCGGGCGAGGGTGTCATCGAGGAGTTTTCGGGCAAGCTGCTCGCACAGCAGGAGCCTGACGCATCGAGCTTCCCCTCGGGCGGTCTGCGCAACACCTTCGAGGCGCGCGGCTATTCGGCATGGGATCCCTCGTCGCCTGCATTCATCGTGGACGACACACTCTGTATCCCGACTATCTTCATTTCATATACCGGCGAAAGCCTCGACTACAAAGCACCGTTGCTCAAAGCCCTTGCTTCTGTCGATAAGGCGGCTACCGAGGTTTGCCAGTATTTCGACGACAATGTTAAGAAAGTGTATTCGTACCTCGGATGGGAGCAGGAATATTTCCTCGTGGACGAAGGCCTCTATGCAGCCCGTCCCGACCTGTTGCTTACCGGTCGCACCCTCATCGGTCACGAATCCGCCAAAAACCAGCAGCTCGAAGACCATTATTTCGGCGCAATTCCTGAGCGCGTACAGGCGTATATGAAGGAAGTGGAATTTGAGGCTTACAAATACGGCATCCCCTGCAAGACCAGGCACAACGAGGTGGCTCCCAACCAGTTTGAGCTCGCGCCCATCTTCGGCGAGACCAACCTTGCCAACGACCAGAACCTCCTCATAATGTCTATTATGAAGCGTGTGGCGCGCAAGCACGGTTTCCGTGTCCTCTTGCACGAAAAGCCCTTTGCCGGCATCAACGGTTCGGGCAAGCACAACAACTGGTCGCTCGGCACCGACACTGGCGTAGGCCTCCTCACGCCTGGCAAGACGCCCGAAGAAAACCTCCAGTTCGTTACATTCGTGGTCAACATCCTGATGGCTGTCTATAAAAACAACGCGCTTCTCAAGGCGTCTGTCATGACGGCGATGAACGCCCACCGACTTGGAGCCAACGAGGCGCCGCCCGCGATAATATCGGTGTTTCTCGGCACTCAGCTCTCCACGCTCCTCGACAAACTCGAAAACGCATCGAGCGACGAGGGCATCATCCTCGACGACAAGAAAAAGATGTCGCTCGGCATCGGCAGCATCCCCGAAGTTCTCTTCGACAATACCGACCGCAACCGCACCTCGCCATTCGCCTTCACGGGCAATAGGTTTGAGTTCAGGGCGATGGGTTCGTCAGCCAACTGTGCCTCCGCGATGATTGCCGTCAATACAGCCGTCGCCGCGCAGCTCGCAGAGTTCAAGGACACCGTCGATGCCAAGATAGCCGCCGGAATGTCCAAGGAACACGCCATTTTTGAAGTCATCAAGCAGTACCTGAAGGAATCCAAGGCAATCCGTTTTGACG
>JAEEGH010013313.1_pt1 | contig 18273 bp, 16 predicted proteins | sample 9134181 | NCBI WGS metagenome assembly JAEEGH01 (sample SAMN16246544, study PRJNA631951) | gut metagenome | biome: gut microbiome; feature: rumen; material: DP-attached | host: Bos | place: Iran: Karaj | collected 2018-10 | reverse complement strand
TCGACGATGGTGCCTTGGGCCTCGTAAGAGAAGCCACCGAACTCACTCTCGAGGATGACCTGCTTCTCATAGGGACCGTGGATGTCGTCGGCACGATAGCAAACCTCACGACGGTGACGGCCAGGAGCATAGGTGTGGGAAATCATGAGGAGGTAGTATTTGCCGTCTTTCTTGATGACACGAGAACCTTCGAGGAGGCCTTTCTCGTCTTCCTCACGCTCGAAGATCTTCATATAGGTACCCTCGATGACATCGGAGAGGTCGGGTTTGAGTTCCATCAGTTCGCCCGTACCATAGATGACGAACACACGGCCATCATCGTCGAAGAACAGCGAACAGTCGTGGAAGTGGCGCATGCGGGAGACGAGTTCCCACGGGCCTTCGGCCTTTTCTGCGGAGAAGATATAGGTGTCGCCCATGGCACCCTGTTCGTTGGGAGCCAGGAGGGCATAGAACTTGCCGTTGTGATACTTCAGCGAGGTGGCCCACTGTCCGCGACCGTAGACAGTACCCTGCTGCAGGTCGTACTTCGGAGAATCGGTGAGACGGTCAAAGATATAGCCGACGGTCTCCCAGCTCTTCAGGTCCTTCGAGGCCATCACGGGTGCGCCAGGCATCAGGTGCATGGTGGTGCTTACGAGATAGAAGGTGTCGCCCACGCGGATCACGTCGGGATCGGGAACGTCTGCCCACAGCATGGGATTCTTAATGGGCGGGGTGTTGATGGTCTCGTAGTCCTCAGCGAAAGCCGAAGAGAGGAAAGAGGAAAGAGGAAAGAGGAAAGAGAATACCAAAATCCTCAGGAATGATTTTTTGTTCATAACGATTGTTTTTTATATCAAGAATTTGAGAATTTGAGAATTTGAGTATTTGTTTCTCCCCCTGAGTAGGGGGAGTTAGAGGGGGTCTGAGCAGGGGAAGGTGGATCCAAAGGAGGCGGATCAGACCACCCCTAGCCCCTCCTACTCAGGAGGGGAAAGGGATATGACATGTTCATTTCCATCGTGGGAGACGGTGCGCGAAGTGCCATCAGGGAGTACTATAGTGAACTTACGATCGAGTATCATGCCTTTATAACCACCCTGGCGTGTGCCGATGGTGAGTTGGCGGGCCTTATCGTTCCAGCGGAAGGTGATGGTGGCATAGTAGCCTTTTTCATAATTGTAGCCGTCGCCTTCGTCCTCATAGAGAGTGAACGAACCGTCAGCTCCAGGATAGACGCGGATCTCAAGGTCATCCCAAGCTTTCTCACCCACATACTGCATCTCAGGGCCGAGGGGCAGGATGCTACCTGCACGCACGAACATCGGCACACGATTAAGCGTAGTCGTAAGTGTGACGGTCTGTCCACCCTTATACGCCTTACCTGTCCAGAAGTCATACCAAGTAGCACCCTTCGGCAAATACTTCGAGGCCGTCTTCGTTTCTTTCCAATCCACTACTGTTTCCTGACTACTGTCTCCTGACTCCTTTTTCCTATCCCACCCTGTCATAGCATCCGTACGGACGATTTTCTCCTCCGTGTACTGAGGGTCGAGGATGGGAGCAGCGAGGATGCTACGTCCAAACATGAATTCGTCAGCGATGTCCCACACCTTACGGTCTTGGGCGAAGTCGCTGAACAAAGGACGGAGGTAACTCTCATTGTTGGAGGTCACCTGCCAGGCAGTACTATATAAATAAGGAATAAGGCGATAGCGCAGACGAATCTGCTGTTCGATAGCATCATAGATGGGCTCACCCTTCTTGCCAAACTGCCAGATCTCACGAGGTGCATCAGCACCATGACTGCGGAACACAGGACAGAAGAGACCGTACTGCATCCAGCGTACGTAAAGTTCCTGGAACTGCGGATTCTTGGGGGCAGAGCCAGGACCACGGGTATTATAGGCGTTGCAGAAGAAGCCCCCGATGTCGGTGTTGAAGTTAGGATCGCCCGTCAATGAGAAACTCAGTCCTGCGGGCACCTGCTTGCGGAGCATGTCCCACGAGGAGTTCACGTCACCACTCCACATGTTCGAGCCGTAGTGCTGCTGGCCAGCAAAAGCCGATCGCGTCATGATGAAGACTCGCTTGTCACTTTGAACTTTGAACTTTGAACTTTGAACTTTACGCTGTGCCTGATAGACACCACGGACGGTTTCGAGGGGGAAGGCATTGCGCAGTTGGCGCCAGGTACCGCCAGTGACCTGATGGGTATAATCTGACTCACGGGGATTAAAGAAATCAGGATCGGTGGAATCCATCCACCAGGCATCGGTGCCATAGTCGTATAGTTTCTTCAGATACTTCCAATAAATCTCACGAGCCACTGGACTGAAAGCATCGTAGACCTTCACGCCAGAGGGATAGTCCATCACAGGGGGCCATATATGTGAGATACCGCTCTGTGGCCATGTCTCGATGGGCAGCAAGAGCCCCTTTTCATTCAGTTCACGGAACTGCTGTGTCTGCGGTCCGAAACTTGCCCAGATGGAAATCATGAAATGGGCGTGCTTGGCGTGGACGTTCTTAATGAGCTGCGGGCCATTAGAAAAGTCCTCAGAGAGGAAGTCCATTGCGTTCCACAAGTAGTTGGAGCCCCAGTACTGCCAGTCCTGGATGATGCCGTCGAGGGGCACCTGTAAGGCACGGTACTGATCGACGATGCTCTCCGTCTCCGCTGCACTCTTATAGCGTTCCTTCGACTGCCAGAAGCCGTAGGTCCAGAGAGGGAACATCGGTACGTCGCCAGAGAGGTGGCGCATCTGGGCGATGACACCATCGGCAGAACCTCCATACATGAAGTAATAGTCGATGCCTTTGCCTGCCTCAGAAGTGAAGGTCATGCCGTTGGCATCGTCGTCGAACTGCGTGGGGGAATAGTTCTCCCAATAGAGGCCCCAACCCTTCACAGACTGGAGGACATTCTGAAAGTCCTCGAGGTTCGACTGTTCCATACGCTTATGCTCCCCACGACGGTTCATCTTACCGTTCTGGATGGTGCCGAGGCCGTAGATGGCCTCATCCTTGTCGAGGAGGAATGTCTGGCTCACCTTGAAGTCTTCCAGGTTCTGACGGATGGTGCTCCACCCCTGTTCGCGCAGAAGCACACGGCCTTTGGCGGTGCAGAACGTAAAGCTCTTCATGTCAGGATCATACTTCACGATGAGTTCACTGGTTTTCCAAGTGTTGCCCTGGTGTATGACCTCCACCTGTTCAGGCTTGGCGGTGACGACCAGGCTCTTCGTGGGCTGGCCCTTCACGATGTGTACGATACTCGGGGTGAAGAACTCTATCTTCACGTCTGGTTGTGCCAGCGCTGCGACGGTCGTGAGGCAGGCGGCGAATAGGAACAGATACCTCTTCATAAGTGTTGGTTTATTTGGCTTATTTGTTTTAATTCTTTAATTTTAAAATTTTACCAAGATACGGAACACCTTACCAGGGTTCTCATGCCACCACTGCATGGTCTCCGGAGCCTCCTCTGGACTGACCTCACGGGTGATGAGACGGTCTACGGGACACGTGCCACGCTCGAGGTAGTGGATGACGGCACGGAAATCTGATGGCTGGGCATTGCGCGAACCACGGATGTCGAGTTCCTTCTGCACGAAGTACTTTGTCTGGAACGACACCTCCGTCTTCGCATAGCCGATGCAGATGACACGTCCTGTGAAGGCCACTTCGTCGACAGCCATCTGATAAGTCGCAGCACTGCCCACCGCCTCGATGACCACATCAGGGCCAAAGCCGGAGGTCATCTCCAACAGACGGGCATGCACATCATCCTTCAAAGTATTGACGGTATAGCTGGCACCCATTTCACGGGCGATGGCGAGTTTCTCGTCGTCGATATCGGCAGCTATCACCGTAGCGCCACGTGAGGCACTGCGCACGATAGCACCCATACCCACCATACCACAACCGATGACCATCACCACGTCGATGTCCGTCACCTGTGCACGGCTGACGGCGTGGAAGCCCACGCTCATGGGTTCGATGAGGGCACAGGTACGAGGTGTGAGCAGTCCTGCAGGAATCACTTTCTCCCACGGCATGGCGATATACTCGCACATGGCTCCCCTGCGCTGCACGCCCAAGGTCTCGTTATGCTGACAGGCGTTCACACGGCCGTTACGGCATGAGGCACACTTGCCACAGTTCGTGTAGGGGTTGACGGTCACGGTCATGCCGGGCTTCAGACCCTCGGGCACGTTCTTGCCGACGCTGACGATCGTAGCACCTACCTCATGACCAGGCACCACTGGCATGCGCACCATCGGGTTACCACCTCGGAAGGTGCTCAGGTCACTACCACAAAAACCCACGTACTCCAACTTCAGGAGTACCTCATCGTCGCCCGCCTGGGGCGCTGCCAGCTCGATGACCTTCATCACCGACGGCTCTAAAATCTGAATTGCTTTCACGTTTATCTAATTTTATGTTTTTAGCCACAGATTACACAGATGGTCACAGAAGAAATGATTATCACAGAATCTGTGTGAATCTCTTCATCTGTGTGAATCTGTGTAATCTGTGGCTCTATTCTTCATTCGCTCATATTTTTAATGTATGGAAGAGGCTTAAGATCCTCGAAGCCATAGAGACGCTGGGCATTGAGACCCAAGAGTTGACGTTTCTCATCTTCAGAGAGTTCGCTGGACTTCACGAGGAAGTCGTACGACATGCGGTAGGTTATGGCAGTGATTGTGCGGGGATAGTCACTGCCCCACATCAGTTTCTCCATACCCACGAGTTCTGCCGCCTCACGGATGGCACGCACGGCAGACGGGAAGGGATAGAACTCCGAGTTGTAGAGCCACGTGATGCCACCCGTCTCGACATAGACGTTCTCATGGCATGCCAAGAGAATCTGCCGTCGCCAACTCTCGTTTTCCCACGGAGGAGTGACGGGCGGATTGGCCATACCTAAATGTCCTATGGCGATCTTCAGCTTCGGACACTCAGTGATGACCTCCTGCAATTCCTCCACCTGACGGTCGCCGTCGGCCAGAGTGATAGAGAGCAGTGCCCCACGCGACTCCATGAGCTTGAACATCCGCATCATCTCGTCATCTGTGAGCGACCGTCCCAAGAGCCTGTGACCTGGGATGGCGAGACCACGGAAGCCCTGCCCCAGCAACGACTGCGCCTGAGCATAGAAACCGTCGTGCAGATAGTCGGCCATACCGAAGACGAAGAAACGGTCCGAATACTTCTGTATGACCTCCGAAAGGTAGTCGTTCTGGATGCCGTCGATAAACTCCTGTACGACGACAGCTGCCGACACCTGGGCGTAGTCCATGTTCGAAAGGAACACCTCGGCAGTATTCTGCCCGTCGATCATAAAAGGAGGCAGCATCTGCACCTCTTCGCCGAGGAAGAGAGAGCGTCCGTTGGTAAGGGTACGGATCGGTTTTCCGTCCCACTGGGTGTCTTGCCAAAGCCACAGATGGCTGTGCGCATCAATGATGGGAAATAGGTTCATTTTTGACCAAAGTTATGGTTACGTTATTATGCGTCTGCAAAGATAGTTATTTTATACGAAAAAAACAACCCTTTCACAAAAAAACGTCATTTCGTTGTCACATTTTCACATTTTCCCCCCATATACACCGAGAGCCGGGCTGCCATCCGCATCCCAGCTCTCCAGTTCGTGTAATTCGTGCAATTCGTGGTCAATTCATGGTCATTCACGGTCATTCGTGTTAAAGCATTATCCGTAAAATCCATAAAATCCGTGTTCTTAAATTCCCTGCGCTCTCCTAACGTTTACAAACCTTAACCGTTATTACCAAACCAATCATTGCGCATATTATCGCAAAAATCCATTTCAGCGAACTCACAAAAGACTTCTTCCCATTCGTGAAATTAGTGCAATTCGTGGTCGAAACAGAATCCCTTTTTTCGATATATACAGTGTCTCTCTGTACTACCAGCTTCTCTTCCATATCCCTCACCGCAGCGCGGTCTCTGAATCGGTCTCTTTCCGTCACTATGCTGGTGAAAGTGGTGTCGCCATCCTCGTTCTTGGTTATCGTTATGGTTTTCGTTTCCACAACAGTATCGTGTACGGCGACCACCACTTGTTCACGGACAGTATCCCTTGTTGTGACCGACATCTGACTTCTTACGTCAGACTTCAGGCTTCGTGTCGTGCTGCATGACGTCAGCCACAGGGCAACCAACCCTATGAGGACACACGTCAATAGCCTGTATCGCATGGCGCAACTGTGCTACCTCTGTCCGAAGCTCCCCGACCTCCCGCTGCAAGGGCTCAGCGATATAAGTACGAAACTCCGTCACGTAATCCTTACTCAGTTCCATATCCTTCTGACGGTTGTCCTTCTTCAGACCCTCTACCTCCTGCTTGTGCTTGCGACGGTCAAGGAACCAAGTCCACCAGCAACTTACCATCCCTATCATCGCCAGGATGATGCTTGTCCATTCTATCGTCATCATACGCCAAACACCTCCTTTCTCGTCACCAGAGGATACTGGTTGCTACCAACAATCTTCTTGCGTATCTCCTTCCGGTTCTGACCGTTTCTGCGCCAGCTGACGTGTATCCACTGTGGCAACAAATTCGTGTTGGAAACGTTCTCGAGAATAACCTGATCATAATGACCCAGCGCGATGATAATCTTCGCCAGTTCCAGGTTACCGTAAGGGCCACCATCAGTCGTCAGGTCGGCCGCTTCGCCACGCATGTGCTGGCTCTGCGAGGCACCGTGTATCACGGTGTTCAGTTCTTTGTTGCGGAAACCGCTGCTCACGTGTACGGCCTTGCCATAGCGTTCCCTCGCAGGATCAAGCACACAGTCTATCAGTGACATCAGGTTGCGTTCACTCTCCAGGTCCGCACCGTTCCATATCTTGAGAGCCACAGCCGTCGCGCTGTGAATCATCTCGCTAATTGTAAACCATTTCATAATGCTTCTCCTTTAAATTCTCTAATTCTTGATTTAAAAATCAGGGGCGGGCTTGCCGCCCCCAATTATCAATTTTCCGCTCGGCTTTGCCTTAGTTCTGATCCATGTCGTCGCCGTCGCCGCCGTTGCTACCCTTGGTGTACGTGCGCTCTGTAACCGAGCTACTCACACCATCCTTGATGGCGATAGCCTTCACTGTGGTGGTATCACTCAGGGTGATGGGGGCACTATACAAGGTGCTCTCTGCTGTCGGTATACTGCCGTCGGTAGTGTAGTGAATCTCAGCCCCACCCTCAGCGGTCATCGTCACCTGAGTACTCTCTGTGAACTGCGTCTCACCACTAAACGTCGGAGCCGCCACCGTCGTGGTCTCTGAGCCCGTTGAAGAGCCCCCAGTATTACCTCCGGAATCTCCGTCCCCTCCGGAATCTCCGTTACCTCCGGAATTTCCGTTACCTCCGGAATTTCCGTTACTTCCGATGTTCGGATCCAAGAACACCGCAGCAGTATTAATACCGCCATAACTGGCCACACTGGCATCGAATGCGCTCCCATCCATATAGGCATCCAAGATGGTGCTGTCCACGTAGAGATACTGAGAGCTCACCTGCAGGTTACTGCCGTTCTCGCGACTATGGACCCATCCGGCCGCGCCGTTGGTGATAGCCGAATTCATACCTAAGAAACCGTCCACCGAGCTGAAGCCCAAGGCACTCACGACTTCCCACACCTTATTGGTGCTTGTCACGTTCAACACCAGTTTGTAACCCTGAATACGAGCACGAGGTACAGAAGTCACGGCATCGATGGTCTGGATACCGTAGAAGAAACTGATCTGGTCGCCGTTCTTGTAGTCCATGTTGCTGGCAATGATAGCCTGACTTAACTGGCCTACAGTGGTGTTGGCGTCAATCTCCAGACTGCCCACGCTGATGTTAGTCACCAACACATTGTTGCTGTCGGTCTCCCAGTAGATACTGTCCAGAGAGCCACGGGTGATAAGGTAAGGAGCAAGCACGCTTCCGCCGTTCAGCCTTTCATGCTTCGAGATGTACACCTTCACCACGTTGATGTTCGCCTGAACAAATGCGTTGTAAGCACTCATCTGGCCCACATCCTCAAACGACTTCTTCAAGGTCTCGTGGAACTGGCGGTAGACGGCTCCGAGGTTCACCCACTGGGTGCGGATCTCCATCTGACGTTCACTGCGGCGGGGTATCTTGGCCTTCTTCTTGCTGGGGAATGCCACCGTGCCGTACTTTGTTTGCATGTAGGTGATGTGACCTACTTTTCCGCTCAAATCTGAGCTCTGTCCTGTAACTTTTGCCATAGTAAAAAATCTCCTATACTTTAAAAGGTAAAACTTATAAGCTTTTCAAGCGGCAAAACTATCAAGCTCGTTATCAATCACGCTGCAAAAGTATAGGTCAAGAATGCAGACGAACTTCATTCTTTCATAATGGCAAAATAAGTTTTAGGAATTAACATTTTTTAATTCGTTTGACATGGTAAATCCGTGTTCAAATATCGTTTTCGTGTTGGTTATCGTTTTCGTTATTCCTTACGATATCCTTTGCCCTCTCACAAACTTTCTTCCTGAACCACGCAGGCTCCAGTATCTCACCTTCGTTGCCAAAGATCAGCATCGCTTGCTGAAAAGGTTCGTTAGGGATTACATGCCACTCAAACACCTTGTAGTTCACTTCTACCGTGTCCGAGGCCTTACCTTTCCTATTATTATAATGCACCGTCATCGTGCCTTCTTCTATCACTTCCTGCGACGGATGTATGGGCTTGGTATCAATGTAGTGCGACGTCAGTCCCCAGGCTTTAACCTTTACGGTGGTCACTTTACCGCGAGGGGCACGGCTTACGCCAACCACATCCTTAAACCACTCCTCTATCTTCGTCTCCGATGGCACCACAAATCTACCATCCTTACTTTCCCTAATATCCCTATCCTCTACGCTCTCAATATCCAACGCCTGTATCCTGTCTATTGGCACTACCACCATCTCTAAACCATGCACATCTTTAGCATCCTCATGTCCTACCAAGTACCACCTATTATTATGCTGCCTCATCTGGTAGGGCTTCACCACGCGCGTAGCAGGCTCCTTATCCAGTCTGTCAAAACGGCTATACTTCATAGTCACTATCAGCCTCTTCCTGCACGCCTCAAACAACGGTTCAAACCAGTCATCCAGACCTTTCAGCCCTTTGTTCTGATCCATCGCCACACTCGCAGTTTTAGCACCAACATTAAACTTCACCCTCAGCATCCTCAGCGTATTTTCCAACCACGCATAATTGGGCATACCCCTGAACCTGCTCAGCATCATAATCGTCGCACTCAGCAGGTCACTCTCCCTGTCAGTCATCGGCATCTTCATAATGCTGTAGTGTGGGTCTTCATAGGTATAAATCTTCGTATGACCGTCGTAGCGCTTTGCCAACATAGCTCCAAAGCCCTCTCCGCTCTGCATGAACTTCAGGTCATCTTCTACCGTCCTTTGGCTCACCGGCGTAAAACCATACCGTTCCAACATCCTGTTCACAGCTTTTACCAAGTCATCCTTATAGTAAAACTTATGTTGGTCTCTCAAGCACTTATCCAGCACCAGATACCTACTCCACTCCAGCACCGTCGGCTGAACTTCCCTGCTTTTCTTTTTCTTATCCTCTGTTGCCATACCCTATATTTGTTCTATTTACCGTAATGCCATCACGGCCTTTTTCCCCCATCATCATCCTAAAGTGCTCCAGCTGCCCCAGTTTCTCAAACAACCTTCTGAACTCTTCCATCCTTCTCCTGTTCGCCACAATCGGAGCCTCGGCATACAGCGCCTCTTCCCCCGTATGACAACCTGTGTCTATCCATTCCATCAGCGCCGTCATCTTGGTCCGCTCAGCATCATCCTCGGTAAAGTGGTCGGCTATCAGCTTGTTCTTCTCAAATCCACCATACTCCACAAAGTACGTCTCTATGATATTCCTCATCAGGCTGTGTATCTGCCTTCCGGACGCTACGCCCTCCTTCAGTTCGCGCCATGTCTGTTCATACCCCATCTTCACGGGGTTCTCCATTCCGAATGCATTCACACAGGTCTCATCTCCCAATTTCGTCAGCATCCAGTGATGGTGGCCCCGACGTTTGTTACTACGTGGATTCACCCACGTCACTTTCTTATAGAAATCCGTATTATGCGTCAGCACAAACACCTGATTGATGTCACTAAAACTCTCTCCCTTAAACTCCGTACTGTCCACTTTGCTGATTACCTGCCTCACCATATCACTCACAGCACCCATCACCTTATCGTCCAGACTGCTTATCGGGTCATCTATCACCAGCACCTTCTTCTCCTGCACGTTGCTGGTCGTCTCACCGCCCTTAACCAGTTGCAGGTAATAAAGGAATGTGATAAACGTAGTCTCACCCTCGCTTAGCGTGTCCTTCACTAGACTTCCGTCCTCCCTTTGTATCTGGTACGTATTTCCCTTCTTAGTCTGCTGTATGCTGAACCCAGTAAACCCGTACCGCCTCAGTTCGTTGTTAATTCTATCCACCGTAGGCTTCGTGCTGGCTAGTTTCTTCTCCAGCCCTTTTATCTCTTCCACCAGTGCGCGCGTCTTTTTCATGATGGTTCCTGCCTCGTCACGCAGCACCACCAGGTCTGCATTCTTTTGTGCCACAGTCTGATTACAGTACTTCACTGTACTTGCACTCCTTCCTGCCAGATATACCATCAGGTCGTGTTTCAACCGCGCACGTTCCGGCTCGCGGTTCCGCACCATCTCGTTATATTCCTCTATTTCCTTGTTCGTTTCTGCTATAATCTGCCAAAGCGAACCCACCTGTCCGCCGATGTCCTTAAACGGTGCCACCATGGTTGGGTTCTCCAGTTTGTTCAGCATAATGCGGTAGTTCGTGTCCATACGTTCGTCCAGCACCTCCATCAGCATCTGCATCACTGGCAGGTGCTTTCCCACGCCACCCTCATATCCCTGACAATATGACATCTGCCCGTATATGCTCTCTTTCACCCTACTGGCATTCTCCTCATACGCATGCATCAGCCTGCGTATCTCCTCCACATCTTTTTTATAGTCATCATCCAAATAGTCTGCCAACACCTTCAGAAAGTCCTTTCCTACGGGCCGCTTTTCGCATCGCCTGCACGCTTCCGTCGCCTTGTCAGCATTTGCCACTATGCTCTTCTGCCATATCTCATTGGCCATCACATCTGCCATGGCATTATACTCTTCCTCAGGCTTTCTCATGGGGGGTATAACCATCAACTGCTCACCTCTGTACAGAGTCCTGTATCGTTCTTGCAGACTCGCACGCCCCAATGCCATCTTGTATCGCCCGTCGTCCACCATGGCCTGCATCTGTTTGGCAAACTGATCTTTGCTGGTCACGGCATCCTTCAGGCATTCACCAAAATAGTCATTCTGTGGCATCAGCACCTCGTTCCACAGCGTTTCTTTAAGCCGCTTCACGTCCTGCCTTATCTGTTTTTCCCTGGCTTCTATACGCTTGTTTTTCGATGTCAGGTTCATATTCTCCAAATCCAGTTCCTTTTGCAGAGCCTCCAGTTTCTTCTCCGCTTCCACGCTGTCCTCACCCAACGTAAACACACCTGGGATGTTCTCCATCAGGTTCCGCTCCCTAAAGTCCCTGTTATACACCAACACCTTCAGCGGCATCTCTGTCCACTCAACCTCACAATTCTTAAATTTTCCTGTTCCCCGTAGGCATTCCCCACACTTTTCAGGGACGCAAGAATTCGTGGTCGTTAATCTTCCTGCGAGCAAACGACTCAGAGTCGTTTTGCCCGCGCCATTCCCCCCATATATAAAGTTAACCCGCTGCAGGTTCTCCAACTTCACCCCCTTATGTCCGTAGGTCGCCACGTCCCGCAGTGTTATACGTCTTATCATCGAGTCCGTATGCCCTGTCGTCAAGGCATTCCTTTCAATTGCCTCAACTATCGCCTTCCTTTTGTTTTTCTCTCTATTCTTCCCCTTCATCTCGTCTCGTTTGTCGCTATTAGCGACCCATTCCTTTTCATTGTGATTATCCCTTATATGGTTTCTATTTCATGTTGGTACAATTGTTTTTGATTCTGCGTGCAAAGATACACTTTTTCTATCTAAAAACCATCATTTTTCAAAAAAATCTCACAACAGGGACTATCCCCGCTGTTTATCTGGGTATAAGCAGCTATCGCATCCTGCAAAGTCCGACAGTGGCCACCACTCAGATTTGGCAGCATCATCCTGACCAGTGACAGCAACAGGTTCATCGATGATGGCCAGATAAGCAACCGTTATCGTCCTTCCTCTTGGGTCATCGGCCAGACTGTCGGTGACGGCGAGGAAATACTGAAAGTCGCCAGTAAACCTCGCAGCGAGGGCGAGACTGTCGCCACGGGTGCGCACCATCCCGTTGGGAATGTCGCCCTCTGTCTGGCTACCCTTCCCGCTACAGGCCGTGATCGCCATAAGAGCAACGGCCATTATACCTATTATATAATATAGGGAGTGTCGCATTGTCTCAGTGTTGGATGATACTATCATGTCATTCTAAATTTTGACAAAAAGGATGATGTAACGGCCACTCATAACGCTGCAAAGGGAAGAATATTATCTGAAACCGCCAAACTTTTTGGCGGAAAATTGCATCTGGGTGTATTTAGGACAGACCAGATTGATGGAGAGTTCGTCTCACTAAAGCGCTTCTATTTCGGATACAGGAAGTCCTGTGATTTCTGCAATGTCATCAGTCTTGTAGCCTTTGGCCTTCATCTTGCGGGCATTCTCACGTTTGTTTTCTTCTATACCTTCAGCCCTACCTTCTGCACGACCTTTTGCACGACCTTTTGCCTCGCCTTTTGCCTCACCTTCTGCGATGCCTTTGGCCCTTGCTGCCATAAAGGCACCGACGTTGTCATAGAAGATTTTCTCGCTCTCCCAGTATTTCGCGTACTCTTCCTTCGACAGGGCTGCAATTTCAGCCACGTCGAAGAATTTTCTGAAGATGCGTTCCTGAAGAGCCTTGGGACGCTCCAGCAGGTCAGGCAGGTGCTTCAGGGCATAGAGCCACTTGTCGGTCATCGTGACCAGTTCGTCTTCCGTCTTGCGGAACTTGGGCATCTCTAAATAGATGTAGGTGAGTTTGTCATAAAAGACGGTTTTCTTCTCAACATCCATCAGCTGTACCACATGATGATAGTATTCCTCGTCATCCTTGTCATCGTCGAACACGAAGTTCAGGATACCGATGGTATAGACAGCCTTCAGCCCGAACAGCCACTTTCCCTTTTCTCCTTGCGAACGGATGGGGAAAGATGAGTAGTACACGCTACGGTCCTTGAACCAGGGCTGGTCGGCTTTCTGCATCTCGATGATGATCTTGTCGCCCTGTTCGTTCTCGCAGTAGACGTCGAATACGGAACGGCGGTCGTCCTGTGTGTCGCCGAGCTGTTCGGTGGGAATGAGGGTAAGCGAGCGGATGTGCTCACGCCCCTGCAACAAGGCATTGACCAACTCCAGGGTGTTCTCCTTGTTGGGTTCCGTTCCGAAGAGGTACTTGAAACCGAAATCGGTGTAGGGGTTGATGTAACGGCCACTCATTTTGTTTTCTCCTTTCTTGGAATTCTTGTCATTTGTGCTCATACGTAGTAAAGTTTAAGAGTTATACAATAAGTTGAACGCTGCAAAGGTAAGAATATTATCTGAAACCGCCAAACTTTTTGGCGGAAAATTACATCTGACCGCCATAATAAAGCAGGTTTCAAAACTCTTAGGGAACGTGATTATAAGACGAACCTCACAAGGGTAAGTCCCCGTGTGAGTCAGAGCCAAACATTTTCTCTTGCAACGATTAGATTCTTCATAATCCCAAAAATTATTCAGCCGCAAAGATACAAAATTCCCTTCAAATGGCTGAATAATTTTCCAACTTTTTTCATTCTCACCCCCATTTTTAACTCTTTTGCCCTTCAGGGTACAACAAAAGGGCTACCAACAATGGAACACTGAAAGAACCCTTCGTGTCTGAGGACGGTTTGCCTTTATTGATTGATGATCTTTTTACCGTCTCTGATGACAACACCACGAGTAGAAGCATTAGCTGGTGTTCCAGTCAACGTATAGGAACGCCCTTCATTGGTGGTGGTGGCGGTGCGAGTGGCTGGCGACACGTCGGTCGGTGCGTCCTCGATGGCATCGTACTCGGCCATCGCAGTAGCCATTCGGGCATCGAGGTCGGCCAGAGGGTAGAGACCGTCGCTGTTGGCTGTCAGTCCCTCGACGGTGACTGTCTGCACCATCGGCGGCTCTTCAAGCGAGAGCAGTGTGCGGGCATGCATCTGGGTGTATTTCGGATAGACCAGATTGATGGCGACATAGTCTTCGCTGCCATCGCTCCATTTCTCGAAGACGAGCTTCGAGCCGATGGGCGTGCGCACCTCCAATGCCTGCTCTGTCTCAGGAAGGTTCAGGCGCAAGGCCGCTCCGATAGAAGTGAGGTTGACATCGTGGCCACAAAGAAAGGTGAACTTGCGGCTTACATGGGCGAGTTCCTCACGGATGCGACTCACTAACGGATAGGCCAGGTTGACGGCAGCACTGTGCGTGGCGTAGAGCAGACCGTTCGTGCACCTCCTTCACTCGGCAGATGGCACGCCACTGTTCCTCGGTCAGCTCATGACCGAAGGCAGCCATATCCTCACTCTCATAGCACTGCAGCACGAGGGCATCCGACACGCTGTAGGCCAGCTTGAAACCGCCTGTCATCTTCGGCTCGTCACCACCACCTCTTTCAGTTCTTACTTCGCCCTGAAGTCATCAGAGCGCTCCGTCTGAGCCTGCAGGCTCATGGCAGCCATCATGGCGGCTGCTACCAATATTAAACTTTTTTTCATATCTTTCACTTCAGTTCAGTGACCCGCCCCGCATACAGACATACAGCGAGGCATACAGCTGCAAAGGTACAAACATTGTGGATGATAGAACTATATTTTTTACGGAAATCTTCCGAAAAAAACCGTAAACCTTTGCATATATCAAGCGTCGCTTTACAATGGTATCACAAAAGACTTTAGTGTTTAGGTTCCAGCAATTCGATATACCCTATCTCCGGATGGCGGTAATAGCAGATGCGGGTGCCGCCGAGTACTGCGACGGGCACGGGGTCGAACAGGCGCTTATACCCCATAGCCTCCAGCTGGGCGGTGGCAGCATCGATGTCGGCGGTCTCGAATCCTAAGTGATAGGGACAGACGCCGTTCTGCCGGAGCAGATGGGTCTCAAGTGATGCAGGGTTGTGCTGGTGCACCAGTTCGATGTCTGGTGCACCGGCTTTTCTCAGGTAGCAGAGGTCGACGGTGAGTGCTTCATCGTAAACGGTTTCTGCCACCGTGTATCCCCACTGTTCAAACTCCTTGGCAGAAGCCTCTATGTCATCCACCGTGTATCCTATGTGGTGGAATGTGCAATTAGCAATATTCATGTCTTCAAAACTTATTGTGGTGTACTTTCTTCTCGTCCCACTTATTTTTCGGTTCTGCCTCGGCAGCGGGATGACCGATGACGATGAGGTTCAGGGGTACGATATTCTCAGGCAGGGCCAGCAGCCGTTGCAGCTTGGTAATACGGCTCTGGAGGGGGAAGATGCCTGTCCATACAGCTGCCAGACCGATGGCATGGGCGGCCAACAGGATGTTCTGTGAGGCGGCAGAGCAGTCCTGAACCCAGTAGAGCGTGTTGTCCTCGCCCTCTATCTGGCTGATGCGTTCATAGAGTTGGATGTCGCCACAGACACAGATACAGGTGCATGTGTCGTTCATCATCTTCACATAGGGCAGCGAGGCCTTCAGCTGTCGTTTCGTCTCTACATCGTCGATGACCACGAAGTGCCACGGGTCGTAGTCCATTGCACTGGGGGCCGCCATCGCGGCATGGAGCAGTGTATCGATCTGTTCTTTACTGACCGGCTCATCAGTGAACCGGCGATTACTGACACGCGTCAGAATGTTGTTTAGTGCTTCGTTCTGTTTCATATCTCTTTATTGTATTTCAAAAACTTCAATTCTTCAAAAACTTCAATTCTTCAATTTTTCAATTCTTCAATTCTTCAGAAATGATAGCTGACACTCGCTGTCCACCATCGGCCCTGCTGCGGCATCAGGGGTGCGTCCATACCACCCCGATTGTAACGGGTGTTCAGCAGGTTGCGCACATTAAGGCCCAGCGTCAGCCTACCAATCTTATAATCGGCGCCGATGTTGAGGATGGCACGGGCATCGATGGAATGCTCTGCAGAGTACTCCTCAACCAGTTCTGTTAACTTTATATAGGCCTTCTCGAATCTCGGATCGTCCTGATCCAGGTTTATCAAGAATTCATAAAGCCTAGACCACTCACATAGCTGGTTGAGGTCTTCGAAATACGAGTGCTGCCTGCCCTCGAACAGAATATGTGTATGCAGTTTCAGCCTTGGTGTGACCTGCCAGCCCAGCACAAGGTTTGAGGTGATGGCTGGCGTACCGTTGTTGTCATCAACCGTGGGAGGTACATTCTGAACTCCCTTGAAAGATTCATTATATAGGAAAGACTTGAAAGTATGTACCCAAGTGAGATTCAGGTCGGCTGTAAAGCGTGGAAGCCTGTAGTTGGCCATCAGTTCCACACCGACTGAAACATGTTCTCCAGAGTTAAGTTTTGAAAACGTAGCTGCCTTGATCAGGTCATGTGCATGATTGTAGAAGCCGTTAACTTCGAAATGGAGTCCCTTCACCCAGTTGTGCCCCGCAAACGACAGTTGTAACGAATGTAAATATTCTGGTGACATGTCTCTTACCAGTTCAATATCAACCATATCATAAAAGAAGGAATACATCGTATTGTAAATGCGGTTGAGGTAAGAGCCGTCGACGAACGACTTGGAGTAGCTGAGCTTGGCGTTCCATTTCGGCCGTAGCAGGATGAGGGCGACACGCGGCGACAGCACGTTGGCATCCGTATCGTCGTAACGGTGCTTGTGGTCGAAGCGCAGGCCTGCATTCAATATCAGCGACCGCCATTGATGCTTCAGCTGGAGTGATGCATTGGCAGAGTTCTCGCGCCCAGAGACTAAACTAATTCGCGATAGCGGGATCTCATCTATGAAAAGCTCATAAGAATAGCCTAACTGATAGCGAATGTCATCCAGTTTGAAGTGTGAGTATTCTGCTCCGAACATCAGCCTTCCCTTGTGTTCTGAACCGAGCGCATAGTTGTAACCGCTCTTCAGCTGCAGGCCGAAGTTCTGATTCTGCCCATTCATGTATTGTGTCAGTCCATCATACAGTTCAAAGACTTCTCTCGCTTCGTTCTCTAATTCTAGGATGCTGGTCAGTTCTGCATTGGTACTTTCACTGAACACCTTGTATTGAGTGACGTCTTCCTTGTCGTAGGTAGCCGAAAGCCGCAGGCCGAACGGCCCCCACAAGTGTCTGTAGCTGAGATCCAGATGGTGCGCGCAGTTGGCAAAGCTGGGCGCTATGTCGTTGTTTGTCCGATACATACCTTGATTGTAGGCCCACGCGGATGTCGAGAAGGTATAGGGGGGCACCACCTGCGAGAAGCTGGTATTGTAGAGCAACTGCAAGCCTCTGTACCCTAACTGAAGGCCTATATCGTAGCTCGGCTTGTCGCCGACACGCCCTATGCTGATCGTGTTCACCGTATCGTTAGTGAATGAGGTGACCGACTGATGCTCCTCACTGACCGTACGCTTCTCACCAGCGTTGCGATAGCCGCTTATCCATGCCAGCACATCGAGGTCGAAATAGCGTTTGCCGAACAGGAGGTCGCCGCGCAGCTGCCCGTAGTTGCCGGCCTCAGCCTTGGCCACGAAGCCGTCCACGTCGGCTCCTTGCTTGGTAATGATGTTCACTACGGCCGTGAGGGCCACGCCGCCGTAGATCGACGACGCCGGGCCACGCAAGACCTCTATCTGTCGGATCTTCTCTAAAGAGATGCTGAAGTCGGGAGCTGCCGTGTTGGTGAAATAGCTGTTCAGCCGGTGGCCGTTGAGCAGGAAAAGGATCTTATCCTGCGATGTGCCATAGATATCCCGCATCCCGATGTTGATGTCCTGGTTGCAATCGACTATGTTCATGCCGGGCACGTAGGCCGCTAATACCTCCTGCAGGTTCCGCCCCCCGCTGTTACGGATCATCTCCTCGGTTATCAGCGTCGTCGGTACCGGCACCTCGTCCAGAGTCTCAGCCTGGCTCGAAGCCGTAGTCACCTTTGCCGTCATCCCCGCCCGCGTCTCATTGACCATGTTGACGAAGATAGGCGG
>JAEEGH010013312.1_pt1 | contig 18274 bp, 13 predicted proteins | sample 9134181 | NCBI WGS metagenome assembly JAEEGH01 (sample SAMN16246544, study PRJNA631951) | gut metagenome | biome: gut microbiome; feature: rumen; material: DP-attached | host: Bos | place: Iran: Karaj | collected 2018-10 | reverse complement strand
CGGCTTTGCGGTGGTCCGGTCCGACGGCAGCCTGTGGATGAGCGGCGTCGGCTACTACGGCGACGGCCAGGAGCCCAACGAGGAAAATACCTCCTACAGCAGGTTTACCAAGGTCATGGACGACGTCCTGACCGTCAACGGTTGTGACAGAAGCTTCGCCGTCATCAAAAAGGATCACAGCCTGTGGACCTGGGGAGATAATTTCAGCGGACAGCTGGGAAACGGCACGACGGAAAAATCCCTGGTCCCTGTGAAGATCCTGGAGGACGTGGTTTCCGTGAATTGTACCAGCGACGCATGGGGCGCGCTCCAATCGGACGGGACGCTCTGGCTGTGGGGCAGAAGCTTCCATACGACGCTCATGAACGGAACGGAAGACCCCGGCGAATGGGTTGGCGGCAGCTATGTGAGGACGACGCCCTATCGGGTAACGGACGGGGTGTTGGGTTTCAGCACGAGCGGCGGTTTCGCATTGGCAGTCAAGACAGACGGCAGCCTGTGGGGCTGGGGCCATTCAGGGAGCCTTCCAAATGGGGTCAAAGGAGACCTGACCTATCAAAACACCAGGGTTCAAAGCGTGCCCATCCAGCTGATGGAGGGGGTCATGCTCCCCGGCGGCAACCCCGCGCCCGCCCCGGCGGAGGAGAGCATCGGCGTCACCGTGGGGGGCGTCAGCGTGGCTTGGACGGACGCCCGGCCCTTCATCAATGCCGACAACCGCACTATGGTGCCCCTCCGGGCCGTGGGGGACGCCCTGGGCCTGACGGTGTCCTGGGATGCCGCCGCCCGTGAGGCGGTCTTCACCGACGGCGGGAAAACCATCCGCTTCCCCATCGACAGCACGACGGCCCTCACCGGCGAGGGGGAAGAGATCCCCATGGATACCGCCGCCGTGATCGTGGGCGACCGCACCTACGCCCCCGTGCGCTATTTGGCGGAGTTCTTCGGCTACACCGTCGGCTGGGATGCCGATACCCGTACCGTCGTCATCGGATGAAGGACAGCTTTGTAGAAATGTATAGAAATCCCCGCCGCGTCCGTCGGACGCGGCGGGGATTTTGCAACCAAAAGTTATTCCTCTTCCTTCGCCGTCACGGCGATGTACAGCTCGTCCAGCTGCTTTTGGGTGACCTCGCTGGGGGCACCCATCATCAGGTCCTGGGCATTCTTGTTCAGGGGGAAGGGGATGACCTCCCGGATGGTGTCGGCCCCGGCCAGGAGCATCACCATGCGGTCCACGCCGGGGGCGATGCCCGCGTGGGGCGGCGCGCCGTAGCAGAAGGCGTTATACATGGCGGGGAACTTGGCCTTCACATCCTCCTCGCCCAGGCGCACGAACTCGAATGCCTTCACCATGATCTCCGGGTCGTGGTTCCGCACCGCGCCGGAAGAGAGCTCCACGCCGTTGCACACCAGGTCGTACTGGTCGGCCATGATGGTGAGGGGGTCGATCTCCCCCCGCTCGGCCTTGAGGAGGGTCTCCAGCCCGCCCTTGGGCATGGAGAAGGGGTTGTGGCAGAATTCCAGCTCGCCGCTCTCCTCCCCGATCTCATACATGGGGAAGTCCACGATCCAGCAGAATTCATAGCGCTCCTTGTCCATGTGGCCGGGGCAGGCGGGGCCGAAGGTCTTGATCATCACGCCCGCCATCTTCACCGCCAGCTCCCCGGCGGAGAGGACCACCAGGGTGTTGGGCCCGAGGTCCAGCAGGGCCTTTGCCTTGTCCGCGTCCACGAACTTCGCCACGCCGCCGGCGATGGCGCCCTGCTCGTCCGTCTTGAACCAATAGCCCTTGGCGCCGCTCTGCACCTCGCAGTCGGCCAGCAGCTTTTCGATCTGCTTGCGGGTGAGGCTGCAATCCGTGATGGGCACGGCCTTCACCGTCTGATTCTGGAAGGGGGCGAACTCCGTCCCTTCAAAGAGGCTTGTCACGTCCTTCGCCGTCAGGTCGATGCGCAGGTCCGGCTTGTCGGAGCCGTAGGTCTCCAGGGCCTCCCGGTAGGCGATGCGCCGGAAGGGGGGCTGGGAGGCGATATCATAAGTGCCGTATTTGGCGAAGATGGGGGGAAGGACCTTCTCGATGACGTCGAACACGTCCTCCTGGGTGGCGAAGGCCATCTCCATGTCCAGCTGGTAGAATTCGCCGGGGCTCCGGTCCCCCCGGGCGTCCTCGTCCCGGAAGCAGGGGGCGATCTGGAAATAGCGGTCGAAGCCCGCGGTCATCAGCAGCTGCTTGAACTGCTGGGGCGCCTGGGGCAGAGCGTAGAACTTGCCGGGGTGCTTCCTCGCGGGCACCAGATAGTCCCGGGCCCCCTCGGGGGAGGAGACGGTGAGGATAGGGGTGGTGATCTCCAGGAAGCCCTCCGCCGTCATGGCCTGCCGCAGGGCGGCCACCACGTTCACCCGCAGGAGGATATTCTTCTTCACATCGGGGTTCCGCAGGTCCAGATAGCGGTATTTCAGCCGGGCGGATTCATCCGCCTCCCGGCTGCGGTTCACCTCGAAGGGCAGCTCATTATAACGGCAGCGGCCCAGGACGGTGACGCTCTCCGGCACCACCTCGATGTCGCCGGTGGCCTGCTTGGGGTTCTTGGAGTCCCGCTCCCGGACGACGCCGGTGATCTGCACCGTGCTCTCCTTGTTGATGCTGCGGAAGGTCTTCAGCAGCTCCTCGTCCTCGATCACCGCCTGGGTGGTGCCGTAGAAGTCCCGCAGGACGGCGAAGCCCAGCCCCGCGCCGACGACGCGCAGGTTTTCCAGCCAGCCGCAAAGGGTCACTTTCTCGCCCGCGTCCGCCAGCCGCAGCTGGCCGCAGGTATGGGTCCGCATCTGTGTCATGGTTCTTACTCTGTCCTTTCCTGAACGGGAGCGCCCACAGGGGGCAGCCCCGCGATGATCTTCCCGGCGGCTTCCTCCGCCGTCAGGGTCTCCTGCTCGCCGGTGGCCAGGTTCTTCAGGGAGACCGTCCCGGCGGCCTTTTCATCCTCCCCGATGACGACGGCGAAGGGGATGCGCAGCCGGTCGGCGTAGGCGAATTTCGCCTTGGCCTTTTTCTGCTCCATATAGATCTGGGTCCGCACCCCGGCGGAGCGCAGGACCGTGGAGGCGGCCACCGCCGCGTCCAGCACGTCCCCCATGGGGATCACCAGCGCGTCGCAGGGGGCCTTCGCCGCCTCGCTCCGCAGCAGGCCCTGGTCCTGGAGGATGAAGAAGAGACGGCTGACGCCGATGCTGACGCCCACGCCGGGCAGCTTTTTGTCCGTGTAGTATTCCGCCAGGTTGTCGTAGCGCCCGCCGGAGCAGACGGAGCCCACCTCGGGATAGTCCAGCAGGGTGGTCTCGTAGACGGTGCCGGTGTAGTAATCCAGGCCCCGGGCGATGGTCAGGTCCAGCCGCCACTTGTCCGCCGGGACGCCGAAGGAGCCCAGGAGCCCCGTCACCTGCCGCAGCTCCGCGATGCCCCTGTCCAGGGCCTCGCACTTGCCCAGGAGGGAATCCAGCATGGCCTCCGGGTCCGGGGCGGATACGACGTCCATGAGCTGGCCTGCCTTGTCCGCGGGGATGCCCAGGGTATCCGTCAGGATCTCCTGCACCTTGTCCCTGCCGATCTTGTCCAGCTTGTCGATGGCCCCCAGCACGGCTCCCGACTGCTCACTGAGGCCCAGGTATTCAAAGAGGCCGTTGAGGAAACGGCGGTTGTTCATGCGGATCTGGAACCGGCTCAGGCCCAGCCGCCGGAAGGTCTCGCAGATGACGGCCACGATCTCCGCCTCGTTGGCGGGATCCAGGCTGCCGTCCCCGATCACGTCCACGTCCGCCTGGTAAAATTCCCGGAAGCGGCCCCGCTGGGCCCGCTCGCCCCGGTAGACCTTGCCGATCTGGCAGCGGCGGAAGGGGAAGGTGAGGCTGCCGTAGTTCATGGCGACGTATTTCGCCAGGGGCACGGTCAGGTCGAAGCGCATGCTGAGATCCGTATCGCCCTTTTCAAAGCGGTAGATCTGCTTTTCCGTCTCCCCGCCGCCCTTGGCCAGGAGCACCTCGCTGGCCTCCAGCACGGGGGTGTCGATATTGGTGAAGCCGAAGAGGGCATAGGTGGCCCTCAGCACGTCCATCACGGCGTCCATCTGGCTCTGCGCCTCGGGCAGCAGCTCCATGAAGCCGGACAGAGTCCTTGGTTTGATCTTTTCCATTTTGCGCAGTCCTTTACCTTAATTCTTTTTGGGATTCACGATGTCCCGCCAGGCCAGGTCGCCCCGCTGCAGGCCCAGGATCAGCATTTCCGCCGTGGCCACGTTGGAGGCGAAGGGGATGGAGTACTGGTCGCAGAGGCGGGCGATGAGGCCCATGTCCTCCATGTACTCCGGGCTGCCGGGATCCGCCAGGAACAGCACCAGGTCGATCTCGTTGTAGGCGATCTTGGCGGCGATCTGCTGGATGCCCCCCTGACTCCGGGTCATGTATTTCTCCACGGCGAGGCCCGTGGCCTCGGAGATGAGCTGCGCCGTGGGGTTGGGGGCGCAGAGGGCGTGGGAGGCGAAGATGCCGCAGTAGGCGATGCACAGCTGCACCATCAGCTCCTGCTTGTTGTCATGGGCAATGAGGGCGACGTTCATTTCATTCCGACCTCCTATTTATGGCAATGCCGCGAATCGGCGCGGGATTGCCTTATCGAATGGGCACTCTCTGCCCGTCCAGTCTCCTTGCGATCCGCCGGAAGGCGGCGGCTGCGCCCCGGCGGGGCCGCTTGTCCGCTTCCAGCAGGGGCTTCCCGGCGGCCAGGGCCAGGGAAACGCGCTTGTCCTCCGGCACATAGCCGATGATCCGCAGCCCCACCCGGTCCATGGAGTCGTCCAGGGTCAGGCCCATGGCCTTCAGCAGCGGGGGGCTCACCCGGTTCATCAGCAGGAAGGTGTCCGGGCTCCCGCCCGTGCGCAGCAGCTGGGCCGCCCGCTCCGCATCCCGGTGGCTGCAGGGGTCCGCCGTGGCCACCACCAGGACCCGGTCCGCCAGGCGGGAAGCCTCCTCCACGCCCGGCTTCAGGCCCCCGGGGTAGTCGAGGATGCAGTAGTCGAACCGCTCCCGCAGCTGGGCGCACAGGTCCGCAAGACCCTCCTCCGCCGGTTCCTGGGGCGCGGGCAGCAGCCGGAGAGAGGGAAAGCCCGCCGGGGCCGCCAGAGCCTTGTCCAGGCTGCACCGGCCCGCCAGCACATCCCCGTAATCCAGCAGGGCTTCGTCGCTCAGTCCCAGGCAGAGGTCCAGGTTCCGCAGCTCCGCGTCCGCGTCCACGCAGACGACGCTGCGCCCCAGCTCGCTGAGGCCGCAGGCCAGGGCCGCGGCAGCGGTGGATTTTCCCGTCCCGCCCTTGCCGGACAGAATGGCGATCACGGTGCCCATGCTTTCACCTCCGGTAGCGAAATATTATACACTGGGTTTTCCCCGCTGGCAAGTAGCCTTGCGCTCTACACCCTGCGCTCCGCGCGGGGGAGGAGACCCGTCTCAGGGGATGAGGGTGTTTTCCGGTATGGGGGCGGCTTCCGGCTCCCGGGTGAAATACCAGTCGAAGATATCCCGGGCCACCTCCGCCAGATAGTAGCCGTTGGCGCCGTTCTCCACCACCACGGCCAGGGCGATCTCCGGGTCCTCCATGGGGGCGAAGGCGATGAACACGGCGTTGTTCACCGTGTCCTCGCTGACCTGGGCCGTGCCGGTCTTGGAGCAGACGGGGATGCGGTAGTTGCCGAAAACATAGGATGCGGAGCCGTAGCGGGAGGCCATGAGCATGCCCTCCCGGAGGACGCCCCAGGTGTCCGTGTCGGCCTCCACGGTGCTGAGCACCTCCGGCTCCCGGCGGAAGCCCTCGTGGCCGGAGACGGAGTAGAGCAGATGGGCGGCGTAGCGCTTCCCGTCGGCGGCGATGGTGGCGGCGTAGGAGGCCAGCTGCAGGGGGGTGAAGAGGTGGTAGCTCTGGCCGATGGAGGCCTGGAGCGTGTCGCCCACATACCAGTCCTCCCCGACGACGGATTTCTTGTAGTCGGCGGAGGCCAGGATGCCGGTGTTCTCATAGAGCTCCACGCCCGTGCTCTGGCCCAGCCCGTAGGCGGCGGCGTAGCGGTCCAGGGCGTCGATGCCCACGCTGCGCCCCGTGATATAGAAGAAGTAGTTGCAGGACATCTGCAGGGCTTCCTTCACATTGATGGTGCCGTGGGAGCCGGGATAGGTCCAGCAGGTGAAGGTATAGCCCTCGTATTCGTCGATGATGCCCCGGTCATAGATGGTGGTGCTGGGGGTGATGACCCCCTCCGTCAGGGCGGCGGTGGCGGTGACCACCTTGAAGGTGGAGCCGGGGGCGTAGCGCCCCTGGAGGGCCCGGTTGAACATGGGCCGGGTGGGGTCCGCCAGCAGCAGGGCATAGTTTTCCAGAAATTCGCTCAGGTCATAGGAGGGGTAGGAGGCGCAGGCCAGGATGTCCCCGGTGCCCACCTGGATCACCACGGCGGCCCCGCCCTCGGCCAGCTGCACCGTCTCGCCGGGCTTGGCCTTTTTGACCCGGTCCCCGTTTATCTTGGCGATCTCGGCGCTGAGGGCCTCCTCCGTCACCTGCTGGGCGCTCAGGTCCAGGGTCAGGGTCACGTCGGCCCCGGCCCGGGGCTCCTCCGTGAAATAGGAGCTGAGGATCTCACCGTCCGCGCTGCGGACGGTGACCCGCTTGCCGTCGGAGCCGTGGAGGTATTCCTCAAAGGCGCCCTCCGCCCCGTCCTGGCCCACCAGGGCGTTCATGGGATAACCCAGGGCGGTGTACTTCTCCACCTGGTCCTTGTCCATGGGGCCGATGCGCCCCAGGAGGTGGGCGGCGTAGGGGGTGCGGTAGGCCCGCCGGGAACCCACGGTGATGCTGACGCCGGGGTAGCAGCGCTCCGAAACGGCGGCGATCATCTCCTGGTCCAGGCCGGAGGCAAAAACATAGTCCACGATGCCGAACAGGGTCCGCAGCTCCAGCTCCCAGCGGACGCCGATGGCCAGCCTCGCCTGGGCGGGGGTGTAGTCCTCGGGGACGGAATAGTGGCTGCGCATCCAGTCCATGACCTCGGCGGCGCTCTTCTCCTCCAGCTCGAAATGCGCCAGCCAGTCCGCCATGCGTCCGGCCTGGATGTCGTCCATCTCGGTGAATTCGAAGGGGGCGTCGGAAGTGATGGGCAGGGTGTCCGTGTGGCGGATGCCCGCCTTTTCCGTCATGTCGATCAGGGCCAGCAGGATGCCGTTGGGGTCCGCGTCCGTCACCAGGGCGCTGCGCTCGATCTGGATATCGTAGCTGACCACGTTGGTGACCAGGACCCTGCCGTAGCGGTCCAGGATGTCGCCCCTGGCGCCGGGCACCGTTTCCACCCGGGTGACGGTATTCCGCCCCAGCTCCCGATAGGTCTCCCGGTTCACCACCTGCAGGCTGTAAAGCCCCAGCAGGAGGGCGCAGGCCAGCAGGATGGGCAGGGCGATCAGGGCGACGGCGCGGATGGGACGGATGCCGGAACGTAGCTTCAATGGGCGCTCCTTTCCCTGCCCCGCCGCCAGGCCCGAAGGGCGCGGCGGACGCAGAAATAAAGCGGAAGGATGAAGAGGGCGGAGGCCAGGCTCTGCATTAGCCCCGTCCGAATCAGAAGCCAGACGGGGGCGTGGTCAAAGACCAGCAGCCGGAACATCTGGATGAAAGCGGAGAGCAGCAACACCCCTGCGCTCAGCATGAGATAGCTGGGGAAGCCCCGGGCCAGGATGAAATCCCCCAGGAAGCCGCAGAGGAAGCCCATGACCGTCAGCGCCACGGTGAACAGGAGCCCGCCGCCCCCCAGGGCGGCGTCGCAGAGGATGCCGCAGAGGAGGCCGAAGGCCCCGCCCCAGCCGGAGGAGCCCAGGAGCCCCGCGGCAGCCGCCACCAGGGGCAGCAGCAGCGGCGCTGCGCCGAAGATATGCAGCCGGGAAAAGACGGCGCTTTGCAGGAAATAGCACAGGAGCATGATGAGGATGAGCCCCAGGGTGCTCCGCAGCGTTTCAGCCCTCATGCTGCGCCTCCCCGTATTCCAGGATCAGGAAGACCTGGCTGAGGCTCTCCAGTTCGGCGGAGGGAGTGACGATGCCGTACTGCCCGTAGCCCCCCTCGTCGCTGGCGATGCCGCTGATCTTGCCGATCACCAGCCCGGCGGGATAGACGCCCCCCGCGCCGGAGGTCAGCACCGTGTCCCCCAGCTCCAGGACGCTGTTTTCAAAAACATAGGTCAGCTTCAGCTGGCCCCCGGCCAGGAGGCTGAAATCCCCCTCCGCCACGGCGGTGAGGCCGTTGGAGTGGACCGTGGCGCCCATGGCGGCCCGGGGGTCGATGAGGGTGCGCACGGAGCAGCTGTAAAGCCCCGTCTCCGTCACCACGCCCACCACGAAGCCGTTGGACGTGATAACGCAGTCGCCCACCTCCACGCCGGAAAAGCTGCCCTTGTCCAGGTCGAAGGTGCTGCTCCAGTTACTCGAGCCCCAGGAGATGATGGAGGCGTCCAGCAGCTTGTAGTCCGTGTGGCTGCGCTTCAGCTCCAGCAGCTGCCGGAGCCGGTCGTTTTCCGCGTTGGCCCCCTGGCTCTGGCGGACCTCCTCCTCCATATCCGCGATCTGGGCTTTCAGGGCCTCGTTCTCCGCCTTCAGCGCGTCGTAATCCCGCAGGGCGGCGCGCAGCTCCTCCAGCTTCCCCGCGCCGGAGGAAAACAGCTTCTCCACCGGGGCAGTCAGGGACTGGAAGCTGCGGGTGAAGATATTCTCCCTGCCTCCCAGGCGGCCCAGCACCGTGAGGGCCAGCACGATCACCAGAGCGGCCAGCAACGTGAGCCCCACCGTTTTCAGTACCTTACGCATCGTTCCCCCAGATCTCCGTGCCGAAGGCGTGCATCATCCGGCCCAGACGGCAGATGGGCAGGCCCACCACCGTGTAGAATTCTCCGTCGATCCGCTCCACGAAAAGAGCGGCCATGTCCTGGGCCCCGTAGGACCCGGCCTTGTCCATGGGGGAGCCGGTGGCGATATAAGCCCGGATCTCCCGGTCCGTCAGCTCCCGGAACCAGACGTCGGCGCTGGCATAGTCCGTCATGCTCCTGTCCCCCCGGCGGAGGGCCATGCCGGTGTAGACCGTGTGCTTCCGGCCCGAAAGGGCGCGGAGCATGCGAAAGGCGTCCTCCTCGTCCCGGGGCTTCCCCAGCACCTCGCCCTCCAGGGCCACCACCGTGTCCGCCGCCAGGATCAGGCTTTCGGGCCCGGCGCGGCGGGAGGCGTCCAGGGCCTTTCCCGCGGCGATGTGCTGCACCGCCTCCCATACCGGCGTGCCCGCCGGCACCGGCGCTTCACCGGCGGCGGGCAGGATCGTCAGGTCGAACAGACCCAGCATTTCCAGAAGCTCCCTTCTTCGCGGGGAAGCGGAAGCCAGAATGAGTTTCGTTTTCATAATAGAGTCCCTTAGTCTTGAAATTGGGCTGATAGCTGCCCCGGCCCAGATAGCGCTCCGCCACGGAGACACATTCCCCGGGGTTTTCCGTGGTGAAGCTGAGGTGCAGGCACCAGAGGCCCAGCTTTTCCAGGTCCTTCAGCTTTTCCCCCAAAAACAACTTGTCCGGGCTGTATAGGCGGCTGCGCCCCAGGGTGTTCAGCACCGGGAACTGCCGTCCCCGCCGGTCCCGCAGGGTGTCGGAGCGGGCCTCCGGCGCCGTCAGCAGCGCTTCCGAGGTGAGCAGGGGGAGCCGCCCGAAGGCATAAAGCTCCGTGTCCATGCATTTGGCGACAGCGCCGATCTCCTCCAGGGTCAGCTCCGGGGAGAGAAGGGCGGAGGCGGTGCCCAGCTCCTTCAATACCCGCAGGCTCCAGTCGTTCCAGACCTGGAGGCCCAGGCCGCAGCGGACGCGGAAGCCCAGCATGCTGGCCGGGACCAGGGCGTTCCAGCTGTTCACCATCACCTCCGAGACCTCCAGCTCCCGGAGCTGCTTGAGGCGGGTGAAAAGCTCCGAGGCCTCCTCGGCGGTGTAGCGTTCCGGCAGCACGGCGCAGACGGAGGTGATCCCGTTCTCCCAGAAGGGGGTCACGGCCACGGGCTCCTTCAAAAGCTCCTCCAGGGGCACATAGAGCACCTTCGGCTTCAGGGCGGCCAGGGCTTCGGAGAGCTGGGCCGTCTTGGTGACGGAGAAATTCAGGTCCGGCTGGGGATGGACCGCCTCCGGCCGCAGCAGGGGCGGCAGCTCTCCCACCCGGAGGATGGGGGGCTCGCTGCGCTTTTCCGCCAGCCGGTTCAGGGCTTCCCGGCGCATATGGCCCACGTCGGCGCTGCCCAGGTGCAGGCCCGGGTCCACCAGCGCTTCCGCCGCCGTGCAGAGGAAGGGGGTGCCCAGGGTGTTGAAAAGCTGGGTGCGCAGCAGGGCTTCCGTCAGCTCCCGCTTCCCGCCGCCGGCGTTCACGGGGATGGGGCCTGTGGCCCCGGCGCTGTTGCCCTCCTCGTCGGCTGCCAGGATGCGGCTGAAAGCGCCCCGCCGGAGCTCCGCCGTGATGTGCACCGGCACCCGCTGGAATTCGCCGCCCCCCGTCTCCGCCCGCACCGAGCCCAGGATGGCGCCCTTGGCAAGGCTGGGCAGCTTCCACTCCGACTGGGCGGGGAGCAGGGCCTCCGCCGGGTCCCCGGCGTAGAGCGCGTCGGTGACGCCCTCGGAGAAGAAGGAGCGGGTGAGCAGCTGGATGTCCCGCTGGGAGGGGGCTTTCCCCTCCTGGATGGCCCGGTGGAAGATGTCCGCCGTCATGGCGGCGCACTCCGGCCTCTGCCCCTCGCAGCGGATGCTCAGGGCGCTGAGGCCCATGGTGAGCAGCTCGCCCAGCTGCCCGGCCAGCAGGATATTTTTCAGGGCGGGACGCTTCTCCGCGTTCAGCCCGAGACAGACATAGTGTTCCCGACATTCCCGGCCGCAGCCGCTGCCCTCCCCGGCAAAGGCGCTGAGGCGGCAGGGCCCCAGGGCGGGACAGACCCGTCCGCAGAGCACGGCCTCGGTCTCCAGCTCCGTCCGGCGACAGAGATAGCGCATTTCGCCGCTAGATAGCTGGGGCGGCAGGAGCAGCCGCTTTGCCCCCAGGGCTTCCAGGACCCGCACCCCCGCCGCGTCGGTGATCTGGAAGCTCTCGGCGGCCTCCAGCGTCAGGTCCGGAAGCAGCAGCCGCAGGGCCCGGAGCAGGCCCGGGTCCCCCACGCAGATGGCGTTGACGCCGGTCCGCGCCAGCTCCAGAGCCGCGTCCACCGCGGCGCGGAAGCGCTTGCCGGAGGGAGGAAATTCCATGCCCGCGGAGATGCGCACGCCCCGCACCCGGCACCAGGTCACGGCCTTTTTCAATTCCTCCAGCGGCAGTCCGGCAGTGCTGAAGTCCCTAAGTCCGATCCGCACCGCGTCCGCCCCGGCGAGTACAGCCGCCTTCAGCGCCTCTGCGGTGGAAACGCAGACGATCAGCTCCATCGGGCCGCCTCCCTTCCTTATGATCCCATAAGCTCTCTAACTTTACTACTATATCATACCCCGCCGCTTTTTCATAGGGGGAAAGCGGGGTTTTTCCCGGCAAGCGCGAAAATTCAGGGGAAAGGACGGAGATAACCGCCGCTTTCCGGCATTTATACACGGTTGCTAATGATGGAAACATGTGGTATCATGGCATCAGCAAATAAAAGCAGCGCCGCCGGGCCCACGTCCGGGGCGGCGGAGCGGAAGAACGGAACGGAGAAAGGAAGGAATCATGAAAAGAACCCTGGCCCTGCTCTTTGTCCTGGCCCTGCTGCTGAGCCTGGCCGTCCCGGCCCTGGCGGCGGAGGACTATGAGCTGCAGTATTCCAACATGAATGGCGAACGGGTGGAGAGCGATCCTCCCAAGCTGAAGCAGATCACCCTGAAGGCAGACCTCGACCCGCTCCTGGTGGAGAAGATCACCACCTACCATTGGAACGAGGGATACGGCGGCGACGGTCCCATCTACATCAGCATCTGGGAAGGGGATACCCAGCTGGGTGAATGGCAGGCGACGCCCAGCGACAACTACTATTACTGGAGCGTCTTCCCGAATATCGTGATGATCCCCGGCCACACCTATGTGGTCCGGGATTCCGAACTGGAGACCTGGTCCTATAACGAGGCCTCCGGCAACTGCGGCATGTTCGAGCTTTACGGCAGCTTCGTGCCCGGCTACGTCGCCCCCGGCGGCTACGACGAGGTCGTGACCTACCGGGATATCAAGATCGTCCTGGACGGGACCCTCCTCATCCCACGGGACGCCAACGGGGACGTGGTGGACCCCTTCATCCTGAACGGCACCACCTATCTGCCCCTGCGGGCGGTGGCGGGTGCCCTGGGGCTGGGCATCCAGTGGGACGGGCCCACCAGCACCATCACCCTGACCTCCGGCGCGGCGAAGGCCGCCAACTACGGAGAATCCTCCGGCAACGTAGGCACCGCCCTGTATACCCTCGTCTATCGGGGCATCAAGATCATCCTGGACGGGGCCCTCATCACCCCCAGGGACGCGAGCGGCAACGTGGTGGAGCCCTTCATCATCGACGGCACCACCTATCTCCCCGTGCGGGCCCTGTCCAACGCCCTGGGCTTCGACGTGGGCTGGGACAACGCCACCAGCACCGTCTCCATCTCCTCCGGCGCTTCCTCCGGCGGCAGCCAGTCCGGCGGCAGCGGCTGGGTGATGATCTATGAGAAGGCGACCCAGACGCCGGATTATGAATCTCCGTCGGGGATTTATTTCGACACCTATTCCTGGGAGAAAGATGAAGAAAAGGGACTCATTCGGGGTTATTCGAAGCAGGAGGCAAAGCCGGACGACCCCACCAGGCACTATCAGTGTACGCAGTTCGAGACGACCTGCACGCTCCCGCCGAAGTCCGGCGCTCCCGGCGAGAAGGTCACCTTCGACCTTACCGCCGCCCTTGTGGAAACCATCTCCGATCAATACTATTTCGGCGCTTCCTGCTCCATCCAGACGGCCGCCCCGGGGTCGGGACCCGATGTTGCCGGGCGGTATTGCTGGAATGTCCTGGATGAAGGGGCCGATTGGGACTATCATCTGAACACCCCCACCGCCGGCATCGGCGGCGGCAACATCGACCCCGGGGACAGTTGTACCGTCTTCTGGCGCTTCCCCCAGAATCCTCAGCCCGGAGATCGGACCTCCGTCTATTTCAGAACCAACGCCGTCCAGATCGAATGGTGCTATGAATATCGGGAAAGCGGCGTGCCCGCAGAGCCCGGCAATGGCGGCAGCCAGTCCGGCGGCGGCAGCCAGTCCGGCGGCGGCAGCCAGTCCGGCGGCAGCGGCTGGGCGCTGATCTATGAGGACACCACCCAGAAGGAAAGCGGGACGGAGGGAATGTACGCCGACACCTATACCTGGTGGAAGGACGAGGAGAAGGGCCTCATGTGCCATGACCATATCAAAGAGGCCCTGGGGGACACCTATCAGAAAACGGAGATGCTGCTGACCAGCACCCTCCCGCCCAAGTACGGCGCGCCCGGCGATAAGATCACCTTTGACATCGCTGCGACCCTGGTGGAGACCAACATCGCCAAGTATTATTTCGGCGACAGCAGTGAGATCATGTGGGCCCTCCCCGGGAAGGCAATGGGCACTTCCGGCACTGTTTTCTGGAATATCCTGGACGAAGGTGCGGACTACCACTACCATTTGGACTGCCCCACCACCGGGACCGGCGGCGGCAACATCAATTACGGCGACAGCTGCACCGTCTTCTGGTATTTCCCCAACAATCCCCAGCCGGGTGATCGCTGGTCCGTCTATTTCTGCAGCTACGGCGTCCAGACCGAATGGTGCTATGAATATCGGGAAAGCGGTGTGCCCGCATTGCCTGCCCAGGAACCCGGAAACGGCGGCGGCCAGCCCCCGGCGCCCGCCCCGGAACCCGGCAGAGACGATTCGGGCCGCATCCTCAGGATCCGCACGCTCCAGGATCTGCTTGAGTTCGCCGCGGACGTGAACGGCGGAGAGGACTATGCCGGGCTGACGGTGACGCTGGACGCGGATCTGACCCTGAACACCGGCGTACTGGACGACTCGCTTGCGCTCAACTCCGGGAGCTTCGTCGCCTGGGAGCCTATCGGCACCTCGCAGCATCCCTTCCGCGGCGTCTTTGAGGGAAATGGGCACACGATCAGCGGACTTTACGCGAATGATGGGGATAAGGCATACCAGGGTCTCTTCGGCGTCGTCGAAGGGGCGGAGGTGCGCAATGTGACCGTGGCGGACAGCTGGTTCAGCGTCAAGGAATGCGCCGGTCCCGTGGTGGGCTGCGCCCGCCAGAGATCCGTCATCGACGGCTGCGTCAGCAAGGGCTGCGCCGTCTATACGAAAGAGCGCTCCGGCGGAATCGTGGGCTGGACGGACCACTCCGACGTCTATAACTGCGAAGCGTACGTCCTCTGCAGCAGCGAGCGCTGCTGCGGCGGCATCGTGGGCGACGTCTATTCCGACGGAAAGATCTACAACTGCTCCGTCGCAGGGAAGGTATTGGGCAATAACCTCTGCTGCGGCATCACCGGCGGCTCCACCGCCGCGGACCTGCAGAACTGTCTCTGCATCGCCGCAGTGGAGGGCTACCTGATCGTGGGCGGCCCCGGCTACCGGACCACAGCCTGGTGCTACGCCCTGGAGAGCGGCGGACAATCCCTTGGCGTCGATTATGACACCGTCCGCAGCTTCGGCGCAGACGCCATGCTGAGCGCTCCCGTCACGGTGGGCGAAAAAAGCTGCGCCTCGATCCTGGAGGCGCTGAACGCCTGGGTGGACATGAACTCCGGCAACGGCATGCGCTATCTCCGCTGGCAGCAGGGCGGCGGATATCCCTATTTGAATTTCGGCGGCTGAAAACCCATTGGCGGCGCTGTGTACCGGTTTTTCCCCGGCTCACCCCGGCCCCCATGCGCATCGAACCCCTGAATCAAAGGCTTTTTGACCGTCTGCCGGCCCCCTCCCGCCCGGGAGGGGGCCCTTTGCCATAGCCTCCCCGGAGAGGGGGCTCCCGTCCCCGCCGCGGCGGGCATTATGGGTCTCCGGAGTTTTCTTCTTGCAGGCGGGCCGCATCGGCGGTATAATACTAAATACGACGGATTTCGGCAGAGAGGAGGGAGAGCCCATGGCGGAGGAATACATCCTGACACAGAGCGTGACCCTGACCATCCGCACCGAGGACGCGGACCGGCTGCTGGCCTTGGGCAGCGGCGACGCCGCCCTCCTGTATCTTTGGCTGCTGCGCAACGGCGGGCGCTTTGACCCGGCCCGGGCCGCCCGGGAGGTGAAGACCGCCGGGCCCCTTCCCGCGGCCATGGCCCTGCTGCGCCAGGCCGGGCTCATCCGGGGAGAAGCGCCCCCCGCCATACCCGCCCAGGCTCCCATCCGGGAGGAGCGGCAGGAATACACCGCCGCCGAGATCGTGGGCTTCACGGAGCGGGACCCGGAGCTGAAACGGCTCATGGACGAAGCGCCCGAGCGCCTGGGCCGGGTGCTGACCGGCGGGGACATGAAGATCCTCTTCGGCATCTATCACGACCTGGGCCTGCCCACGGGGGTCGTATTGCTCCTGCTGCAATACTGCTGCGAGGAGATCGCCAAGCGCTACGGCGAGGGGCGGAAGCCCACCATGCGGCAGGTGGAGAAGGAAGCCTACATCTGGGGCAACCGGGAGCTGTTCACCATCGAACTGGCGGACAAGTATCTCAAAGAGCGGAAAGCCAGAACCGGGCAGGTGGGCGAATTGTGCCAGCTCCTGGGCATCCGGAACCGGGCTCTTTCCCCCACAGAGGAGAAGTATCTGGCCGCCTGGCTGGATATGGGCTTCGGGAAGGACCCGATCCTCCTGGCCTATGACAAGACCGTGGCCAAAAAGGGGGAGCTGGCCTGGCCCTATATGAACCGCATCCTGGAGAACTGGCACGCCAAGGGCCTCCATACCCTGCCGGAGATCGAGGCGGGGGACGCGCCGCCCCGGCGGGGCGGGCGGGGCTCCGGAAATGCGGGACAGAAGGAAACCGCGGGGCCCACGGAAGAAGAATATCTAAGGATGCAGAAATACCTGCGGGAACTGGACGGAGGCGGAGACCATGGCACTTGACGGGAAGATCCTGCGCCGGGCGCTGGACCGCTTTGAGGAGATAAACCGGCTCCGCAGCGAGAATACGCGCCGCCTGCGGGAAGAGATATACGGGAAGGACCCCCGGGTGGAGGAGCTGGACCGGCTGCTGCGCGCCACCGTGGCGGAGGCGGCGGCCCTTGCCCTTCGGGGCGGCGGGGACCCGGAAAGGGCCGTCGCGGCCATCCAGGAGAAGAACCTGGGCTGGCAGGAGGAGCGCTCTAAGCGCATCGCCGCCCTGGGCTACCCCAGGGGCTGCATCGACGAAGAGCCCGCCTGCCCCCTGTGCAACGACCGGGGCTATGTGGGCACGAAGCCCTGCAGCTGCCTCATGAAGCTCTACAAGGAGGAGCAGCGGAAGGAGCTGAGCCGCCTGCTGGACCTGCAGGGGGAGAGCTTCGACGCTTTCCAGCTCCGGTATTACGACGCTTTTGACCCCGTCACGGGGACGAGCCCCCGCAGGCATATGGAGTCGGTGCGGCAGGTCTGCCGCAAATTCGCCGAGAATTTCACCCCCGGCAGCGGCAGCCTCTTCCTCACCGGGGCCCCCGGCCTGGGGAAGACCTTCCTCTCCGCCTGCATCGCCTCCGTCGTGGCGGAAAAGGGATACAGCGTGGTCTATGATACGGCGGTGAACGTGGTATCCTATTTCGAGGAGGCCCGCTTCGGACGCCGGGGGGAGCAGGAGGAGGCGGAGGCGGACGTACAGCGAAGCCTGCGCTGCGACCTGCTGATCCTGGACGACCTGGGCACGGAGATGAACACCAGCCTTTCCGTCAGCGCGGTCTATGAAGTGCTGAACACCCGGCTGCGGGAGGGGCGGAGCACCGTGGTCTCCTCCAACCTCAGCACCGAGGAGATCGCCCGGCGCTACACCCCCCAGATCGCCTCCCGCCTGGCGGGAAGCTATAAGGAACTGAAATTTTACGGCAGGGACATCCGCCTGCAAAAGAAAGAGGAAAGCTGAATGAGCATCATCGTGGCGGGCAGCGTGTTCGTGGACATCAAGGGCCACCCGGAGGGCGTCTATATCCCCGACGGGCGCAACGCCGGAAGGGTGGAGCAGGTCCACGGGGGCGTCGCCCGGAATATCGCGGAGGACGTGGCGAAGGCAGGGGGCAAGGCCCTGTTCCTGGGCCTCGCGGACGACGACGCCCTGGGCCGGGAGGTGGCGGCCCACCTGACGGAGGTGGGCGTGGACGCGAGCCGCGTCCGCTTTGTGAAGGACGGCATGGGCATCTGGCTGGCCGTCTTCGACGACAGGGGAGACGTGGCCGCCTCCATTTCCAAGCGGCCGGACCTGGCGCCCCTCCTGACCCTGCTGGAGGAGGAAGGGGACGAGGTCTTCGCCGGGGCGGACAGCGTCCTGTTCGAGCTGGACCTGGAGGAGGAGACGGTCTCGAAGCTCTGCGCGCTGGCGGAAAAGCATCATGTCCCGGCCTGCGCCGCCGTGAGCAACATGACCATCGCCGCCGAGCGGCGGGCGTATCTGCCGAAGCTGCGCTGCTTCGTGTGCAACGACCAGGAGTGGGGCATGCTGGACCCCGGACCCTGGGATGAAATGGACCCGGGCCAGATCGCCGCAGCCCTGCCCCGGCGCATGGAGGCCCTGGGCCTGAAAGCGCTGGTGGTGACCCTGGGGAGCCGGGGCGCGGTGTGGGCCGAGGGGAAGGAGAGCGGCTTCTGCCCGCCGGAGCCGGTGCCCAGGGTGGACGCCGCCGGAGCGGGGGACGCCTTCTTTTCCGGGGTGGGCCTGGGTCTCAGCCTGGGAAAGAGCCTGGCGGAAGCCTGCCGCCTGGGAAGCCGCATGGCGGGAAAGGTCATCGGCACCACCCAGAGCGTCTGCCCGCCCATGACAAGAGAAGAATTGGGATTGTAAAGTATGATAAACACATCCCCCGGAGGAGCTTGCGCCCCCCGGGGGATCACTGTTTTTCTGCCCCCTCATCCGCCCCTTCGGGGCACCCTCCCCCGGGGAAGGCAATCGCTGCGACGGTACGGCCTTCCTCCGGGCGCAGCAAGCGGCACAGCGTTACGCTGTGCCGATTGGCTCCTTATCTCAATGTATCATCGCATTCAGGCCCA
>JAEEGH010013311.1_pt1 | contig 18276 bp, 13 predicted proteins | sample 9134181 | NCBI WGS metagenome assembly JAEEGH01 (sample SAMN16246544, study PRJNA631951) | gut metagenome | biome: gut microbiome; feature: rumen; material: DP-attached | host: Bos | place: Iran: Karaj | collected 2018-10 | reverse complement strand
TCTGCGGCCGCATGCGAGGGCGACCAGCATCGCGACTGCCGCCTGATTACCGCTGCAGACGAAGCATGGATAAGCGATGACTACACCGTAGTCATCAGCGCGGATGGGGTCGCCGCCCTTTCAGGTTTCCCGAACGTTTCGGGACAGTGGTACACGCTCAACAACCGCAGTTTCAATGTGGTCACCAAGAGCGGCACCAAGACTTACGCCTACTACGTCTTTAGCGAAGACGAACTCACCATGATCAGCGACGACGGCATTCCCTACCGCCTGTACCGCCGTCCCCTGAGCGAGGCGAAAAACAAGATAAGCCTCCCGACGGTAAGCAACCCGAAGACATTGGAACAGTTGATTGCCGCAGTGGAACCCGAGCGCCTCGTAAGCGACGAGCAACTCGCTCACCCCGACACAAGCGTACGCGACCCGCGTATCGCCGCCGCGAGCGGATACACCTGGTTCTTTGACGGGCGCTGCTGTGGAGGGAACCACAAGTACCGTTTCCATCTCGACAAAAATGGTGACGCCGAATTCGTGGTGATGGATTACGACGACACGCATCACGAGAACATTCTCGCGAAAGGGCGCTGGTTCACCGTCGGGAACATCGGGCTCCACATCGTACTGAACGGCAAATACTTCAATTACCTCTACACCGCGGGCGAGCGCACCATGAGTTACAGCGAGTACATGCCCGCAGGGCCTATCTTCTGCCACATCTCGTTCCAGAGTTACGAACGCGGTGACTTCCGCATTTTCAACAAGACTGTATTCGACGACAAGATCAAGCGCCCCCGCGGCTTCAACGGTGAAAACCCGGTGTACGAAGCGGGTGAATACCAGTGGGGTTCATGATGCGCGCCTTCGCATTTGCCATATTCGCAGCGGGCGCACTCATTGCCTGCAACGATTCGGGCACGTCGTCAACCGACACGCAGTCAACCGAAATTGAATCAAGCGCAGCCGACCTTGACATTTCTGACTCCGATAAATTGTTTGGGGGGTCATCTGCGCAAGGTTCACCGGAAGGGCCCGTAGCCACCACATCCTCATCGGCCCTTCCGGCCACCTTTTCCAGCGGGCAATACGACCCGCCGCACGCCTCTCCGGCAGAGTCTTCCTCTTCAGCGGAACCCTTTCCGGAATCTTCGAGTTCCGCAGAATCCTCCGATTCCGCGCCCGCAGTAACGGAAATCCCGCTCGACAAGGACGGTTTTGCAACTGTCGCCGATGTCTACAGGAGCCTCGCGCCCGACGAGAAGGCGGTATTCATCATACGCCATTCCGAACGGGAAGACGACGTGGCTCTGGAAACGGAACTCACCGCGAACGGAATCCAGATGGCCCAGGACCTGGGGGCAACCCTCCGGAGCGACGAGGAATTCACATACGTCACATCGGGTTTTGTACGCACGAACGAGACGGCGAACCACATCTCGAAAGGGCGCGGGGAGGCAACACTCCCGAAGCTCATCACAAACTACGATATCACCGGAAACTGGTTCTTGAAAATTTCAGCCGACTCGCTCGCCAAGCACGCAACGGCACTCGCCCTTAACGGCAGTTCCGTAGAGCTTATGGCACGCTGGGCATATGAAGGCGGGTACCCCGAGGCGTTCTACGAGCTGGAGCCCCGCGCGCAGGAATTCATGCAGACGGTCATCCAGAAGAACTTGCCCAAGTGGAAGCGCGTCACCATCATGGTATCGCACGACATATTCGTGATGCCACTCGCCGTTTTCGGCTCGCAGAAAAAAGTCGCCCTCAAGTATCACGAGGATTACCACTGGATCAACTACATCGCAGGGCTAGCCGTCATTGCAGACGCGCAAAACAACCTGCGGTACATTCCCGTAAAGGGCGCAGAATCCGGCGTCATCGACTACCTAGCCCTCTATATGGCCGAGCACAAGGTCTATACCAGATAATGCCTAGAACATTACCCTGTAGGGAATCTGCTTATCAAAGCGGCGGCCCTTCAGGTCGCGGTAATTTTTATGCACAGTCCCACGCATTTCTGCAGGGCGTGCACGACGGATATCCCGTATCACGGTTGTTGAATCCGTCGCCGTAGAATCACCCGCGACAATGGACGTCGTGTCGATCGCGGAGGTATCGCGCGCAGTCGTGTCCTGCGGCTGCACAGTCGAAGTATCCGTGCCCGCGCCGGCAGATTTTTCCACAAGCACCTCAACGCGGCCCGTATATTCGGTACCGTCGTTACCCTTCACGGAGTACTTGAACGAAGCAAGCCCGCTGAAATTCACCTTAGGCGCAAACTTTGCCGTATAGCCATCACCTGCAAGTTCCACGGTTCCATTCTCCGCAGCAGACACGCTGTAGGTCGGAGCCACGTCCTTGAACCCGCGCGTAATCGTGCGCAGGTCGAAATCGAGGGACTTCCCGCCCGCGGCCGTCGCGTGCATGGCACCCAGCCAGTTGATGTACTTCTCGATGCGCACGTAGCCATCGCTTTCCTTGGTCATCGCGTCATCTTTTGAATTGTCATAACCAAGAGCCTCTTCGAAGTAATCCGGCATGCCGTCCTTGTCGGAATCGGTCGCGGCCTTCCCCGCAATCACCTCGCCCCAGCCGTTATTGGTCTTGAGTCCCATGGCACCAACGCTTTTCACCAAGGCTCCTTCTTTCCCAAGTGTCCCCACCTGGTACCACACCAGCGAATCGATGTCGTCGTACGGAAGCACGCCGCTCTGCGACGTCACGTAGCGCCACGCACTTGCTGCACTGAGCATCGGGCCCGATGTCGTGAGTTCGCTCCAGGGTTTCGCAAGTTCCTCGCCCACGCCCTGATAGTAGTAAATACTCGAAGGCCCGCCGTTCAGTTTTCCGTCGCGGTCCGTATCGATCATATTGCCGCTCGCGTAGATGCTCTGGTTCTTGTCTACCTGAAACCACGGATTACTCCCCTTCGGGCCATAGACAAAGTAATTGTTCACGATATCGTGATTGAAATGCGTGCTCGTATGCGTCGTGTAGCCCGCCTCGAAGTTGTAGAGGATGTTGTTCACGAACACATCGTTGATCTTGTCGAGCGGGTTTCGGTTGTGCGTGTTCACGAAGGCGTTGTAGTACCAGGCCCACGTGCCATCTACCGATTCAATATGCGCACCAAACTGTTGCCCGATGGGGTTTGCAATCAGCGAGTTCTGCACCGTTACGCCCGTAACGCGGTAGCTTGCATTGTCCGAGGAACCGCCGAAGTTGTTCCACGGGGCAAGTTCTACAGAGCAATGGTCCACGATTACGTTCTTCGCATCGTAAAGGTTGAGCGCGTCATCCTTTTCGGAAGCGGTATTTTCGCCCGGGCGAATTCGCAGGTAACGGATGATGATATTGCTCTGCTTGCCGGTACTGAGTTTGCCGCCGTGAATGGCGATTCCCTCGCCCGGAGCCGTCTGCCCCGCAATCGTAATGTTGCTCTTGATGGAAACCGCCGTCTTGATGTTGATGATGCCACCCACATCAAAGACCACGATTCGGTTACCCTGGCTCACCGCATCGCGGAAAGAACCCGCACCGTCGTCGTTCAGGTTTGTCACGTGATAAACGCTGCCGCCACGGCCACCCGTGACCTGCGCGCCAAAACCGAGCGCTTCCGGGAAAGCCAGAGGCTCGGCACCTGCCCCGATAAAACCAAAAAATGTCAGGCAAAGCGCCGAAACCGGCAGTCCCTTATGCAAACCAAAGCCCATATTTCCCATACCTTTTCTAGGCAGGATTCCGAACCACCGAAATCCGCCGTACATAAATATATACTAAAAGTTCCTGGAACGGGCCCGCAAAAGCGCATTAACGTTGTCTACGGACTACGGGACACCTGCGATGCAATCATTTCGCAAAAGTAGGTTGCGTGGTTTTGCGGTTGATTGTTTGCAGGGCATTCACCGCGCGGCCGTTCACGTAGAACCGCTTGCCCGTGCGCGCCTTAGATGCTTCTGCAGGGGCAACCCTGTGCAGTACGGTCGTACCGGAGTCTGCCCGCACGAACTCTATCTTGTCGATATTCGGGGCACCGTCAATGTCTGAGTGAGCGACTTGCTGTCCGTCAGGTAGAGACCCCAACGGCCCGTGCGTTTCTTGGATGTGGAGTTGATGTTGTTGGCATCGGCCTTGTCCAGTTTCCAGCCCGTCAAGGTCGTCTGGCCCACGCGATCCGCCTCGAATGTCGGATTCAGGCAATAGTTGTTATCCGCGAAATCGCTCCAGCGGTCGCCCGCATTCACCACGAACGAACCCTTCGAGCCCTTCACCATGACAAAGAACCTGGCCAACCCGGCTAGGGATTTTGGATTGCGCCGCACAACCCATTACACGGCTTTTACACGGAAACTCAACGGCACCTTGCCCAAAACCTTCTTTTTTGCGGGCAAACGGCTATATTGCGTAGCGAGGTGTAAAAATGGGACATGTTTGTAGACTGGCGAAAGGCGGGTTGTTTCTGGTTTTACTATCAATCTGCGCCTGCGGAGATTCCGTTTCCGAAGCACCAACCGGCATCGAGGCCGCACCCCCCGAAAGCACCACAAGCACAACGCCTGTCGATTTTCCGAACAGTTCATTTTCTAACAGTTCATCTTCTTTTTGGCTGCAGGAAAGTTCCTCATCGCCTCAGGCGCAGCAAGGCTTTTCTTCGCCTCAAGTGCAGCCGACATCGTCTTCACTATGGAATCCGCAAACATCGTCTTCCGTCGAAAACATTCCCCTGCCGAACAACGGCATTCCCTACGTGCGAATCATCGCCACCGACAGTATCGACACGGAGTACGTCGCCTGCACCGTCGAGATTGCAGGTAACGGTCAATACGAGGACATCACACCGGCAAGCGCAAGGATTCGCCAGCGTGGCAACTCCACAAGGCTCTGGTACGACAAGAAGCCGTACCGCATCAAGCTAGACAACAAGACAAGTATTCTCGGGCTCCCCGCCAACAAGGACTGGGTGCTGCTCGCCAACTACCGCGACCAGAGCAAGTTCATGAACGCCATCGCGTTCGACATGGCACGCTATATGGGCAGTTTCCCGTTCGTGAACGCAAACCGTTTCGTAGAGGTCGAAATCAACGGGGATTACATGGGCATGTACCAATTGACCGAACAGATCGAGAGGGCCACAAGCCGCGTAGACATTGATACAAGCGGTGTACTACTCAGCCTCGACATGGACGACGGTCCGGAACTTTCCCCCGACGCAGGCAACAACTTCTACAGCAAGGTATACGGGATGCCCGTCGCCGTAAAATACCCGAAAAACATTTCCGCAGAACGGCTCGAAACCATCGCTGTCGACTTCGCCACCTTGGAACAGGCAATCCTAAGTGCCGATTATGACAACGTGCAGAAACTGATAGACATGGAAAGTTTCATCGACTTCATCTTGCTACAGGAAATCACGCGCAACGTGGAACTGGAGGCACCGCGAAGCATGTACCTCTACCGGGACGATACCGGGAAATACCACATGGGGCCCGTCTGGGATTTTGACGGAGGTTTCGGCTACGGCTGGGACGAAGATACCAAGGAGTACTTCACGAGCCAAAGTTGGATTCTCGGGACAGGCAACCCCTCAAAAAGTCCCTACAACTGCACTGCAGAAAGCAAAAACGACTGGGGAATGTGCAACGGAGCAAACATGCGTTTCAACAGTTACGACGGCAGGGCGGTTCCGGGTTTCTTCGCCAACATGTTCGCGAACGACACGTTCCTCACCGCATACAAGGCACGCTGGGAAGCCCTCAAAACAGGCTTCCTCACAGATGCCTTCACAAGACTCGACGCATACGTCTCCCAGACCGCTATCGTGCTCGAGAACGACGCCACCCGCTGGCCGCCCATCCGCCGGTACGATATTGAAATTCAGAGTCTAAAAGCCTGGCTCACCGAACGAATTGGCAAATACAGCAGCGTTCTAGCGCAATATTAGTCCCTACCGTTGCACCTTTTTCAACATAGATGTGCCAAAAAGCACACCCATTCTCGCTTTACCCCCAAAAAAGATTATTTTAAGGATAGTTGTTTACAAGGGGTGTTTATGAAAAAGATTCTAACCGCTGTTTTCGTCGCGGGTTTCGCGACGATATCTACCGCCGCCATCGACATCACCGTCGATACGCAAAAGGGCGTCAAGAAAATCTCGCCATACCTGTACGGGCGCAACATCGACAAGATCAGTGACGGCACCGCCGAAACCGACACTACCGAAGAAGCGTTCATCAGCCAGATGCTCGAAGCGGGCATACACTTTTTGCGCGCGAACAACGGCAACAACGCCACGCGCTACAACTGGCGCCACAAAATGACCGTTCATCCCGACTGGTACAACAATGTCTATTCGCATGACTGGGCGAACACCGCGCAGAAAGTCCTCGGCAAGATGCCCGGAATCGACGCCATGTACGCCTTCCAGCTCACGGGTTTCGCGGCAAGTTCCACCGACTACAACTTTGGCGACTGGAACTGGAAACAGGAACACGGTTTCTATGCGACACAAACGCTGGACCTCGCAGGTGGCGGCGAAGTCTCCGAAGACGGCAAGACGCTCGTAAAGGCGGGCGACTACAAGCTCTACAACATGGAATGGCCCGCCGATTCCACTGTCGCGATAATCCCGTACTGGCGCGACGAGCTCAAGTTCGACATGAGCCGTTTCCAATACTGGAGCATGGACAACGAGATGGAAATCTGGCGCGGTACGCACTCCGACCTCGACCTGCCCGTCACGGGAGACTTCCTCGTAGAGCACTACATCGATGTCGCCAAGAAGGCTCGCGCCCAGTGGAAAGACATCAAGCTCACCGGCCCTGTAACCGCGAACGAATGGCAATGGTGCCACATCGGCGCCTACAATGACGAAAGCAGGCCCAAGATAGACGGCAAGGATTATTGCTGGCTCGAATTTTTCATAAAGAAAATTGCCGAAGCACAAAAGTCGTCGGGCGAACGCCTGCTCGACGTATTGGATATCCACTGGTACCCGAGCGAAAAGGATTACGAATCGCGCGTCAACTGGTACCGAGTGCTATTCGATACCACCTACTACTACAAGGGCGGAAACGGAATCCGTTGCGCCAGCGGCACCTGTGACTGGAGCGACAAGGATAAAGGCTATCGGTCGTATATTTTAACGCGCATCAACGACTGGCTCGACAAATACTTCGGCGAAGGTCACGGCATCACGCTCGGCATCACCGAGACAAGCCTCATCGACGAAGACGACCCGATGGTCACGGCGCTCACCTACGCCTCGTTCATCGGCACCATGCAGGACAACGGAGTCGAGATATTCACCCCGTGGACATGGGGCGACGGCATGTACGAAACGGTCCACCTCTTCAGCCGCTACGGACACAAAAACCGCATCGAGTCCGTATCCACGAACGATTCGCTCGTATCGGCCTACAGTTCCATCACCAGCAAGGGCGACTCGCTCACGATTATCTTCGTGAACCGCGCCGAGAAGGATGCTCAGCAAATAAGCTTGTCCGTACCGAATTTTGCTGCAAAGAGCGGGAATGCCGAAACGTTGACACTTGCCGGCATCAAGGGCGAAACCTTTGTCTCGCACACGAACAATGCCTTGAAGAAAGGTTCCGTAGAAATCGCGAACGACAAGGCGACACTTACGCTCCCTGCAAAGTCGATTACCGCATTGCTGCTCACCACCGATACGCCCAAAGTCGTTGACCCGACCGACGCCATCATGCCCGGAGACAGCCGCCGCATTGCGGGTACGGTGAACTACTCTATAGCCGCTCAGGGACGCACCATCACCGCACACGCGGTTGCAGGCGCTGGCTCCACGCGCTACGCGCTCAGCAACGTTCTCGGCCAGGTCATCGAAAGCGGATTCTGGAACCAGAAAAACACGCTGAGCATCAGCGTTCCGCACGCAGGCAAGTACATCCTGCGCATCGGCATGCAGAACCACGCAATTATGGTGAAATAAGTTCCATCCCCCTATAGCCTATCACAAAAGCCCCCAGCAATCGCCGGGGGCTTTCGGGTGTGGATAGCCAGAGGAGTCAGCTATCTGGTTATATTGATCGGGCGCGCCTCGTGGTAGGTGCCAGTCGAAACCTTCACGATGTACGTACCTGCAGGCATCTTGCTCAAGTCGAAGGCATGTACGTGCGTTCCGGCGCGTTGCAGTCCAGTGATTTCCTGGTCAATCAGTGCCCCGAATCCGGTAAACAAGCCCACCTTCACGTTGTCGCTTTGCGGAAGCGTGTATCGAACCTCAAGTTGACCGCGACGGAAAGCGACGCTCATATGCGAGGGGATATCGTTCAGGCCGTACATCAGCGCGGTAGTCGACTCGCCATTGCCTTCCTCGTTCGTGATGGTGACGGTCACCTTGAAGAGCACCGTCTTCCCGTTGTACGAAAGTCCCTGCGTAAAGCTGTACTTGTCGCCGTTAGAGACACGGTTCGGATAGTGTCCGATGGAAAGTGTCCCGCTGGCCAGATCCGCCTCGCTGTACACGTAGGCATTCTCGCCCCATTCCACGACATTGCCGTTTTTACCGAACCAGTGACCGGGCTCGTTCGCGGTAGATTGCGTGACGGTGTTGCCGCCTGCCTCTTGCGCAAAGAAGGTTGCCTGCGAGAGCGTTGCAGCGGTGAGCCCGAGCTTGCTTGCGACTTCGCTAACATCGAACTTTGCCGTAACGGATGCGTAGTTGTCATCTATCGGGAGCGTGACAGCGATATTGTATGTGGTGGCGCCGTCTGCGACGATTTTTGCGGAACTGCTCGATGCCGGCGCGATACTGCTCGAACTCGTGGGCTTCTCGCTACTGGAAGAAACCGGCGTCTTGCTGCTGGACGAAGAAACCGCAACGCTGCTGCTTGAAGAAACCGGCGCGTCGCCGATTTCGGGCCACTTGTAGTCGAGCTTGAAGTCGTTGTAGTATTTCGTATTCGCGTCACCCGCCCCGCTGATGCCTTCCTCGGGCTTGAGGCGGTAATCGTAGTGATAGGTGCGCATGTCGGGATTTTTCGAGTAGTTGTAGTCGGTGTTCACGACGATGGCGAATGCCATCTTGCTGCCGCTTGTTGTGCTCGGCGTCTTCGCGATTTTAAGGATGGCGGTCTGGTTGCCCTTCACGGGTTCGCTGTACACGGGCGTGCCGTCCGTGGCGCGGTAGGCGAGCACCAGCCGCATATTGTCGTTCGTGGAGTGCGAGCCGTTCGGGTAGAGCGTCATGCTGATCTGCGTCGCGCCGTCCTTGAGTTTGAGCGGGATTACGTTCGAGCCCGACCATCCCGGAGTCAAATCCTGGTTCGGAACCCAGTCGCCGTTGCTAACGGTGACGCTCTGGTACGGAGTCATTTTCCAGGTGTAGCTGTACTTGCCGTTGTCCCAGTAGTCCTGTTCCCAGTAGGTGTTGCTTCCAAAATTCTGGTTCAGCAGGTTCTTGATTTCGTTGGACCACTTTTTCATGTCGAGCATCGCGAGCCTAGCGCGGAATTCCGTGATGAGCCTGCGCACGCCCTCGTCACCGAGGCCGATATCGAGCCCGTAGGTTTCGAGCAGGTAGGTCGTCTTGCCGTAGGCGTGGCCGTACACCCAGCGTACAGAGCCCGTGCCGAGCCATGTGCCCATGAATGTGGGGAATATGTTGCTGTACTGTGCTCCGCCCAAAAGCGAACGCTGGTTCTTGCCGGTGACGCCCTGAGCGCCGGGGCCGCCGAAGGTGCCGTCGATGAGCCAACCCGAGTAGCATTCGATGGGCATGAAGGGCGCAATCACCGTTGCCGCGTTCAAGAATCCCATGCCGCTATAGACGCCCTCGCGGTGGCTGAACATGTCCTGCTGAATCCAGGTGTTGCCCGCTTCCTGGAACCAGTGCGCTTCCTTCGCGCCGGGGTAGCCGTTTGTCATCGAGTGGATGCCCTCGTGAATCATCGCGTCCATTTGTGCCACGCGATCGCGGTAGGGGCAGCTCGTGTTGAAACTGTATAGCGGATAGAACGATGCCGCGACGGCCGTGTAGCCCGCGACCCATGTCTGCCATCCGCCGGTAGTGTCGGTCTTCGCGCCGCCCGCGCACGTGCCCGAACCGTAGTAGTACACGGCGCTGTATTGCCCGTCCTGTGCCTGTGCGTCCGGGGCCCAGCCCATCACGTCGTAGAGGTAGCTGAAGTCGGTGTCGTATTTCTTGAGGATGCTGTCGATAGTCACGTCGGTAATGCGGCTGTCGCGATCCTTGCCCCAGTAGAAGGCCCACCACTTGCCGGCCTTTTTGCCGGTCACGCCCGAACAGTTGTTGTTGAACTTGGTGGGCGGCTTGATTTCGCCCAGGTTCGACTTGGTGTCGTAATCGAGGTCGGCGCGGTAGGCAGGCCACGTGTAGGCATCCCCTTCCGCTGCGGTGGCCGTAGCCCCTATCCCAGCCGCAAGCGCTGCCGCGGCAATCCATCCCATACACTTTTTCTGCATAAATACACTCCTGATTTGTGCTGTGTAAGAAATAGATTTATAGGTCGTCAATTCCTAGGTTTTAGCCCCTCCGGCGTGTAGATTCCGTGTTGAGGGCGTGTAAAAAAGGCATCTTTTCTATATTTCCACCACACAAGGAGGAAATATGAACATTCCTAAAATCCTCGCAGCAGGCGCCCTCGCCTCGACCTTCGCCTTCGCGCAGGAAGGTGCCGCCCCCAAGGCCGACCTCAACAGCAAACCCGGCGTCGGCATCCACGGAGATTTCAACTACAGCTACCTTATCGGGCTTCCGCAGGACTGGTACCTCGGCGACGATGCGGACGCCCCCTCGGGCATGGGGTTCGATGTGGGCCTCCGCGGCAGGATTCCCATGGCGGGCATCCTTCAGTTCGCCCCCGAAATCAACTTCCACTACGCGCTGCTTACCATGGACGAAGAAGGTTGTGACCACAAGTTCAAGCAGATGGACCTCGAGGCCCCCTTGATGATGCGCGCCATCGTCAAGGACCGCTTCTATGTCGCGGCCGGCGTGCAGCTTTCCCTGAATCTAAGCAGCGAAGTTTCCCTCGAACAGGAAGACATCAAATTGGGTGCCGGTCTCGGCAAAACCGACTTCAAGTACAAGGAAAACGTCGAACAGGCCGGATTCGGGCTCGGCCTCGCCTTCGGAATCGGCGGCTTCGTGATGGAACGCCTCTCCATTGACGCGGGATTCACCCTCGGACTCACCGACACCTACCCCGACGTTGACCCCGAAGAGAACGACCTGATCGATTCCATGGACGGCGGCAAGCAGATGACCTTCAAGGTCGGCGCCGGATTCTGGTTCCTGTAATCGATTTCAGGCAAAGCCACCCTAGAGCTCTCAACGCGCGATAGAACCATACAGAAAAACCCGCTCGGATTGAGCGGGCTTTCTTTTAAATCCAGAACTTTCAGAATTACTGAACCTTGCAGGTCACCGTTGATGCCCCAGTAAAGGTCACGCAGATGCCTTCGTAGTTAAACTTGCCCACGTTTATCTGGCCTATCTTAGCACCGGCATTGCTGAAGCCCCATGTACCGGTAGCAGTAGCAACCGACTTGCCGGCATAGGTCATCGTGAACGTCATGCCAGCATTCTGGTCGTCGGCCTTTCCATCGCACAGAACAGAGAACGTCGGCTGGTATCCCGAGTTGGTCCACTCACCTCTAACAACCATGCAACCCTCGTTCTTAATTGCTTTCGCCGTGGTATTTAACTGATCCCCTTCGATTTCAAAGAGGTATTCCGGACCTGCAGTTGTCTTCACAGCAGGGCACGTCACATCGATTATCGTATTGTCCGCATGGCTGACCTTGAGCTTCGGAGCGTAACCGTTCTGGGCAGCAGCAAAGGTCTTGGTGAATGTCGTAGCAGCACCGGCTTCGCCGCCTTCCCATGAATAGAAGAACGTCGTCTGTCCCTGGGCTTTACATCCGCTTACAGTCCACACGACATCAGGAGACTCGGTAAAGTCAACCGAGGTCGCCGGAGTCGTGCATGAGCAGCCCAAAATCGGGGCGCCATTCACGTTCACTGTCTTGTCGCAGTCAAGATGGCCCTTATTGCCACCGATAGTGACATCGACCGAGGCGGACTTCGCACCCGACTTCGAGTAAGAGACCTTCGGGCTTGCCGCGTTCACATTATCGGGGGTCGCATCCATGCCGAAAGTCCAGCTATACGAGGCAGCCGCGACATCCCTGATGCTGTAGCTGGAGTTCCACTCCACCTTCCATTGGGCAGTACCGTTCTGTTCAATCGTTTCAGAAATCGGGTAGCAGCGGCCAATACCCGTTATGATAATCTGCTCGCTGGAGCTGCTCGCCACGACAGGACCCGCATCGGAAGAACTGGACAAGTACGAGACATCACCAATCGAGGAGAACTTGAAGAAGGACTCGGAGCTGGAGCTCGTAACCGGCATAGAGGCGCCACCATCCGACGAAAGCGGATCGACGGATTCCGAGGAAAGTTCGATGGCGGAATGCGCAGCCTTGGCCATCTCGTTCATGCAGACAATATCCTCGTTGCACTTTTTCATGGCATCGTCGACCTGGGTGTTGAAATCCAGGGTGCCAAGCATGGCATCGACGTACACATCCGTGCCTTCGTCCATGGGTTCAATCGAACCTTCACCGCAGGCCCAGAAACCGGCAGCGATGCCGATAGAAGAAAGACCTATCAAAAGTTTCTTATTCATATAAAAACCTCTTCTAGAGAAATTTACATTAATATTGGCCAAAACGGACACAAAAAACAATTTTTCGTGAAAGAAAACACAGAAAAAACCGCTTTTTCGGTCAGAAAATCAACCCTGGCCACCTTCCTCGACCGAAATTTTGCGCTGACCGGTGATAAACTGGTGCACGTAGGGGTTGCTCGTGTTCTTGATCTCGTCCACCGTGCCCACCTCGATAATGCGCCCGTTCAGGAGCATCGCGATGCGGTCGGCCACCTTGAAAGCGCTCACCATGTCGTGGGTCACCACCACCGAGGTCACCCCGAGCTTGCTCTGCATGTCGAGGATGAGGTCGTTGATCACGTCGCTCGTGATAGGGTCGAGACCGGTCGTCGGTTCGTCGTAAAGGAGGATTTCGGGGTTCAGGGCAATGGCGCGGGCGAGCGCCACGCGCTTGCGCATACCGCCCGAAAGCTCGGAAGGCATCTTGGTGCGGAACTCGGGGACGAGGTTGATCATCTGGAGCTTCTCGGTCACCACGTCCTGGATCTGCTTCTCGGAAAGTTCCGGATGGTGTTCGCGGAGGGCGAACGCGATATTCTCGCCCGTGTTCATGGAGTCGAAAAGCGCGCCCATCTGGAACAGCATGCCCATTTTTTTACGGATGGTATGGGTGTCGAAGAACTTCGGCGTACTGATGGTGACACCATCGACGGACACCTCGCCGCCATCGGGCTGCAGGAGGCCGATCATGTGCTTCAGGATCACGGACTTGCCGCCACCGGACTTGCCGATAATGACCATGGTCTCGCCACGGCGGATGTCGAGGTTCACGTCTTCGAGGACGGTCTGCGGGCCGAAGGACTTCTTGAGCCCCTTCAGCCGTATGGCGATATCGTTCGGATCAATCTTTACGTTTGGCATAGTCTCACCTAGAACTAGAAGAACATGATAGCGTCAAGTATAAAGTCAGAAATTAGGATCATGAGGCAGCTCGAGACCACCACGTTCATGGTGGCAAGCCCCACCCCGCGAGCGCCGGGCTTGGCGTTAATCCCGTGGTAGTAGCCAAGGACAAAAATCAGGATGCCGAACACGAGCGACTTGATCATGCCCGACCAGAGGTCCATCGAATCGAACAGGTACTGCATGCCCGTCGTATAGGTATACGTGGTAATGTCGAGACCGAGTACGCACACGATCCAGCCGCCGATGAGGGCGAGCGCATTCGAGATGGCGGTAAGGCAGGGAATCATCGTCATGAAGGCGACAAAGCGCGGAAGAGCGAGGTAGCGGTAGGGTTCGAGGCCGAGCACCGTATAGGCGGCAAGTTCTTCCTTCTCCTTCATGCTTCCGAGTTCCGCGGCGACAGCGCTACCAACGCGACCCGAAAGCACGATGGCCGTAAGCAAGGGGCCAAGTTCGATAAGCACCATCTTGCAGGCGGCGGTACCGACAAACTTGTCGGCCACCATGTTCTGGAATTCGAACTCGGCACACACGGTCGCCACCATCCCGGTAAAGATAGACGTCACGAACAGGAGCGGGAGCGAAGACACGCCGATGGAAATCATCTGCTTCACGATGAGGTCGGGGTTCTTGAACACGTGCGGCAGCTGCTTGAGCGTAAGCAGCAAAATGCAGATGACCTCCCCGACACTGGAGATGCCATCCACGATGACGTGGCCAATCCAAACTATGGGCTTGAGCAGAACCGACATCGCTAGAACTCCCCGAAGCTGTAGCCGCCACCCTGGTCGTCGCTACCGTACTGGTATTCGCCACCGTCATCCGAACCGCCGTCATCCGCAGCGGCATCGTAGAAGGTCGTGTACTCGGGAACGAACGCAAGGGGAATATCCTTCACGGAACCGTTACGGTGCTTCGCCACGATGAGTTCCGCCTTGTACTTGTCGTCGTCCTTGTGTGTGCGCACGTAGGGGCGCTCGACAAACCAGACCATGTCGGCGTCCTGTTCGATGGAGCCCGATTCACGGAGGTCAGAAAGCTGCGGGCGTTCGCGGCCCTTCTCCTCGACCTTTCGGCTCAGCTGCGCAAGCGCGATGACCGGAATATGAAGTTCCTTGGCCAAAATCTTGAGGCCGCGCGAAATGGCGCCGATAGCGACCGCGCGGTTCTCTTCCTTGCCCGTCTTCATCAGCTGCAGGTAGTCAATCAGCAGGAGGTCGAGCTTGCCCTGGCGTTTCAGATCGCGGGCCTTGCTCATAAGTTCCATGATGCCAAGGTCGGCATTGTCGTCCACGAACAGCGGAGACTGGTTGATCGGCGCGACGCATGCGATAAGCTTGTTCATCTCGTCACGGTTCAGCTTGCCATTGCGCAATTTCGACTGGTCCACCTGGGCGCGGGAACAGAGCAAACGCTGTGCGAGCTGTACGCCGTCCATTTCCAGGCTGAAAAACGCCACATGCTTGTTGTAGTCGATGGCCGCATTCGCCGCAATCGTAAGCGCAAACGAGGTCTTGCCGACACCGGGGCGCGCCGCCAGGATGATGAGGTCGGAATTCTGCAGGCCGTTCGTGAGTTCGTCGAGTTCGGTAAGGCCCGTGGGGATTCCCGTAATGCCATCCTTCCTGTTGTTCAGGCGGTCGAGCAGGGGATTCACGAAATTCTCGATAGGACGGAGCGAGTTCTTCACCTGTTTTTCGGCAATCGCGAACACGGCGCGTTCCGCCGACTGCAGAACTTCGTCGGGCGCAGAAGAGACATCCATCGCCTTCTTGATGGTATCGGAAGACATATGGATGAGCTTGCGGAGCACGAACTTGTCACGCAGGTGTTCCAGGTTCCATTCCACGTTCGCCGAGGAGGCGACACTCTCCATGAGGTCAAATATGTATTCGCGACCACCCGCCTGCGGCAACTTGCCCATCTTCTCAAGCTCCGCGGGGAGCGTGAGCATGTCGATGGGAGTTCCGACACTGTAGAGCTGCCGCATCGCCTTCCATATCAGCTGATGGCGTTCCAAATAGAAAAAGTCATCTTCCGAAACGACGTCGATGACCGGCGTCATGACATTCGGATCGCGCAGGATACCGCCCAACAGGTAACGTTCGGCATCGCCGTCCATGGGGACCTGGCGACCTTCGAAATTTCCACCTTCGTTCACAAATTCAGACATAGCAATATATCGGAAATATAATTTTTATCGGACGACTTCGTACTCCGTCAGGCCTTGAAGTAACTGCACTTCGGGATATGGACCTTCCAGGTAACCCACTTGAGCTGCTTGTCCTGCGACATGGCGTAGGCATCGACCAGCGAACAGGTCTTGACACCCGAAAAGTCAAGGTCGGTCCCAGCTAGCGCCTCGAAATTCTTACCCTTGCCAAAGACCTGGTGGAACAGCGGTTCGCCGAAGGTCACCATGACCTGCGGAGCGATGAAGGAAAGTTCCTTCGAGAGCATCTTGCGCAGGGACGCTTCCAGCAGGGCGGGAATATTGCGGGACGCACGGCCCTTGTAGAAGAACGTGACACCCATCGATTCGGCGGGGATAGAAAGGCTCGCAAAAAGCCGCACGAGCATCTCGCCCGTAGGAGTCGCAAAGAAAGTTCCCGGCTGTGCCGGAGGAGCGGGCAACAGGAGCAAGACCTTCGGGTTCGCGGGACCTTCATATTGAACGAGGTCGGCGACATTCGCGTAAACCACGTCGGACTTGACAGCCGCATAGAAGGCGTCGAGACTTTCCGCAGATTCGAATGCGGAGGCGGCCTTCTTCGCGACGGGGCGGGCAGATGGCGCAGCCATCGGGGGGACCACCGTCAGGGGTTCCTGAACCCGCTCGGTCGCAGGAGGCGGAGCCTGAACAGCCGCTACACGGGAAGCGGCCTCCTGCGGCGTGACAACCGGACGCGGCTGAGGAACCGCTTTCGGCCTTGCGCTCTTTGGGGCCCAGGGCTCGTCCAGAAAAACTTCGGAATCGCCCATGTCAATCTGTCCGCGCAAGTAGTTGCGCAATTCGCTAAAGTCAAACTCGTCAGGCATCCAGGCGCTCCAGGCAAAAGTTCAAAATCGTTTCGGCCAAATCCACCTTGCCGCCCATCTTCATCGGCGGCACCTCGGCTCCGGGAACCACCAGGGCAAACCGCACGCAGTCGCGGCCGAATCCGGAGTCGCTTGCAACCGGGGCATTCAGGAGGAGCGCGTCGGCACCGCTCTTCGCAAGTTTCTCGGCGGCATGCTGTTCGAAATGGTCCGTCTCGAGAGCGAAGCCCACGATGACCTGGCGCTTGGCGGCGCCTGCGCGGGCGGCAGTGCAGTCGCGCAGTATGTTCGGGTTCGGCACGAGCTCTATCGTGAGCTGGCTACGGCTGTCCTTGATTTTCTCGTCGGCGGCGTGGGCGGGGCGGTAGTCCGCTACCGCCGCGCAATGCACGACGGCGTCTGCCCCGGCAAGCCGTGCCATCACGGCGTCGTGCATCTCCCGGGCGCTTTTCACGCGGGTAACCGCGACACCGCCCGGGAACGCCGCCTCCATGGGGCCGGCGACAACTTCCACTTCAAAACCGTTCGCATAAAAGACCGAGGCGAGCGCAACAGCCGTCTTGCCGCTGCTGCGGTTGGAGATGTAGCGTACCGGGTCGATCGCTTCCTCGGTGCGGCCCGCAGTGATGAGCACCTTCTTGCCGTGGCCGGGGAGACTCGGGTCCTGCGTAGGGTCAACATCTTTTTCAACAGGCGACGCAGGCGGCTCGGGGATCTTGGCTGTACGTCCAGGAGCAGGTTCGGCAGCACCTTCCAGCCACTTCACGATTTGCGCCGGTTCCATGAGCCTTCCCTGCCCCACCTCGCCGCAGGCAAGCTCACCCGCCGGCGATTCGAGCACGGTCGTATTTTCAAACCCGCGCAACACTTCGAGATTACGCTTGACCGCCGGGCTATTGTACATCGCGACGTTCATCGCAGGGGCAATCACGCGCGGGCACGTGCAGCTCATAAAACAGAGACTCACCGGGTCGTCTGCAATTCCGCAGGCGAACTTCCCGATGACATTCGCGGTCGCGGGAACCACCAGGTAGAGGTCCGCCCACCGCGGAAAATCAATATGCTGGAAAGGCCGCGCCTCGACGGCCCCATTCTTCAGGTACACGGGGCACCTGCTGAGGCTCGCAAACGTAAGCGGCGCCACGAATTCGGTCGCGGCATCCGTCATGCACACGCGCACCTCGGCACCCTTCTTCTGCAAAAGGCGCAACAGTTCGCAGCTCTTGTACACGGCAATTCCACCCGAGACTCCCAGGAGGATTTTCTTTCCAACTAGTTCCATATACAAAGCAAATTAGAAATTTTACCGGAGGGACATCCCCAGGCAAAAAGAAAATCCCGCAGGCTAATGCCCGCGGGACTTTCTTAATACTGGCTAGTGCTTACTTGGCTTCTTCAGCAGCAGCTTCTTCAGCCGGCTTTTCAGCCTTCTTCTTGGTAGCCTTCTTCTTCGGAGCGGCAGCTTCGCCAATCGTCGTGCCCGATTCACCCGGCTTGTGGGAATCCATCCAAGCCTTGAGTTCTGCGGATTCGCGGTTCTTGAAGTAGTCCACCACGGAGAGGTAGATCTTGCGGTTGTTCTGGTCGATCTCGGTCACGACAGCCG
>JAEEGH010013310.1_pt1 | contig 18278 bp, 12 predicted proteins | sample 9134181 | NCBI WGS metagenome assembly JAEEGH01 (sample SAMN16246544, study PRJNA631951) | gut metagenome | biome: gut microbiome; feature: rumen; material: DP-attached | host: Bos | place: Iran: Karaj | collected 2018-10 | reverse complement strand
TGCTTAATAGGGTTCTGAAAGGGGCAGTTTAAGAAAATATTGTAAAAAAGTATAAAAAAAGAGTGTGTGAAAGATTTTCTGTAAATTATATCTCCTAAGACAATTAGCGAACTGGATAATGGTAAAATTCATTGTTCAGCTCGTTTTGACTATATATTATTTCATTGACTATGTCAAGAGTTATGTTATAATTAGTTAGTATTATATTTCAGGATAAAAGACTAAGACAATTGGAATTTGAAGAGGAATGAAAATGCAGAAGCATATACGAATAATCACTGGATTTCTTGCTGTTGTGTTAGTTGTTTCGCTTAGTGCCTGTTCTTCAAGCAGGGAAAATACTGCATCCATTGCAGAGGAGCGCATAGATTCCCTGACTTATGCAGTATTTCCTTATTTGCCCGATGCAGAGTATTACCAGGAGCTTATTGAGCGAAGATGGGCTGAGGTTGAACCGGATATTCATCTGGTTCGCGCTGAGTGGGACTGTTACTCGGATGGAGCACCGGAAGGCATTGATGTGCTAATGTATGACGCTGTTATGCTGGAACAGATTACCGCTGCCGGATGGATACAGCCGATTGAACATGATGCTGTGCAAGATTCTGAGGATTTGTTTCCGTTTGCACTGAAAGGGCTAACCGTAGAAGACAAATTGTACGGCATTCCGGTTTTACTTTGTGGAAACTTTTTGATATATGATAAAAATTGCGATACACTTGCTACGGCAGAACATATCACAGATCTTGCTGAACAGTCTGAGATTCTCGTAGTGAATTCAAAAGATCCTGTGAACAGGCCGCAGTATATTATTGAAGTGGTCGCAGATAGCACCGGAGAAAAAAATCCATCCGTTGGCAGCGATGCAGAGGATGTCATGACACTCATCGACCGTTTAGCGATTGATGCTCACGAGCATGACGACGACGTCCAGGTTGTGACAGCGTACGATTCTGGAATCGGTCAGGGATACATTGGTTTTTGTGAGAGCATGAGACTTCTGAAGAGACGCAAGGAGGCAACCCGGATCAAGACAATCAGCTTTAGTGATCAGGAAAATACGCCACGTTTGTACGTGGATGCTGTGGCAATCACTTCTGGTGTTGGGGGCCTTCGATATGAAAAATGTCTGGAGCTGATCAATATCATGGCGGAAGCAGACGTGATGAAAGAGTTATCAGTGCAGGATGGTGCGCCACAGTATCTCCTGATTGCGAGGAAAACACCATACCTGTTCCTATCCGGGCAGTTTCCGCTTTATACACAGTTGGAAAAAATTGCAGAAGAAGAGAACAACTGTGTCATACTAACACCTTGATGGACCGGATAAATGAAAAGATTAGAGATATGTTTAGTATTCAGTCCCCATCTCCGGGGACTCTTTTCTGTCATAGACATGTCACATTGCACATGTATAGTATTTAATGGATAACTGTAATAATATATATTTATTGAAGCCTCGTAATTGGGGCTTCTTTTTTAAAATCGGGTAAAAAAGCCATCCTTATTGACATGGTAGGTTGATGATGGTATTATAAAATACATAGATTCTTACATATAGTCTGGTACTTTCGGGGATCAGAAATAATATTGGAAGTGAAATATGCGATATAATGCGTTTATCAGTTATCGGCACAGTGAATTTGATTCGTTTGTGGCCGAAAACATTCATAAAAAACTTGAAAATTTCAAACTTCCCGCTTATGTCAGAAAGAAAACGGGTTTAAAGAAAAACTGTATAGAGAGAGTATTCCGTGATACTGAAGAGCTTGCGCTGGCAGACAATCTGTCGGATGAGCTTTATGAAGCGTTGGATGAATCAGATTATCTTATAGCCATATGTACGCCCAGATATGCCGAATCACAGTGGTGCATGAAGGAAATAGCATATTTCTTAAAAAAGCATGATAAGGACCATGTATTGCTTGTGCTGGCTGAGGGGGAACCGGACGATTCTTTTCCTAAAAGTCTCAGATATGAGGAAACTGTGACTGTGGATGAAAAAGGCAATACCATCATCCACAGGATAGAAACAGAGCCTCTTGCGGCCGATGCCCGTGGCGAGAACAAAAGAAAGGTATTACAGGCGATAAATACTGTAGTCGTTAAACTCTGTGCCCAGATGTTTGATCTTAATTATGATGACCTGCGTCAGAGGAAAAGAAAGCAGAAGATAAGACGACTTGCCACTATATTTGGCAGTATAACAGCTGCGATAACTGTAGTTGCGATCATGTCTATCATCATGCTTGTTAAGATAAGCACACAAAAAGAGACAATATCTGAACAATATGATGAGATACAGGCCCGATCTGCCGGTTCTATGGCTGCGGTATCCGATCAGCTCATCCGTATCGGGAGACGGAAGGACGCCATATATGCGTTACGGAGCGTACTAAAGGATGAATCGGATATAAATACCTGTAACAGCAGTGCTGTAAAAGCGTTGTATAGGGCGCTTGGTGTATATGAGATATCTGACTATTGCATGCCCAAATGTGTATATGAGATGGACGGCGTACCATTTATGAGCACTGTTTCTTTTGACGGGAAATATGTATGCGCATGTGACAGTGTATCTTTAAAGGTTTTTGATGCAGAAAATGGGAATATAGTTAAAAACGTAGAATGTTATAAATTTGTGATGGGCATGCCTAATTGGGCGGTATTTGCCGGATCGGAAGCTGTTATTTATTATGACGGCGAGAAAATGATATATGACAGTTTTGCTGAAGGTGAAACATTTGAGATAACGGGTATTAATCCACGATACACAGTACTTCAGGACCCTGACGGAAATGTGACTGTGATCAGTACTGACAAAGGCCTTGCGGGAATCGGTTCAAATGGTGAAGTATTATATGAAACCGATCTTTACAAGTATATGGATGAAGAATATTTATTCCAGGATATGATCTGCTCTGAGGGTAATATTGCTGTAAGCTACGGAAATTTTTACGATTACATGATTTTTGTTGTGGATGCTTTAAACGGGAATGTAATTTATACTTCATCAGGCAAGGGCTCATCTAATATAGTGAAGGGTTTATATAGTGGAGTGTTATATACGGTAAAGAGCGGATACAATGACAAAATGCAAAAGGTAGAGCTGAATATAAAGGCAACTGATTACAGGACCGGTACAACAGTCTGGAACAGGACCATGTATGATCTGGCTATTTATAATATTGCAGTTATAGGAGAACGTGTATTTATATACAATAATAATACTATAGTGGGGATGAATGTGTCAGATGGTGAGAAAAGAAACACCTATTATCTGGAAAAAGACATCGTAGACAGCTTCATCGATAATGGAGTATTAAAAAGCATCAATAGGGATGGCGAAATATACTATACAGACGAATATTTATGTTATGATTACACTGATCTAAGCTTCCTTATCACGCCTGCAAGTAAACTCAGTAAGGCGATGCACGCTAACGGAGATATGTTTTATCAATTTGAACAGGCAAACTACATAGTAAGGTATTCGAAGGAAAACGATACAACACTTACTGCTACGGAATATACAGAAAGCTTTGACATGTATGCCACAAACCTGGCTTATGAGGCTTTTGATAAAATGAATATTAATCCCAGATTATTGTCCGAATCCTTTTATTCGGATGACGGGAAACTGGTCTTTGCTCTTTATTCGAACAATGTGGCAAAGCTGTATAATGCATCTGATATGGTGGAGCTTAATTCATTTGATGCAGATGAGATAATGTATGTTGATATAAAATATCTTGAGTGTGCCGGATGTTATGTATTAAGCAGTCCTTACCGGTCATATTTCCTTAATGACAGCTATGAGATAGTCTGTGAGACAGACCGTGTGGTTGACGAAAAGGATGGGAAAATGATCATGTTAAGCCGTTTGGGACAGTTTTATATTGCTTCGTATGTTGATTATCCTGAACTGATCAAACGGGCGGATATATATCTTGATGGCCACATAACAAGAGAAGAGATAAAGCAGAAGTATAATATAAAATAATTTTTTAGTTAGATCATATAGGATTTCGGGTTTGAAAATTCTAACTGTATTTGGTATAATGTAAGGTGTTCAAAACTGATCATAAATGTAAGATGAACAAAGTAAGACAGAAGATGGAATTAATGGAAATCAGGATATGAAAAAAACTTTAATTATCATTGTTAATGTGATCATTATGGCTGCCATATTGATCTTTGTTGTGCAATACTCCAGATTTGAAAGCAGGGATTCATATAACAGGCAGATAGAACATTTTGAAAACACCACGGTCACCATGGAGAAGGTGACGGAGAATTATCTGGAAGGTGAGCAGAGAATCTGTGATGTATGGTCGCAGTATATCAACAACAGAAAGATGACGTTGGAAGAGGCTGCCGGTTATATCCGGGCCTCGCATGTTTTGTCAAATACTTCGGCACATCTGATAATGCTTGATACGCTCACAGGTCTTTCTACACGTCCGAAGCTCGGAACGGCCGATGATTATGATGCTTCGTATCAAAGACTGGGACTTTTAAACAACGTGGACTGGATAGATGAAATCGGAGAATCGATCAATATAACCCGCGCATACACCAATCCGATGAATGGAGAGCAGTCACTTGCTTTCTGCAACAAGATCAAACTGTATGATCCTGAAAGTGATTTGTACAGGGCAGCTGTGTTATTGCGGGTAATTCCTATCTCGGCTTTGGAACAGAAATGGGTTTTCCCCCAGACAGAGCTGGTAAATGCCGAGCTGTCAATGATCGATGCAAACGGAGATTATATCCTTAAGGGCTACAGCTTTAAAAATTCGGGGTTTTTTGAGTTTTACAAATCATATAATCCGTCGGATCCGGAAACCTCAAAGGAATTATTTGATAAGATCACTTCATCCACGGGTTCGTTTTCAATGCTAAATTCACATGGGCAGGAGTGCATACTTGCATATACGCCTATGTCAGCTACTGCAGGCTGGACAATGCTTGGTATGGTACCTTCAGAGGACCTGAATGTAGTGACCGGAAACTGGCTGTTGATAGGAGTTGTGTCTGTAGGACTGCTAGTATTGTTTATTTTCGACCTTTTCTGTATGCTTTATCTGAATAAGCGTTTGCAGATCACTGCCAGAAAGGCTGAGGCGGCAAATAAAGCAAAGACCGATTTCCTTTCTACCATGTCACATGATATCCGAACTCCTATGAATGCTATAATCGGTCTTACGACGCTTGCCGAGAAGAATCCTCAGGATGTGGAATCAACCAGGGAAAGCCTGCGTAAGATCAGTCTGGCCGGAAATCATCTGCTGACGCTTATCAACGACATCCTGGATATATCGAAGGTGGAAAGCGGAAAACTGAAATTAAATCCACTGACGTTCTCTATTGTTGAAACTGTTGAGAATCTGGTAAATATTTCGCAGCCGATGGTCAAGGAAAAGAATATCGAATTCAGTTTCCATATAAATCAGATGGATAAGGAATATTTATATACAGATCAGCTTCGTTTGAATCAGATTTATATAAATATACTTTCAAATGCCATCAAATACACTGAACCCGGTGGACGCGTCAGTGTGGATATGCGTGAGGAAAACAGCGAAAAAGAAGGCTGCGTAAAATTGACCTATATCGTATCCGATACGGGTATCGGTATGAGTCGGGAGTTCATGGAAAACATGTATACACCTTTCTCACGACAGGTTGACAGTCGTGTTAACAGTATTCAGGGAACCGGTCTGGGTCTGACCATTACAAAACAGATGGTTGAACTGATCGGTGGAACTATCGATTGTCAGAGTGAACAGGGCAAGGGGACAACTTTCACTGTCGTGCTGGATATCCAGGTAGCAGACAGACAAAGGGAAGATATGCTGCTGGATCCTATTGATGTTTTGATCGTTGATGATGACGAGATCATGCTGCAGACTGCCGCAGATACATTGAAATCGCTTGGAGCATCGGTTGAGCAGGCAGGAAGCGGATTGGAAGCTCTGGGAATGATAGAGCACAGACATGTGTCAGGAAAGGATTACAATGTTATCATTATTGATTGGAAAATGCCGGAGGTTGATGGTATTGAAACGATCACCAGGATCCGTTCGGAGCTTGGTACGACTGTTCCAATCCTGCTGATATCCGCGTATGACTGGTCTGATATCGAGGATAGGGCAAAAGCGGCAGGAGCAAATGGTTTTATTACCAAACCGCTTTTCCGTTCCACAATCTATGATAAGATCAATGATCTGATCGGAAGAAAGTCCAAATCCGCTCAGCTTGAAGATGATCATTCTGATCTGCATGGTCTGAATATACTTGTGGCTGAGGATAATGACATCAATTGGGAAATTATTTCTGCAATGCTTTCCATGTTTGGAATCACTTCCGAACGGGCAGAAAACGGAAGAATCTGTGTTGAGAAGATGAAAACTGCGGCAGAGGGCAGCTATACATTGATATTCATGGATGTACAGATGCCTGAAATGAATGGTCTGGATGCGACAAGAACAATTCGAAAACTGGATAATCCCTGGGCAGCTTCTATACCTATCGTTGCGATGACGGCAGATGCTTTTTCTGAAAATATTATGGAATGTATGGATGCAGGAATGAACGGGCATATCGCAAAACCGATCGATATGAAACTGGTTATTAAGGAAATCAGAAGAATCAAGGAAGGGAAATGATAAATATGAAAAAAACGATAAGTGTTATTTTAGTGATTTTGATGATCCTGAACCTTGCAGCATGTGATTCTAAGAATCCTGAGAAGGGAGCTGAAGATACAGGTTTCAAGCCATTGCTGGATACTTCGGTCAAATGCAATATTAAGGTTGCGGGTGGATATGACAACTTTGAGGCTCTTGAAGCTGAATTTGATCGTTTTAATAAGTATTATCCGAATGCTGAGCTGGTGTATACCAAGGTTGATGACTATAACAACATGATAGGTACTGTTTTGAATGGTAACGATGCACCTGATATTTATGTTAATTATTCTTGGATGTATGGAAGGGATCAGTATAAGTCTTCCATCGAACATGCTGAGAATCTGGCCGATCCGAAGCTGGGATTTGATCTGAACTGCATTCGCAGCAACATCATCGTGAAGACTGATGACGGGACACTTCCGATGATTCCGGTTTTCTCAAATACCTATGGCATGCTGGTAAATAAAAATCTTTTTGAAAAAGAAGGCCTGAGTGTTCCTACAACATACAAGGAACTTGTGGATGTGTGCAAAGCTTTCCGCGAAAAGGGCTATGATAATCCGATGATGGGCTTCTCTAAAAAGGAGACAACCTCGCTTTTTTCACTGGCAATCTATCCTTTCTTCTGTGGAACAGTGGCAAAAGACAAAGATGCTGTAAAGGAACTGAATTCTCTTGATGCTTCGGCCGGCAAGTATTTGCGCCCTTCACTGGAGAAGATCACACAGTTTTTAAATGATAACTGTATAAATCTAAATGCCTGTGGTGAGATCGAAAATAACTATGATGCAGTTATACTTCGTTTTTTTGAAGGTGACATTCCTATGATGACCTGCTCCGGAGATACTGTGTCCGGTACAAAGAAAAGAGAAAGCCGTTCGGAGGCGTTTATTGCTAACCCGTTTACATACACATTTGTTCCTGTTCCTATGTCGGATGAAGGCGCTGTTTTCCTTGATATGTCAAATCTGCAGTTTTCGGTCAATAAAAACAGCTCCAGCTTACATATGGCCAATGAATTTATGCGTTTTCTGATCTCATCTGAGGAACTGAATGAAATGGCGCAGATCAAGGGACTTATGTCACCGACAAAAGATCTGTCATTTAACAGCATATATGCTGCATTTGGGGCAGTTCCGGAAGAAAGGATCCTGTCACCTGAAGAGATAGGAATTACGGATGATGCTGTTATACAAATGAGACAGGCAGTGTATCGTGTCGGAATCGGTGAAATGACCATAGATGAGGCTATTGCCGGGTATGGATCTTTTACGCAGTAAAAGCTTAATGTGTCGGGTAATCTAAATCAGTGGAATGTATTCCATTGGAGGCGTGATATGAGTGTTATTTCATTGACTTTAAGTAATTATATAATGATTGCCGAGATGTTGGGACTTTGGGTTTTGCTGGATTCTAACATTCACCTTAAAAGACGTACGATAAATGTTACCCGCTGTGTTATAGTGCTAATATTTATCGAGGCTATATGCTGGGCTGTTGAGAGGTATCTGAGAGAGATCGGCTATCTAACCACTGCCAGGATCATTCTGGCTCCCACGATTTACCTGCTCCATCCTGTAATTTTGCTGGGGATTATGGAAATGGCAGATTTTATCAAGAAACGCAGAATACTGTTTTATCTGCCGGTTCTGATAAGTGCGCCCATCCTGTATACTTCTCAGTGGACACACCTGATCTACTGGTTTGATGATAAAAATCTGTATATTGCTGCAGACAATATCATGCGGTATTATCCGTATTTCCTGTTTTTGCTGTATGTCATTCTGTTTGTGGGTGCTTATATGATACGGTATTCACATTCGGGGACAGCAGAAAGAAAAGGTATTTTGATCAGTATCATAGCTGCATCGGTTGGTGTTGTTTTACACATCATTTTTGAGATTGATGTGGATTACAGTACTCTTTTTGCCTCTCTTCTGATCATTTACTATTTGTCTTTGTATGTATTGACAGCCAAAGAAGATACTCTTACTCAGCTTTTGAACAGACAATGCTATTATGCGGATATGGAGAAGATGGCTGATAAGATTACTGCCGTTGTTTCAGTGGATATGAATGACCTGAAGAAAATAAATGATTCTCAGGGACATGATGCCGGAGATAAGGCACTGAAAAAGGTAGCCGAATGTTTGGGCAAAAGCAAACAGAAAAATAAAAAGGTATATCGTATAGGCGGAGATGAGTTTGCTGTATTTTATATGGGAAAAACCGAAGAAGAGGTTAAAGAAGATATAGAAAAAATGCGCAAAGCTTTATCGGAAACACCTTACGTATGTGCTTTTGGATATGAAATGGTGCTCGATAAAGACATCAGTGCGGCAATGATCCAGGCTGATGCTGAAATGTATGCAAACAAGGCTAAAATAAAGAATAATAATGAGCGAAAGATAGCAGCTCACAGAGAAGCTACCATAAGTGTCCTTCACGAAGCGTTAGGTTCCGGTATGTGGGGGATGGAATTTGACGAGGATGGCAATATGGTGTCGGTTGAATGGAGTCCTGAATTCAGAAAGATGATAGGATATACGGATGAAAATGATTTCCCCAATGAACTGGAGTCCTGGTCAGATCTTCTGCATCCGGATGATAAAGCGGCTGTCCTAAAGGATTTCAATGAAACCATAAATGATTATTCGGGTAAGAAGAACTATGATGTTGAATACAGGCTTAAGGTGAAAAACGGTGAATGGCGATGGTTTCATGCTCTCGGTAGGCTTTTGAGACGTGACAACGGAGTTCCTCTTGCATATGTCGGAATGTTTGTTGATATTAATGCTAAAAAGACCGGCAGGAAATAATTTGAATTTTGTTACCCGGGAAACGATGTGTTTCCCGGGTGATTTTGAAAATAGAAAATCAGGAGGGGTAAAAATATGACGGATTTTTTTAAAAAGTTTGGAAAAAGCATTTTGGTTTTAGCAGTTGTCACCGCTGTTATTTTGATGGCAGGCGGTATCAGGGTGCATGCGGATGAAGGCAAAGTGCTTGCAGATGAAGGTAAATCGGTACGCGTTTCTACTGCAAAGCAGTTGAAAGCAGCACTTAAAAATGATGAAGTAAATGTAATCCTTTTTAAAACAGAGGCTTATCTGAGTGATGTTACCATAAAATCTGTAAAGGGTTCGGAAAAGAAAAAACTGATTATTGATACGCCGAATATTTCGATCATAAATAAGGCAATGTTTGCAGAGGTTATCATCGAAAATGCAAAAGGATATACGGAAAGCATTTCCGGAAATATAATTACGTTAAGTGACGCATATATTCCCGAAGGTCTGATAGTAGCAAAGAATAAGCAGGTAGAGAGTCTTGTAATCTGCGATGATTATTTTTCACAGCCTTTTTATATGTTGAGAAAAGGTGCTAAGGTTAAGTCAGTTACACTTAGAGCATATTCGAAGGAAAAAGAGATTCCTTTTAATGAGAGCAGATATAATGCAAAAAAAAGACAGCTGACCATTGATTTTGTTAATTCATACGGAGTTGAACTTACTACTGTCATAAATCTTGATAAATACGGTCGTTTTTCCAAGATACAATGCTTAGGAGATGAGATAGCCGAGTTTGGATGCAATGATATTTATAAATATGATAAAAACGGTAACGTATTGAGCATAAAGGGAAATAATGATGTTAAAAACATTTATTCGGGTAATATGCTTAAAAAGAGAGAAGTAGAAAATGGTTATCTTGAGTATACCTATGATAAGAAAGGACGGATTATCGAGGTAAATTTCCGGGGTGAGGATAGCATAGACGGAAATACTTATCCTTTAAGTTCTAAAGATTCTTATGTATATGATAAAGCCGGAAGAGTAGTATGCTACAAACATGATGATCTTGAGAGTGAGTACAGCTTTGAAGAAAAGAATACATATAACTCAAAGGGGTTTCTTACAGCGACTAGAACACAGTCTTCAAGCATAGAAACCGATTATAGTGATGCCGATTGTAAACAGTACATGTCAATAAATGAACGTGAGTATAAGTACAAGTATAATAAAGCAGGGGATCTGACCAAGGAAACGCTTGTCTCGGAAAACGAATCAAAGGATTATTTCTTTATCACCAGAATAAATGATGAGCTTTTTAAGAGAATAAAAGGAAAATCATATAAGGATAACTGTACGGTACCGAGAGAGGATCTGAGATATCTTCATGTGCTTCATAAGGATCTCGACGGAAAGACCCACGAAGGGGAAATGATCGTTAATTATCATATAGCTGAGGATGTACTGGATATTTTGAGAAAGCTTTATGAGGCAGATTATCCTATAGAAAAAATCCGCCTGGTTGATGAATATGACGCAGATGATGAGACTTCAATGAGAGATAATAATTCCTCATCCTTTAATTTCAGATTTATCTCCCATACTACCAGGGTTTCAAAGCATGGACTGGGGCTTGCTGTAGATATAAATACTTTGTATAATCCTTATACAAAGGTTGTAGATGGAGAGAGGATCATCGAACCTGCTACTGCTGAAGCTTACCTTGACAGAAATGCAGACTTCCCTTACAAGATCGATGAAAATGATCTTTGCTATAAGCTGTTCATTGAAAAAGGCTTTGAATGGGGTGGAAATTGGACAGACAGAAAGGATTACCAGCACTTTGAGATACCAACAGATAAAATAGCAGAGTGGTATCCGGAGAATGCATAAAATAATGCAGTGACAATTGAAAATGATTTTAGATGATATAAAACAAAAATTTAGGCTCCCGGACGCATATGAGGACTGGAGAGAATATAGACAATTACTTACGGATACGGTTATCGAATGCGGGAATGGAGATCAGTCGAAGACCATAGCCATTATAGGAGCAGGACGTTGTAATGACATAGACTTAAAAGCCCTTTGCAGACATTTTGAGATTATTACGCTTGTGGATTGCGATTCAGATGCAATGAATGAAGCTGTGGCTAAACTAACTGATGATGAAGCAAAAAGAGTTGAGATTAATAGTACATCCCTTACAGGTATAAATGAAACTGACCTTAATCTATATTTTGAGAGTGTTCTTTCTGCTGTAAGAAATCAGGGGTATAAACTGACTTATGACAGTTTCGAAGAGATAATCTCATCAGAGTTGGAGATTTTCAAAGATAAACTGCCCACTTCGTATGAAATACTCATAAAAGAATTGCCTAAAAGGGATATTGTACTTTGCAACGGGGTATTTAGCCAATTGTTCTCTGCGATATCATTTTTTGTGAGATCTGTGGCCGGCAGTATACCCGACAGCTTGTTTACCGGGGCTATGCAGGCGGCGGACAGGCTGGAGCAAGAGTTAAAGAGTATGAACAATGTGGTGATACCTGTCATATGCAAAGCTCTGATCCAATCGGCAAATGATTATGTCATATTTGGCAACGAATGCTTAAAGGCTGATCCTGTCGAAGGGGCCGGTCAGTGTATTGAAGCTATCCGCAACAGTGGGCGAACAGTAAAAGAATTTGAATACCTATGGGATTTCAATCGCAGGGAAAAAGTAACATATAACATGCTAATACAGGTAGTAACAGGCGAGGGTATTTTTCCCTTTACTTTATTTACTTAAAAGTATATAATGTTTTTGGGTATATTGGATATACCGGTCAGAGAAAAAAGGAGATTTTTTAAAAATGAGCGAGAAAAGCCCGGACCGCAGAACGTTAAAGACGAAGAAGGCCATTTGCCAGGCTTTGGCAGAGTTACTTACAGAAAAGGAACTGCATAAGGTAACTGTTCAGGAGATTGCCGATAAGGCGGATGTTAACAGAGTTACTTTCTATAAGCATTACCTGGATGTTTATGATCTGTATGATAAAATCGAGCAGGAAACGCTTATAGAGATGGGTATTCTTGTGCTCCGACTGGAAGAATTACCGACAAAAGAGTTTTTTAAGAATCTGACAGATTATATAAAAGAAAACAAAGCAATTTTTACTATGATCTTCAGTCCTAACAGTACCGGCAATCTTAGGGATAAGTTTGCAAAATGTATGGAAGGTCTGTTTTTGAAACTGGAATCCGAAAAAAGGCATACCGGACTGGATGATAAGAAATTGCAGTTCCATTCCGGCTATCGTACACAGGGATGCTTGGCTGTTATTTCAAAATGGGTTCTGAGCGGGTTTGCCGATGATCAGGATTATATAGTCAAGCTGCTTTCAGAGTTTGATACGAAGTTTGCCACCTGATCTCTGCTTTTGATCGCGGTACATGCACCTACCGCAGTTGTACAGATGGCTCCGCAGGCGTTGGCAAAACGTAGCGCGGCCTCAAGGTCAGCTCCAAGGAGCAATTCCGAAGCAAAGCCTGCTACAAAATTGTCACCGGCACCGGTGGCATCGACAGCTTTAATGTCATAAGCTTTTAGAGTTATGGTTTGTTTGTCGTTTTTAAAGAAACAGCCTTTCCCACCGAGTTTTATTATGACATTTTTAATGCCGTAACTAAGAAAGACATCAGCCATATCACTCGGATCGGTTTTACCGGTATAGTATTTGGCTTCGTCCTCATTGGGAGTTATATAATCTATTAATGGAAGCGATTCCTTTATATCTTTGAGAGAAAGAACTTTAAAGTTAGGGAGCTTGGTATCTGCGAATACCAGTGCTCCTTCTTTTTTTGCCGTACTGAGGACAGTCTCTATTACTTCGGGTTCGTTAAATGGAGCACGGAATAGGGAACCGAGGATTATGGCTCTTGAGTTTTTTATTATATCCGGGTATTGCTCGGGGTGGAAGTTATACTTATGTGAGCTGTTTGTTATGGATTTTCTGGTCCCGTCTGCATTTACAAACATGGTGGTTACAGGTGTCGGGTTTTCTGCAGATCGAATAACATGATCGGTGTTTACTCCGTTTAATTTTAGGGAGCTTATGATCATATCGCCTGCTGCATCCTGTCCTAAAGAGCAGAGTATCCCTGTTTTTGCCCCGAGTTTGGCGGCAGTTACGGCTTCGTTTATTGCTTCACCTCCGACATTTAGGGAGCCTGAATCTGCTATAAAGCCGGATGCCGAGATGGGGTTGGGGTCAAAGCCTTTTATTATTGAATCAATAAGGGCGGTGCCGATGCATAAAATGTCAAGCTTGTTCATAAGAGTTCTCCTCGGTGTTTTTACTTGCTCCCACATTATAACATAATTATGTCACAAAATAAAGATTGCGTTATTCACACAAGTATGCTATAATACCACAGATTATGGGCTTAAAGAGTAATGTGCCGGGTTTAAGACGGCATGGAGGATTAGATGAAGACACTTAGAAGGATTTTCCTTGTACTTTTGGATATATGTTCTGTTGTGGCCGCGGCTGTGCTGGGGCTGCTTTTGAGATTCGATTTAAACATAGACAGTATCCAAAAGCCTTATGACGAACACTTATGGAAGACATTGCCTTTTATAGTTGTGGTCACTTTGGTCATTTACTGGCTGTTTAAACTGTATGACAGTATCTGGAATTACGTAAGCGTGAGCGAATTGGAGCGTATCGTGATTGCGGGCTTTATAGTTTCGCTGCTTAATGTCGGTATCAGTTATGCCATGAATATGACTGAAAGCACCTCATCATGGTATATGCCGAGAAGTTTTTACTTCATTTTCAGTTTCTTATTGATCATTTTTACATGCATTACCAGATTTGGTTACAGAGCTATCCGTATGATGGCCAGACGCAGACGCGACAAGAAGATCGGCGCTAACGTTATGGTTGTCGGAGCCGGTGAAGCAGGAAACATGCTGATAAAGGAAATCATGGCCAGCGACTATCTGCATAAAAATATCTGCTGCGTCATCGATGACTCAAACCAGAAGGTTGGAAGTCTCCTGCAGGGTGTTAAAATTGTCGGAAACAGGGATTCTATCCCTGCAATGGTTGAAAAGTACGAGATAAAGGAAATTATAGTAGCCATTCCTTCCGCAGATAAGAAGGAGCTTTCGGCTATCGTAAATATCTGCCAGAAGACAGGCTGTTCCGTAAAGATACTGCCCGGTATTTATGAGATAGTTAACGAAGAGGCTAAGCTTGGTCAGCTGCGTGATGTCCAGGTGGAGGATTTGCTTGGACGTGATCCGATAGTGGTAGACCTTGATTCTATCATGGGCTATGTTACGGGCCGTGTAGTTATGGTTACCGGTGGTGGCGGATCCATCGGATCCGAGCTCTGCAGACAGCTGGCAGATCATGGTGTAAAGCAGCTTATTATCGTTGATATTTATGAGAATAATGCTTACGCCATCCAGCAGGAGCTCATTATGAAGCATCCTGACCTTGATCTGAAAGTGCTGATTGCTTCTGTTAGAAATACCAACAGATTGAAGTCTATTTTTGAAGCATATAAGCCTGAGATTGTTTACCATGCCGCAGCACATAAGCATGTGCCGCTGATGGAGGTTTCTCCCAATGAGGCTGTTAAGAATAACGTATTCGGTACATTAAAGACCGTAAAGGCTGCTGATGCGGCAGGCGTTGAGAAGTTTGTACTGATCTCTACTGATAAGGCTGTTAACCCTACTAATATCATGGGTGCTACCAAGCGTATCTGTGAGATGATCGTCCAGACCTATAACAAGAAATCAAAGACTGATTTTGTAGCTGTACGATTCGGTAATGTTTTGGGCAGCAACGGCAGTGTTATTCCTCTGTTTAAAAAGCAGATTGAGGCCGGTGGCCCTGTGACGGTTACACATCCCGATATCATCAGATACTTCATGACCATCCCCGAGGCTGTTTCGCTTGTTCTTCAGGCAGGTGCTTTTGCAAAGGGTGGCGAAATATTCGTACTCGATATGGGTGAGCCGGTTAAAATACTTGACCTTGCCGAGAATCTTATCAGACTTTCCGGCTTTGTACCTTATCAGGATATCAACATTAAGTTTACAGGCCTTCGTCCCGGTGAAAAGCTCTACGAGGAGCTCCTGATGGACGAGGAAGGTCTGCAGGATACAGAAAATAAACTGATCCACATTGGAAAACCTATTAAGCTTGATGAGGAGAAATTCCTTGCGGATCTGGATAATCTGTATATGGCCTGCCTGGACGAGCCTAACCCTGCTACTGTCAGAAAACTGGTAGGGGCTATTGTACCCACTTATAAACCCAAGAATGTTATAGAAGGTCAATAATATGGATTTTCATGGAATACATCTGCCGGATAAGAATGAGCCGACCACTCCGGGAAAGAAACTTTCCGAGGGCAGGAATGCCAATGTGTACGAGTGGGGCGATGACAGAGTTATTAAACTGTTTAAGGCTTCGTATCCGACCGATAAGGTGACTGAAGAGTATTATAACGCCTTAGCTGTGAAGAGATTGGATTTTAAAAAGGCTGAGGTGTTGGAGTTAAAAAAGACAGAGTTTGGATTCGGCATAGTTTTCAAAAAGATTACCGGAGAGAACATGCTGGATTATATCTTAAGGACAGGGGATCTTAAGGGTGCTGCCCTGCAGCTGGCAGAACTGCAAAAGAGCATAAACAGGTGCAAGTTTGATGTGCTTAAGGCTGAAGGTCTGGATACTGCTCACGGACAGCTGAGAAAGCATATGCTGGCTTCGAAAAAAGCAGATTCGGATGCGACAAAGGAAATGCTACGTTTCCTGGGAACGATGAAGGAGGGTGACTCTTTATGTCACGGGAATCTCCATCCGGACAATGTAATGCTGACCGATGATGGACCGGTGGCACTTTCTGCTTCGGGCTATTGCCTTGGTTTTCCTTTGTATGATGTGGCCAAAACCTTCTTCCTTATAGGCTATACACAAATACCGGGTGAGGACAGGAACAAGAACGAGAACTGCTCGTGCCCGACATGCCGCGGGATATCCAATATGGAGGAACGCAAGGAGTTTGGAAGATACTATTTGGATGCTATGGGAAAGACCGCTACACAGATAGGCGGATACCTTTCCATGATCATAGCCGGGATGTAATTTTTTTGTTTACTTTATGGGCATAATGTGGTATAATACATACTGTGTTATGCCCTTTTACTTTTTGAAAACATTTGTATATTTAAGTAATGCATTTTTACTACATAACGCACGAGGTTGCTAATTCTGTAAAGGAAGGCTCGGAACAGAGCGGAAACATTCTGGCGGCAGCAGAGTCCATGGAACAGAAATCTGCTCAGACGCTGATTGAATCGAAGAAGAACATCTCTGATAATAAAGCTGCGGTACAGGAGGTTATGACCAAGCTCCGTAACCTAAGCAAGATCAATACATTTGTTAACGACATTTTGTCCATAGCTACACAGACCAAGCTGCTTTCTCTGAATGCTTCGATAGAGGCGGCCAGAGCAGGCGAGCAGGGAAAAGGTTTTTCGGTAGTTGCTACCGAGATTGGCACACTTGCTTCGAATACATCTTCGGCAGCACAGAAGATTCAGGATATTACGAGACTTACAAATGAGAGTATAGATGAGACGGTAAAATGCTTTGATGAACTTAATGAATATCTCGAAAGTGATATCATGATGAAGTTCGAAGAGTTTAATGCCGAGGCTCAGAATAATAATAAGATTACAAACGGTCTGATCAATAATATAAATGAAGTCAGCAGAAATATTGCCGAGTTCAAGAGTTTTGTTAACGAACTGGTTGAGCAGATGGATGAGATCAAGATGCTCAGTGAACAAAACAGTGCAGGTATTGATGATATCGTCGATAAGAATGAACATACCAGCAAGATTGCAGAGGATATGGTAGGTGCTGTAACAGTCAATAAGGACAATGCACAGGCCCTCAGTGATATTATTTCGAAATTTAACGGTAATTAATAAACTAACTATGGAAAGGGTTTACTGTTTATGAAGTTTTGTAGAGAATGCGGAAAACAGAATAATGACAAATCATTATTTTGTATTGCCTGCGGCACTCCTTTTATGAAGCCTGAGGTTCAACCTGAGGTTCAGCCGGAGACTTTCCAGGAAGTTGCCCGGGATGCAGTACAAGAAGTAAGCAGTCCTTCAGTTGAAGAGCATTTTCCGTCAAATGATGGATTTGAAACGATAGCATCTGTTGATGCAGAGCCGGTGTATACTGAGTATGTGGAGCCTGTAGTTGAGGCTGCAGAGAATACAGTACCTGAGCAGCCTGTATACCAGGAGTATGTGGAACCCACAGTAGAAGCAGTGGAGGAAGCAGTAACCGAGCAGCCTGTATATGAGGAGTATGTAGAGCCTGCAGCAGAGCAGGTGGAAGAGACAGTTGAGCAGGCAGCAGAGGAGTTTGAGGAGAACCTCTCAGACAACATCGGAGAGTTCAAGTATGTAGGAGCTCCTGAGCCTCAGGCTGAACCTGAGTATACTGCACCTGCAGAGCCTGAATATACAGAACCTGTGAGTGAAGCAGTACCTGAGCCCGAGCCGGAAGTTGATATGCTGGCAAACTATGAAGAGATGCTGATGCCTGCAGATCCTCAGGAGTTATTTGGAAACAATTACACAGATATAAGGAGCATCGGTACCGGAGACGGTACGGCATATAAGGCATTCAGCAGGTCTGCAAACAAGACCGTTGTAATCAAAAAGATTCACAGTCAGATAGAGAATCTGGCAAATATACAGGATACC
>JAEEGH010013307.1_pt1 | contig 18280 bp, 13 predicted proteins | sample 9134181 | NCBI WGS metagenome assembly JAEEGH01 (sample SAMN16246544, study PRJNA631951) | gut metagenome | biome: gut microbiome; feature: rumen; material: DP-attached | host: Bos | place: Iran: Karaj | collected 2018-10 | reverse complement strand
CACGCATCCCTCTTCTATTATTATCGCGGCCGCCCTGTATCGGAACCACTCGCCGCCCTTTTCAAAACCGCAATCGGTAGCCATACGCCCTCCTATACCGTCATTTACGTCCGCTCATAATTCAAGCCGCATATTGACGAGCTCCTGATACTCGCCGTTTCTCAAACGGAAGCCGCGAGGGTTGCGTCCGAATTCAACGAAGCCGTGTTTTTTATACAGCGCGATCGCGGCGGCGTTTTCCGCGACGACGTCAAGCTCGAGCTGTGAGTATCCCGCGGCGCGGGCGCACTCTATACAAGCTTCTGTCAGCGCGGAGCCGATGCCGAGCCCCCAATACTCCTTCAGCACGGATATGCCGAAATCCGCGCGGTGTTTAAGCTTCGCAACGCTTTTTACGGCGTAAAAGCCCGCGCTTCCCACGAGCTTGCCGCCGATAAAAGCGAGGATCTCTATCGAACGCGGATCCTCGGTTTTTTGTTTGAGATGCTCGGACTCAGACTCGACCGTAAAAGAGGTTTCGTCCGGATAAGTCAGCAGGAAGTCGGTTTCCGCGTGCGTTTGGTTAAAAACCGCAAGCAAATCCGCTCCGTCGGCGGCGTCGCCGTTTCGAAGCAGAAGCTCGGCGCCGTTTTTCAGTCGTACCGTTTCGCGGTAAAGCATTGTGCAAGCACCTCTCTGTGAATAAACATATATGAATTGTATCATACACGCTTTGAGTTTTCAATAGAATGAGAAATATTCCGGGGTAACGCAGAGAGTGATAAATTCGCATTCCGGACCGCTTGAAAAGCAACATTTCTCTTGAAAGGCGAAAGCGCTTGAAAGCGCAAATTCGAGAGTATTACAAAACGATATATCGCCTCACGGCGATATGATATACTTGCTTCGCAAGCATGATATACAGCCGCTTTGCATCTGTATGATATGATATCCGTTCCTCCATACGCCGCAGGCGTATATCATCCATTTGGATATCATACCGAAGGTATATCACCCGTTCCGACAGGAACGGATATCATTGAAAAAAGCACTTGCAAAAGCAAGTGCTTTTTTCTGGTAGGGGCAGAGGGACTTGAACCCCCGACCTCTCGCATGTGAAGCGAGCGCTCTAACCAGCTGAGCTATGCCCCCGTTTCCGTCAGCAAGAACTACTATACCACATAGCAAATCAAAAATCAAGAAAAATTATTATTATTTTTTCAAACTAATCCGCTCACGCCGTAGGGGACGGGTTCCCCGTCCCGCAGTACCGTTTCGCCAAGTCGTGACGTGCGGGCCGGGAGACCCGGCCCCTACGGGCGAGCGTATCATTCCCATTTGCATGGGCTGAACCGTTATGACGAAGGACCGGCTCCTGCGAGCCGGTCCCCGGGGCGGGCCGATTCAGCCGCGTCTGCGCCGCCGGAACCGATCCCGGAGCAGAAGCAGCAGCAAAAGAATCCAGGCCGCCAGACTGATCCCCAGTCCGAGCCGCCCGGCGGGGCGCTCGTATCGGAGCAGGACCCGGTGCGTTCCGGGCTCCAGCAGAAGGGCCATATTTTTGAGATTGGCGGTGTGAAGCACAGCCGGTGCGCCGTCCACCGTCGCGGACCAGCCGTCGCTGACCGGGATCGAAAAGACGAGCAGAGCGGGCCGTTCCAGCGTGATCTCGCCGGAGACGCAGTCGTCCGCGATCACCTGGTTTGCCAGCCCGGCGGAACGCCGCGCGGCGACCTGACTGCGGATCGTATCCAGCGGCAGGGCATAGAGCCTGATCGCATCGAAGGTAAACACGCCGGGCTCCCGGAATTGAATCCGAACCTCCGTCAGAGCCTCCGCAGTGTCGCCGAGATTCTGGGCAAAATCGTGGATGCCGTTGTAAAAATTGAAATCCGGCGTGAAGTAATTGACCTCGGAGGTCCGTCCGGCGGAGGTTGTGAAGGTAATGAAGGTGTCCTCGTCCGCCAGACTGTAGCGGTAGTTCGTCCAGAGCTTCCGGCGGGTCTCCTCGGGCAGGGCCGCGTAGTCCGCGGCGGAAAAGCGGTCCTGCGGGTCCACGTCCGTGCCGCCGCAATAGAGCTCGTATTTCGTGGTCCCGCGGTAGTGCAGTCCCCGCCATTCCAGCAGGGTCTCACTGTTCGGCAGGCCCTGGAAGCGCAAACAGGCGTGTGCGCCGGCCTTCGTCACGATGAAGCGCCCGTCGCGGATCGTAACGTCCGGATCGTCCGTCCAAAGCTCCGTTTCCAGCTCCACGGTGTCCAGCTCCGCGTTCCACTCCGGCAGCGCAGAGACCGGTTCAGCCAGGGCCGCGGCGTGCAGCAGAAGCTCCTGACGCTCGGCAAAGGACAGGTCTTCCAGCCGCTCCTCTCCGACCCAGGCGTCGTAGACGCAGCTCAGGGGCAGGGTCGTCCGGCTCTGAGCGACGGTCCATTTCCCGCTGCGGCGGATGGGCTCGCAGTCCATCGGCAGACCGTTTGTGTCATTCGCCGGAACAACGAAGCGGTTCACGGCGGACAGGGCCAGCAGGGGGCTTCTGCCGTCGTAGCCCTCGCTGGTGCTGGTTTGCAGCTCGTTGACGCCCATCATGCGGCGGAAGCGGCTGACGCCGGGATTCGTGAGCGACCAATAGCAGGCCGTGGAGGACAGATCCGCGTTCAGACCGGCGTTGACGGTCAGTTCCCGCCCGGAGTAGCGGAGCCATTCGCCCGGCGCGGCTGAGGCATGGAGCAGCTCCGTCTCATCGGCGCGGTTTGCGTCCGCGACCGCGACCGTCTGGCTTGAATCGTCGTTCCGCAACACGCCGAATCGGTAGGCGGCGTTCCAGACGACGTTCACGGCGGTCAGAATCAGGAGAATCCAAGGCGCAAAGGCGCGGACCCGACGCCGCGGCCAGACCAGGATCAGGGCGGCGGCGTTCAGCACCAGAGCGGGGAGCATCAGGGAGACGTTTTGGACGTTCAGAACGATCCCCAGCCCCAGGTATGCGACGAGGCCGATAACCAGGCGTCGGGCCGTTTTGCGGTCGAGGGCGTTCAGCTCCGGCCAAAGGTCTGCAAAGACGCAGCTGATGACCAGAACGAAGGCAAAGCTCCACCGGTTGGAGATATAGGAGAAGCCGTTGAGCGCCTGTCCGAAGATCGGGAACAGGCAGAACAGCAGGCAGATGCCCAGCAGACAGAGAAGCGTTCCGCGTCCCTTCCGCCGCTGGACCAGAAGCAGGCAGGCGAGCAGGGACGGCGCTGCCGTTCCGACGCAGAGCCAGTAGCTTGAGGTCGGGCCGATGAGGATCTCCGGCAGCTTGGCATAGTAGCCCAGGGGATAGAGCAGACGGCGGGTGTTCCCCGCGCCGATGCGGGTGTCGCTCAAAAACGCGCGCACGACGGGAACGAGGATGACCGCAGCCATCGCCGCGCCGAGGGCGGCTGCTCCGACCAGCTTTCCCAGCAGGCGCAGAGCGCTTTTCCGGTCGCGGCGGAGCATGGGAACCAGGCGGATCAGGCAATAGAGGGCCGTCAGGACGCCCTGAATGAAGAAAAAGTAGAAATTGCTCAGTCCGGCCAGACAGACCGTTCCCGCCAGAACGAGGATCGGCTTGCCGCGCAGGACCCGCTCCACGCCGCCAATCAGCAGCGGCAGATAGATCATCGGGGTCAGAAAGAAGGGGTGCCGAACGGCGTTCCGCAGCCCCCAGTAGCCGAATACGTAAATCAAGGCGGCAATCAAAGCACCGAGGTCAGGCTTCTTCCCGGTCTCTCGGAGCAGCCAGAGGAAGGCCAGTCCGGCCAGATACATTCGCAGATGGATCAGCAGCCCGTAAGCGGCGTAGAGATACCGCATCGGACAGAGCAGAGCGAGCAGATTAAGAGGATCGCCCAGCGCGTAATAGTGCAGGGAGGTCAGAACGTCGTTGCCCTCGCCAAGGGCAAAGCTCCACTGCGGAATGCGGAAGCCGTCCCCGGCGAACAGACCGCGAATCGCGCCGCGCAGCGTTGCAGCGTACCAGCGCAGAGCAGGGAAGTGCTGCCCGTTTCCGTCAAACGCCCAGATGAGCGTCCGTCCCGTCAGATAGAACCAGCAGAAGCATAGAGCGGTGAGGATCGCAAAGCAGAGCGTATACTGCCCGACCAGACGGCGAAACGGGCTGCGCGTGTCAACCTGCGCGGACCGGAGCTGTTCGTTCATTTTCTTTGCCGCCTCCTCCCGAATGCTGCGTTTTTGTCCCGTCTATTATCCCCGATTTGCGTCGGAATGTCAACTCCGAACCGCCGCTGAAAAGAAAAAGAATCCGACCGGCTCCGATGGGAGCCGGCCGGGGAACAAAATGCGAAAGTCTTATTTCTTGAGCTTCGTCAGCAGGAGCATTACGGAGCAACCAGTGATACCAAACTGAAGAATGAATAAGAACCAACCTTCAACGGACAGCTTGCATTCGGAATCGGCCCAAAGAATGATAAACAGAATCAGAAGCAGCGCGGAGACGATCACAAGGAAGAGCCGCAGGAACTTGAAGCTGAACTTGTCGAAGTAATCCAGAACGAAGAAGGTGATGGACAGGGTGAACAGGACCGTAAACAGGTTCGCCCAGAAGGGATAACCTCTGCCCATGGCGAGGGACGTGCTGTAGACCTTGTAGATCGGCAGCAGGATCAGGATGAAGTTCAGAAGCAGCAGGCCGCCGACGATGGGGTAGAAGATCTTTTCCAGGCCGGACATGCCGTTGAACTTGCCGAGCAGGGAACCGGCGGGCGCAGCAGACGGACGAATCGGATTCGCGTTGAAGCCGGGATTTTGCGCAGGCGCAGCAGCGCCAAGCCGATTGCCGCAGTTCGGGCAGAAGGGCTGACCGTCGTCTACGCGGGTACCGCATTTTTCACAGAACATAGTAATCCTCCTTCAAAAAAGTGGGTGTCATCTGACGCTTCTATCATACTCCGATTTCCTGAAAAAGTCAATAAATAAGTTGGAACGGGCCGGAGTTTCTTTTTTCCGGCCTGTTCTGATTTTTTTCAGGTGATCGCCGTCGTGCGTCTTCTGCGATGGCGGGGTTTACGGCGGGGCTTCTTTTCGATCTCGGCGTCAAAGTTCGCCGCAAGGGTCGAGCTCTGGTCGTAGACCAGACGGCAGACCTTGAGACTGCCGTCCGGGTCATGCTCGAAGCGGACGCGGACCACGTACTCCCCGTGCTCCGGGCAGGTGTTCTTGGACAGATACCGTCTTCCCGGCTGGGTGTGCCAGCCGGCGCAGGTCATCACCTTGCCGCAGACCGGGCAGAGATTTTCCTTGCCGCCCATGTCGCCCATCGCAGCGGACTTGTCCTCGTAGTCGTGGAAGACGCGTCGGCTGACGCAGCCGGGGACCTGGGCCCCGTGCAGACCGTCCTCATGCTCGCGCAGGGAGCCGCGATATTCGGCGATGCCCTTTTTGAGATCGAGCTTCGCGCAGATCTGGGCCGTGTGGAAGGCGTCGCCCAGGGCGTCGTGCGCCTGACGGGTCGGCTCGATGTCCAGCATCTCCAGGGCCGTGGAGAGGGCCTTCTGGTTGTTGCCGCTGCCGGTCTGGGCGTTGAACATCATCTGCGCGTTGTACCAGTGCTGAACCCAGACGGGGTCGTAGCCGTTGAGCATCATGTTGGCGGAGAGCAGGGGAATGTCGTCGAAGCCCCAGGTCAGAAAGACGCAGTCGTCTCCGCACCAGTTATAGAATTCGTTGATCGCCTCGTCGAAGGAAAGCCCTTCGGCCTTGAGCTGGCTTTCGCGGATGCCGGTGAGCTTTGCCACGCGGCTGTTGAGGCGGCGGAAAAACTTGGGCTTGATCAGAACCTGAAATTCATCGGCGATGGTCTGATCCTCCAGCATCCGCACCGCGCCGATCTGGATGACCTCGCCGCTGATATGGATGGGCAGCACCCGCTGGGCGGCGTAAGAACCCGGCCACGGCTGGTTCCACTCCATATCCAGAACAATATATTCCACGTGTATCTCTCCTAATTTTTAAATCCAATCTACTATAGCATAAGCGCGCATGGAATGCAAGCGTTTTGTCAAGCGCGTTCCGCGGGGCCGGATTCCCGCTTCCGGTTCAGAATCCGGTGCAGGAGCCAGAGCGCGAAGATCGCGCCCAGGCATTCGCCCACCGGGAGGGCGGCGGCAAGGCCGTTTTCTCCGAAGATCCGGTCCAGCAGGATCATGATGGGAATGTAGAACACCAGCTCCCGCACCGCTGCGTGAAGCAGGGTCGCCTTCCCGTCGCCGATCGCCTGCATGCAGAAGGAGGTGTGGTAGTTCGTGAACTGGAAGGGCGAGGCTGCGGCCCGGATGCGCAGAAAGAGCGCCGCATAGCCCACGGTCCGGATCGCGTCTGCGGCATCCTTGCCGGAGGTGGACAAAAACAGATTTGTGACCGGCTTTGCAAAAATCTCCAGCAGGACGATGGCGACCGCCGAGACGACCATCCCGTAGAGCCGCGCCGTGCGGATGGTCTGCTTCATCCGGGCGTGATTGCCGGAGGAATAGTTGTAGGCCACGATCGGCAGCATGCCCTGGCAGAGACCGATGTTGATCGCGTTCGGCACCCGCTCGACCTTCATGACGATGCCCATCGCCGCCAGAACGAGGTCGTTGTGCGCTGCGGAGAGGATGTTGACGCTGATGCTCGCCAGGTCAAACAGGCCGGTGAGCATCGCGGAGGGAACGCCGACGGTATAGAGACTCCGCACGTGGCCCCGGTCAAGCCCGCGGGCCAGGCGCAGGTTCAGACTCAGCGGAGCCTTTTTCTGCGCCTGGACGAAGGCAAACAGCAGGTAGCCGCAGCCGACGGCATTGGAGATCAGCGTCGCCAGGGCAGCGCCGATGACCTCCTGGCCCCTGGGCAGGAGCACGAACATGAACAGCGGGTCGAGCGCGATGTTCAGGACCCCGCCCAGACTCAGACCGAAGCTGGCCTGGCTGGAATAGCCGGTGTTGCGCAGCAGGTGGGCCAGGGTCAGGGAGAGGATCGCAGGCGTGCTGCCGATCACGATGACGAGGATCGAATACTGCTTGGCAAATTCCAGCGTATTCGCGCTTGCGCCGAGGACGCGAAGGATCGGCTCCAGAAACACGCCGATCACGAGCGACCAGCACACGCTCAGCAGCAGGCAGCCGCGCAGACTGTAGGCGCTGACCCGTTTTGCATCCTCCTCCCGGCGGACGCCCATCAATCTTGCGATCAGCGAGCCGCCGCCCACGCCAAAGAGGTTCGAGAAGGCGACGTTCATCATGGTCAGCGTCAGCGTGACTGTGGTTGCCGCCATCATATAGGAATTGCCGGTACGCCCGATGAAGAAGGCGTCCACCATGTTGTAGATCAGATTGATGAGCTGGCTGATGATCGTCGGGATTCCCATCGCCGCCAGCGCGCGCGGCACCGGCACAGATTCGAACAGCTCAGCCTTTGTATATTTCTGCATGTTGAAGCACTCCGCGGATCATTTTTTTTGAAACCTTGCTATTATAGCACGGTTTTCCACAAAAGGGAAGAGGGGAAACGGGGGATTTTCCCGTTCCTGCCCGCGCAGCGTAACAGCTCTGCGGCCCAACGAAATGGGGTTTGCCGCGCGAAAAGCCTTCCCCCCTCGGGGGGAAGGTGGCATCCGGCGTCTCACGGAAGCCGGATGACGGATGAGGGGGCGTATCGATGACAGATTCGTAATTCCAACGGTCAGCTTGTCGGAACGCCCCCTCATCCGCCTCGCTGCGCTCGGCACCTTCTCCCCAAGGGGCGAAGGCTCTGTCGGTGCCCGGGCAAACCGGCCGCACCGCCGCTTCTGCCCTCCTGACTGGTGACTGGTCACTCACTGGCCGCTCGCATTCCGCGGGGCTGAACTGTTACCGCCCGGCTTCGCGCCCCAGCGTATGATTCTGCTTGACAAGCCGTCGGTTTGTGATAAAATGTTGATATATATGATAGAAACAACCCTGCGGAGCCCCACGCCGACGGCCCCGCTGAAAGGAAGGGAAACGATTGAAACGGACAAAAGATTCTTCCGTCGGAGCTTCCGGTTTTCTTCCGGGCACGCCGCGCCGGACCGCCCTGCGCTTCGCGTTTTTTGCGGTCGTTCTGCTGATCTGCGAGCTTGCCTTGCACCTGTTTGCCTTTTCGTTCAACACGCAGCTTCTGTTTGCGGTCGGCTTTACCCTGGCTGTCGCCGCCCTGCTGACGCTGGTGACGCAGCTCGCCCACAGCCCCCGCGTCAACGCTGTCCTCACCACGGTCCTGCTTGCCGTAGTCGGTCTGCATTTCAGCGTTCAGACCGTCTATTTCCGGATTTTTTCCGACCTGATGCCCGCCTCCGTGGTCTCGATGGGCGGCGAGGCGATCAACGGCTTCTATTCCGTCATGTTCCATGCCATCCTGAGCTGTCTGCCGCTGATCGTTCTCTACTTCCTGCCGATCCCGGCCTTTTATCTCCTGCGTCGGCGGGCCGGGTGGCTGAGTCGTGGGCAGGGCAAACGGTGTAATTGGCTGCTTCTGCCGTTCGCGGCCGTCTTTGCCGCCTGCTCCGTGGTCCCGATGCAGATCTCTCCCGGTGCAAAGCGCGCGATGACGAGCAGCAGCACCGGTATGTCCCGGCGAACGGCCTACTTCGGCCTCATCACGGCACAGGCCGTCGATCTCTATGACTTCTGCTTCCGCCCGAAAGCCCAGATTGACGCCTCCGCGCAGTTTTCCGGCCCCCATTCTGCAGAAACCGCCCTGAACGCCGACCCTGACCTGGATTTTGACGCGCTGGAAGCGGCTGCCGACACCGAGGCGCGCCGGGAGCTCAGCCGCTATTTCGCCCAGAAGAATCCCACGAATCAGAATGCCTATACCGGCCTCTTCGAGGGCTGCAGCGTGATCGACATCTGCTGCGAGAGCGCCTGCCTGTATATGATCGACCCGGAGCTGACCCCAACGCTCTACCGCCTGACCCACGAGGGCATCGTGCTCAAAAACTTCTACAACAGCTTCCCGGCCATCACCTCGAACGGCGAATACTGCATGATCTCCGGCCTGATGCCCAGCCGCGCATCCCTGAGCCTGGCGTCCTCCATGGATAAGTACTACCCCTACGTTCTGGGCAGAGCCCTCCCGGATCAGACCGGCGCGAAGGCGTTCGCCTATCACAACAACGTGGGAACCTTCTACAACCGCATCAACGTCTTCCCGAACTTCGGCTATGACTTCAAGGCCATCGGCTGCGGTCTGGATATGGAACGCACACTTCCAACCTCCGATCTGGAGATGATGGAGAAGACGATGGACGAATACGTCCATGCGGATCGCTTCGTCGTCCACTATATGTCGTATTCCGGCCATGCGCCGTACGATTTCGACGGAAACGTAATGGCCGCGAAAAACCGTGACGCAGTCGCCGGGGTCAAGGGCAGCAGCGCCGTAAAGGCCTATCTGGCCGGTCAGCTTGAGCTGGAAAAGGCGGTCGCCTGCCTGGTGGACCGTCTGGAGGCCGAAGGGATCCTGGATCGAACCGTCATTGTCTTAACCGCCGATCATTATCCCTACGGCCTGCTCGAAGACGACTACGCCGGCCTCGCCGGCGCGGAGGCCTCGGAAAACCCGTTCTGGAAATACCACAGCTTCTGTACCATCTGGAAGGGCGGCATGGAAACCGTCGAGGTGGAGGACTACTGCTGCACCCAGGACATCCTGCCCACCGTTCTGAACCTGCTCGGTCTGAAATACGATTCCCGCCTTCTGACCGGAACGGATCTTTTCTCCGACGCCGAGCACGTGGCGATTCTGGAAAACGGCAGCTTTGTCAATACAAAGGTCCGTTATGACAGCACCACCGAGACCGTGGACTGGTTCTGCCCGGAATCCGAGCGGTCCGACGAATACTTCGATCGGATCATGGGCGCCGTCAATAACTGCTTCACGATCGGCGGGCAGACGGAGGAAAACGACTATTACCGCTTCGCCTTCCAAACGCTCGGCCTTGCGGATACCGAGACCTCCGGAACGACCCGCTCCATGTATCTGGATACCGTGGACAAGTGGTATGAACAGGCGGTCAACGATCTGACCCAGCGCGGGGCGATCACCGGCAGGAGCGACGGCCTCTTCTACGGCGAGAATCCCGCACAGAATAACGCCGAGGTCGCCATGCTCTCCCGCTTGCTGAAGCTGGAGCCGGTCCCTGACATACCCTTCCAAAACGTCTTGCTCACGACCTCGATGGGCAAATGCGTTTCCGCCGCCTGGGCCGCCGGCCTGATCGACGGCGCAGAGACGTTTGACGGCGGCGTAATCCTGAATCTGGAGCAGATTTCGGAGATGATGCGCCGCGCCGCCGTCTGCGTCGGGGTGGAGGACCCGGAAGCCTTTACCCGCGCCGCCCTGGAGCGCACCGTGGCCGAGGCCGCCAAAAACGGCGAGGAGATCACGGCGGCGGGCATGACCCGCGGTCAGCTCGCTTACTTCGTCGCCCAGCTCATCCCGGAGCTGGAAGCGCATTAGGCACGAATACAGGCGGCGTTCAGCCGCGACCGGACGCCCCGGCCCGCGTGGCCGGGGCGTTTCCCGCGTTTTTGGATCGGAAGAGCGATTCTGCTTGACAGGAGCGGCATTCGCTTTTATAATAGGTCGGCAATTCCGTTGAAAGGGACGAAACAAGATGAGAACGGACGAACAGACAGAAAGGCCGCAGGTGTCCGAGCAGCCCCCCGTGCCGCGATGGAAGCTGCTGCTTCAAATCTTCGGCACGTTTTTCAAAATGGGCTGCTTTACCTTCGGCAGCGGACTGAGCATCCTGCTCCAGCTCGAGGAGGAATACGTGGATAAACGGAAGCTCCTGACCTCAGAGAACGTCCTGGAGCTGACCACGGTCGGAAAATCCGTTCCGGGCGTGATGATCACGAACGTCAGCATGCTCGTTGGCTACCAGCTCGCGGGCGTGTTCGGCGGGATCCTCGCCGTCGTCGGCCTGACCCTCCCGGCGATCTTCATTCTGAGCCTTGTGACCTATTTCTATGAGGCGATCAAAACAAACGTCTGGTTCGCCGCCGCCATGCGCGGCGTCAACGCGTCGGTCGTGGCGATCATCGCCAGCACGGTCTGGAACATGGGCAAGGACGCTTTGAAGGACAAGATCACCGTTCTGATCTGCGGCGCGGCTTTCCTGCTCTGCCTGTTTACGGGTGTGAGCAATATTCTGATGATCGCCTGCGGCGTCCTGCTGTCCCTGCTCTGGGTCGGCGCAAAGGCCGTGACGGAGCGTAGGGGAGGCAGGCCGTGATCTACCTTCAGCTCTTTCTCTCCTTCGTCAAGGTCGGCTTTACCAGCTTCGGCGGGATGTCCATGGTCCCGGTCATCATGGAGGAGATGGGCAGCCACGGCTGGATGACGGCGGAGGATCTCTCCAATCTGATCGCCATCGCGGAGATGACGCCGGGCTCTCTGGGTGTGAACTGCGCGACCTTCGCCGGGATCCAGACCGCGGGCTTCTTCGGCGGTCTGGTGGCCGTTCTGGGCGTCCTGACTCCGGCCCTGACCCTGACCCTGGTCGTGGCGATCTTCTTCACCAGGTTTCAAAAGAACCCCGTCATGCAGCGCGTTCTCCGGGTCGTCAAGCCGATCTGCGTTGCCATGATCTCATGCGTTCTTGTGACCCTGTTTCAGAGCAGCATTCTCCCCGGACGGCGCCTGGACCTTGCGGCTCTGGGCATCGCGGTCCTCTGCTTCGTCCTGCTCCGCACCCGGAAATGCTCGATCCCTGCCGTCATCGGCCTTGCCGCCGCGCTCGGCGTGGTCTGCTACGGCGTCGTTCCGATTTTATAGAAAAATCAAGGAACCTTTCGGCGTCCGTTTCGTCTTAAACACGGGCTAACTGCCTGATCGTTATTGAAAGAAGGAATTATGATGTCTGAACAAGAAACAAAACGCTCCGGCGGCCGCGGCCTGATTGCCGTGCTGCTCATTCTCTCCATCCTCGTCAGTGTCGGCGGGATGGGCTTTCTCTGCTGGCGTGTCACCGACCTGCTGAAACAGGTTCAGGAGCAAAACGCTGCCCGGACTGAAATGCAGGAGAAGCTGGCCGATTCCTCCGCGATCCTTGCGGAGCTGCAAAAGCAGAATGAAGCCTACGATACCCTGCTGAAGAAGCTGGTTGACAGCTCCGGCGAGGACGTTGCAGCCGAGGATGACGTGGTCATCGCGGGCGAATATACGATCCGCTCCACCAAACAGATCTCCGACGCCTACCGTTCCGGCGATACCTCCGCCCTCTCTGACCGGGACAAGGAGACGCTCGACCTGGCGAAGAACGTGCTCGAAAAGGTGATCACCGACGGCATGTCCGACTATGAGAAGGAAGAGGCCGTCTACAAATGGCTCACCACCAAGCTGACCAACGATACCGGCCTTCTGACCGTGATCCCCACCACCGGCGACGGCGTGGACAATCCCTACGGCGTGCTCAAAAATCACCAGGCCGTCTGCGTCGGCTACGCCACGACCTTCCGCCTGTTCATGCAGATGATGGGCATTGAGTGCATGGTTATCCACTCCTCGGACCGCATCCACTCCTGGGATCTGGTCAACCTCGACGGCGACTGGTATCACGTGGACTGCTACATGGACTCCGATAACGGCAATTACGCCAACTTCAACATGAACGACCAAGCTGCCGCTTCCGGCCATGAGTGGAACATGGACTTCTTCCCGGCAGCCACCGGGATCAAGTATTCCCCTGCGCTGATGAACCGGCACACGATCGAGGACGTCTACGCAATCCCCGCCTTCGTCCGGGATATGATCAAGAATCGCGAGACCGCAGCAAGCTGCACCTTTGAGAAGAAGATCGACGCGCAGACCGAGCCGACGGCCTCTGCCATGATGGACCGCATCAGCGAGGCGATCTGGAACACGAACGAGTTCAACGTGAATAACTTCGACTACCAGTGGAACCTGGATGAAAACGGCGAATACGTACTTGCCGTCTTCGTGCAGACCTGGGACGATAATTCGGGAGACGAACCCGCAGATGAGCCCGATGTGGATTGGGAGAAGATCAACGAGGCCGTCACGGACGTCTTTGGCGAAGTGGACGACAGTGGGGAAGACGGCGAATGGGGGGTCGGCTGATGAAAAACCTGTATGCACTCCTGCTGGCCGCCCTGCTTGTCCTGGGTCTCTGTGCCTGCGGCGGACGGACTGCCTCAAAAGAGACGACGGTCCCCCCAACGCAGACGACGGAAACGCCCGCCGAGCAGTTCAGCATGTACGACCTCAGCCGGGCCATGCTCGGTGCGACGACCTTCGGGGAGATGAGCTACGTCTCCAGCGCAGACGACGGCGCCGAGGCGGACTTCGCCTACCTCTCCGATCTGGACTATGAAAAGGTATCGCAGTTTTTCCTGGCCTACGCCGCCAACGGCGCGGGCAACGCCGACGAGATCGCGGTCATTCGCGTCAAGGACAGCGCCGACCTGCCCGCCGCCGAGGCGAGCCTCAAGGCCCATCTGACGCAGCGCGCCGCGCTGTACGCGACCTACGATCCCACCCAGAGCGAAAAGGTCGAAGCGGGGACCGTCTTCTCCAGCGGCTCCTTTGCCGTGCTGCTGATCTCCGACGACAACGAGGCCGTCAAGGCAGCCTTCACGAGCTTCCTGCAAGGAAAGTGAATTCGATCAAACAAGCCCGCCCGACGGGCGGTGAGAGGGAACTTCCTCCCACCGCCCGCCGGGCGGGCTGCTCTCTGCGGCGTTTGCCGCTGCCTTATGCCATCATGCCGCAGATCAGATCCGTGTAGGCGTTGGCGTCCTCGATCGGGAGATCCGCCAGGATCAGCGCCTGGGCGTAGAGAATTTGGGCGTAGCGCTTGGCCTGCTCGGGGTCCTCGGTGATCAGGGTCCGGAGCTTTTTCAGAACCGGATGCTCCGGGTTGATCTGCAGGACCTTCTCCACCTTCATGGCCATCTCCGGGTTGACCTTCTGGAAGTATTTTTCCATCTCGAAGCTCATACCGCCATCGGGGATCAGACAGACCGGATGCGAGCCCAGATCGGGGGAGACCTCCGCACGGATGATCTTGCCGTCCAGGGTGGTCTTGAAGAATTCCAAGCCATCCTTCCAGGCGGCGGCAGCCTCCTCGGCGGCCTTCTTCTCCTCGTCGGTGGAAAGATCCAGATCGTCGGTGGAGAGATTGCGGAAGTCCTTCTCGGCGTAGGTCATCAGGGTACGCGGGATAAACTCGTCCACGTCCTCGGTCATGAACAGAACGTCGAAGCCCTTGTCGGACAGGCGCTGATACTGGGGAAGCTGCTCCAGACGGCTCAGCGTCTCACCGGCGGCGAAATAGATATGCTTCTGCGCCTCGGGCATTGCGTCCACGTACTCCTTGAGGGTGATCTGCTTCTTCTCCTTGGCGGAGTAGAACAGCAGCAGATCCTGAAGCTGATCCTTGTGCATGCCGTAATCGGAGGCAATGCCGAATTTGATCTGCCGTCCGAAGGCGGCGAAGAATTTTTCATAGTCGGCGCGGCGATCCTTCTGCATATCCAGCAGCTCAGCGCGAATCTTCTTTTCCAGGTTGTTGGAGATGATCGTGAGCTGACGGTTGTGCTGGAGCATCTCGCGGCTGATGTTCAGGCTCAGATCGGCGGTGTCCACAACGCCGCGGACGAAGCGGAAGTAATCGGGGATCAGATCCTCGCAGCGATCCATGATCATCACGCCGGAGGAATAGAGCTGCAGGCCCTTCTTGTAGTCCTTCGTGTAGAAGTCGAAGGGAGCCTTGGCCGGGATGTAGAGCAGGGCCTTGTAGGTCACGGCGCCCTCTACGCTGACGGCAACGTGGGCCAGGGGCTTTTCGAAGTCATAGAATTTGTCGCGGTAGAAGCTGTCGTATTCCTCGTCGGTCACGTCCTTCTTGGCCTTCTGCCAGACGGGGACCATGGAATTCAGGGTCGTGATCTCGGTATAGGTCTCGTATTCGGGCGTCTTGTCCGGGTCGTCCGCCTCGCCCTCGGGGGTTTCCTTGCGGCGGGACTTCTCCATCTCCATCCGGATCGGGTAGCGGATATAGTCGGAGTATTTCTTCACCAGGTTTTGCAGCTCGAACTGCTCCAGGAAGCGGGAATACTTCTCGTCCTCGGTGTCCGCCTTCAGCTTGAGGATCACGTCGGTGCCGACCGTCGTCTTCTCGCAGGGCGATACGGTATAGCCGTCGGTGCCGGAGGACTGCCACATATGTCCCTCCGTCTCGCCGTATTTTCTGGAAAGAACGGTCACGGTGTCGGCGACCATGAAGGCGGAGTAGAAGCCCACGCCGAACTGACCGATGATGTCCACGTCAGAGCCGCTGTCCTTGTCCAGCTCCTTCTTGAACTGGAAGGAGCCGCTCTTGGCGATCGTGCCGAGATTCTGCTCCATCTCCTCCTGGCTCATGCCGATGCCGTTGTCAGAGACGGTCAGCAGGCCCAGCTTCTGATCCACGCGGAGGTCGATCGCGAAATCCTCGCGGTTCAGGCCGACGTTCTGGTCGGTCAGGGCGAGATAGGCCAGCTTGTCGATCGCGTCGCTGGCGTTGGAGATGAGCTCGCGCAGGAAAATCTCCTGATGGGTGTAAATTGAATTGATCATCAAATCCAGCAGCCGCTTGGATTCTGCTTTGAACTGTTTCTTTGCCATCGTCATTCACTCTTTTTCGTCAGTTTTGGCACTCAACCTTTAAGAGTGCTAAAGCTATTATAACAAGCTCCGGAAAAAAAGCAAGCATTGATTTGAAATATTCACAATCTGTTTACCATTTCCGGCCGCCGCCACAGGGGAATCATAGGGAAAAACCGCCGCTCCGCTGCGGGGCGGAACGGCGGCTGGATTCTGTTTGCGCAGGCCTTACCGGCGGGACGGGTCCTGCCAGCGGTTCTGCTGCATCGGAGCGCGCCCGGGGGCGTAGCCCTGAGGATAGCTCTGGGCATAGGCCTGGGAATAGGTTTCCTGATAACTCTGCTGCTCCACGTAGGCGTCCCAGGCGGAGAGCAGGGCGCGGAGATTCCGCACGAACAACTGTTCCTCCGCTTCGGGAAAGCCCGTCGCGTCCAGGCTGATGGAGCCGCGGGAGTAGGAGATCTGCAAGAAGGTCTTGCGGTGGAGCAGGTAAATCAGACCGAAGCAGCCGGACAGGAGCAGGCAGATCACAACGTCGATGATCGGCGTCAGGGAGGTGCTTGCACTGAAATGCGTCAGAAGCTCCAGGATCAGAACCACCGGGGCCAGGATCAGGAAAAAATAGCAGAGGCTCAAAAGCCAGCTCGGGTTGCGGCGAACGTATTTGACCCCGGCAATATCCGGTACGTCGATCCGGTATTCCACCAGACGGGTGTGCGGCGAGTCGCCCCGTTTCCGGATCAGACATTTGCCCTTGCAGTAGACGGAAAAATCGGAGAGGACGGCAAAGCCGCTGGCGAGCTTGCCGGAATTGAGATATTGCTTCAGAGCGGATTGGCCGACGGCGCAGACGAAGCGCTCCTGCTCGGGATCGGCGAAAATCTGCTGGCGGACCTGGGATTCAACGTCCATCATTGCCATTCTGGAACTCCTTTCGGGGTTAGTGATTCCATACCGAATTATTTTAGCACGGCAAAGGCGGAAAGTCAATCCGAAAACAGCAGGGGATGCCGTTTTTTGGATCGGCTCGGAGTAATTGTTCCGCCCATGCCGCCGCGCTGTCTGCGCCCGCAGGGACGGCGGTCAGAGGTCTCGGCGCGCCCTATGCAGGAGGGAGGGCTGAACGGAATCCGGGCAAAAGTTTTTTTGAAAAAACCCAAAATAAGGCTTGACAAATCTGCTCCTGTCCTGTATAATCACATTCGTCCGCTGGAGAGATCAGCGGAATGAGTCGGAAGGTTAGCTCAGCTGGGAGAGCACTTGCCTTACAAGCAAGGGGTCACAGGTTCGAGCCCTGTACTTTCCACCATATAATCTGGCCCGGTGGTGCAGTCGGTTAGCACGCCAGCCTGTCACGCTGGAGGTCGACAGTTCGAGTCTGTTCCGGGTCGCCAATGAAAGAGCCAAGCCGTTGGCTTGGCTCTTTCCAACCAAATGCCTCGGTAGCTCAGTAGGTAGAGCAGCGGACTGAAAATCCGCGTGTCGCCAGTTCAACTCTGGCCTGAGGCACCATCTGCGGGTGTAGCTCATCTGGTAGAGCGCGACCTTGCCAAGGTCGAGGTAGCGAGTTCGAGCCTCGTCACCCGCTCCAAACAAATAAGGAACTGGCTGCAGTTCCTTATTTTATATGGTGACGTGGCCAAGTGGTAAGGCAAGGGTCTGCAAAACCCTGATTCGCCAGTTCAAATCTGGCCGTCACCTCCAAGGATTCCCGATCACTTTTGTGGTCGGGAATCCTTATTTTTCACCATCCTGAGGGTGAAAACCGGCGCTGCATTCTCCCTGCGTCCAGCTCCAAAACAGTGTTGCAGAGCGTGTCGATATCCGTCTGGTTATGGCTGGAGAGCAGGATGGTTTTCCCTTCGTTCTTGAGCTGGAGCAGCAGAGAACGGATTTCCGCAGCTCCTTTTTGATCCAGGCCGTTGAAGGGCTCGTCCAGGATGAGCAGCTTCGGGTCCTCCATGATGGCCTGAGCCAGGCTGAGGCGTTGGCGCATGCCCAGAGAGTAGTTTCCCACGGCCTTTTTCAGCATCGGATCCAGTCCGACGCGCTGCATCGCACGGACGAGGTCCGGTTTCTTTGCCTTCTTTCGGATCGCTGCCAGGTGGTTAAGGTTCTCCATCCCGCCGCAGGTCGGCAGAGAGCGCGGGGTTTCGATCATGATTCCCACGTCTGGCGGAAAGTCAAAGTCTTTCCCGACCACCTTTCCATCAATCAGGATCTGTCCCGCGTCCGGGGGAAGGAAGCCGCAGATGCATTTCAGCAGGACGGTCTTTCCGCATCCGTTCGGGCCAACGATCCCGTGGATCTGCCCGTCTGCAAAGCTGCAGGAAAGGTCCTTCAGGACGACCTGGTCCCGAAACCGTTTGCTGAGTTCTTCAACCTGGATCATAGATCTCCCTGCCTCCCCCAGAATAAGAAATGATAGCGGCGCACGGAGCGCCGGGCGAAGAAAAACAGTGCCGCCAAGAGACCGAGAAAGAGCGCGAAGCTCGTTTCCAGCGTCGGCAGCCGGTCGTAGCCGAAACTGTGCATGGCGTAGGAGGCGTGGTTCAGCGGACTGATCCAACCGAGCAGCACGCTCGCCCGGAAGGATTCGGCAGGTCCGAGCCTGAGAAGGGCCGTCACCGTCTCCTTTCGCAGCAGAAATCCA
>JAEEGH010013304.1_pt1 | contig 18283 bp, 11 predicted proteins | sample 9134181 | NCBI WGS metagenome assembly JAEEGH01 (sample SAMN16246544, study PRJNA631951) | gut metagenome | biome: gut microbiome; feature: rumen; material: DP-attached | host: Bos | place: Iran: Karaj | collected 2018-10 | reverse complement strand
CGTACCCAGCAGGTAACGGACGCCTGTAAGAAACACGGTGGATTCTACCTCGGCACTATCGGCGGAGTAGCCGCTATCCTCGCCGAGAACAACATCAAGAGCATCGAGTGTGTCGAGTACCCCGAGCTCGGAATGGAGGCAGTCTGGAAGATCCGCGTCGAGGACTTCCCGGCATTCATCCTGGTCGACGACAAGGGTAACGATTTCTTCAAGAAACTCGGACTTTAGAATACAGCTTACATGAAAAGAATAGTCATAGCTCTTTTGGCATTGTCCTTACTCGCGTCTTGCGGCAATAGGGGGGGAGGCAACGTTTTTCTCATCGGTCCTGCTGCTCAAATCAATACTCTCCATGCTCCGTGGGATGGCCTTGACGACAATACTACATTCCGCTGTTTTTCAGACAGTGAGTGGTTCTATTTTACCTATGAGGTAGAAGATGCTACCATTACGCTTAAGGCCGATTATCAGGGAGAAAAAGATGTTGAGCCGGAAGACAGAGTGGAGATCTTTTTCAGCCCCCGCGAGGAGATGGACATCTACTGGTGTGCCGAAATAGACCCTGCGGGAAGAGTGCTCGACTATGAGGCGAAGTACTATAGAGTAATGGACTACGGGTGGAACTTCACTACTCTGGAGTTGGCAAGCAATATAAAAGAGAATGGTTATACTTTGTGGGGCAAAATATCAAAGGATGAACTCCGCAAACTTGGCGTAGACTTGTCTAATTTCAGGATGGGCGTATTCCGCGCGGATTTCAGGCCGGATGGCTCAGTCAACTGGTATTCGGCCGTTCCCACCGAAGACAAGTCGCCGGATTTCCACAAACCAGACCTTCTGTTCTCTGCTTCGATGCGTTAATATGAAACTGGATAAAGCAATACTCGAGCGCCTGTATTATGAGTACGCCCCCCGAATGGTGGCGTTCGCCCGCCGTATGCTGGGCGACGGGAAAATTGCTGAGGATCTGGTCCAGGACGTCTTTATCCGACTCTGGGAGAAGTATCAAGGAAAGGAGACGGATAATTGGCATCCTCTCATCTTCACTATGACGAGGAACAGATGTCTGGATCATCTTAAGAAACTAGATTTCAAGAACACCTCCCTACATATTAATATAGGTATAACTCCTCAGGAGGAAATGATGTTTCTTGAAGATTTCTCGGGCGGCAAATCCGCCGTTGAGGAGGATTTGATGGCCGCGGAACTTGGCAGGGAGATAGAGTCTGTAGTAAAGACTCTTTCTCCCCGTTGCCGCGAAGTTTTCCAGATGAGCCGTCTCCACGGTATGCAGAACAAAGAAATAGCTCAGACGCTGGGTATCTCCGAGAAAGCCGTGGAGAAAAACATGACCAAAGCCCTTAAAGTGTTGAGAGCCCGCTTGAAATCTCAAGAAGAAAAACTTCCTTCTCCTGAAATTCTTTCTCTTTTATTGCTGATTATTTTTGTATAAAAGGTAGGGTTCACCCCCACTGCAGTCGTTATTTAGTTAGACCACATTTTTAATGACAAACGATTGCATGAAAGAAATCGCTTTCAAGTATTTTGCCGGAGAGATATCTCCCGAGTCGGCAAAACGGCTCCGTGAATTCCTCGCCGGGGGTAGTGCAAACTATGAACAGTTCCGTCTGTGGGAGGACGAATGGAAGAAGAACCATATTCCCACTATCCATCAAGTTGTCTCTTTTAAAAGGCTCTCAAGAAGAATAGTTTCGAGGAAGATATTCCGCATAGGCGCCGGCATGACTGCCTTTGCATGTGCCGCTGCCGCGATCTTATTGGCTGTCTTCAAACTTCCCGCCATCAATTATGAGCAGGTTGCCCCTGATGTTCCCAACCTCACCGTTTCGGTGGCAACCCGCTCCTGCGAACAGACTAAGGTAGTCCTTCCGGACAGTACGGTAGTCTGGCTCAACGCCTCTTCGCGCCTGAACTATAGCCAGAACTATAAAAACGGCGACCGTACCGTCTATCTGGAAGGAGAGGGTTTCTTCGATGTCCGCCACGACGAATCCAGCCCGTTTGTGGTGAAGATGGGAAGCAACGAAATCAGGGTTTACGGAACGAGATTCAATGCTTGTGCATACCCGGATGAAGATGTAGTGGAAGCTGCCCTTTTGGAGGGAAGCATTGCCTTCTCAAACAACTCCGTAATGGTCCAGATGCAGCCTGGCGAGATCCTTTCGTACAATCATACCAACGAAAAGTTGGTCAAATACTCGGGGGATGTCCTCAGCCGCACCAGCTGGATAGACGGAACAATAGTCTATTCGTCTATTGACATCGCCTCCTTGCTCAAACGAATCTCTTCGGTGTACGGAGAAAAGATTGTTTTCAAATCGAATGGCAAGCCGACCAACACATTTGCGATAATCCTCAATATTAAGGAAACCATCCCCAATATTCTGGATGCCGTCAATCTGATCTGCCCCGTAAAGTGGACCACCGGTGAGAACGGAGAATATATCGTCGAAACCATATAATTAACCTAAAATATGTTAAAGACCATTCTACAAAGATTTGTGGTAACGGTTGTTCTCGCAGCGGCCTTCCTTGCTCCGGCTGCTGCACAAACCGTCACTAAGACGTTTTTGAATGAGCCTCTGACATCTGTGCTGAAAGAAATTGGAAGCCAGACGGGATGCTCATTCATCTACGAACCAGATGACATCAAAAACGCTCCGGCAGTCAGCGTCTCTTTCGAGAGCGAGCCGCTGGAGTCGGTGCTCTCCAAGGTGCTGAGACCACCGTTCAAGTTTGAGATTAAAGGCTCGATCGTGATTATCACAAAAGAAGAGGACTCAAGCTCAGACAAAGGCAAAGCACAATCCAAAAATCGCACTGTGACAGGTACCGTGTTTGATATGCACGGCGAGCCGGTCATCGGAGCTACCGTTTGGATCAAAGGTTCCAGAAGTGGAACGACCACCGATCTTGACGGCCGCTTCTCCATCGACATCCCGAACGAAGAGGGAATCCTTTGTGTTTCTTCTCTTGGTTACCAGGGGTGGGAACTTGCTGTAGGCAAAGGACCCCAGACTCTGAACATCGTTCTGAAGGATGAGGCCAATCAGCTGGAAGAGGTGGTTGTTGTTGGTATGAATAACCGTCAGACCAGGCGGTCGATTACCGGAGCAATTTCTACCATCCAGACCAGGGAACTGGTACAGAGCCCGGTAGCGAACATTTCCAATGCTCTTGCCGGTAAACTCCCGGGCCTTTTCACCATTCAGTCTTCCGGTGAACCTGGAGCAGATGCCTCCAACCTTTACATCCGCGGACTTGGAACTTACGGAACCAGCGCCCCTCTGGTAGTTATCGACGGTCTTCCTCGAAACAAGGCAGACTTCGATATGCTGGATGCCAATGAAATCGAGTCCATCACCATCCTGAAGGATGCTTCATCATCTTCGCTGTATGGTATCCAGGGTGCTAACGGTGTTGTAGTCGTCACTACTCGAAGAGGTTCCGGCGATGAGCGCCCCAAGATGTCGTTCACCGTTCAGCAGGCTCTCCAGCAGCCAATCCGTCTCCCTCAGACTATGAGTTCCTACGAGCAGGCTCTCTACAACCGTGCACAAGACTACAACGACGGCCAGCCGCTTCGTTATACGGACGAGGTCCTCGAAATCATTAAGAACGGATCCGATCCTTACCAGTATCCTAATACGGACTGGTTCGACGTCGTCCTGAAAGACCATTCATGGCAGTCTCAGTACAATGTCAATATCTCGGGTTCTGCAGGAAAGATGCATAAGATCAACTACTTCGTCTCAGGTAGCTATATCCGACAGGGTACTCTCCTTAACCACGAGGACGAGTTTGAAGCCAACTACGGCGTCAAGTCGAAGTACGACAGGTATAACTTCCGTTCGAACATTGACTTCCAGGCTACCAGCATGCTGACTATCCGTATCGACCTTGCCTGCCGTCTGGAGACCAGGATAGGACCTAGTATCAGTTTCCCTTATATATTCGGCCAGATAACGAGCAGGCTTCCCGGTACTCAGGCTATCTACAACCCGGACGGTACACTTGCTGCAGGTAGTGCGCTGGAAATTCCTTTCAAGCCGGGCAACCCTTACGGACTTATCACCCGCAGCGGTTATTATAAGAACGGCTCCAATGTGATGAACGGAACTATCTCAGTGCGCCACGCTCTTGATTTCATTACCAAGGGCCTGAGCGTGATGGCATACTTCAGTTTCGAGAACACCAGCAACCTCAACCGTTCCTGGAGTCAGGACTTCGAGTCCTACTGGTTCAGGGGCTATGACGTAGACGGAAATGAAGTCTATCAGGACTATACGACCAACGGCCGTCTGTCTGCCAGCACAAGCGGTTATGCCGAGCGCTACACTTATCTGGATGCCCGTATCAACTACGACAGGGAGTTCGGAAAACATCAGGTCAACGCCCAGATTCTGGCAAACCGCACCATTAAGGACATCCAGAGTTCCGAATATATGTATGCCTATCAGGGCGTGAGCGGACGTGTTACCTACAACTGGGCAAGGAGATATTTCCTTGAGGCCAACATCGGTTACAACGGCTCCGAAAACTTCCCTCCGGGCAGGCGTTACGGTCTGTTCCCCGCATTCTCTGCGGGCTGGGTGGTCAACGAAGAGCCCTGGATCAACATGCCCGATTGGGTAAAGATCCTTAAGCTCAGATCTTCCTACGGAGTCGTAGGTAATGACAAGATCGGCGGTAGCCGCTTCCTGTTCATTACTGAATTCGGCCCGGGCGGCGGTTACGGCAGTATCTTCCCTTATGGATATTATTTCGGCATCACCAATGGTGGTACCAATGCCGCCGGCGGCCACAACCAGACCCGTTTCGGAAACTCCTACGTTACATGGGAGAAGGCTAGAAAGATGAATGTCGGCTTCGACCTGTCCCTGTTCAAGGACAATGCTCTCAACTTTACCGTAGACTACTTCCGCGAGATGCGTGACAATATTCTTACCGAGGCCGGAAGCGTTCCGGACTATGTAGGAATCGCTACCGTAGCTCCGAGAAACTCCGGTAAGGTATTCAACCACGGTCTGGAAGCGGAGATAAGGTTCAACAAGAGGATAACTTCAGACCTTTCAGTCTTCACCAACATCCAGGGTACCTGGGCAAAGAATAAAGTTCTGGAGAACGACCAGCCGACTCCGGCGTTCGAATATCAGGACCTCAGGGGCTACGAAATCGGTTGCTCCCTCGGTTATCACTCCCTGGGCCTGTTCCAGAGTCAGGAAGAGATCGACAACAGCCCGGTACAGAAATTCGGTCCCGTTATCCCTGGTGATATCAAGTATGAAGACACCAACAAAGACGGCGTGATTGATCCTGACGACCGCGTTCCTCTCAAGGTGTTCTCGGTACCTACTTTCACTGGCGGTCTGTCGTTCGGTGTTAATTTCAAAGGTTTCGACTTCTCCATGATGTTCAGCGGAGCACTCGGAGGAACCGCCAGGTTCTTTGTCTATCCTTCAAGTATCATCAATCTTCAGAGATGGACTCCGGACAATAAAGACGCCCTTCTTCCGGTCGCACACACTACCGCGAACAACACGGAAGACAGCGACTACAACATCATGAGGACGGACTATCTCAAACTGAGGAACATCGAGTTGGGATATACCATCCCGCGTTCCTTCCTTCAGAAGATAGGAGTGCAGGCCGCACGAATCTACGTCAACGCCCAGAACGTAGCAGTGTGGGATACACTGTGGCTTAAGGACCGCGATCCTGAAGCGGCCGGCAGCGGAACCCTCCCTTATCCTCTGCAGAGAATTATAAACATGGGTATTCGTTTCGATCTGTAGCATTATGAAGAATACTATCAAAATATTCGCAGCAATTGCTTGCGCAGCTGCAGTTACAGTATCCTGCAGCAAGGACTTCCTGGACCGTGCCCCTGGCGACAACCTCACGGAAGAGGAAATGTTCTCTAAAATAGAGACGGCGGAACAGTATCTGGACACCGCCTATATATATCTCCCGGATTACCAGTATAACACCGAGGACCTTCAGGGTCGTTACAAACTCGGCGATGCCACCGACGAAGGCGGCTTCCAGCAGGGATCCGGTTATCCTGCCAGCCCGTTCGACATCAATCTGGGAAACTGGAACCCCAACCGTATGCCGATGGCGCGCAACTGGAAAGACTACTACGAGTGTATCCGCAGGTGTAATATGTTTATCCAGGACTATGACCTCATTCCTGAGGATATGAGCGCCGGTGGAAAGAGCAACCGTAAGGAACGCCTCCTTGGCGAGGCATACGGTCTGCGTGGTTACTTCTACTTCCTGCTCTTCAAGCAGTGGGGCGGAGTTCCTATCATCACTAAAGTACTCGATCCCGGTAAAGTTGAGTCTATCAAGGGCATCAGCAGGGCTACGGCTGAGGAGACGCTTCAGCAGGTACTCGATGATATGGACAAAGCTATCCAGTATCTTCCCGTCAAACACGATGATGCCAACTTCGGAAGGTTCACTTCTCTGGTGGCTACCGTAGTCAAGTCGCAGGTCAAACTCTACTGGGCCAGTAAGTACTGGAACAGAGACGATGACCCCGAGCGCTGGGAAGAGGCTGCTGATGCTTGCCGCGAAGCCCTTAAGATGGCTCAGGACAACGGCCATACCCTGGCTCTCAAGTACAGCGACCTGTTCAACAAGACCGGAGTCGAAAAGGAAGTTATCTGGACTAAGAACTCTGAACACTACGAGTGCTATTGGTGGGACTTCTATGCGATGCCCCTCGGCTATGGCGCTTTCAATGTAGACGGTCCTATCCAGGAACTGGTAGACGATTTCGAGATGAAGGCATCCGGCCAGATCCCGGTGCTCGGTTATAATGAGGATAACACTCAGATAATCAACCCTCTGGCTACCGACTATGATCCCGCACATCCTTGGGATGGCCGAGAAGACAGATTCTACAGCGTGATTCTGTATAATGGCGCCGAGCTTCAGGGAAGGACTATCGACATTTCCGAAACCGGAAAGGACAACATCAATATCGGATCCATCATCAGAACCAACTATTTCAACAACAAGTATCTGGATCCCAACCACAATCTTACGACTAACGCGACCTGGACTTACCGCCGTTTCGCCATTATGCGTACCGCCGAACTCTATCTTAACTATGCTGAGGCATTGAATGAGGTTGAGGGCGCGACCCCGCGTGTGCGCGAGCTCGTAAACACCATCAGGCGCAGGGCTAATGTAATAGAAATCCCTGCCGGCCTTTCCAAGGAAGAGATGAGGGAAAGGATACGCCACGAACGCAGAATCGAACTTTGCTTCGAAAATCACCGCTTCTGGGATGTCCGCCGCTGGATGATAGCCGAGGATGTTGACAATAAAACAGTCCATAGGGTAATGGTTGCTGCAGACGGTACTATCACCTATCCGGTTTTCCAGCATCGTACATTCGATCCGTCCAAACACTATCTGTTCCCTATTCCCCAGAAGGAGATAGACAAGAACAGGCTCCTGGAGCAGAACCCGGGATGGACAGTTACAGCGAATTAACATATACATATTTAATTAACAACACTATTAACCATCATTATTTAACACCATGAAAAAAGGAATGTTATTTCTGAGCACTATGCTCATGCTCGTAGGTGCAATCGTATCCTGCGAAAAGCCAGATGACAACAAGCAGGGGGGAGAGGGAAACAAGGACGGAGAAGTCCCCACTCTTACCATCGCTGCTGATGCTGCTTTCGATGCAAACATGAAGGCTAACATCACTCTTACCCTTTCAGCCGCCGCCGCCAAAGACGTGGAGGTGAAACTTGCGAAGGGAACCATCGAGTCCGGCAAGAGCGAAATTGCCGCCGACTTCAGCAAGAAGGTCGTCATTCCTGCAGGCGAGACCACCAAGAAGGTAGAAGTCTCTGCAGATGCGATGGGACTTGAGAGCGGCGAGTATCAGGCCGCAATCAAGGTGGAATCTGCTGAGGGAGCAAAAGTAGCGGAGAATGCTGTAGTTTACATCAACTACTCCTTCGTTTACACTCCTGCTGTTAACCTCCACGCAGATACTCAGTTTGCTTCGGACAAGACTGCAAAACTGACAGTATCCCTTGAGAAGGCTACCTCGAAGGATGTCAAGGTTAAACTTGCCACAGATGCTACTTCTAAAGCGACCGTAACCTATGACAGCGAGGTGACTATCCCTGCAGGTGAGACCTCCAAGGAAATCACTGTCACCGTTGATATTCCCGATAACCTTGCTGCCGGTGTTTATCCCGCTATTATCAAGGTAGAGAGCGCAGAAAACGGCGAAGTCGGCACCAGCGCTTCCGTTACCATCAATCTGGTTTATCCTTTCGAAATTCCTATCACTCTCGATGGTCTCTTCGACGACTGGAACAATCCTGCTGTCGTAACCGCCACTGTTCCTGAAGGCGCGTTCTATCCCGACATGAAGGTCATGAAGCTTGCTGCGACATCTACATATGTATATGTCTATCTTGAGTTCACAGATCCTGGCTTCGACGTTGGACGTCCGTTCGATATGTTCGTCGATAATGATGGCGATCCCGCTACCGGCTACGCCCTCACCTCCATCGACAATGACACAGTCGGAGATATCTTCACAAGCGTCGGCGGCAAGTGGTACATAGAACTTTCACTGCACGATGGCGATCATTTCAACGACTTCCACAGTTGGGGCGGAATCTACAGATTTGACGGTACCGACGGCGCTGGCGTATTTACCGGCGGACTTGGCACCATTGGCGCTTTTGAAGCCACTATGATGTGTGCAGAAGGTGGTATTGAGGATGGTGTAGGCCGTCTTGAGATCCAGCTTAACCGCGAACAGTTCGGTATGACAGGTGAAAAGGCTCGCTTCGGAGTCAAGATTATGGATGGTGCAAATAACTGGAAGGCTCTCGGCGTTCTCCCTCAGGCAGTTGACGGAGGCGCGTTCAAGCCCGCAGACATGTTGACCATCAATCTCCCTGCATATGCGCAGTAGAATTTCTCTATTTATGAGTCTCTTCCTGGGAGCGCTGCTTTGCGGCTGCGCTCCCAAGGAGGCGACTCCTTATTTCCAAATGAGGGGCGTGGTGCTCGCCTGGGACGACCTCACTCATCCTGAGACACTCGACTGGATGAAAATCATGAAGGAGACCGGGATGAACACCATAAGCGTCTGTGGCCACCGTTACGACGACGAGGAGTATGCCCGGATGAAGCAGCACTGGATTGACGAGGGCTTTGATTTCGAATATGAGGAGCACGCTATGTCGTACCTTCTGCCCCGCAGTCTCTTCTCCACACACCCGGAATATTTCCGTATGGACGCGAACGGAGAACGCAAGGCAGACGGCAACGGCTGTCCTTCGTGCAAGGAGGGCCTGGAGGTGATGATGAGCAATGTGGAAACCTTTGCAAAAGGCCATATGCCCAGCAATCACCGCTACTACACCTGGCTCTTCGACGGCGGCGATATCTGCCACTGCGAGAAGTGCAAGGATCTTTCCGCCTCTGACCAGGGTCTCATTTTCGAGAATCATATCATCAAAGCGCTCAAGGCTTTCGATCCCGAGGCCAAACTCGCCCACCTTGCTTATTATTCTACTACTCCAGCTCCTACCAAGATTAAACCCGAGAAAGGCATATTCCTGGAGTTCGCCCCATTCTACCGCAGTTGGACTGAGCCCCTTTCCAAGAGGGACGCTATCCGTCCCGGCCTGCCTTTCGGATGGAATCACGGCGATTATCTGGATATGCTGAAGGCCAATCTCGACTGGTTCGGTGCGGAAGATTCCCAGGTACTTGAGTACTGGATGGACGTGTCGCTGGTGAGCGACTGGAAGAAGCCGCAGAAGCAGCTCACCTTCCACAAAGACGTGTTCGAAGACGACCTGAAGACCTATGCCTCGTTGGGCATTAAGAACATTACATGCTACGGCGTGTGGATTGATGAATACTACACGAAGACCTTCGGCTTCCCCGATTTCATCTATGACTATGGCCGCGGCTTGAGAGATTTTGTCAAGGAATAATGATTATCAAACGTATCCTTACAGTTCTGTCCCTTGCGCTTGTTTGTAGCATTGGGAATTCCTGCGGAGAACCGGCAGGTAATGGTTCAGCTATCTCCGGATGGGAGAAGATGGGAGAGAAAACGGAAGAAGAGGAAGAAGAGAATCAGGGTCAGAACAATCAAGGTCAGGAGACTACCGACCCAGAAGATCCATATGCCGACTGCTGGTTCAAGACCAGAGGAATAGTCGCCGGATGGGGAGATGTCTATGCCCCCTACAGTTCATACAAAATAGATTATCTGGAGATCGCCAAGGAACACGGTCTCAACACTTTCAGCATCTACGGCCCGGACAGATCTTCCCAGATATGGAAAGACTATATGGCCGAAGGGGCGAAGGTAGGAGTCAAATTCGAGTTCCAGGAACATATGATGTCGTTCCTGCTTCCGCGTAATCTGTTCTCGACTCATCCGGAGTACTTCAGGATGAATAAGAGTGGTGTGAGGGTTGAAGACGCAAATGGATGCCCTTCCTCGGAAGGAGCTCTGGAGCAGGTATATCTCAACGCCAAAAGGCTTGGGGAAAGCTACAAACCTACCAACCACCGGTATTATTTCTGGCTGGATGACGGCGGAGATATCTGCTATTGCCCCAAGTGTAAGGACTATTCAGCGTCGGATCAGGCTCTGATATTTGAAAACACGATTATCAAGGCCCTGAAAGAACTGGATCCGGATGCGTTGCTTGCCCATCTGGCTTATAACAATACCACAAACGCTCCGAAAAAAGTAGAGCCGGCAGAAGACATTTTCCTTGAATTCGCACCATTCCACCGTGACTGGTCGCATCCCCTGTCAGAGACATGGACTGAGGGAAACAGCGGGTGGACACATGCCAAATATCTTAAAGCACTCCAGGAGAATCTAAAAGTTTTCCCCAAGGAGACGGCTCAGGTCCTTGAATACTGGATGGACGATTCGCTTTTCAGCGGATGGAATCAATCCAACCTTAAGCCAGTTCCCTGGAACAGTAAAGTTTTCTTGGACGACCTTAAGACATATGCCAAATACGGAATCCGACACATCACCTGTTACTGTGCCTATGTGGGGCCCGGATACGTTCAGAAGTTTGGTTTCCCGGACTTCTTGATAGAGTATGCAGACGGGCTTAGAGATTTCCGTAAAGAATAAGAACTAACCAATTAACACTATAACTAAATGGCCGGAAACAAAACAGTAAAAGCGGTTCTGGTCTTCCTCCTGCTTACAGTGTGTCTGGGTCTCGGCGCACAGACGGTTTCTGATGTACAGGGCGTCATTACGGACAAGACGGGCGCGCCCGTCGCCGGAGCAGTCGTGTGGATCAGGGGCACCCAGATTTCTTCCATAAGCGATCAAGACGGCTATTATTCCCTTAGTTTTACTGGTGACTATGACACCATTTCCGTTTCTGTGATGGGCTATAAGCCCCAGACCTTACCCATTACAAAGGGGAAACAGACGGTGGACATAGTCCTCGAAGATGAGGTTAACGAATTGGACGAAGTCGTAGTCGTGGGTATGAACAATAGGCAGACAAAACGCTCGATAACGGGTGCCGTCTCCATTATCCAGACTCAGGAACTTGTCCAAAGCCCGGTGGCCAACATCTCCAACGCCCTTGCCGGCAAGCTCCCCGGCCTTATGACCGTGCAGTATTCCGGCGAACCGGGAGCAGATGCCGCCACCCTCTATATCAGAGGCCTTGGAACATACGGTACAAGCGCCCCTCTGGTAGTTATCGATGGTCTTCCCCGTAATAAGAACGACCTCGATATGATAGACCCGAACGAAGTTGAGTCCATCACCATCCTTAAGGATGCAGCCTCATCGTCGCTCTACGGTATTCAGGGTGCTAACGGAGTCGTAGTCGTCACCACAAGACGAGGCGGCGGTGAAGAGCAGCCTCGCATCTCCGTGAATATTCAGCAGGCACTGCAGCAGCCGATCAGGCTCCCGCAGATTATGTCGTCCTATGACCAGGCGCTCTACAACAGGGCTCTGGACTACAACAATGGACAGCCACTTACCTATAGCGACGAAGTAATTGAGGCTCTGAGAACCGGCTCCGACCCTTATCTCTATCCGAGCACGAACTGGTTCGACGTGGTGCTGAAAGATCACTCATGGCAGCAACAGTACAATGTGAACGTTTCCGGTTCTACCGGCAACAAGTTCAAGGTGAACTACTTCATTTCCGGTAGTTATGTCCGTCAAGGAACCCTGCTTAACCATGAAGATGAATTCGAGTCGAACTACGGAGTAAAGGCAAAATACGACCGCGTGAATTTCCGCTCCAACCTGGACGTCCAGGTGACCAGGCGGATGAACGTGCGCATAGACTTGGCTGCGCGACTGGAGACAAGAGTAGGTCCCAGCCAGAGTTTCTCTTATATTTTCGGTCAGATCACTAACCGTCTGCCGGCTTCGCAGGCGGTATTCAATCCAGACGGCTCGCTCGCGGCCGGTTCCGGGCTGGTGAACCCTTCTCACCCCGGCAACCCGTACGGTGTACTCACACGAAGCGGTTACTACAACAACGGATCCAATGTGCTCTACGGAACAGTGTCGGCAAAATACGACCTTGATTTCCTGCTTCGCGGACTTACATTGCAGGGCTTCTTCAGTTTCGAGAACACAGCAAACCTGAACCGCTACTGGAGTCAGGAGTTTGAACAGAAGTGGTACAGAGGCCTGGATACTGACGGCAACCCCGTGTACCAGGATTATACGACTGAAGGCCGTCTGGCGGCCAGCACCGGCACCTACGTGGAGCGTTATTCCTACTATGACGTCCGTCTGAACTACGATCGAGCATGGGATCAGCATCAGGTGAATGCACAGATCCTTGCCAACAGGACTTTGAAAAACCTTCAGAGTTCAGAATATATGTATGCATATCAGGGTATAAGCGCGCGTGCGACCTACAATTATGCAAAACGCTATTTCGGAGAGTTCAATCTGGGATACAACGGTTCGGAAAACTTCCCTCCCGGCAGGAGGTACGGCTTGTTCCCGTCCTTCTCGGTGGGTTGGGTACTGAGCGACGAGCCCTGGGTGTCGATGCCTCATTGGTTGAAGATACTTAAGGTAAGAGGCTCCTACGGTACTGTAGGAAACGACCAGATCGGCGGTTCCCGCTTCCTTTTCATTTCCGAATACGGCCCCGGCGGTGGAATGGGCTATATGTATTCCAACGGCTACTATTTCGGCCTTTCCACCAGCGGTACTTCTTCGGCCGGAGGCTACAACGAAACCCGAGTCGGTAATGAATTCGTGACCTGGGAAGTATCCCGCAAGATGAATGCGGGAGTAGATGTTTCGCTTTTCGGCGGCAACAAACTGAACCTCACTGTAGACTATTTCCGCGAGATGCGCGACAACATCCTTTCTGAGGCGGCAAGTGTTCCAAAATATGTCGGTATAGAGACTATAGCTCCTCGCAATTCAGGAAAGGTGTTCAACCATGGCTTCGAGTTCGAGATACGCTACAACCAGCAGTTCAGCAGGGACTTCTCTATGTTCGCGAATCTTCAGGGCACATGGGCAAAGAACAAGGTGTTGGAAAACGACCAGCCTGAGCCCAAGTACGACTATCAGGACCTTCGCGGCTATGAGATCGGCTACTCGCTCGGTTACCACGCTATAGGCCTGTTCCAAAGTCAGGAAGAAATAGACAACAGCCCGACCCAGAACCTTGGCACCAAACTTATCCCCGGAGATATCAAGTACCAGGATACCAATAAAGACGGGAAGATCGATTCCAACGACCGCATCCCGATCAAATGTTTCTCCGTGCCGGTGTTTACCGGAGGCCTCTCACTGGGATTCAACTACAAAAACATGGACTTCAGTGTGATGCTGAGCGGGGCTCTCGGGAGCACCGCCCGCCTGTGGGTGTACGAATCCAGTATCATGAACCTCAAGCGCTGGACCCCCAGCAACACGAATGCTATTCTGCCTGTTGCCCACAATTCTTCGAACAACAACGAGTTGAACGACTTCAATCTGATGAAGACGGATTATCTCAAGCTTCGTAACGTTGAACTCGGCTACAATGTGCCTTCACGTATGCTCAGGAAGGCAGGAATAGACGGTTTGCGTATCTATCTCAACGCCCAGAACGTAGCAATCTGGGATACTATGTGGCTTAAAGACCGTGATCCCGAAGCGGCAGGAACGGGAACTCTCCCTTATCCTCTGCAGAGGGTTATCAATATGGGTGTACGTGTGGATCTCTAAAGGATGAATGCTATGAGAAGAATATACATTGAAGCGGTTATCCTCTTGTCCTGCGCTTTTCTGGTGTCTTGTGAAAAGGACTTCCTCGACAGGGCGCCCGGCGACAATCTTACCAAAGAGGAACTGTTTTCGAACATAGAGACGGCGGAGAAATACCTCAACAACGCCTATATCTTCCTGCCGGATTACCAATATCCGACCGAAGACCTTGCTGGCCGTTACAAACTCGGAGACGCCACTGATGAAGGCGGATTCCAGCAGGGATACGACTACCAGGCTTGCCCCTTTGACATCAATATAGGCAGTTGGAGTCCCAACCGTATGCCTATGGAGAGGAACTGGAGCGACTACTACGGCTGCATCCGCAGGTGTAATATGTTCATAGAGAATTATGATCTCGTACCCGAGGAAATCTCCAACGGTGCCCCTTCCTCAAGGCGCACCAGACTTCTCGGAGAGGCATATGCCCTGAGAGGGTACTACTACTGGCTGCTATTCAAGCAGTGGGGAGGAGTACCGATAATCAACAAAGTCTTGGATCCGGGAAATGTAGAATCCACCAAGGGAATCAAGAGAGCGACCGCTGAAGAGACTCTCGAGCAGGTGATGGACGATATGGAAGAAGCCAAGAAGTATCTTCCGGTCAAGCACAAAGACGGAGACTTCGGCCGTATGACCTCTCTCATCTGCACCATCGTGCAGTCTCAGGTGAAACTGTACTGGGCCAGCAAGTTCTGGAATCCGGACAACGATATGGAGCGCTGGGAAGACGCGGCGGATTATTGCCGTATTGCGTTTAACATGGCTCTCGACAACGGGCATCAGTTGTCCCTTTCTTATGCTGATCTTTTCAACAAGGTCACATCTGCTCAGGAGCCGGAAGTCATCTGGGTGAAGAATTCCGAACATATGGAATGCCATTGGTGGGATGTGTACGCAATGCCTCTGGGCTACGGAGCATTCAACGTAGATGGTCCCCTTCAGGAGTTCGTAGACTGTTTCGAGATGCAGAATTCCGGCGAAATCCCTGTCCTTGGCTACGACGAGGACAATAATCAGATCATCAATCCCCTCGCCACCGACTACGATCCCCTTCACCCTTGGGACGGACGCGAGGAGAGGTTCTACTGCGTGATACTCACACACGGAATGCAACTTCAGGGAAGAGCGATCGACATCTCGGAGAACGGCAAGGACAACCTGAACTACGGACCGGTAACCAGGACCAACTACTTCAACAAGAAGTATGTGGAACTTAATCACAACCTGTACACCGATGCAGGTGAAACCTACCGTCGTTTCGCGATTATGCGCACCGCCGAACTTTATCTAAACTATGCGGAGGCTCTCAACGAAACCGAAGGTCCTTCTTCTCGTGTTTATGAACTCGTGAACACTATCAGGCGCAGGGCGAAGGTAAAGGAGCTTCCGGAAGGCCTCGACCAGGACCAGATGCGTGAGAGAATCCGCCACGAGCGCAAGATTGAGCTCTGTTTTGAGAATCACCGCTTCTGGGATGTTCGCAGGTGGAAGATAGCGGAAAATGTTGATGCCGGTAGGGTACACAAAGTCCATATCGATGCCTCCGGCAACATCTCCTACCCGGTTTTCCAGAACCGTGTGTTCGATCCTGCGAAGAGTTATCTCTTCCCTATTCCTCAGGGAGAAATAGATAAGAACCGCCTGCTGGAACAAAACCCCGGCTGGAATCAATAACAATAAATAACCTATAATATGAAAAGATATCTAATGATTGTTTGCGCTCTTCTCTGTGGCATTATTTCCGGCTGCAGCGATCCTGATGTAGAGCAGGGCGGAGCGCAGAAGGAGCAGGAAGACCAGACCCCCGGCGGCAACACGGTAAGCGTTTCGCTTACAGCCGAGGCGTCCTTCAATCAATCCAATATTGCCATCGGCACTCTTACCCTGTCCGATGTTTCCAAATCGGATGTAACGGTGAAACTCGGCAATGGTACTGTGGAGGAAGGCAAAACGCGTGTCCCGGCCGATTTCGACAGGCAGGTGACCATCCCGGCCGGCGAAACAATCGTTACCTTCCAGATAAAAGCCGATGTGATGGGCATTAAGGAAGGAGAATACCAGTTCGCCATCAAGATCAATTCAGCAAATGGCGCTGATGTAGGAGAACCTTCCCAGGCTCTCATCAACCTTTCTTATGTGTATGTCCCTGAGGTCTCCATTTATGCCGATTCTCAGTTCGCCGCATCCCGCGAGGCCAAACTGACCTTATCGCTGGCAAAGGCTTCGACCAAGGATGCGACAATCACCCTGGAACTGGATCCTTCCTCCGAGGCGGAGGCTTCCTTCCCTACAAGCGTAACGATTCCCGCCGGTGAAACCAGCAAGGAGGTAACGGTCACCGTGACAGTTCCCGAAGACATCAAGGCTGGTTCTTATCCGGTAATAATCAAGATAGCGTCTACAGAGAACTGCGCTGTCGGCAGGACAGACAACGTCACGATCAACCTCAATTATCCTTTCGGTTCGGTTGTCTCCATCGACGGAAAGTTCGACGACTGGGCGGGCGCCTTGGAGTGGCCCACTCCCGCCGATGCCGACTACATAGGCATCCGCACTCTCAAACTTGCGGCTTCTTCCCGCGAACTCTACATCTATTTCGAGATAGTGGAGCCTTCGCCGGAGGACTTCAATATGTTCCCCATGCCGATTGACATATTCCTGGACACTGACGGCAGTTATACCACCGGCGGTAAACTCACCTCTACCGACAATGATACTACTACCCTTCCTTTCGTGGATTCCGGATTAAGCTGGTATTTCGAAATGTCCAATGTCCACGAAGGCCAGGATTACATTGACTTCACTTTCGGAGCGTATAAGTACACCGGCAAGGATGGCGACACAATCTGGCATCTGGAGAACATCACAGGTACCTACGGCGCCAATGAAATGTATGGAATGGGCGTTCTCGGTGATGATGGCATCGGACGTATCGAGGTCAAGATAGACAGAAAGTTCTTCGAACTGGTGAACCTCCAGGCCCAGGTCGGCGTGAAGGTGATGAACGGAAACGGCGGATGGGCCTGCTACGGCCTTGCTCCTATGGGCAATGGCAGCAACAGGGTTGATATGGCTTTAATTAATATGCCCGAATATGATGCGAGTTAAACATTTGATGATTATGATGGCCGCGTCTCTCCTCCTGCTCTCTTGCGGTCAGGGGAAGAAGAACAGCGAGCCTTACTTCCAGTTGCGCGGAATCTGCGTGGCTTGGGACGACGTTACTGCTGACCCTTCGATAATCGACTGGCTGGGTATGATGAAAGAGACCGGTATGAACACCATCAGCGTCTTCGGCAAGGACTACCAAAGTCCGGAGTACTATGAACTCAAGCAGAAGATTATCGACATGGGCATAGACTTCGAATACGAGGAGCACGGTATGACTTGGATGCTTCCTCGCGAACTTTTCGCCGAGCACCCCGAGTACTTCCGTATGAACGAGAAGGGAGAAAGGGTGCCGGACTACAACGGCTGCCCGTCTTCCGAAGGAGCTCTGCAGGTGGTATATGAAAACGTGAAGAAGATGGAGGCAAAGTACCGCCCCAGCAACCACAAGTATTATTTCTGGCTCAACGACGGCGGCGACAAATGCCACTGCCCTGAGTGTGAGAAGATGAACCTCGCCGATCAGGGGCTTCTGTTCGAAAATGCTATGATCAAGGGCCTGCGCGAAGTCGATCCCGAGGCCATGCTGGCCCACCTCGCATACGACAAAACTTCTCCCGCTCCGACCTGCGTGAGGCCGGCGGAAGGTATCTTCCTGGAGTATGCCCCGATCGACCGTTGCCACGAAAGGCCGCTAACGGACAGCACTGCCCGCTGGGTGGACCGTCCCCGCTGGTGTAACGGAGAATATCTTCAGATGCTCAAGGACAACCTGGCATGGTTCGGTGCGGAGAATGCCCAGATTCTGGAATACTGGCTGGACGATTCGCTCTTCAGTATGTGGACCAA
>JAEEGH010013302.1_pt1 | contig 18283 bp, 16 predicted proteins | sample 9134181 | NCBI WGS metagenome assembly JAEEGH01 (sample SAMN16246544, study PRJNA631951) | gut metagenome | biome: gut microbiome; feature: rumen; material: DP-attached | host: Bos | place: Iran: Karaj | collected 2018-10 | reverse complement strand
ATTAACAAGACCATCGCCGACATGAACAAACGCAATATGTTCGTCACCCTCTTCGTCGGTGTGCTCGATCTGCCCACAGGCCGTCTGCACTACTGTAATGCCGGTCACGATGCACCGCTGCTCGTAGGTGCTGGCGTCGGTGAACTGCCCTGCGATCCCAACATCCCCGTTGGCTTCATGCCCTCGTGGAAGTATTCGTTGCAGGAGGCACAGATTTTCACCGGCACCACCATATTCCTTTTCACCGATGGACTAACGGAAGCGATGGACGCGGACTACGCGCAGTTCAGCATGCAGCGCGTCAACGATACGGCCTTCAAGGCCCTCTCCCAGCAAAAGCAGGAGCCAAAGCAGATCATCGAGATCATGACCGATGCCGTCCACCAGTTCGTGGGCAATGCCGAGCAGAGCGACGACCTGACCATGATGGCCATCCAGTACATCCGTCAGCAGAGTGACGTACTGATGCGCAAGAGCCTCGTACTGCTCAACGATACCAAGGAAGTTCCAAAGCTGGCAAACTTCGTGGATGAGGTTTGCGAGGCCGTGGGATTAAGTCCCGAAGATACCTCCCAGGTAAAACTCGCCATCGAGGAAGCTGTTGTCAACGTGATGAACTACGCCTACCCGCCGGGCACGCGCGGTGATCTGACCATTGAGGCCGCATCGAACGATGTGCGCCTGAAGTTCACGATCATAGACTGCGGCAAGCCCTTCGACCCGACGGTCCAAGATAAGGTAGACACCACGCTTCCTGCTGAGGAACGCCGTATCGGTGGTCTGGGCATCCACATCGTGCGCCAGATGATGGACTCCATCAATTATGAGCGCATGGATAACCTCAATGTGCTGACACTGAGAAAGAAGTTAAACAACAATAAATAAAAACGAAAATGAAAACAACAATTCAAGAACAAGACGGCAACATGGTTGCCATTCTGGAAGGCAATCTCGATACCGCTGCCGCTGTTGAAACCGAAAAGGCATTGAGTCCGTTGAAGGAAGTGGAGGGTAAGGACATCATCCTCGACTGTACAGACCTGGCGTATATCTCATCAGCTGGTCTGCGCATCTTCCTTGGCCTCCTGCAGAATGCACAGGGGAAAGGCGAGCATGTCTATATCAGAAACATCAACGACAACGTCCGCGCCATCTTCACCATCACCGGCTTCAGTAACATCTTCGAGTTCAAGTAAAAAAGATGGGAAAGACAGTAAAACTGGATCCACACGGCGAGGCCCTGCTGCAGCAGTACCGCGACCTGCGCCCCACGCTAGACAAACTGTCGCAGGAGGCTTACAACCTGCTGAGCCAGGCACTGCGCGAGCAGGATATCTACGTTACCGCCATCGAGCACCGCGTGAAGACCGAGAAGTCACTGGCAGGGAAACTGGAACTGAAGGGCGCGAAATACAAGACCATCGACGATATCACCGACCTTGTGGGCATGCGCATCATCACCTTCTACAGCGATGAGGTCGACAAGGTGGCAGCCATCGCCAAGAACGTCTTCGACATCGACTGGAAGGAGAGCGTCGATAAGCGCAAGCTGCACGAGCTGAACAGCTTCGGCTACAACTCGCTGCACTACATCTGTCGGCTTAAGACCGGCGGACCGCGCTTCGAACTACAGATGCGCACTGCCCTGCAGCACGTGTGGTCGACCATTGAGCACGACACCGGCTATAAGGGCGACGTGAAGATTCCAAACCACTACAAGCGGCAGTTCAGTCGCTTGGCAGGTATGATGGAACTGTTAGACGACGAGTTCAGCCGTCTGCGCACGGCACTCACCGACTACCGCCGTCAGACACTAGCACTGGTCAAGAACGGACAACTCGACGATGTGCCGCTGTCCCGCGAGACCTTCCGAGGCTATCTCGACCTGAAGCCCTTCGACCGTCTGAACCGTCGCATCGCTGCTGTCAACCAAGCCGAGATCTATCCTGTCTCGGTGATGTCATACATCAAGGTGCTCGAATCCTTCGGACTGGAGACCCTCGGCGACGTGCAGCGTTTCATCGATGAGAACAGCGACGATGCCTACCAGCTGGCACTCTCGCAGCTGGCCATCACCGACCTCGACCTGCTCTCTTCCAATACAGCCTTACAGTATCTTTGCCTGGTCTATGTGCTGAAGCACGGCGGCGGGCGCGACGGTCTGAAATCGCTCTACGACATCATCAATGGCGAAAGCGAGGCCAACGCCATCGTTGCTGATCTGATGATGGAACAAGCTAAGACACTACCGTTTATGCAATCAAAGAAATAAAGAATAGGATTATGAACAAGAACGAGAAATATGTCATCACAATCAATCGTGAGTTAGGAAGCGGCGGTCGTACTGTTGGCCGCAAGTTGGCAGAGAAGTTAGGGGTGGCGTTCTACGATAAGGCACTCATCAAGGCCTTGCAGGAGAAGTTCCACCTCACCGTCAATGAAATTGAGCGACTGAAGGGTGAAAAGAAGGACTTATGGAGCGAAATCAAACGCATCATGCAGATAGGTCCGGGTATGAGCGCCAACTACTATCTGCCGCAAAAGGGTAGTGGCGCTGATCTGCTGGACACCAAGGAGATATTTCAGGCTGAAACACTGATTTTGCAGGACATCGCTGCAGAGGAGTCATGCGTCGTAGCTGGCCGTAGCGGTTTCTACGTTTTCCGCGAGCATCCTAATCACTTGAGTATTCTCATCCAGGCCTCAATGCCTTTCCGTCTGGAGCGGGTGATGCGCAAACAAAATCTGACGGAGGAGCAGGCCCGCAAAATCATTGATAAGGTGGACAATATGCGAGAGAACTACGTGAAGGAATACACCAAGACCTCGCGTTACGACACTCGCAACTACGACCTCGTCATCTCTGCCGATGGCAAAAGTGAGGACGAAATCGTGGACATCATTATGCATTTTATCGGATAAAACTAGGAATAGTGACCGCAGTATGAATTATAAAAAGCTATTTACTACCGCTCTGCTGGCTATAGCCCTGCAGACCTCCGCACAGGAGCAGTTGTATGTTGGCGGCGATATCTCGCTGCTGCCCACCTACGAGGAACATGGCGCCAATTATATGGATAAGGAAGGACAGAAGATTACCGATCTGTTGTCGTTCTTAAAAGAACAAGGTATGAATGCTATGCGCGTACGCTTGTTCGTTGACCCGAGCAGGGCATCGGCAGAGCATAAGGGACAGGGTGTGCGTCAGGACCTCGACTATGTGAAGAAACTGGGCAAGAAGATCAAAGATGCCGGCCTGAAGCTGATGCTCGACTTCCATTATAGCGATACGTGGGCGGACCCTGGTCATCAGGCTACGCCATACCTGTTTATATCTGTAAATACGCCGGCAACATCTTATATATATACCTACACCAAGGACTGTCTGGAACAAATGAAGGCTGTAGGTGCTACTCCCGACTTCATCCAGACGGGCAATGAGATTTCGTGGGGTATGATGTATGACGTCGGTTGCAAACTGGAAGCCAAGAGTGATTGGAGCGGCTATAAGGATACGAACTGGGATAACTTCTCTACAGCGCTGAAGAATGCGGGAAAAGCCTGTCGTGAGGTCTGTCCTGAGGCCAAGATTATTATCCATACTGAACAGGTGGGGAATACGCCGCTGGTCACCGATTATTACAAACGGTTGCAGCAGTATGACATCGACTATGACATCATCGGAACCAGCTATTATCCCTATTATCATGGTAATCTGACACAGTTGAACAAGACGCTCACGGCTTTCGAGACACAATTCCCCAGCAAGAAGATAATGGTGGTGGAAACGGGGTGCTCCTACCGTGAGAAGGTTGGCGACAACAATCAAGGCTATCCGCTCACATACGAGGGTCAGCGGCAGTTTACGGCCGATCTGATAACGACGCTGAAATCGCACCAGAACGTGAACGGATTGTTCTGGTGGTTCCCCGAGGCCAACGAATATGGACTCAACTGGTACACGGAGCGAGTTACGGATGGTTGGTATAATGCAGGCCTCTTCGACAACAAGACAGGCCAAGCTCTGCCCGCCCTTTATGAGTTGAAGAACTTTTCGGGCGGCAGTACCAGACTCAGCTACGTTACCCTTAATGGTACAGATGATGACTATTGGTATACCATCAGCGGCATTCGCAGTTTCTCTGTCCCTTCCAAACCAGGGCTATTTATCCATAACGGTCAGAAAGTGACCATCAGGTAGATGCTATCAGCATTTGCCTAACTCGTGATAGGAGTAATACTGGCCATCGGTCACGATGACATGATCCATGAAATGGATGCGCATCACCTCGCAGGCTTTCTGGATGCTTTTGGTGAGTTCATCGTCAGCACGACTAGGTGTCAGGTTGCCTGAAGGATGATTGTGGCATACGGCCAGAATGGTGGCATTGGCAAGCACCGCCTCGCGGATGATGATCCGGATATCAACCGCCGTTTCCGTGATGCCACCATGTGAGATACGCACCTTCTTGATCAGACGGTAGTGCTGGTTCAGAAGTAATACCCAGAACTCTTCTACATCGAGGTCTTGCATCAGGTGATGCATGTGCCGATAGATTTTGGTCGCTGTGCTGAGGTCGGGACGTTCCTCAGGCGTTTCTGCCTGGCGGCGCTTACCGAGTTCACAGGCTGCTAGGATAGTGATGGCCTTGGCCTCACCGATGCCTTTGTACTTACAAAGCTCGATGATGCCCTTCTTACCAAGGGTGTTGAGGTTGTTGTTGCAATCGGCGAGTATGCGCTTCATCAACTCTACGGCACTTTCATCGGGAGAGCCCGAGCCAATCAAGATAGCCAATAACTCGGCATTGCTCAGTGCCTCAGTACCGAGGTCTGCCATTTTCTCACGAGGGCGGTCTTCACGTGCCCATTGATTGATGTTGAGTTTTTCCATAGGAGTAAATTAGTGATTAAAAATTAATGATTAATAATTATGATTACTCGATACCCTTGGATGTTTTTATGATTTTTGTTAGGATTCGAATAATGGAATTATTGTCATCTATCAAAGAGTTGTATTGTATTTCTGTGATGTAACCGCCTTTGTAAATCCGGTTTAGCCAGAATAAGGTTTCATTAGCTTCTTTTAAAGCAATGCTTAATTTGCTAATAAAGTCCATTCGACTCTGTGCAAATTTGCTTTCAGAAACATTCGCACCAATGCTTGTACCACTTCTTAATATCTGTTTTGATAATATCTTTTCCTTTTTCTTATCAATTAGAAATTGATACAAGCGAATGATTCTGTCTGAAAAATCCTCAGTCTTTGTTATAATGATGTTTTCTTTTCTCTGTAGCATAGTCTAAGGTAATCATAATTTTTAATTATTCATTATTAATTCTTAATTATAAAAGTTCTTCTCGAACGCTTGGAATTCGTCTTTCTTCAGTATACATCGCTTCCACCAGGATTCGATGAAGCCGAGGCCGTAACCCATCAGTTGGACGAAGGCCGCAGGGATGGAAAGCAGACCTACCCATAGGCTGCGGTTGCGGATGCTGGAGTCGATGAAAATGATGAGGGAATAGAAAAGCAGGGGCAGTAAGGCGAGCACACAGAACACGAAACCTACGCCTTGATGCATGTTGTCGGTAGAACGAAGGTTGTTGGCATCGAGCCATTCGCCTTCGGCATATAGGGCTGCTCCCAGCGCGAAGAGCAGGATGCATGCAATCACGCCAAGTGTAAAGACGGTGGGTAGCAGGTGGACGAGTTTCAAGGTGCCGGGATGGCGTTTCATCAGGTTGATACGGGCAATGCCGCTGTTGTATACCTGCCGGAAAAACTTGCGGAAGTCCGTACGGCGCTTGTGCCATACCCAGGCGTCAGGGAATAGGCGCGGTTGATAGCCTGCCTCGACGATACGGTAGGAGAAATCGATATCCTCGCCGAAGCGCATCTTCGTAAAGCCGCCCAGCTCCAGATAGACGTTACGACGGATGCCCATGTTATACGAACGGGGATAAAATTTGTCAAGTTTGGCCTTGCCGCCTCGGATGCCACCCGTGGTGAAGAAGGAAGTCATCGAGTAGGAAATGGCTTTCTGTACAGGGGTGAATGAGGGGTGTGCAGCATCAGGACCGCCAAAGGCGGCAAAGTTTGAAGTCTGATGGCTGATGGCTGAGTCGACGGCGGCGAGATAGCCTTCTGGCAAAACCACGTCGGAGTCGAGGATAATCAGCCACTCACCGTTGGCGCGTTCCGCACCATAGTTACGGCTCTGCCCCGGGCCGCTGTTCTCCTTAGCATAATAATGCAAAGCAAGGATGTCTGCGTATTTATCGCAAACATCCTTGCAAGGTTTTACCGAACCATCCTCCACGATAATAACCTCGAAATCCTTTTGTGTTTGATTAGATAGGCTTTCGAGGAGTTCGTCCACTTCGTCAGGACGATTGTATACGGGGACGATGATCGAGTATTTCATTTACTCTTTCACGCGGTTCAGATAGCTGCCGTCGCGGGTGTCAACCTGAATCAGGTCGCCCTCGTTGATAAAGAGGGGCACGCGAACCTCAACGCCAGTCTCCAGAGTAGCGGGCTTCAAGGTGTTGGTAGCGGTATCGCCCTTGATGCCTGGCTCAGAGTGAACAACACGGAGGTTGGTCTTAACAGGCATTTCGGCATAGAGGATGGTGCCGTCGGTGGTGTCGCTGACAACCTCCACGATATCACTCTCCTTCATATACTCATGACCGATAACGAGCTCGTTGTCGATGGGAATCTGCTCGAAGGTCTCCTGGTTCATAAAGATACGACCGCTCTGGTCCTCATAGAGATACTGATAGGGACGACGCTCGATGACAACATCCTCGAGCTTCTCACCGATGTTGAAACGGCGCTCCAGCACGCGACCGTCAGAAACGTTCTTGACCTTGATGATCATAATTGTGTTACCCTTACCTGGTTTGCGGTGCTGGAAATCGATGCAAACCCAAATGCTTCCGTCCATACGAATGGCGGTGCCTTTTTTAATGTCTTGTGAATTAATCATATACCTAAAAATGTTACTTTTATATCGTTTTCGGGTGCAAAGTTACGCAAAATCTCGAAAAAAACATAAAAACTTGAACTAAATTTCGCATATTTCTTGCGTAATTCAAAAGAAATGAGTACTTTTGCACCCCAAATCGTTGAAAAAGTAACAAATAAATAGTAAAAAAGCAATGAAGAGAACATTTCAGCCGCACAACCGCCGTCGCGTGAACAAGCACGGCTTCCGTGAGAGAATGGCCACCAAGAATGGTCGCCGCGTTTTGGCTGCACGTCGCGCCAAAGGTCGTAAGAAGTTAACTGTTTCTGACGAGAACCACGGAAAGTAATTTCCTCATTTTCGCAGAAAATGACGCTAAAATAGAAAGAAGTAGAGATTTTCTTTGCTTCTTTTTATTTTTTTGTCCTTTTGCTTTGTTTTTTGCTCGCTTATTCGTAACTTTGCAGCCATGAAGACAAAGGAATTCTTTGGAAAGTTTCTGAACGGCTATCTCCTAGGTAATCTTCTGGCGATGGCATTGGTTATCGTGGCTCTGTGCTTGGGCGTCAAGTACGGACTGGAGTGGTATACCCATCATGGCGAGGGTATCAAGGTGCCCAAGATTGAGGGCATGTCGTTTACCAATGCCAGAACGCTGATATTGGAGGATGGCCTGAATATCATGGTGGCCGATTCGGGCTATAACAAGAAACTGCCTGCCAATTGCATCTTGGCGCAGAATCCGGGACCTGGCACCTTGGTGAAGTCGGGACATACCATTTATGTGACAGTGAATTCGCCGTCCTCTCCTTCCTTTGCCATTCCTGATTTGGTGGATAACAGCAGTTATCGTGAGGCAGAGGCGAAGTTGGCAGCCATGGGATTCAAACTGCTGCCTCCGAAATTGGTGGCGGGAGAAAAAGACTGGGTATACGGCATCCTTTGCCGAGGTCGCAGGGTCTCTGCCGGCGATATGATATCCATAGAAACACCGCTGACGCTGATGATTGGCAGTGGCGAATATGATTCTGAGGATATGGAACTGGATTATATTGAGCCGGAGTATCGTTTGGGTGGAGAAGATGAATCCGAGCTAACCCCTAGTCGCAACTACGAGGAAAGAGACGACTTTGAAGAAATAAAGGAGGCTACGGGACAGTGAGTGAAGTAATGGAGGACATCGAGCTTGATGACGACGAACTGATCGACGCTGGTGAACCTTCCGGCGATGGGGAAACGTTGTATGAGCACTTCCGTATCGAGGTGGATAAGGGTCAGGTGTCCGTACGCATCGATAAGTTCCTAGCTGAACATCAGCCACATTCTAGCCGAAACAGAATTCAGAAAGCTGCCGATGCCGGGTTCATTCACGTAAACGGCAATCCAGTTAAAAGTAATTATAAGGTACGCGCGGGCGATGTCATCACCCTGATGCTCGACCGTCCGCATTATGATACCACCATTGAGCCGGAGGATATTCCTTTGGAGGTGGTCTATGAGGATGACCAGCTGATGGTTATCAATAAGCCTGCGGGGATGGTGGTGCATCCTGGATGCGGCAATTTCAACGGCACCCTCGTCAATGCCATTGCTTGGCATCTGAAAGATTTGGAATCCTACGATCCTAATGACCCTGAGGTTGGACTTGTGCACCGTATCGATAAGGATACCAGTGGCTTGCTGGTCATCGCCAAGACGCCTGATGCCAAGACCTCATTAGGCAAGCAGTTCTTCAACAAGACAACTCATCGCAGTTATAATGCCTTGGTGTGGGGTAATTTTGTGGAAGATGAGGGTAGGATAGAAGGCAACATCGGTCGTGATCCGAAGGACCGACTGCGGATGGAGGTGTTCCCCCCGGATTCTGAGATTGGCAAGCCTGCCGTGACCCACTATCGTGTGATGGAACGCTATGGCTATGTAACGTTGGTAGAGTGTGTGCTTGAGACTGGTCGTACGCACCAGATCCGTGCCCACATGAAGCACATCGGTCATCCACTGTTCTGCGATGAACGCTATGGTGGCTGTGAGATTCGGCGCGGGGAGCGCACGGCCAGCTATAAAGCCTATATCCAGAACTGTTTTAAACTCTGTCCGCGACAGGTATTGCATGCCAGGACACTGGGCTTTGTGCATCCCGTAACAGGAAAGCAGATGGACTTTACATCAGAATGGCCCGAGGATATGGCGGCGCTCATCGATAAATGGAGAAAATATACAAAGGTAAAAGAGTAAAAAGGTAAAAAAGTAAAAGATACAATGAACAAAAGAACTATTGCCATCGTCTGTGGTGGCGACTCATCGGAAAACAAAGTCTCCCTGCGCTCGGCACAGGGGCTCTATTCCTTCTTTGACAAGGAAAAGTACAATGTGTATGTGGTTGAAATGAATGGTTTTGACTGGCATGTGGATCTGCCAGACGGGACTACAACCAAGATAGATCGTAACGATTTCTCGTTTGTTGAGAATGGTCAGAAACGCCTATTCGACTATGCTTATATCACCATTCATGGAACACCTGGCGAGAATGGTAAGTTGCAGGGCTATTTCGATTTGATCGACATGCCTTATTCAACTGGTGGTGTGCTTGTGGAGGCCATGACTTTCGATAAGTTCGTACTGAACAATTATCTTCGTGGCTTTGGTGTGAGTGTGGCCGACTCGTTGCTCATTCGCAAGGGTTATGAGGAAGTGGTCAGCGACGATGAGATTGAGGAGCGCATAGGTATGCCTTGTTTTGTCAAGCCCGCAGCCGACGGTAGCAGCTTCGGTGTGTCAAAAGTGAAGTGTAAGGACCAGTTGGCTCCCGCCATCCGTAAGGCTATTATGGAGAGTCCGGAGGTGATGGTGGAGTCACTGTTGGAAGGAACAGAGATCACCCAGGGCATCTATAAGACCCGTGAGAAGACCGTTGTCTTCCCCATTACCGAGGTGGTAACATCGAATGAGTTTTTCGACTACGATGCCAAGTACAACGGTCAGGTGCAGGAGATCACCCCAGCCCGTATCGCCCCTGAGGTGGCTGAGCGAGTGTCAAAGATTACCGAACATATTTATGATATACTGCATTGTAATGGTATTATCCGCATCGACTATATCGTCTCGAAGGAGGGTAAGATCTCTATGCTCGAGGTGAACACCACGCCTGGCATGACCGCCACAAGTTTCATCCCCCAGCAGGTACGTGCCGCTGAGCTGAATATGGCGGATGTGCTCTCTGACATCGTCGAAAACCAATTAGGCTAATGAGATAAAGCAGATGAAAGTTCCAGAGGAGTTTAGCGAGATAAGACCGTATGAGCCGGAGGAGATGAAGCAGGCCTTTGAGGACTTGCTCAGTGATCGACAGTTTAATGTCATCATGAAAGGCTTTGCGCCTTGGTTGCCGAAGTCGGTACGCAACGGATTGCTGCGATTGGCCTTCACGGGTGTGAAGACACCGCTCGATTTCCAGAAGCGTTTCATGAAGCCCATCGTCAATCACATCATCCGCAAACATACCGATGGCTGTAGCTTTGACGACGCACGACTCACGGGGGCCGGTCCCTGTGAGTCGCGATACACCTTCGTCTCCAACCATCGCGACATCGTGCTCGACTCCGCTTTTCTCGATGTGAAACTTGTTGAGGCAGACTATCCTACGACCGTTGAGATAGGCATTGGCGACAACCTGCTTATCTATCCTTGGATCAAGCGTCTCGTTCGCATGAACAAGGCCTTTACTGTACGCCGTGGTCTCTCGCTTCGTGAGACCCTTGCCGCCTCACAACTAATGAGCCGATATATCCATTTTGCCATCACCCAGAAGAAGGAGAATATCTGGATTGCCCAGCGCGAGGGTAGGGCGAAGGATTCCAACGACCGTACTCAGGATGCTGTGCTAAAGATGCTCGCCATGGGGGGCGACCTCAACGAACTGAACATCGTGCCTCTCACGATCAGCTACGAATACGACCCTTGCGATTACCTCAAGGCCCAGGAGTTCCAGCAGAAACGTGACAATCCTGGTTTCAAGAAGTCACGTCAGGATGACCTCGACAATATGAAGACGGGTATTTTCGGCTATAAGGGCCGCGTGGTGTATCGTACCGCAGCGCCTATTAACACCTGGATTGACGAACTGAAAGATCTCCCCAAGGCCGATTACTTCAAGGCCGTTGCCGAGCGCATGGACAAAGAGATTCACAAGGGTTATGAACTCTTCCCCTGTAACTATATTGCCCTCGACGAACTTAACGGCAATCAAGCGAGTAGTGCCTATTACACTGCTGCTGACAAACAGCGTTTCGAAGCTTACCTCTCCGGTCAGCTTGCCAAGATTGTCATCGACAACAAGGACGAGGCCTTCCTCCGCGAGCGTATCCTGACCATGTACGCCAACCCCCTCCGTAACCACCTTGTTGCTCAAGAGTAAGCCTATGGATTTTTTGCTGGAAGGCCTTCCAACACTTGTTACATGGCTTTCAAAAAAGTGTTGGAAGGCCTTGTAAAAAACAAGCATTTTTGTAATGAAACACGAGCCGTATTCATTTCTTCCTTAAAAATTTTGATATTTCACAATTAATGCGTAACTTTGCGGCATTATCAAAATGATGTTGAGTATGAATAAGCTAATTACTTTAATGACAGGCGTGCTTCTGATGGGTTTTTCCCATGCTGAGGCTGCTGATTTTGAAAAGGCCACTGAGGCTGTGAAGAATATGGGTTTAGGCTGGAACATGGGCAATACGCTTGAAGCCAACAACCAGTCGATAACTGACATTACGAATGTCGGGTATTGGGGACAGCAGGGTCTGGATTCAGAAACCTGCTGGGGACAGTCTGTCACCAAGCCCGAACTGCTGACGATGATGAAGAATGCCGGCTTCGGTGCTATCCGCGTGCCTGTGACTTGGTATAACCACATGGATGCAAATGGCAAAGTGGACGCTGCCTGGATGAAACGTGTGCATGAGGTGGTCGACTATGTGATTGGCAATGGCATGTATTGTATCATCAATGTGCATCACGATACGGGTGCTGACAGCTATAGTAATGGCAAGTTGACACATTATGCTTGGATCAAGGCCGATATGGATAACTATAACGCCAACAAGGAGCGTTATGAGTATCTCTGGAAGCAGATTGCAGAGGAGTTTAAGGAGTATGGTCATGAATTACTCTTCGAGAGTTACAATGAGATGCTTGACAAACTGAGTTCCTGGTGTTTTGCGTCGTTTTCAGCATCGGGACAATATGATGCCACGGTGGCACGATCTGCTTATGATGCCATCAACAGCTACGCCCAGAGTTTTGTGACGACGGTGAGATCTACAGGAGCCAACAACAGCCTGCGTAACTTGATTGTTAATACGTACGGCAGTTGTAGTGGCGGTGGTACGTGGAATCAGCATCTGAAAGATCCGTTGAAAGAGCTGAAATACCCTGATGATCCTGCAGGTGATGGCCGCATTATCTTCCAGGTGCATGCCTATCCTTCGCTGGTCAATACGGATAATAGCGGTAACATTACGAGCAATCGTACGTTCGCTAGCATCAAGAGTGAGCTCGATGAAATGATCGGTGCGTGGAAAACCTATCTCGTCAGTAAGGGAGCACCCGTTATTCTTGGCGAATGGGGTACGAGTAATGTCGATAAAGATGTCACCGACTATGATGCGCGCCGAGAACTGATGTTCCAGTTCTGTGAGTATCTCGTGCAGCAATGCAAGGCGAATGATATCGGCACCTTCTATTGGATGGGTATTACCGACGGTATTGCCCGCTTCTTCCCGGCTTTCTCGCAGCCCGACCTGGCCAAGACGATTCTTCAGGCCTATCACGGCAGCAGTTTCAATCCTGTGCTGTCAGAGTCTAAAGATTACAGCATCTCTTGTACGGTAGATTTTACCAAACAATGGGGAGAATTGTATCTTTATAATGGCAGTAGTTTTACATCGTCTGATATGAGCAGTATCACTTTGGAACTTGAGAACGCGCCTGCATCTGGATTGTTCCAGTGGAAAGTCTATTGTTCAAAATATAGTAATGGCTATACCAGAGATATTACTGATGCCCAAAGCACTTTGCAATTTACAGCTCAGATGGGTACTATCACACGCATTACCTTACAGTGTAAGGGTAACAGTGGCCAAGTGAGAGTGAAGCGTGTGAAACTCAAGAAGAAAAATAGTGACGACGAGGTGCTTTGTACGCCCAGTGTGGCATGGAATTGTAATATGAGTGACATCACAGTCGTCACAGGTATCAATAGCGTGAAGCGTGATGTGCCGGCCGACGGCAGGATCTACGACCTCTTAGGCCGCCGGTTAAACCAGCAGCCTAAGAAAGGTATTTATATCATGAATGGAAAGAAGGTGGTCTATTGAACCTGCTCGCGGGTTATGACATTGGGGTCTGTAAGGGCTGATTTCCACCAGGCGTTGCTGGGCAGGTTGTCACCGCACCATGCCATAAACCAGCCCCACTTCGCACCTGCTGACCAAGCGTCACTAATATTGGCAAATGCCGTCTTGCTGCTTGTGTCGGTTCCGCATTCGCCGAGTACCACCATCTTTTTGGGATAAGCCTTCTGTATCTCCGTAAACTCCTGCTGATTCTGTGCTGCTGAATAGCCGTAGAGGTCACGGGCTACGATGTCTACGTAGTTATCACCGGGATACCAGTCTGTGTCCTGATTATACTGGCTACTGTTGCCGTTGAAGTTCTGTGTCGTCCACACCCAGATCAGGTTGGTTACGCCTTTCTCCTGGAAATAGTCGTACATGGCCTTCCACAGTTTCTTGTAAGTATCAGCTCCCTCGTAACCCCACCAGAACCAGGATTTCGTCCAGCTGGCCTGTTGCTTGGCCGTAGCGTTTCCTGCAGCCTCATGGAACGGGCGCCATACGGCTGCAATGCCCTTGTCTTGAAGCTTGAGTATGACATTGGCCACCTTCTCCATCTCTTGGTAGAACCACTTGTTCTCCCAGGTGCCTTCCTTCAGGGCGTTGGATGCCTTGAAGGTGGTTTCTGATGGTGAATAGGTGACACCACCACCAGAACTTGTGATGGTCTCTTTCTCTGACTTGGGCACATTGAAATGCCACATCAAGGACACGATACCATTGGCATCAGCCCACTCTGTCACTGGTGTGATATTGTTGTAGTCAATCCATCCGTTACCAGCTGGCACAAAGATGTGGATGAAGTCATAGCAGTTCATCGCAGGATATTTGCCTGTCGCAATATGAATCTTGTCGGCTATGTTATGGTTCCAGTTCCATTCGGCCATTACACTGGAGATGATCTTCTCCCCATATTGCTTATAAAGATAGGAATACAGCTTGATGGCTGCCGCATTGCTGGTCAACGGTTTGGTTGCGATTTCGCCTTTTTGTGCAATAGGGGTATTGGGCTTCTTCTCTGTTGTGAAAGTGAGCGTGTATTCGGGGGCCTTGGCTCCTGTGACGTAGATGTATCCCTCTGGGAGCGTCAGCGATACCTTTGTCTCATAGTCAGGGCAGTTGAGCGTCAGATTCAGGACCTTTCCACTAAGAGATGGGGTCCCGCTGAGTGTTCCGCCATTGATGGTTGGTGTGATGTTGCTTGCGCGTATCACATCCTGGTTGTAAGTGATTTGCACTTCAACTTTACCGACAGGTATGTCAGTTGCATTGTTAGCAGGTGTTGTGGAAACAACTGTTGGAGTTGTCGCAGCCGGTGGTGTCGGCGTCGGCTCGGGGTCGTCGCTTCCGCCGCCACAGCTGTAGAAAGCGAAAGAAGCTGCCAACAGCGTAAGTATCAAATAGGTTTTCTTCATATTCGGAGTTTATTATTTGTTTGAATTAAGAGCGCCCGTCATGATAACGAGCGCTCTCTTTTGGAATTAACCGATGCTTTATAGAAAGCTATCGAGACTTCATTCTTAAGGTACAATCACAATCTTGGTGACTTTCAGTCCGTCGCCTTGGAGGATAATGGCAGTATCACTCCATCCGTCTGTGATCTCACCACTGATGCACTTCAGCATATCCTCTGTGACGGGCACTTCAAGTGTCTCTGCACTTCCTTCCCAGTCGCTGCAGTCAACTCCTGAGAATGATGCCCAGTTAGGATTGTTCCACTGAATCTGGCCAGTAGTGCCTGCTTCCTTGTAGACAATGAACTTAGAAGCCGTAGTCAAGCCAAGTGTTTCAATAGGCTTGTCTCCAAGGCCGCGCATGATGCGCAACTTACCACTGTTATCGCCCCATGACGGGAAGTAAGGCCACTCAAGGTTAGCGCTACGGTCTTCGTAGAGTGTGAACGCGGCGATATCAATATCTGATGAACCACCGCCACCACCACCTATCCAGACTTCTTCTTCAGTGTAGAGTTCTACCAATGTGTATCCGGAACCAGTGAAGAGCAGATGCTTTTCATCGAGTGTACCGACAATCGGGTCGTCACTAAAGTTGATTTTGATGGAGTAGGTACCGTCACCGTTGTCGATGAAACGGTCAGCCATATTATTGGGCGAGAAGTCATTATCCGCTCCTTGCCATTGGGTATCCCACCAACCGTTGGTGATGCGGATCTGATACCAGTCTGCCTCAGGTTTGAACTTCATGTAGAAGGTGCCGGTCTTGATGATTTCCCAAACATCCTCTGGGAAGGTAGCCACACACTCGTTGTTACCGTCGTGTCCGTCCATACCGAAGCGGCAGTTGACATTGCCCCAGTCAATAACACCCTTCTGACCATTGTTCTCCCAGAATGTTGTCTTGACAATCTCCATGTGTCCTTCGCCTCCGACCCAAGTCTGGTCTTCGAAGTAAAGATCGACCAGTGTGTATCCAGAACCAGTGAAGAGCAGATGCTTCTCATCGAGCGTACCAACAATTGGGTCGTCGCCAAAGTTGATTTCGATAGAATAGGTACCGTCACCATTGTCGATGAAGCGGTCGGCCATATTATTGGGTGAGAAGTCATTATCTGCACCTTGCCACTGGGTATCCCACCAACCATTGGTGATGCGGATCTGATACCAGTCGGCCTCTGGCTTAAATCTCATATAGAAGGTCCCCGTCTTCATCTTTTCCCAAACCTCTTCTGAGAAAGTAGCCACACACTCGTTGTTGCCGTCGTGTCCGTCCATACCGAAGCGGCAGTTGACATTGCCCCAGTCGATGACACCCTTCTGACCGTTGTTCTCCCAAATGACGGTCTTCACTGTCTCCCAGTGACCTTCATCGGCAGCTGGCTTGTAAGTCAGTTCCGGCAATGCGATCTTCTGGCCGTCGTATGTGTGAAGATATCCCACAAACGTGCCATCATAGATATCCTTCTTTGGTACACGGAAGATGAGGTTGCTGGTACCCTTGCGATAAAAATCCTTGTGGTCTATCAACTGAAAGACTGAGTCAGGATTAAGCAGTTCAACGCTATTGATAAACTCCAAATCAGTGCCGTACACCGTGATGAGTTCACCACCAGCAGCTTCCTCGCCAGGCTGTTTCGAGAATCCCGTAACATTGGTATGTCCAAGTGTCAAAGACTGACGGGATTCTGCCTCACCATTGGCTGTGCGAACAACAATCTTTCCACCATCAGCGGCAATGCCAGCAGGTGCGTTGACTCTGACCATGTCGTTGCCGACAATCTCGAAATTGGTCACTTTCGCGCCACCGGGGAATTCGATTTCTGTAATGGCATCGAAACCGGAACCATTGATGGTAATCGGCTGGTTGGTGACAACCTTCGTCGGGAAGAACGTCTTGATGCCCAGTCCGACGTTAGCCGATTCTGCATCGTCTTCAGAACAGGCCGTGAAGGTGGCTCCAATGAGAACCACGGCCATCAGCGCGCCTAAATATTTAAATATATGCTTCATAATTCTTCTTTTTACAATTCTCTAATTCTCTAATTCTTGATTACCATCCTGGATTCTGAGTGAGATTGGGATTCTTAATCAGTTCTGACTGCGGGATGGGATAGAAATTGAACTTGTCATTCCACTGGCGGGTAATGGTCGAGCGAGTGAACTGACCTTCAGATGTAATCTTAGCAGCCTGAATGGATGCAAAATACTGTGCACCTTTCTTCCAGCGGCGTACATCCCAGAAACGGTGATTCTCGAAAGCCAGCTCCACCAGGCGCTCGCGCTCGTAGCGGGTTACCCACTCTGCGCCGTCCTCAGTGAATTTCGGCATCTGGATGTCAGCACGATTACGCAATACGTTGATGGCATCGTTGGCTGTCATACCAAAGGTGGGGTCATTAGCACTGCCAGTGGCATTGTATACAGCTTCTGCATAGTCGAGATAGAATTCAGCCAGACGGAATATGATCCAAGTATGGCGGCGAGATGTCTGATTATCTGCTGTTGTAACGCACGAACCATCTACAAACTTCTTGAGATAATAGCTTGTGGGAGTGGCACCGTACTTCGGAGCTGCATTGAAACCGCCGACAAACGTTTCGATAATCTTCTTCTGAGCACCGTTGCTGGGCCATTCATCACCATTCTTCACTACGGTGAGTGCAAAGCGTGGATCAAGACCTTCGTATGGGTCTACGTCTGTAAGATCAATACTGCCGGGATGGCGCTGACCGAAGGTCTCACCATTATCCTGATATTCGTATTGGTCGACCAGACTCTGAGTGGGGCAGCTGCCAGAACTACCGTTCTCCACACCAACAGGATAGTTGGCCATTTCGAAGGAGTTGCTTTCGCCACGTCCGAGACCGAAAATCAGTTCTTTATTGAAGAATGCATCGTGTCCCCACAATGAACCGTAGGCACTGAGTTTCAAGCCCCATGTTTCGGCATTGTCAAGAATATATTTACAAGCATTGGCAGCCGCAATCCATTTGTCCTTGTTGTTGTCAGGATTGTGAAGCGGAGAGGCTGCATAGAGAAGTGTACGGGCCTTAAGAGCGGCTACGGCGACACGTGTGGCACGTCCGACCTCAGAACCGACTTCCGTTTCGTATGAAACTGGCAGATAAGGTGCGATAGCATCACACTCTTCGACGATGAACTTTACGATTTCGTTTGCTGGTGTACGCTTCACGTTATTTGCCTGACCATTCGTCAGCGTAGTAGTTACCAGAGGCACATCGCCATAAGTCTTGAACAATTCAAAGTAGAAGTAAGCCCTCAGGAAACGCAGTTCGTAGGGGAACAATTCCAGCTGAGCCACCCAATCCTTATAGTTAGGGTGATATTGCCAGTCTGAGATGTCGGTCTGCTCTAATTTCTCCAGGAACATATTGGCATCAGCAATAGCTGTGTACGATTTTGTCCAAACCCTGTCATAAGGATTGGCCGGACTCCATCCCCAGTT
>JAEEGH010013301.1_pt1 | contig 18283 bp, 14 predicted proteins | sample 9134181 | NCBI WGS metagenome assembly JAEEGH01 (sample SAMN16246544, study PRJNA631951) | gut metagenome | biome: gut microbiome; feature: rumen; material: DP-attached | host: Bos | place: Iran: Karaj | collected 2018-10 | reverse complement strand
TGGCATTAGACTTCAACATTACCGCCCACGGCTTCTCAGGCACTTCCAGATAACGCGTGTCAATGCCCTTCACGGCCGACGAGTCGATGTATGTCTTCACCGCGTTCAGTGCCCTCAATACCCACGGTTTCCGCTCCTGAGCCTGCATCTGTAAGCAGCCCGTCAGCAGCAATATGATTACAAACGTTTTCTTCATCTTCTTCATTTTCGCTGCGAAATTACTAAAAAAATCTGAGCCTACCAAAACAGTAGGCCCAAATTTTCATTTCCGACATCCGACATCATCCATCAGACATCATCCATCGTTCAGTTGATTCCATCGACTAATGTCACGACTCGGCAGAATTGAAGCAAGCTTCATTCTGCGCTCGCTGCTCCATCAGTTCTCGTTCAGTTCTCGTTCGGCTCGTCGTCACCGCCGCCACCACCGTTGTTGCCTCCGGTGTTTCCACCTGTATTTCCGCCAGAGTTTCCACTCCCCTCGCCCGTTGGAGAGGGGTCGGGGGTGAGGCTACCATTGCCAGGCGCATTGCTGGTGCCGCGCAGGTCACCAATGAACTTCGACAGGGGTGTCAGCTCGTCGTAGAGCTTCTTCTTTGTCTGTGCGTCACGCACGGCACGAATCAGGTTGCCACCTTCCACGGCGCAGCGCGTCATGTACTGCTTCGACGTGATGTTCTGCATCTGCTTCGATGTGGGCAGGAAACGCAGGCGAACGCCCTGGATCAGCTGTGACAACTGCCAACCCTCATCGGCCATCTCGGCCTCGGTGGCGCCCTTGCTCTTCAGCGTCGGGTAGAACTTACCCAGTCCGTCGAGCATCACGCCATAGCCCTGTGACGTGATTTCGGGGATACACTCGGCCAGCTTGGCCAGTACGGCTTGGATGGCGTCAAGACCTGCCAGACAGCCATGGTCCTTCAGGTGCTTTGCCAAACCGAGGGTGGTCAGCGTCTTCTCTGAATCCACCTCGGCATAGTACTTTTGGTAGGCAGCCTGGTTCCTCTGGTTCAGGTTCTGCCTCAGGTTGACCTTCAAGGTCAGAAAATTTGTCTGTGCCATATTATTAAATGTTTTTCATGGTATTAGACATTACTGCGACCAACTACATCGGGTGACCGCTTCCCGCTTTATTTAGATGAGAAATGAGAGGTGATAAGTGAGAGATATGATTACCTCGTTTCCCTAATTCTTTTATATTGCAAAGGTACAAAATTTTACTGAATTATGCAAATATTTCCGCAACTTTTTTCATTAAAAATGTTTTCCTATTTTCCTACTTTTTCTTCGTTTTATTTGGAACTTTCGGAAAAAGTTTCTATCTTTGCGGAGTAATTGATACGTTTATAAACGAAAGAGTATGAAGAAACAACTATTGTTATTCGTCATGATGTTGTTGCCAATAATGGCAAATGCATATGATGCTGAAATCAATGGAGTTTTTTACGAATTCGATACCAATACCAGGGAGGCTACTGTAACATTTGGTGACACCAAATGCACAGGCAGTGTGACCATTCCAGAAACTGTAACCTATAATGACTTGACTTACAGTGTGACTTCAATTGGAACCAATGCTTTCACATACTGCAGTGAACTGACCTCGGTGACAATCCCCAACAGCGTGGATTCAATAAATATCAGTGCTTTCAAGTGGTGCAGTAGCCTGACCTCGGTGACAATCCCCAACAGCGTGATATATATAGGATACCAAGCTTTCTATGAATGCACAGGCCTTACTTCTGTCACGATTGGCAACAGCGTGGCGAGCATAGAAAGCTTTGCTTTCTGTGGCTGTTCCGGCCTATCTTCCATCACTATTCCCAAAAGCGTGACATCAATAGGTCGCGGCGCTTTCGAGAAATGCTCCAGCCTGACATCCATGTCCGTTGAAAAAGGAAATACTGTATATGACTCACGTGATAATTGTAACGCTATAATAAACATAGCTACCAATACTCTTGTTGCCGGCTGCAAGAATACTGTAATCCCCAATAGCGTGACATCAATAGGATACCTTGCTTTCTTTGGCTGCTCCGGCCTGACATCGGTGACAATCCCCAACAGCGTGTCCTTTATAGGAGAACAGGCTTTCTCATGGTGCTCTAGCCTGAGGCATGTTTATTGTTACGCAGAGAGTGTTCCGAAAACAAAAAGTAATGTGTTTGAACATACATCTGTCAGTTTTTCCACACTCCACGTGCCAGCAGCTTCCATAGAGACATATAAGGTAACATCACCTTGGAACGAATTCGGTACTATCGTGGCTATAGCCCCATCAGGAGTTAAGACGCTTGAAAGTACACAGCAGGATACTGACAGACAGCCTGACGGCAAATACATGAAGAATGGCAAACTCATCATCATAAATGAGGGTAAGAAGTACGACGCTGCCGGCAGGTATTAAGTACACACCAGAACCGACCCCGTTGTGTAAATGTCATTTTTTTCTAAGATTCTTTTGGAGTCTTAGGATTTTTTTGTATCTTTGCCAACAAATAACAATATTGCGACTATGGTACAGAATGTTGGATTAAACCAGGCACAGATGGATTTTCTTCGTCTTTTGTCTCACTTCAACACCGAAGAACAGGTGAGGGAGCTGAATGATCTAGTCTGCCAATACTACGCCCGAAAGGTTGATGAAGAAATGGATCGCCTATGGGATGAAGGAAAGTGGAACCAAGAGAAGATAGAGGAAACCCTTAAGGAGCATTTGAGAACACCTTATAATGTCTGAGCAGCGCCGAATCGTTTTAGATACAACCCTCAACTACTTGTATTGAAACGAATAGAGTTTCTTGTGCTATTGCAGTCTGAGAATAATAATTGTTGAACCCTAAAAACGATGATGCCTATGGGCTGAGATAAATAACGGCACACAGAATTGAAATATTTTCCGATATTCTTTGCAGAGTATCGGATTTTTTGTATCTTTGCAAGCGGTTCGGGAGAAATCCGGACTAACAGAAAGCATTCGCTATTATTTCGCGCATAACAAAAACGCCTCTATACTTTTAAAAGCGTTTGCAATATTGAAGGGGTAATTCCCTGTGCACATATTGAATCTTAATATAATAATGAATAAAATAGACATCGGACAATACTTAAATACAATACATTGTTGTGACTGCCTCGAGGGTATGCGCAGGCTACCAGACAAGTGCATTGACCTTGTAGTGACATCACCACCTTACAACTTGAAAAATTCAACAGGTAATGGTATGAAAGATGGCAGGGGAGGCAAATGGTCAAATGCTGCACTTATCAATGGCTATGCGACATATGACGATAATATGCCATACGATGAATATTGTAAGTGGCAAAAGGAATGTCTTACCGAAATGTACCGGCTCATTAAAGATGATGGTGCTATATTTTACAATCATAAATGGAGAGTACAAGGTGGCCTAATACAAGATCGGCATGAAATAGTACAGGATTTTCCCGTTCGACAAATAATTATTTGGAAACGTAAGGGAGGTATCAACTTCAATCCTGGCTATTTCTTACCAACATATGAAGTTATCTATCTTATTCCCAAGAAGAATTTCAAGCTTACCCCCAAAAGCAGCGGTTATGGTGACATCTGGGAATTTATGCAGGAGCAGAAGAATGAACATCCGGCCCCCTTCCCTGTTGCTCTAATAGATAGAATTATAAAGTCAACTTATGCACAAGTTGTGTTAGACCCTTTCATGGGGAGTGGTACTACAGCTGTCGCTGCAAAAGCCCTCGGAAGGGATTACATTGGTTTTGAAATTAGTGAGAAATATGTGGAACTTGCTAATGCAAGAATTGATGGAACACAAACAAAACAGAAAAAAGAGTATTCACAACTTGAAATATTTTAAATATGGCAACTACATTAAAGCTTATAAGCAAGGAAGAACTAATCGAAAAGTTCAAGGAAATAGAAGCCAAAGGTTGGATAAAATGCCCATCCAAACGCAAAAATAATGATGGTTCCGTAGGTAATCTCCTTGAAGATCTTCTTGGTATACCCGAGAACAATCTTCCAATTCCAAATGCTGCCGAATGGGAATTAAAAGCACAGCGAGCTGAAACATCCTCACTTGTGACTTTGTGTCATCAAGAACCATCACCACGAGCAGCAAAACTTGTTCCTAATATGCTCTTACCTAAATACGGGTGGTCTCATTCAAAAGCTGGTATTGAATATCCAGAAGGCGAGATGTCCTTCCGTGCGACCTTAAATGCGGTTACATATACCGACAGAGGTTTCAAGGTGAACGTTAATCGTAAAGACGAAAGGGTTGAAATCGTATTCGATAGTAACATGTGTGACAAGTCTATTCATGGCGAATGGCTCAAAAATGTAAAAAAAGAAGTTGGGCTCGGAGCTTTTCCAATTCTTCCATACTGGGGCTTCAACGATTTATACACTAAAATAGGAACAAAACTTATCAATTGTTTCTTTGTTCAGGCCGAAATTAAGCGTGAAGGAAACAGTCTGTATTTCCACTATAACAATGTCCTAATGCTTAAGAGCGTTGATAAAGAAAAGTTTATTGAAGCAATTGAGCAAGGAGTAATTTATGTCGATTTTGATGCCCGTACTGGCCATAACCACGGAACAAAGTTCCGCATAAAGAGCAAGAATATTCCCATGCTCTATGCTGAAGCGATAAAAGTTGTATAGCATCAAACAGAAGCCATAACACAAAAGGGACTTTTGTGTAAAAATATCCCCGAGATTCATGCGAGTCTCGGGGATTTCTGTTACTTGTAGTAACCGATACGGACAAAGTTCCTTGGTGGGCGGAAGGGTGCCCAGGAGATGTGGAGCCAACCGTTGCCGGTCAGAAGTTGGTCGGTCAGGGCATTGGCCTTCAGGAATGCGATCAGGCGCTGGAACTGCTGAGGGTCACGGGGGCGGATGTCGGCAGCCTGGCCTTGGAGGTGTTGGGAGGTGCGGACGCCACCAACCTGAGCGTTGACCCGACTGTTGCGGAAGCCCGAGTTAATGATGATGGGACAGCCGATGGCCTCGCGGGCGGGTTCCAGCAAGTTGCGGCAGCCGTAGATCATGTTGGCAATCTGCTGTACGGTCGGGATGTTGTCGGGGTACTTGTCGAGGTTGCAGAACTCGGACAACGTGAAGTGATTACTGAGTTTGATGTTTTCCATTGATTTTCCGTGTGATAAGTTTAACATAATAGTCGAGGCCGAAGATGCTGGCGACGAGCAGGAAGGCTTGGGCGACATAGACCAGCAGGCCGTTCGACACGTCGTCGATCATGACGACCTGATAAGAAACCAGTGCAATGCTGCTCAAGATGAGCAGCACCGCACAGGCATACTGAGAGATTTTAAAGCGCGTGTTTTCCATAGCAATTGTTAATTTTTACACAAAGAGAACCTTTTGTGTAATTTCACATTAGGGTTTGTGCACCGGCACCGCCTAAGAGTCCTGCGCAGATGGCTGCAATAATCTCCAGAATGATTTTTACTGTTTTGTTCATAATGTTGTGTGTTTTTTAATTGTGAATAAATAGGGTTAACTTTTACTCTACAAAGGTACGAAAAAAAACTGGATTAAGCAAATATTGTGCAAGGCGAATGTAGTTAAATTTGTTTAATTGGCCTGCTTCGATCCGCCCTATGGCAAAGGCTGCGTGCACTCTTAGTATCCTGCCCGTCCGCTATATAGCAGGCGACCCTTTCGCTTTGGGTAGACGGGGCGGTTATCAAGGGCAAATGTAGGCTCTCTTAGGATGTAAGGTGGTGGAGATGGTGGAGATGATTTCTATGTTTTTTTGAAAAATAAATCGTAAACATCCTTGAACGAGATACAAGCATATTTAGGATTAATTTCTAATCCCTTAAGGAAACAACTCCACCATCTCCACCACTTTTCTTGTTTTAGAATATCTCCGGAACGAACTGGTTGGCATCCAACTTGTTTTCGCGGTTATGTAGGTCTTGGTCTACTTTTGCAATCCGATATTTGGTGATGCCTCGTATCAATTTTCTATCAAATCCCAGTCGTTTCATGGCTTTGCCTATTGCTATTGAGTTGTACTCGCGTCCGCGAAATCCACGCAAGTTCAGTTCGTGCATGATGTCGCCTGCCGAAAGGGCTTCTTCGTTGTCGGTAGTCTCTGGCAGTTTCAGGAAGGTCAAGATGGCTTCCTCGCAATCATTGGGCTCCATGAATCTGCGGTTGTGGTCGGTTATCTGCTGGCTCTCGTCGTGGGTCGGTTTGGGGTTGAAACCGTGGTCGAGCAGATAGAGGGCCTGGGCATAGGCTCCTTCGTATGGCAGCGGGAAGGCGTCGAGGTCGACAGTGTCCTTGAGGTCGATAGCCAGATAGCGTCGGCTACCCTCGCTTTCGCGGATGAAGTTGTCTTCGTTGGTGGTAGCAATGAGCGATGCGCGTCGCTGGCGGCTCTCGCGGAAACGGGCGTATGCATCGCGAACGTTGGAACGGCTGGAGGTGACGATGTATTTGAATGCTTCGTTCTTCTGGTTGGAACCGAATGATATCTCGTCGAACAAGATGAGCGGTGTCTCTGAGAGGGAGATAACAAAGTCCTTGTCGATGCGCTCCGATGGACCGACTTCCAAACGGTAGTCGCTCAGTTCCGGTGGCAGAATGTGGCGCACGAAGTAGGTCTTACCTATGTGCTGGAACCCCTTGAATATGGGCATCTGTGGGTTCTCGTTGATGCGTCCCAGCATCAGTGCCACCATGCCCACATGCCACTTTTTCAGCATCAGGTCGTAGAACGGTTCGTTGTCTGGGTCGCCAAACTCCAGATGGCCCACGTAGAAGTCTCTCAGGTAGTCAGGGTCGGTGTCTGGATTCCATGGTTTCAGGCTCTGCAACCATGAACTGATGGGGTCGAAGTCCTGGCTGAAATCTCGGCTGAAGATGAGCGACTTGACATCCTGCGAGCTGACCTTCATGCCCTGTTCCTTCAATCGACAGTAGTAGGTGTCAAGGTCACGGTCCTGAACTGGACGCCAGTCATTCCCAGCCTCCTTCACCTCAGGACGCTGGCGCCACACGTTGTAGCGCCACTCGCCAGACAGGTTCAGTGCTTGGTGCATTTGTCGGATGCGATTTTCCTGTTCCTCTTGTTTCTGACGTTCCGACTTTTGGCGACGGCCACGTGGCAGACTGACGTCCACGCCGGCATCCTTGGCCATCTGCATCAGAGTGCCTAACGTTACGCTGCCGCTGCCGGATTTAAGACAGTTGGAAAACTTCTCGTCACATTCCTCATGCTTGTAGTTAGCATACTGGCTGCAGATGGTGTGATAGGCCTCACGCGCCTGTTCGCCCAACGAGGCACAGGCAAACGTCACTTGAATCCAGTCGCCATAGTCTGCGGTCAAATCAATACCACTCTCGGCGAGGCGTTGAGCCACCAGTTCCAGGTGCTCAAGCTCGGTGTAGTTGTTCTTCATTATACGTGTTGATATTTGGGGTTAATAAAACAATCTTTATCATAAGGTAGGAAGCATGCCCTGCATACATCGGAACCACTCTTGTCCACAGCTATTCCGTACTCAAACCCAACATATTGCTGGAGCTTTTGGAAGGTAGTCTTGAAATCGGGACTCTGGGCCCATTCAGGCAGCCGGACAACCCATTTCACACCTTGTCCCTTGGGCGACACAAAGCACAATGCTGTCTCCACTGCTGGGTCGCCTACGAGTTGGCTCTGTACATATCGTGCCTCGTCGGTCGACTCCAGGTCGTCAATGTCAAGCACCAGGAAGGGCGACCGGGTCACCAGGTTTCTTGCACTGCGATATGAGAAGATGCCATTGAACGTTGCCGTTTCGAAATACAGTTTCTTAAAGTCGCCTAACTCGTCCTTCGTGGCTGTAGTAAGCATCGAGCGCAGTGTGTTCGTAGCCCACTGTGCACGATCTGACCGGATGTAGTTGCCGATATAAGCGATGTCCTGAGACTGGTTTGGTTTTGCAGCAAGCACTGCCACTCCATCCTTGTTGCGATATCCGCATCCGAATACCGAGAACTTGTCGTTTGTGACTTCTCTGGGAAGAATGTCGATATGTGTTTTCATACTATAATATTTTGTTATCCGTAAATTTGTAATTTGTTTAAAATTGATGTAAACTTTGGTAATTTTAACATCTGAATAGGGATAATATTTGGCAGATAACAAAAAATGCATTACTTTTGCATCCGCTTTATAACCCTTTTCATGTTATAAAGAAGAACCGGCCTCTGTTAAGTTTCATAGGCTTCGAGAGACCAGTCCCGTGTGTGAGCCCCGCTATATCACTCCCCGATATGCGGGGCCTTTTTCATGGTACTTCTATATCATTTTTCTTATCTTTGTTTTTAATTGGACGTTGTTTCATATAGTACACCTGACCCTGAAGGTCATCGTCATAAGAGGGCTGACGAACCAGGTCGAACATGATATTACCGTTCTCGTAGTTGAACCCCAGCGTATCGAACATTACCTTGGTAGGCACATAATAGTATCCACTCGAGAGTCTTATCTCGAAGGCATCCTCGTTAGGCTCGTTAATAATAATAAGGTATAAGGAATCGTTTTCGTCGTCTTTTGCAAACTTTGCATACTTTCCGGACTCTAACCCCAACACTGTAGCAGTTTCAGCTGTAAATCCAAGCCTACCTGAAGCCTGGATGGTTGCTTTCAACTTTGTTGCGAATTGTTTCGCGCTTAATAACGTTATTGCCATATTATTTAAAATTTGACTGCAAAGGTACAAAGAATTCTCTATTTCACAAAATTATTCATGGAAAAATATCGTAAATAAAGCATTTTTTACATGTTTGTCAAATAATCGAGGTTGGTGAAATTCTGCAAAGAAACAAAAAGAGATGGAAAAGAAACGAAAAAGAAACAGGATAATTTGGTGTTCTGGAATATTTTACGTGTTCTCACGCGGTTCATCAACGTCACGTGGGATATTTCAAAAATAATTGGAGATTTATTTGGATTATTGTTAACTATTTCGTATTTTTGCAATCTAAAGATGTATTTAACTGAATGTCGACAATAATAACTTCAACAATAATGATTATGAAGAAATTGATGATTTGGGCCATCGTGGCGATGGGTATTTCACTGATGTGTGTTGCCTGTTTGGGTATTCAGAAACCCCAGAGAGAGGCTAAGGCTGACACGACGACGGTAAGTCGGGAGATTATTACCAATGAGGACAAACAACCCGTCAGCACTTCTCTGGACGTGAAGTCGTTCGGATTCATTGGCCCCGTGAAGGAGTCGTTCTGCATCCGTTACGAGGTGAAAAGCATGGACGATGACGTGCTGGAGAAGGGCGAGATGTCGAACGATGCCAACGACGAGGCGGGCTATTCGTTCAGTGAGGCCGGTCGCGTAACGGGCGATGCCTACGGCGGCGTGTACAACTACGATAAGACGGGCAAATTCGTGAAGGGCATCACGACCAAGTCGGTGATGAAGCGCGACGGCCAGGGCAGGGTGGTGTTCTACCAGCAGAAGGATGACGACGAGGATGACGCCATGTTTACCAATGAGTTCACGTACGACGCTAAAGGCCGGATTATCAAGGTGGAGCAAGGCTTCTGGGAATGGACCATCACCCAGGAGTTCACCTATGAGGGCGACAATATCTACCCGAGCACAAGGAAGTTCACACGCATGGATGAAGGCGATGAGTCTGAGTCGGAAACCACCTACCGCTATACGAAGTTCGACGAGGTAGGCAACTGGATTGAGCGTGAAATGACCTATCGTGGTTCAACCCGTGAGGAGGGTGAGGTAACACGTTGGCGAGGGGCCAACATCGAGGAAAGGAGAATCTCGTACTATTAAACTTCAGAACCGCCTGATAATAACTGCCAAGCAAATATGGTGTGTAATTTAACACGAAATGCTTGGCAGTTTCATTTTTTATTCGTAACTTTGAGCTAAAGCTCGAAAGTACTTCCATTCGACAATGAAAATATAAAAAATTGCTTTTTTATTTTGCATTGTGCTCATTTATTCGTACCTTTGCAGCGCATTATTGAATAAAATAATGTACGCGCGCACCTTAACAGGTCTGAGAGTAAGCCAAAAATTAACGATAAAATATAGAAGTTATGACAATTAAACAACAATTAATTCCATTAAGAATCGGCAAAGGCCTATTGAGCCTCGTTGCCTTGTTCGTGATGTTGCTGGCGCCGCAGAGGGCGTGGGCACAGACAGACTACGGATTGACCGTAGCAGGTGTTGCTGTTACGAGTGAAAATGCTGCGGCAATTACTGGTGAGAATATTACATCGAGTGCAGGCTCTGTTTCGTATAACAACAGCACAAAAACGCTGACGTTGAACAATGCAAGGTTCGAAGGCACTGTTAATTGGACAAATTCAAGTAACCTGACGATAGAAATACTTGGTGATGATAACGAAATTGATGCAAAACATCAGCCTACTTTTGTGGGAAATAATAGTAATGCTGAGTTGACGTTAACTACTGGCACAACTGCTGGTAGTCTGCTTATAACCAGCATCTATACTTCAGAAATACTGTCTGGATGGAAAAATAATTCAAGTATAATCTACTATGATGAGACTACTTCTTCAGGTGATGCCTCAAATTATTCTTGGTGGGCAGATGGCTATTCTGAACAATGGAGGTTAAGGGTTAACAAGAAGTATGATTTGTGGGTAGACAATGTTCGTTTGTGTTCTGTTCAAAAAGAAGTAAAGTTTGGTCAATATGATTATACTGAAGTTATTTCTTTCGATGGCGACCATACATTGACAATTAATAACGTCGGAATTACTCGTGAAAGCGAAAATCCTTTTATCAAGAATGGACTTGCTGAGTTGGATATTTATTTGAAAGGTACTAACACTATCACGGCAAGTTCTCTTTTTTTGGATAAGTATGGTAATGGTGAAACTCCTAATGTCGTAACATTTAAAACCGAACTGGGCAGCGATGTGGGTAGTCTTACTTTTACTTCTAGTGGTATTCAGGGGGGTATTTGGTGTAAAGATCATACAATTGCAAAGAATGATGGCTTGACAATAAAAGAAAGCAACAGTGGATCGGATTTTACGGCTACCGTTTCTGTTCCTAATGATTTAAATATAACCGTTGATGGCACTCCAGTAACTCCTACGAATGCTAATAACATTCTGAGTGATGATAATGATAATAAAGTATCATTTGATCCAAATACTAATACGCTGTATTTGGATGGTGCAACAATAAGTGGTAATATTGAGACAAGTCTTGATAAACTGACCATTAGCGTATCAGACGCTAACACTTTGACGGGTAGTGTTAGATATACTGGTACTAATAGTTCAAGTGCAACTCTGACTATTGATGCTAATCTAGAGTATGCGAATAGTGCCAGCCTGACGCTTTCTACAGAGAGTCAGGAAATTGGAGTTATTAGTGGTTTCAATACGGTATCTGTTAATGCTCCTTTGGAAACTACAGTTACAGACTGGACAAACACCGTTAAGAGCGCTACCATAACAGCAGAGTGTTACGATATAAGAGTTGCTGGCGTGTTGATAACTAAGGGAAATAAAGAAAATGTGCTGGGTACTCCAGAAGGTACAGCTCCCACCGTATCGTTCACACCTGCTGAAGGAAATGATCCTGCTACCTTGACCCTGAATAATGCTACGATTGATCTTACTAAATATGAGAGCTCTGGCATAATATATAAGGGATCTTCAGACTTCACCATCAAACTGATAGGGACAAATAGCATTAAGGTCCAGTATAATTGTGAGCCTATTATTTTCGATGTTTACCAACCAACAACGGTTCCTTCTTTAACATTCGAAAGAGGCTCACATCCTTGCTCATTAGAATTGCAGGGAGTAAACAGCTCTGTTATTAAGTCTTTTGGAGATGTACTGGGTGTAAATGGCATTAATGATGTAACAGATAAATTACTGAAGTTAGATACAGATGCAGTGGTTGCTTATACTCAGGAGAATGGACTCCATACCGTCCAAGACAATGAGACGACTCCTGTAACATCGGCAAAAATCGTTTCCGTCCTTAAGGATCCTGAGTTCTGTTTCTATGTTGATGAAACAATATCTAATGGAGAAACAAAGGAGTATGAATATGGCTTAGAGCAAACCTTGCCAGTGCTGAAGAGACAGGACAATGGCTCTCTGATTGACCCCACCGGCTTTAATGTTACCTATACAAGCAGTGACGCGAATGTGGCTACCATCGATAATACGGGTAAGATAACGATTGTTGGTGGTGGATGGACCGAAATCAGGGCTTCTATTGAAGCAACAGGAGACTATTCAGCAGACGAGGCCTGGTTTACAATGGAGGTAATACCTGCTGTTCCTCAAGTTTTTATTGATCAAGTTTCTATTGAAGATGAAGAAGGTGGTGCTTACTTTACTGGTCAGAAACTGACGTTAAAGAGAGTTGGCGAGAGCGGTAGCATGTATTACTCGTTTGGCTATGAGGAAGATGAATCGAACAGAACTCGATACGTTGGTGAGATATCTTTGTCTGCAGGTGAGTACTTATTCTATCCCTATACACGTTGTGGCACTGATGAAAATTCAATTTGGTCGGTTAATTGGCCTACAAAGTTGTATGTGTATGATGAGCCTACCATTAGTAAGGATGCAGACGAGTATGAAGGCGATATAGAGGTTGTGATTACTAATCTGCCTCAGCCTCAAAGCAATAATATATCTGTAAAAGTAAAATACTATTTGGGCGACGATGACGACGATGAAGAGAATGATAAACTTTACACTGCCGGCGACAAGATTACTGTTCGTGAAAGTACGAAACTGAATGTCTATCTCGTTGTGGAAGGCGACTCTAGCAAATATAAGACGAAGGTTATAGAACGCCAGTATGTGATTAAAGATATTCCGTTGGATGTTACGGCTAATGACTTCCATAACCACTGGATGACGTATTATCATAATAAAAATGGTAATGTGGGACTGCCTGAAAACCAAAACATCGGTGCATACGTGGCAACAAGTATCAGCGGTAATGAAATTGTTGTGACACAAATCAAGTCTATTCCGAGAGGTGAACCCGTACTGCTGAACAATGAGACGACGACTACGACGACAAACGTCTTCGGACAGGACGTACAGGACAACCTGCTGAAACACGCTACAGAAGACGTTCAGTTAGATGAAGAGTGCGACTACTACGGTCTGTATAATGGCGCATTTGAGCGCGTAAAGACTATTCCTGCAGGCAAGAACTACCTGATGGTGTCCAATGCTGTGGTTCCTGGCGGTCATGCTCCGAAGCTGACCATCGTATTCGACAACGAAGCAACGGGCGTCAACGATGTAAGAAGTAAGATGGAAGATGTTAGAGGTGACATCTACGACCTGCAGGGCCGCAAGGTTCAGAAGCCTTCGAAGAAGGGACTGTATATTAATAAAGGACATAAAGTGGTTGTAAAATAAATAAGGAGGAATACGCAATATGAAACATCATTTAAATCGAGCTTTATCTGTTGTAGCCCTGCTGATGCTCTCGCTCAGTACTTGGGCAAGTGGAGAAGTGACAATTAGCGTAGTGCCTGCTAATGCAGGAACGGTGACGTCTGACATTTCAAACGGTGTATGTACGCTGACGGCAACACCTGCCCAAGGCTACTATCTGACAGCAGCCAATCTGCAAGCAGTGACCATACTGAACGGTGAGGCTATGCAGGCTCCCAGGCGTGCAATACCCATCAGCGACGGTGTCTTGGCTATTTCAGCCACTAATGCCGATGCTGACCCTTCAGGCGTGACAACCTACACGTTCACAATGCCTGACGAAAATTTCACTGTTGAGGTGACAGCCGAGTTCCAACGGCGAATCTCTATCAGCGATGCTACTATCACCTTGGCTCAAAGTTCATATACCTATGACGGTACTGCTAAGGAGCCTGCTGTCAGCGAGGTCATGGTTGGTAATACCGCTTTGACTGCTAACGATTATACCGTGAGCTACTCCGACAATATCAATATTGGTACAAGTGCAACAGTCACGTTGACTGGTCAGGGTATGTATCTGGGCACAGCAACTACAACGTTTACCATTTCGGCGAAGACCATCACCAGCGACATGATTACGCTGACCAGCAGCAGCCTTGTCTATACTGCAGAAACCAATATTCCTGAGGTGACAGTGACTGACCAGATTGGCGGAGAAAACGTTCGGCTGTCTGCCGGAACTGACTATACCGTCAGCTATCAGCAGGTTGTCCAAGAGACGGCAAGTGCCATAGATGATCCCATCGATGTGGGCAATTACAACGTTGTAGTAACTGGTCTGGGCAACTATACGGGTAGTGCCACCAAGAGCTTTGCTATCACAAAGGCGCCGCTCGAAGGCCTTTCAGTTTCATTACAAGGCTGGACGTATGGTGCACAAGCCAGCGTGCCTGTTGTTGAAGGTAACGAAGGCGAAGCTGCTGAAACTTTCTACTATAAGACAAAGGATGCCGATGATGAAACTTATACAACTGTAGTGCCCGAGAATGCCGGCAACTATACTATTAAGGTCCAGGTGGCAGAGAGCGATAACTATGCTTCAGGTTCAGCAACAGCCGACTTCATTATCAGCAAGGCCGTTCTGATTGGTGCCACCGTAACACTTGCCGGCTGGACTTATGGTGCAACAGCCAATGAGCCTGTAGTACAGAGCCCAGGCAATGGTATGGCAACATTCACCTATAAAGGTGCAGATGAAGAAGATGCCAAGTACACCGAAACTGTTCCTGTAAATGCTGGTAACTATACGGTGAAAGCTACCATTGCCGAGACTGCCAACTACCAGAGCGGCACGGCAACAGCAGACTTCTCCATTGCTAAGGCAGACCTCGAAGGACTTCCCAGTGTTGCTGCTGATGATTTGGAATACAATGGTACAGAACAGGTGTTACTGCCAATTACAGTACCAGATGGGGTTACGGTTGAGTACTTCTTTGCTTCTATCACCGAAGAGGATTATAAAGGTAGCTATGACCCCAACTGTGCAGGTGAAGTTTCTTATAGTACAACCATACCAAAAGCAACAAACGCTGGATACTATGCTATCATCTATAAAGTGGATGGAGGTAATAATTACAACAACAAATTGCCTTCAGGAACTATCAAGGTTGCCATTTATCCCGCTGAGATTACTGAAGTGACCATCGACAAGACTATGATGGAATATACCGGTGAGGCACAGACGGTGACCATTACAAGTGTGAAGGCTGGTAACTTGGTGTTAGGCTCTAATGATTACACGGTAAAACTCAATGATGTAACAGTAACAGGTAACATTACTGCAAAAGATGTTAATGAGTATACGGTAGCTGTGACTGGTCAGGGTAACTTTACTGGAACCGGGACGGCAGACTTCAGCATTGTCAACCATACGCTGGCTGATAATGAAGTTGAATTCTATAATCAATGGGCAACATACTATAGCGCAGATGGTGATGTGATGCTGCCAAGTAGTAAAACAATAGGTGCTTATGTTGCTACAAGTGTAGGTGATGGCGTTGTTACTGTTTCGCAGATCAGCTATATTCCTGAGGGTGTAGCCGTCCTGTTGAACAATGCTACTGAGACTGTCGCTACTGAAGCTTTTGATGTGAAAGAAGGTGTTAATCTTATGAAACATGCTACAACCGATGTCGATACTGATACGGACGAGGCATTGTTCTACGGACTGCATAACGGTACGATGATGCGTGTATCGGGTACTATCCCCGCAGGCAAGAACTACCTGATGGTGTCCGATGCTGTGGTTCCTGGCGGTAATGCTCCGAAGCTGACCATCGTATTCGACAACGAAGCAACGGGCGTCAACGATGTAAGAAGTAAGATGGAAGATGTTAGAGGTGACATCTACGACCTGCAGGGCCGCAAGGTTCAGAAGCCTTCGAAGAAGGGACTGTATATTAATAAAGGACATAAAGTGGTTGTAAAATAAATAAGGAGGAATACGCAATATGAAACACAATATGAATCGAGTTTTATCTGTTGTAGCCCTGCTGATGCTGACGCTCGGTACATGGGCGCAGACTGCGGACGATGTGACTGTGAGCGTGTTGCCGAACGCGAATGCAGGAACGGTGACCAAGGCGGTCGATGACAAAGGTGTATGTACGCTGACTGTAACGCCAGCTACTGGCTACTACCTGACAGAAGACAATCTGGCGGCAGTAGCTACAGTGAAGGGTGAGGCTATACAGGCTCCGAGACGTAATCTGCCCATTGACAATGGTGAGCTGCCGATTACGCCAGACGATAATAATACGGACCCTGCTGGCGTGACGAAGTATACGTTTACAATTCCTGAGGGATGTAACGTTGAGGTGACGGCAGAATTCCAGTCAATGGCGGTTTACGATCTTTATATTGGCACTACGCGGGTGACAGAACTGAATGCCAGTGACGTTCTGAAAGACGGCAAGGTGTCGTTTACACCGGCAACAGATAATACGCCTGCAACGCTGACACTGAACGGTGCTGCCATTACGGCTCCTCTGAAAGTCGGTTTGGCAAACCTCACCATCGATATTCAGGGTGAAAACACCATTACAACGAGTGAAGCTTGCTTGCAGAATCTGCTTGGCAATGATGCCACACCTGCGCTGACCTTCATGTCGACCAGTAGCACAGTTGGAAGCCTGACCATGACGAATTCTGATACGGATTCTGAGAGTGGTGTCAGTGGTATCGGTAATGTTACATTCAGCAGGGAACTCGTGCCGGTTCTCGTGAATTACGGTCTTTACACTTCCAATATGTATTACTTCACGAACGGCGGTTGTAAAAAGGCTATGATTGTTCCTTCGTATGGTGTTAAGGTAGGCGAATTGCAGGTCTGGTCTGGCAATGCAGACAATGTGTTGGAAGACGAAGGCAATCCAACGGTCGTGTATGACGCAGAGAATCATAAACTGACGCTGAATAGTGCAAGCGTTGGAGTTATCAGCACTTCGCTTGAGAATTTGATCATAGAACTTGTAGGTAATAACTCGTTGACTTCTGGTGCTAGTTATGCTACGCTTCAGAGCATGTATGGTGATGACGTGACGATTACGATTCAGTCAACAGGCGCAACAAAGGGTAGCTTAACCATGAGCCAGCCTTATACGCAGGCCGGTACCTTTGCAGATGATCATGTGACTCTGAACATTGTAAGTCCTCTGGCTATCATTTCCGGCAGACTGACAGGTAATCAAACGAATAATAATACCGTCACGATAGGCGAGGCTAAGGGGCTTGTTGTTGGCGGCTATGCGGTAACGGAAGATAATTGTAACGACATCCTTAACGACGGAACGTTGTCGTACAACACTATGACGAACACGCTGACGCTGAATGGTGCTACGCTATATCCTTATAATGATTGGTGTGTACAGGTGGGCAAGGAGTTGTCGTACTTGAATGTTGAGCTTTTGGGCAATAACATCATGAGAGGTAATGCCTTTAAATATGATGTTAGCAAACCAGCCTTGGTGTTCAAAACAGACCCCATCACTCCAGGTAGCCTTCTGATTGGTCCGTTCACTGAAGGTCAAACTGATTATAGTCTGATATCTCCAGACCAAGAAAATGGCTCTCAGGTCTACTATGAGGATAATTTGACCTTCGAAACTACGAGTGAGAGCATCATGATTGGTGGCCCAACTATCAACCTGAAAGTTGATGGCGTTACGGTGACAAATCAGAATAAGGACGATATCCTAAAAGATGGTAAGGTGTCGTTCAATCCTCTGACAAACACGCTGAAGCTGGACAATGCGACAATTGACATGACGGGAAAAGATGGTTTCCCCATTGAGAGTAATGTCAATGACCTGAAGGTGCAGTTGATAGGTAATAATACGTTCACGGCGAACTCGACATCGGCATACGGTTTCAAGTATACTCCTACGTCTAATACAGGTACGCTGAAATTTACCCATGAAGAGAATGGGTTCGGTAATCTGACAGTAAATAATGGAACTGGTATTGCCTCAGGTTACACTGTTGATGGACAAGGTGGATGGACGGTGACAGCGAACTCTGTCAGCTATGATACTACATTTGGCGTGCAGATTGGTGGCACACCGTTCACTGCCTCTACTCTGACAATCGCATTGGATAACGGTAATGCAACGTATAATCCTACCACTAGTACACTGAGCCTGAACAACTTCACGACGGCAGACAACATCACGACAACGCTGGAGAATCTGACCATCGTGGTGACGGGTGCGAATAGTGTGGGTGCTGTTTCGTATAACGGACAAAACGAAGACGCAACGA
>JAEEGH010013297.1_pt1 | contig 18290 bp, 12 predicted proteins | sample 9134181 | NCBI WGS metagenome assembly JAEEGH01 (sample SAMN16246544, study PRJNA631951) | gut metagenome | biome: gut microbiome; feature: rumen; material: DP-attached | host: Bos | place: Iran: Karaj | collected 2018-10 | reverse complement strand
GGATGCTCAAGCAGTCCGAGGAGCTGGAGCAGGTTCTAGGCACCGTCATGGACGCAGGATGGCTTCCGCAGTCCTGCGCGTCTCAGGCGGTCGCCCGCGAGGTCTCCGGCTTCTGCGCGAAAATCCGCTCCCTACGTTCCGATATGGACAAGATCGATGCCAAGTGGCTCCCCGGGGTCTACGATTTCAACAGCACCTACGACATCCGCAGGAACTGGCACGACTCCAACGGCAAGCTCCTGTTCAAGGGAGGAGCCAAGAAGAAGTTCATGACCGACGTGTCGGTGGTCCTCCGCAACTCCGGCGAGGACTTCGACAGCCTGGGCGGAACCGTGGACCTCATCTCCAAGGTGTCCGGCGAGTTCAAGACGCTGACATCCGTCCCGGGATCGATAGCCTCCAGAGCGAACGAGACCGGCTCAGAGAAGAGCAGGCTCGAAGACATCCTCCATCGCGCTTCAGCCACGATATCTTCAGCGGAGAGCGCGGGAATGACCCTGGAAGAGCTCGGGAAGCTCCGCGAGGCCATGGGCACCTCCATGGAGTCCGTCGAGCTCTACAGGGCGGCCTCGAGCAAATGGACGGCAGCCCGCGACAAGCTCATATCCGTCATGAGGACGGACGCGGACATCTCCTCCCCTGCCGAGTGCAGGGAATACTGCGAGTCGGTGCGTCCGTATCTGGGCGGAGTCTTCGATTGGGCCAACTGGAACTACTACGCCGCGAAGCTCACCGACGAGGGCCTCAGCTCCTCCTGCGACTCGATAAGAGCCGGAATGGAGGCGAAGGACGTCGTCAACTCCACCTACAGGTCCCTGTACAAGACCATGATCAACATATGCAGACAGGAATCGGAAGCCCTGCGCATGTTCAACGCGACCACATTCGAGGGCCTCATCGAGAAGTTCAAGAGGCTGGACGCGACCTACACCGAGATCAACAAGGGCATCCTGAAGTACAGGCTCTACAGGAACATCCCGCGCAACATGGACAGCTCCGTCCCCGATTCCGAGGCCGGAAAGCTCTACAAGGCCGTCAGCGGGACCCGCATGAAGAAGTCCATCAGGACGCTTCTGAGCGAGATCCCCCACATGCTCCCCAAGCTCTGCCCCTGCCTGCTGATGAGCCCCCAGTCCGTGGCCCAGTACATAACCATGGACTATCCCAAGTTCGACCTGGTCGTCTTCGACGAGTCGTCCCAGATCACCACCAGCAAAGCCATCGGATCGTTGGGAAGGGCGAAGGCGGCCATCGTCGCCGGAGACAGAGAGCAGCTTCCCCCGACCAGGTTCTTCCAGAAGACCATCGAGGCAGAGGAGGGAGAGGAGGAGATCGAGGACATGGAGAGCTTCCTCGAAGACTGCCTGGCGCTGAACATGCCCCAGACCTATCTGGAGTGGCACTACCGCAGCCAGCACGAGAGCCTCATCGCGTTCAGCAACAAGATGTTCTACGACGGCAAGATGCTCACCTTCCCGTCCCCCAACGACCAGGAGACCAGGGTCGGCATGCGCTTCGTCAAGGACGGAGTCTACGAGAAAGGGAAGCGCTACAACGCGATCGAAGCCCAGGCCGTGGTCGACGAAGTGTACAGGCGCGTCATGAGCAGGAACTACAACGGCCAGAGCATCGGAATCATCGCGTTCAGCATCAGCCAGCAGAACTGCATTGAGGACGCCATGGACGAGATGGCCGCCAAGAACCCCAAGTTCTACCAGAAGCTCAACTCGATGTCCGAGGAGATGTTCATCAAGAACCTGGAGACCGTCCAGGGAGACGAGAGGGACATCATCCTGTTCTCGATCGGATACGGTCCCGGAAAGGACGGCACCGTCGCCCAGTCCTTCGGACCCATCAACCGTGCAGGAGGAGGGCGCAGGCTGAACGTGGCCGTGTCCCGTGCCAGATACGAGATGCTGGTGTTCTCTTCCATGAGATACTCCGACGTCAAGCTCACGCCCACATCCAGCAGCGGAGTCCGCAGCATGAAGGAGTTCCTCAGGTTCGCCGAGAACGACGGACGCTTCGGAGAGACCGACCGCAGCAGGCCTTCGGAGGGCATGTCCACCATCATCGAGGACATCGCCGCGTCCCTGAAGACCATAGGGTACACCTCCCACTTCGGGATCGGCAACTCCGGATTCAAGATCGATCTGGCTGTCGTGGACCCGGACGACCCCGAGCAGTACATCCTCGGAATCCTGAACGACGGTGACTCGTACAGGAGGTCCGACAACACCAGGGACAGGGAGTTCGCGAGGGCGGACGTCCTCCTGAGGCTCGGATGGAACATCATGCACGTGTGGTCAGTCGACTGGTACTTCAGCAAGAAGCTCACGCTCAAGAAGATCGCCGACAGGATAGCCGACATCAGATCGAAACGCCAGGCGGAGAAGAAGGACGAAATCGTCGAGGAGAACACCGAAGAGGTCGTCGTCGAAGAAACCCCGAAGGCGGAGCCCGTGGAGGTTCCGGAAGAGGCCCCTGAGACAACAGTATCGCCCGCTCCTGAAGCTCCCGAGGAAACAGAGACAATTCCAGAGGATGTCCCTGAACCTGTCCCCGAATACGTCCCTGAACCTGTCCCTGAAAAGACGGTCGAGGTAGTCCCCGAAGAACCGGAGGATGTCCCTGAATCGGAGGTCCCAGAAACGGTCACAGAGGAGATACCCGAAGACGTTCCGGAGGAGGAAGAGGACCAGTTCTACGTCGAGCCCGTGGTGGAACCTTCGAGACTGGATCATGACGGAGACGTCATCACCAGAAAAGTTCCCTACAACCCGCCGGAGCTCCAGACGTTCGAGATACTCCCAGACACGGCCATATTCGACAAGGCCACGGTAGCCACCATAGCCGAGAGGATAATCAGAGCCGAATCCCCGATCAACGAGGAGCAGCTCCTCAGCCTGTACAGGAAGAGCGCCGGGATCAAGCGTCTGATGGAGCAGAAGAGGAACGTCCTGGTCGGAAACCTTCGCGAGACGTTCAAGCCCGAAATACGCGACGAGTTCGTCACATACTGGGCCGAAGGCGCCGACAGGAACGTCAGCACCTACCGCGTCTCGGAGACCGCCGGAGGCTCCAGGGACATCACCTGCGTGCCTCTGGTCGAGATCCTGAACGCATGCATCGATGTAGCCGAGACCTCGGTGTCCATACCCAAGGAATCATGCGTCATGGCCGTTGGAAAGGCTCTCGGATACAAGCGCGTCGGCAACAACGTCACCGCGATCGTGAGCAAGGCCCTGGAGATCGCGATCGCTGACGGCCTCATCAAGGAGCAGAACGGAAACATCGTTACAGAATGATGAAGGGGCCAACGCCCCCGATTCATCCTTTAAAGTATCACTATAGTGTGTTTATATCATCTGGCAGTTCATCACTCGATCTTCGAAATGATCTCGTTGAACTCGTCGCTCCACTTGTCGGGATCGTCGATATAGGCCTTCTCCATCCACTCGGCCGCTTTGTTCAAGTCCTTCTCCACGCCCTTGCCGTCGCGGTACATGCGAGCTATAAGTCCGCAGTAGATAGGCTCGTATGTATCACTATAGTACTCCTTGCAGAGACGCCAGGCTTTCTGGTGAAGCTCCGGATCGTCGGAATCGATGATAAATTCACAGTACGCGGAATTGCTCATCCCTCCCGTAGCGGCCGAATAGCTGTCCAGGAAGTCCAATGCCTTGGAGACGTTCTTCTTGACGCCCTTGCCGTCACGGTACATGTTGGCCAGCATCAGGCAGCTGAATGGAGATCCGCTCTTGTGGTAGATCCCGGCACAGATCCTGTACGCTTCCTTGTTGTCCTCAGGACGGTCTGAACTTGCGAGGAGCTCGCAGTATTCTCTCAGATACTTGGATGGCGCGGAGTCAGCAGCCTTCTTCATGCATTCCACAGCCTTCGGAATGTTCTTCTCAACGCCCTTGCCGTCGCGGTATGCGCGGGCCATGATAGCCATATACATGTCTGAACCGGTCTTGGCATAACGGCTCTCAGCCCTCTCGAAAGCCTCCTTCTCCAGCTTGCTGTCTCCTGACGACTGCAGCAGCCTGCAGAATTCGTAAGATAGCTGGACAGGCCTCTCGCCTAGAGCTTTGCGCATCCACTTGACCGATTCGCCGATGTCCTGCGGGACACCGATGCCGTCGCGATACAGCTCGGACATCAGAATCCAGCTGTCGGCGCCGCCGTTTGTCTTGCAGAGCTTGGAACAGGTCCTCGCGGCCTTCCTCCGGTCGGATTCGTCATCGGACCTCATCAGAAGCCTGCAGTACCCCATCTCGTAGCAGGGGTCCTTCGAGACCGCGATCTCCATGAGCCTGACAGCTTCGGGATAATTCTGGTCCAGATCCTTGCCGGAGGCGTACATCCTGGACAGCATGGCGCACAGCTCGGGGCTGTCGTCCTTGGAGAGCTGTCCCTTGCAGAATTCCACCGCTTCGGCGCGGAGCTCGGGATCCTTGGAATCCATCATCATCCTGCAGTAGTCGGATGCGTATTCGGCCGGATCGGATTCCGCCGCGTTCCTCATCCACATGCACGCAATCTCGTGGTCCTTCTCGACGCCTCTCCCTTCGGAGAACATCCTGGACATGCGGGCCATTGCATGAGGGTTCTGTACATTGACCTCAGGAAGAATGGCGACCATGAGCTCGTCGTCGGAACCGCCCATCTCCCAAAGAGTGTCGAACAGCTTGACGCCAGAATCGGCGAATCCGTCCTCGACCTCCTTCCTGTAGAAGTCGGCGACGTAATGGTAGCAGGCCATCGCCTCCTCCTTGCTCTTCTTCACCCCTCTTCCCGACCTGTATGCGGATGCCAGACGGCTGGTGACGCGTGCATCGACGAGCTTGTACGGCATTACCAGGCCGACAGCCTTCTCGTCTGCGACCTGACTGTTCTTGAACCATAGCACATCGAAACGTTCTATGAGGGCGGCGACCTTCTCTACAGCCCTGAATTTGGGGCCGTTCTTGTGGCGGAGAGCCTCGTACATCGGAGCGTACTCATCCTTGTCCTTGTTCTCCCTGAGAAGCCAGTAGTAGTGGCTCCTGTGCTTCTTGTAGAATCCGATGTCGTACGTCCCCGTGAAGGAGTCCAGCTTGCCCAGGCAGTCCAAAGCCAGCAGGCCCCTGGCACATCCATCGCAGCGGGAGCAGTTCTCCTTGGAATGCGTGCATGAATACAGATGCGCCTGGGCTACAGGGTCATATGCGATGCCGGAGACCTTGTCGATCATGGAGACGGTTCCGCTTTCGGGGATGAGCTCCAGGCTGGGGGTGCTCAAACATGACAATAAGAACGTCCCGTACTCGGAAGAGTCCTTGCCCAGGAACCTGTCCAGAGACCATCCCGAGAAGTTCCCGACCCAGGAGACATAGTGATAGCATCTCCAGAGCTTCTTCAAGCAAAGAACCGCGAAGACGGAGGTGAAATCGTGAGATTGCGAGTAGTTTTGGGGGAAGACGCTGCTGACGTTGGAATCCGTCTCTATAAGCGGGATGCCGATCTGCTCCGCAGCCTTCCTGGCACGGTCGTATGCGGCTGCCTTCACATCCTCGGATGGATCGACGCTGTGCATCGCTTCGAAGGAGCCCAGATCGTTCACGCTCAGATGGGTGAGCCTGTACCTCTTGATCGGATAGCCTCTGTACTTGCCGACGATATGGAAGGAATCCACATCGCAGTTCATGTCCGCGCCCACGCCCATCCCCTTCGGAAGCGGCGGGAGCAGGTTCGCCTTGATCTTGACATCATAGCCGCCGTTCTTCACCATTGGCGGAAGCAGCCTCTCCGTGATGTTGAAGTACAGGTCCTCGGACATGGCCACATCGGAGACTATGTCGTATCCTCCGCTGAGAGCGTACCTCAGAAGTAAGACTACAAACGCGTCGGACCTCTCGGCGACCAGATACATCGAGTATTCGGCGGGGACCTCGAAAAAGACCTCCTTGTCCACTGTGGAAGGATTGTTTCCAACTATAGTGCTCTCTTCGATCCCGCAAGTTATCCTGGACTTGCCGTCCTTCCCGGTCTGGCGGATCCATCTGATGCGCAGGCTCTTTCCAGTCTTTTCCGTCATGGGATCACCGTCATCCGTCTCAGGACTCCCTCTCGGCCCTGATGGCTTCCAGCCCCTTGCTCCACCTAGCAGGGTCCTTCTCGCTCGCCTTGGCGGTCCACTTCTCGGCCATGGCCAGATTCTTGGGCACGCCCCTTCCATAGCGGTACGCCCTTCCCAGACGTCCCATCGCTCCGGGGACTCCCGCCTCTGCGAACGGCAGTATCATGCTGACCATCTCCTTGTCGGTGTCCTTGGACTTCCTTCCCCAGTAGATCTCGAACAGCTCTATCGCCGCGATGGCCATGTCGTTCTCTATCGCCTTCCGATACCACTGCTCAGCTTCCTTGAGGTCCTTGTCCACGCCCTTCCCGTCCCTGTACATACGGGCGTTCTGAAGATACGCGAACTTGGAACCCCTCTGAGATTCGGTCTCGCGCAGCCTCGCCGCCTCGTCTAGGAACCGGGGGTCTCCTGATTCGATCAATGTCTGGTACAGCTCAGGGAACCATGCGGAATCCCTCTCCACGGCGCGTCTGAGCCACCTGCGGGCCAGGAGATAGTCCTTCGGGACTCCCCTTCCGCGGTGGTACATCCTGCCGAGACGTCCCATCGCGGAGACGTTGCCTGCCTCCGCCAGAGGACGGGCCAAGCCAAGAAGCTCAAGATCCTGCTTGCGGTCGTCGAACGTCCAGATGACATCGAACAGCTCCAGAGGAGCCCATTCCACGCCGTATTCGACAGCCTTCCTGTACCACTCCGCAGCGGCATGGAGGTCCTTCTCGACGCCTTTCCCATCGCGATATATGCGCCCTAGGAATCCGTACGCGTACCTGGCGCTCCTGTTGCAGCGTTCCAGGCAGATCTCCAGGCAGAGCTTGTAGTACTCCTCGTCCCCCGACTTCAGCAGGAGCTCGCACAGCTCGGAAAGCCATATGGGATCCTTCTCATACGCCCACATGAACCATCTGACGGCTTCGTCCAGGTCCTGGGGGACCCCTTTGCCGTCCCTGCAGGCCCGGCCCATGCGAGCTATGGCGGACATGTCCTCGGCATCCAGCAGAGGCTTCAGGAGATCCATCATCTCGGGATAGTTCTCGGGATCGTCCAGCGCCCAGAGAGTGTCGAACAGCTTTATCCTGGACGTGCTGAACCCGTCCTTGACCTCCTGACGCAGAGCATCGACCGTGATGCCCCAGTACCTCTTGGTCATCTCCGGGCTCTTCTCCACGTAGATTCCGTACTTGTAGGCGCGTCCCACCCTGAACGCGGCGTGCATCTCGCCCGCGTCTGCGAACGACTTTAGCTTGTCGAATGCCTCCCCTATCCATTCCTTGTCGCCGCTCCTCCATGCGTCGTCGAAGTCGTCGACGGCATCGAAGACCTTCCCGATCTCCTGGAAGTCGGGGTCGTCCTTCGCTTTGAAATTGGCGAATACCGGAGTGAAATAATCGTCGTCTTTCTTCGAGTAGAGGTACCACATGTACCTGTACCTGAAGTTCCTGTATAGCTCCAGGTCGTATATCCCCGAGAAGTCCTGGAGCTTGTCTATGGAGTCCAGCGTCATCATGTTCCTGATGCACTTGTCGCACTTGGAGCAGTTCTTGTAGGACGAGGTGCAGGACACCAGATGCCTCTGCGCCACGGGATACTCGGAAATCGCCACAGTCTTCTCGTATCTGGACACGGTCGGCCCATCGATATATATCCTCATCGAGGGGGTGCTGAAGCAGTTCACCGTGAGGAGCTCGTACTTCGACGGAGGGAACATCAGATGCCCTTTGATGGAGAACTCGGTGATGCAGTCGACGCCGGATGACGCATAGAAGTAGTACTTCCAGAGCTTCTTCAAGCAGAAAATGGCGAAGGCGGACGTGAAGGTGTGGGTGAGATAGTGGTTCTGATGGAGGACGTCGTCCACGTTGGAATCCGTCTCGATGAGCGGGAGACCGATCTCCTCGGCGGCTTTCCTGGCGTTCTCGTACATCCCCTTGCGGACGTTGTTGATGCCTTCCATCCTGTAGATGCCGTTGAACGCTCCGACGTTATTGATGCACAGGTGGGTGACCCTGAACTCCGGATCCTCGGACTTGGCCAGCCTCATTACGGTGTACATGGAGTCCACTCCGCACGACAGACCGGTCCCGACGGCCTTCCCGTTCCCGACGCTGCTGCCCCTCTTCAGGAACAGTCTGATCGGATATCCGTCGTTCTTGACGACAGGCGGAAGGAACTGCTCGGTGAGGTTGTAGTACAAATCGTTGGAGACCGGGATCTCGGAGCGGATGTTGTACCCCTTGGACACGGCCAGCCTTATCAGGAGGACCACGAAGGCGTCGCACCTCTCGGTGAGAAGATAATCCGAGTATTCCGAGGGCACCGAGAAGAAGACCTCCTTAGTCTCGGCGGTCTCGTTCCCTCCCTCGTCGCGGTCGACGACCTCCACAGTGCCTTTCAGGAAGGCTGTGCCGTCGACATCCTCTTTCCAAATGTCTTTGATTATCAAATCCCCGAAAACCGTCTTCGTAAAGCATCACCCGTGTCCACGAACGTCGCTCGCAGGCATTATGAGGACTTGATACTTGCCATACTGACAGGTTTCTGGTCGAGCAGAATGCCATATCATCCGCAGAATGGGTCTTGTCAAGGATTTTCGACGGCCATTACCTTATAGCTAAATCGAGATTAGCCCCGCATGAAAGTTTCCCAGAGGATATCGTCCATACCGATGTCCGGAATCAGGAAGATGTTCGATCTCGCAGGTCCGAACTCCATTAACCTGGGCCTCGGAGAGCCCGACCTGGACCCTCCGAAGGAGGCCATAGAGGGAATGAACAGAGCGGCATCCGCCGGCCGCAACAAGTACGGTCCCACCGCCGGGATCATAGACCTCAGGAACGCGGTGGCCGACAGATACTCCAAGTACGGGAAGGTCACCGGCGAGAACGTCATGATCACCCCCAGCGGCTCCTCCGCGCTTCTGGAGATCGCCGAGACCATCGTTGATCCCGGCGACGAGGTGATGGTCCCTAGCCCCGGATTCGTCATCTACGGCCCCCATGCCCAGCTCTGCGGAGGAAAGAGCGTGGAATACAGGCTCACCGAAGGCGACTTCCAGCCCGACATCGACGACATCCAGTCTCAGATCACCCCGAAGACGAAGATGATCGTGGTCAACACGCCCTCCAACCCCACCGGAGGAGTCCTCACCGAGGCTTCCAAGAAGGCCCTCCTGGACATCGCCAGGGACAAGGACGTCGTCATACTCTCGGACGAGGTCTACGACTCGTTCATCTACGAGGGGAAGCACGTCTCGTTCATCGACAGCCTCGACCACGCCATAGTCTCCGGAGGATTCTCCAAGATGATGGCCGTGACCGGATGGAGGATGGGATTCCTCTTCGCCGGCGAGGACGTCATGCCCGACCTCATCAAGATGCAGTACCACGTCTGCGCCAGCCCCAACATGCCCGCGCAGTACGGACTTCTGGACGCCCTCCCCGGCATCGACCCCTACCTGGAGTCCGCCAGGAAGACCTACAAGGCCAGGAGGGACCTCATCTCCAAGAGGATCAGCGAGATCCCCGGCATGGACATGATACCGCCCAAGGGAGCGTTCTACGCCTTCCCGTCCTTCGACCTCGAGATGTCCTCCGCGGAGCTGGCCAACGAGCTCGTGAAATCCGATCTCATCTGCACCCCCGGCTCCGCCTTCGGAAAATACGGAGAGGGGCACCTTAGGTTCTCCTACGCGGCATCCGAGGAGAAGATCTCCAAGGGAATGGATATATTGGCTAAAGTGATGGCCCGCCTCAGGTGAATGAAATGGCAGATGACAAAGACCCCAACGCAGGCCTCTTCGGAGACGACGAGCCCGAGCTCACGCCCGAGGAAGCCCACGAGATGATGACCTTCGGGAAGAACCCCGACAGGGTAAGGGCCATGTCTGACCTCTTCGGAGAGGACCTCATAAAGTCCGCTCTGGAAGACCCCACCCTTCCCGAGGAGGCCAAGCGCCAGATGATCTTCAAGCTTACAGCCAACAGCGTCCTGGATATGATCATGGACAGCCTCTCCCCCGAGACCGCGGAGGAGGTCGCCCAGTGCCTGGACGGATACATAGGCGTAGGCATTGTGAACAAGAAGTTCGGACTCGACCTCTACAAGGAGCTCTACGAGGCCCTGGACAAGGTCGAGAAGAAAGAGGGGGAGAGCGAGGAGGATTACGACAAGAGGCTCGACGAGATGTCGGACCAGTGGTGGTACATCCCCCAGCCGCTCCTGAACCAGAGGAACCCCTCCGATGCCATACGCGAAGAGATGGCGAAATACGGATTGGAAGACTGATGAGCAAGGAATGGCACACCGCATCCGCTCCCGGGAAGTTCGTCATCCTGGGAGAACACTCTGTCGTCTACGGGAAGCCGGCAGTCGTTCTGGCGACGGATCGCAGGATCACCTGCAGCGTCAGGCGCAGCAAACGCAACACGCTCAACGGCGAGCCCATCGAGTTCAGCAAGCAGCCTCATTTCCGCTATCTGACCCGCAACCTCCGCCATGCGGTAGACTTCATGACCAGAAGCGACATCCCCGCAGGAGCCGGACTTGGCTCTTCCGCGGCCCTCTCCGCCGCCGTGGCGCTCGCGTTGAGCACCATGGCGGGGAATGATCCGGCCGAAAGGGAGCTGGTCGAAGAGGCCTACAACGCCGAGCTGGCTGCCCAGGGGAGCGGAAGCCCCATGGACGCCTCCGCGTGCGTGCACGGCAACGGGATAGGCGTCAACATCCCCGGCTGCGAGGACAGGAAGCTCTGGAAGTTCAGCCGCGGAGGACGCTCCTGGTGCGTCTCCGACATCGACGTCCCCGACATGACCTTCGTCATCGGGAACACCGGGATCAGAGCGCCGACAGGGCCCCAGGTCGACAAGGTCAGGCGCTTCGCCAAGAGGAGCAACTTCGCAACGGAGATGATCGAGGAGATCGGGAACATCACCCTGAGCGGATACGATGCCCTCAGGAAGAACGATGTCGAGACCCTCGGAAGGATGATGCTGATGGACCACAAGCTCCTGTCTATCCTCGGCGTCTCCTGCAAGGAGCTCAACAAGCTGGTCAACGCATCGATGCCGTACTCCTACGGAGCCAAGCTCACCGGATCCGGCGGAGGAGGGTGCATGGTCGCCCTCACCGACGAGCCGGAGAAGGTCGCATCGGTGATCGAGAACCGCGGAGGGACCGCGTACATCGTCAGCGCCGGTGCCCAAGGGGCCAGGGTGGAGGACGGCGAGTCGCAGAGCCCTCTGTTCGACGTCTCGTCCTACGAATGAAACGGGATGGCCCAGTGCCTCCCTTCCTTTCCATTTTTCATCAAAGCGTAAATATCGGCTATCTATGAACCCGAACGATGGATGCCTATGACGTCATCTCGGACCTGCGCGTCTGGATTGTATGCGCGCTGATTCTGAGCCTTGCGCTGGAGCCCGTGGACATCCCGTCCTCCGAGCTCATAGTCGTCGCTCTGATGATCCAGATGACCCTGTCCATGGACGGGCTCAGGCTCGCAAAGGAAGACGTCCTGGAGCACAGGAACGGCATGATCCTGTCGATGCTGCTGTGCTACGTGGTGAACGCGCTGGTGACCCTGGGGATAGGAGCCCTGTTCATCCCCGAATTCGGCTCCATGTGGGGAGGCTGGGTTCTTCTGGCCTCGATGCCCTGCGCCATATCCGTCGTCACGGCTGCCGTGCTGATGAAGGGGAACCTGAACATCGCGGTGGTCGCGGTCGCATCCACCTACGTCGGAGGCATAGCCCTCGCCCCGCTGATATCCTACACCCTTCTCGGCGACGCCGTCAACCCGCTGGAGATCCTGAAGTACATCGTGCTCTTCATCGTGGTCCCGGTGATCCTCACTTTCCCTCTGAGGAGACTCCACCTGTCCAGCAGGCTCAAGGTCCCTATCATCGACTTCATGATGGGGATAATGCTGTTCCTCTCGGTGAACGCCAACCGCGGATACCTCTTCTCGTACCCGGACGTGGCCCTGATCGTCATAGGAGCGGTCATCCTAAGGCTCTTGCTGCTGATCCTGATCTCCAAGCTGCTTATGAGGAAGCTGAACGTGAAGAGGGATTCCGTGCCCGTCTATCACGTTCTGTGCGTGTGGAAGAACACCGGGCTATCGGTGTCCATGTGCATGATCCTTCTGGCCGACACGCCCGAATCGGTGATACCCTGCTTCGTTTGCATGATAATCGAGTCCCTCTGGTTCTCGATATACACCAGGAAGCCGGCGGCCGCAACGGCCTGAATCACTCGAAGAAGTGCTTCTGCCTCTCCTTGGAGATGTGCAGGATGACCTCCGCGATCTGTCTGGCCTCGTCCTCGGAGAGGCTGACCTCCTCGCAGAGCTCGTGATACCTTTGGATGACCTCGCGCTCCTTGCCCTCGTCCCAGTATCCCTGGGAGGTTCTCCTCTTCGCTTTGGCAAGCTCGTCGGCGATCTCCATGCGGGTGGCGATGAGGTCGATGATCTCCTCATCGATGGCCTCTATCTGGGTCCTCAGCTCTTCGGTCTCGGGCGCTTCAGGCATAAAACTCGAGACAGCCCACTGCGATGGGATATATTAACAATTTCGTAGACCGGCAGATCCGAAGAACTGTATGGACGATAGAACGCCGCATAAGCATGAATGGCGAAAGGGCCGCTGGAATTGTCGCAGCATGAATATTAATGACTGCTCAATATTAATGCACATAAATGATAAATAAAGCATAAAATGATGCAACATCATGGATTTACTGGATACTCACTTCAGCAAATACCCCTCTCAGAAGAAGGTGGCGAGTCTGCTCTTCTCCCATGGCATCAGGGTATCCGGTGGAAAAGCCTACTGTGGCAACATAGAGCAGAGCGATTCCGCTATATGCCGCGCGGCCGAAGTGGATAGAAGAATTGTACGTACAACGCTCGAACGCATATCGGCCACCCCCGCGCTCGATGCCATATTCTCCAAGCTAGAATGCATGCTCTCCATGGAGAACCTGGCGCCGGAGATCGGGTGCTCGGCCATCAAGATAATACCGACTGATGCGAAAATGTCCGGAATAGTGTCGGACATCACAGGGGTCCTCTACAGGCATGGACTCTCGATCAGGCAGGCCGCTGTCGACGACAGAGGGGACAGGGACAGCTCCGTCCTGACAGTGGTCATAGACGGCTCCGTTCCGCCGGAGCTCATACCAGAGCTCAGGTCCTGCCGCGGCGTCTCCAGCATCATTCTCAAGGTAAAGGACAAAGAGATATCCTGAACGAACCGAAGACCTTTTAACGGTCAGCGAAATAGACGAGGCCGTCAGGAGATGGAGGACGGCTGACGGTAGGCGCTTCGGCGCCAGCTGAGGAAGTTCCCTCCTCCCAGGGCAAGATGGACCGGGGCAATCCGGTACGGCGAGAGCCGTGGCAAGGGCTCAGAAACGACACAGTTCCGGCTAAGGATGATCCGCTCGGCGGTGACGTTCCCGGGAATTTGGTGAAACGGCGACTCCCCATCGGAGCAAGTTCATACAGCCGGGGTGAGCGGCCCGCGACCGGCGGGTAGAACGCGTAGTTGAATGCCGTCTGAAACAGAAGGGGGGCTACTACCATCACCTGACAACCTTCCGGTCACGATTAAGTAGGAAGGGACTCCTTGACGGAACAATGCCTAAGATGACCTTGAACCGCTGCCCGAAGTACTCCCCGGAGTCCGGAATACGCATAAAGCCTCCACAGGAGACCCTCTCCGAGGTCCTGCCGCTTCTGAAGAACGCAGGGCTGGACGCCCCTGAGGACATAACAGGGAAAGACGACGTGGGCATCCCTGTGTACTCCGTCCGCCGTAAGGAGACCGCCTTCGGAAAGCCCAAATTCTACAACGGGAAAGGGGCAGACCCAGACCAGGCCGAGGCCTCCGCCGTCATGGAGTCGATAGAAAGATACTGCGCGGAGCAGAGAGACACCGACGAGATAGTATACGGGACCTACGAGCAGGCCAAGGAGGTCATGCTGACCGTGAACCCCGTCGACCTGATCCTCCCCCTGAGGGTGCTGGACCACCTGGAGGGGCAGCAGATAGCCTGGACGGAGGGGTTCGAGATGTTCCGGGGATGCCCCGTCTGGGTCCCGGCCTGCGCAGTGTACTACCCCTACGAGCCCGACGGGGACTACCAGCTGTTCAGATGGCATACGAACGGGATCGCCTCCGGGAACACCATGGAGGAGGCCATACTGCATGCTCTTTTCGAAGACATCGAGAGGGACGCCTGGTCCATAGCCGAATACAACGAGACCTGCGCCGCCGACGTGGTGGTCGAGGACGAGGACTCCGTCCCGGGAAGGCTGCTGGCCAAGTTCGCCGACAAGGGGATAGAGATCCACCTCAAAGACCTCACCACCGACCTCGGGGTGACCACCATCGGCGCTGCAGCCGACGACACCGTCACCAAGGATCCAGAGATGCTCACGATAGGCGTGGGCACCCACTTGAACCCGGAGATCGCCGCCATCAGGGCGATAACCGAAGTGGCGCAGAGCAGGGCCACCCATAAACACGGGTCCAAGATCAACGCCCAGCTCCAGAAGGTCGCACAGGACATGGGCTACGAGAAGATCAAGAAGGTCAACCGCCTTTGGTTCTCCGACCGTTCCAAGAAGACCGCCCTCGAGGACATGAAGGACGAATCGACGCCGTACGTACTGGACGACATAGAGGTCGTGCTCGGAAGATTGATGGACTGCGGGTTCGATATGGTGGTCGCCGCGGACCTCACCCGTCCAGAGATAGGCGTCCCTACGGTCAGGATGATCGTGCCAGGGCTCGAAGTCAGCACCATGGACCCCGAGAGGGAGGGAGGGAGGCTCAGGGGGATGTGGCCGCCGGTTCACGAATGATAGCATGATGAAGGGAATCAAAGCCGTGGGGTTCGACCTGGACGGGACCTTCATGAAGACCCGCGTCGACTATGTCAGCCTTGCATCTGCCGACAGAAAGGTCGTGGAAGCCCACAGGGTCCCATTCGACGAGGTCTACTCCGGCGACTACGTCAAGAGGCCGCGCTACCCGATCAGAGACTGGCTCGAATCCCACGGACGTGGAGACGAGTTCGAATCTATAAGCGACGAGATAGACCGCGCCTTCGCCGCAATCGAGATGGAGTACGTCTCCGAAGCGAGGCCGTTCCCGGGATCCTTGGAATGCCTGGACGCCCTCAGGTCGAAAGGCCTGAAGACCGGGATACTGACCCGCGGATGCCTAGAATACGCCCGCAGGGCCCTCGGCCCGACTGGAGCCCTGGAGAAGCTCGACGCCGTCATGGGAAGGGACCACTCGTCCTATGACAACGCCAAGCCTTCCCCGAAGGCCACCATGGAATTCGCGGAGATGCTGGGGGTGGCGCCCTCCGAGCTGCTCTACATAGGGGACAACGTTACCGACTATCTCTCCGCCCACGGGGCTGGAGCGACGTTCGCCGGAGTCCTCACCGGAAGCGGAAACGCAGAACTCTGGTCGCGGACCGACCCGGGAATCATAATCCTGGACCGCGCCGGCGACTGCGTGGACCTGTTCCGAGTCAGAAGCCGAGGCCGCAGTCCGAAAGGATGTCCAGGACGTTGTCGTACAGGTTCAGGTACTCGTTGTTCGGAGTGGAATCGTTGACGTTGTAGCAGTCCTGATACCTCTTGCCGTTCGGGGCGTTGAAGAAGTTCATCTCGTAGCGGGAGACTATCCTGTCCAAGATCTCGTTCACAGTGGGGACATCCATGCCGCAGGTGGCCGCGGAAGCCTCCCCGAGCATCCTGGCCTCCATCCCGGTGACCTTGTCCAGGGCGACTCCCTTGGCTGAGGCCACGCCCGAAAGCATCTCCCTTCCGGAAGCGGTGTCCGCTATGGCCTGGGCAGCCGTCTCCAGCAGGCACATCTCAGTGCAGGGGCCCGCCATGGTGTAGTACTGGTTGGCTAGGAGCAAGTCTGTGTTGTAATCGAGGGCTGCGGCCACATGCGCGGCGACCTTAAGCGTGTCCCTGGTGGTAGTGGTCCCCCACCTGATGTGGATCGGTCCATCCAGATGGATGTCGCCGTTGAACACGACGAACGTGGCCAGGGTCGTGGCGACGTCGCATATGGCCGTCTCCTCCGCCCCTCCTGCGTATCCCCCGAACATGGGCATCTGCTCCACCAGAATTATGTCTCCGGCGGAGTGCCATCCCGATATCGTGTTCAGGACGGAGATGTCCACCTTCAGTTCGTTGAGCTGGGAGCACTCGTGGGGATCGCTGCTGACCATGCCGTTCTTGCCGAGCCCGGCGGCCAGGCGACCGTCGGCCGACAAAGGGGTCTGCGGCCCCTAGATGGACATCCCGGGCCTTCCAGCGTTGGCCGAGGCCTCGCGGACGTACCTTATCTCGGCCATGGTGGCCTTGACCTCCCAGGGGGTGTTGGTTATCACAGAGTGCCCGTCCACGGTCTCCAAGACCCCGCTGACCAAGGCGTCCACCATAGGCTCGGCGGCGTAGGACTCCACCAGCGAGGTGAATACCTCCTCGGTGATCGGAGCACCGGTGGGGCCGCCTTGGACGATCGGCTTCCTCGTCGAGTTCCCGCGGCGGGCCTTGCATTTGCATCTGTCCTTACCGCTGCCGAGCGAGAGCTTCTTGGGGGCCATCTTGATGCCCTCGTATATCTCGTCCTCCTCGACCTTCATCACGCGCTCCAGGTCGGTGTTGTAGATGCCGGTGTTTATGAGCATGTCCACGCCGGCGAGGAAGAGGTTGTCGATCAGGTCGGGATCCTCAGGGATTATGCCGCCCTCGAACTGTATGCCGTAGCGGTCCTTCATCAAAGCGGCGGTGCTGGGGACCACATTGTAATCCCACTCTGTCTCCGGCATCTTCGTCCCCTGCGTGAAGCGGTCGTATGCCTCGAACACGTCGACATATCTGCGCGCGGCCATCAATAAGTCAAGTTTTTTTAATTATATTTAAATATTGGTAAAATAACGAATGTTTTATATGTAATGAAAAAACACATACCAAAGACTTTATATAACTAACCGCCCGAAGGAGGAAAACAAATGCGAAATGTTAGTTCGGGCGGTCCCTTCCGTGCCGAAGCTCGGAAGTACGGCGAACGTCGCTGTGTCTTACGCCGTTCTTTTAGGCATGGCTACGTCTCGGACCCGTGAGACGGCCCTCCATCCATGCAAGACGGAAAGGCGAAATCGTCATCGGCCGGAGTGTTCCGACCGCACATCTCCATTCGTCAGCACATATAAAAATTATTTAGGTGTCAATAAAATCCAAATAGTTAGTTCTGTCCACGTTTCTAATCCAATAGCCTGTTGACCAAAGCTACTATCTCGGACCCCGACGCCGAATATCCGTCGCCGCCGATTCTGTCCACCCATTCCTGGCTGCACGGGGCCCCTCCGAAGATCATCAGGACTCCCGAGCCGTCCTCCGACGCCGCCTTGACTATGCGCTCCTGCATCGGAAGGGTGGTGGTCATGAGCGCGGATGCCCCTACCACGTCCGCAGAATGCTCCTTGGCGGCCTCGATGAACTTCGCTGGAGACACGTCCGCACCCAAGTCGATTACCCTATATCCGGCGCCACGGAGCATGGCGCAGCACACCGCCTTGCCTATCTCATGGATGTCCCCCTGCACAGACCCCATGACGATGACCCCGTTGTAGAAACCGTCGTCCCTCTCGAGCAGAGGCTCGATTCTCTCCAACGCCCCCTGAACGGTCCTGGATGCGGCGACCACCTGCGGCAGGTATATCTTGGCCTTGTCGAACAGCTCCCCGACGTGCTCCATGCCCTTGCCGAGGCCTTCGGCCATTATCGTCTGCGTGGGTATCCCGGCCTTGAGGGCCTGGTCGACGCTCTTCTCCATGAGCGCGAAGTCCCACGTCTCGACCGACCGCCTGAGGTTCTTGAGGATGCGTTGCTCGTCGGAAACAGACATCGTGCCGACGTAGAACCTCGGATTATTAATATAAAATGGAATAAAATGGATGCACGTATACATCCAACTGATGTGTCAAAAAAAAGGGACAGGACCCCGGAGGGCCCCGTCCGGATTCACTGGGTCCCGTCGCCGAGGGTGTGGACCCTGTCGAGGACCTTCATCTCCTCGAGGTCGTTGTACCTGAACCTGTTCTTGTTGTAGGTGAACGCCCTGTCCGC
>JAEEGH010013294.1_pt1 | contig 18290 bp, 20 predicted proteins | sample 9134181 | NCBI WGS metagenome assembly JAEEGH01 (sample SAMN16246544, study PRJNA631951) | gut metagenome | biome: gut microbiome; feature: rumen; material: DP-attached | host: Bos | place: Iran: Karaj | collected 2018-10 | reverse complement strand
ACAGCGTCTCCAAGCGTCGCAGCAGGTCGGGATGCTGGCTGAACGAGACCTGCATCTGCCTGGAGTAGAACCGGGCGATGTACTCCAGCACCAACGCCAACCGCGCCACCACAATGTTGACGGTGTGGCCGTCTTGCTCCGGCTGCAAAAGCTCCGTCCGCATCTCCTCGAGAAGCCGCACAAGGATGTCGCGCTGCTGGTCGTCCAATGCTAACGTCTCGCTGACATTATAGGTGAAATAGGTGTAGCTTGACATCCGCCGGCCCAACTCGCGCCCGTTCAGGAGGTCGGGGGAGAAAAGCAGCGCCCATCCTTCCGCCTGTATCTCCTCACCGGTGTCGGTCTTGCCCCCGATCTGGCCGGGCGAGACGCACATCAGCGTGTGCTGCGGCATATCGTACTGCAGTTGCCCGTAGGAAAGCGCCTCCATGCGCTGGTCCGCGATGAAGATTCCATACACATCGTAGCTGTTCAGACTGTGGCGGCAATGCTCCAGTTCATCGTAGTGTATCACACTGATGTGCGGGTGCAGCACCGGTGCCCCGATATAACGCGCATAGTCATTGACATTGTGGACTTTAAGTATCTTACTCATCCCGTCTTTCGTTGGTGGAATCAAGGACGCAAAGTTAAAAAAATTCCGAATCCGTAAAAGTGTTTGATTATTCCGTAAACCGTTTAACCTTGTTTATGCTTGACGTTGTACTTTTGCAACATAAAGAACAATTAGTTATTTATCAAACTTAAAATATTGAAAATATGAAAGATACAAAAATCGCATTAGGCACTTGGGCATGGGGCTCGGGCGCATTCGGCGGCGATGCCGTCTATGGACTCAACACCAACGAGGAGAATATGAAGCCCGTTTTTGAAGCGGCTGCAAAGGCCGGCTTGGGCCTTTGGGACACGGCCACCGTGTATGCCATGGGCGACTCGGAGCGTATTCTCGGCCAGTTCGTCGCCTCCGTCCCGCGCGAATCCGTGCAAATATCCACCAAGTTCACCCCGCAATTGGCGGAGATGTACGACAACTCGGTCGAGAAGATGGCCAACGCCTCGATGGAGCGCATGGGCATCGACTACATCGACATGTACTGGATCCACAACCCGATGGATGTCGAGCGTTGGACGCCGGGACTGATCCCGTTACTCCAATCGGGCAAGGTGCGCCAAGTGGGCGTGTCGAACCACAACATCCGCGAGATTGAGCGCGCCAACGAGATCTTGGGCCAGGCGGGGTTCCGAGTGAGCGCCGTGCAGAACCACTTCTCGCTGCTCTACCGTTCGAGCGAGCGCGGGGGTGTGCTCGACTACTGCCATCGCAACGACATCCGTTTCTGGTCCTACATGGTGCTGGAGCAGGGTGCGCTGACCGGCCATTTCTCACCGGCTAACCCGCTGCCCGCCGACAGCGACCGCGGACGCAAATACAACCCTGTACTCGACCGTCTGCAGGCCCTCACCGATGAGATGAAGGCTATCGGAGAGAAATATGGCGCATCGTGTTCGCAAATCGGCATCGCCTGGGCCATCGCCAAGGGCACCATGCCCATCGTCGGCGCCACGAAAGAGCGTCACGTGGTGGAAGCCGCGGCTGCAGCCGACATCGCACTCACGGCCGAGGAGGTCGCCCGTCTGGAGACCTTGGCCGACGCCACCGGCATCGACACCCGCGGCGACTGGGAACACACGATGGAATAAAAAAATCCCTATTTTTGCAAGAAAAAAAAGAGAGTGTCTCACACTATGAGGAAAGCACTGATAATCAGCTTTATGACATTGCTTATGGCGCACGCTTCCGCGCAAATTGACCTCCACAGCCACGCTATCACGCAGGGCTACCTCGACTACATCAAGGCCAACGGCGCCGAGATGGACGAAGGGTTTCCCATCCCGGGCTGGGATGTGGAGAAGCACATCGCCTTCATGGACAAAGCCGGCATCCAGACTTCGGTGTTGACGATGCCCGCGCCGCAGCCTGACAAAGAGGCCTACCTAAGCCACCTCCAGACCGCCCATTTCAAGAAGTACAAAGAAGGCACCGCCCAAATGGTGAAGTCGCTGAGGCTGATCGACACCCAACCGATGGTGGGGATGGAGATGCTGGGACATTGAAAAAACAAACAAATCAAGAGCAATATGAAACACACCCTTCTGATTTTTGCCGCCGCCGTCGTTTTATTGGCCGGCTGCAACAAGACAACAAAAACAGACAAAGATATGAACACTTTGACATTCAACGAGAAACAGGCGGCGGCAATGTCGGCCATCGCTTGCTACGAGGCGCAGGGCGACCAAGCGTCGCTGGCCACCGCTATTAACGAGGGCTTCGACGCGGGGCTTACCGCCAACCAGATCAAGGAGGCCCTCTCGCAACTCTACGCCTACACGGGCTTCCCACGTTCACTCAACGCGCTGGGCACCCTGCAGAAGGTGATGGAGCAGCGCGGTGAGGTGGAAATCGGCACCGAGTCCACTCCCCTACCCTCCAACTACGACGCCCTGAAACAAGGCACCGAAGTGCAGACCAAACTGTCAGGACAGCCCTTCGACTACAAGTTCTGTCCCGCCGAGGACTACTACCTCAAGGCGCACCTCTTCGGCGACATCTTCGCCCGCGACCTGCTGACCCACGCCGACCGTGAGTTGGTGACCGTCAGCGCCTTGGCTGGTCTGGAGGGCGTGGAACCCCAGCTGGCCGCCCACGTGCGCGGCGCACGGAACATGGGTCTGACCGACGCCCAGTTGCTCGCTATCCCGAAGGTGTTGCAGGAGCGTGTGGGCAAAATGGAGGCGCACCGTGTCGCCGTGGCCATTCAGCAGTTGGGCATCAGCGATTCAGTTAACAACCACCTCGCCAGCGATATATACGTCCAGGACTACGTTGATTTGAAGTCGAACTGGCGACGGGGCGAGCCGAATACCGCCTACGCGCAGTACTTCATCGGCAACAGCTACCTTGCGCCCTACGACGGCGGTATGGTCAACGTATCTTTCGAGCCGGGCTGTCGCAACAACTGGCACATCCATCACAAGCAGGTGCAGGTGCTGGTGTGCGTCTATGGCCGTGGCTGGTACCAGGAATGGGGCAAACCTGCGGTCAAGCTGGAGCCCGGCGTGATCATCGAGATCCCCGAAGGCGTGAAACACTGGCACGGCGCCGCCAAGGACAGCTGGATGCAGCACCTCACCTACCACAAGGACGTGCAGGAAGGGGCCAGCAACGAGTGGTTAGAGCCCGTCACCGACGACCAGTATGGCGCTTTGAAATAACCAACATTCACACACCAACATTTACTTAAAGATATGAAAGCACTCCTTATCAACGGCAGTCCCAACGCGAAGGGCTGCACCTTCACCGCCTTGAGCCTTGTGGCGGAAGAATTACAGAAAAACGGCGTGGAAGCCGAAATCGTCCACGTGGGACACAAAAACATCCACGGCTGCATCAGCTGCGGGAAATGCTATGAAACAGGCAGATGCGTCTTTGATGACATCGTGAACGAAGTCGCCCCGAAATTCGAGCAAGCCGACGCGCTAGTCATCGGTTCGCCGGTCTATTACGCGGGCATTGCCGGCACGATGAAATCCTTCCTCGACCGCCTCTTCTTCAGCACGCACTTCCGGAAGTGCATGAAGGTGGGCGCCGCGGTCTGCTCGGCCCGACGCGCCGGCACCACCGCCACCTTCGACCAGCTGAACAAGTACTTCACCATCAGCGAGATGCCCATCGCCAGCACCCGCTACTGGAACATGGTGCACGGTCACAGTGCCGAAGACGTGATGCAGGATGCGGAGGGCGTGCAGTGCATGCGCATCCTCGGCCGCAACATTGCCTTCCTCGTCAAGGCCATCACCGCGGAGAAGGAGCTCAACGGTCTGCCCGAGGCGGAAGAAGCGGTATTCACGAATTTCATCCGGTAAAATGACGAACGACAAACCCACAGGAAAAGACTACGTCGGCAGCGACGACCTCTACGCCGACGTGCAGCGCACCATGCGGCTCTGCGCCGAGATGAACAGCGGCTACCACACGGAGGCCGAGGTTCGCGACTGTCTGCGCGAGATCACCCGCAGCGAGGTGCCCGACACCGTGCGCGTCTTCCCGCCGCTCAACATCAACTACGGACCGGGCGTACGCTTCGGCAACGACTGTTTCCTCAACTTCGGTTGCACGCTGTTAGCCATCGGAGGCATCACCATCGAGGATGACGTCTTCATCGGGCCGCATTGCGTGTTGGCCACCGAATACCATCCCGAAGATCCTGCCAAGCGCCACACGTTGCTCACCAAACCCATCGTGGTGAAGCGCAACGCCTGGCTCGGTGCCGACGTGAAAGTGCTGGCGGGCGTCACCATCGGCGAGAACGCCATCGTGGCCGCTGGCAGCGTGGTCACCAAGGACGTGCCCGACAATATGGTGGTGGCAGGGAGTCCGGCCAAGGTGATTAGGGAAATAAAGAATAACTAAATCAACAAAATAACAATGAAAAAACTCATCCTCCTCGCCCTCGCGGCACTGACACTGGCCGCCTGCGGCAACAAGCAAGAGACAAAAAACAACGAGAATATGAAACAGGAATTGACCCTCACGCAGGAGTGGGACAAGGTGTTCCCGCTGAGCGAGAAAGTGAACCACCGCAAGGTGACGTTTGAAAACCAGTACGGCCTGACCTTGGCCGCCGACCTCTACACGCCCGTAGGGGCGAATAATGATTCGCCCACACGTCTTCCCGCTATCGCTGTGAGCGGTCCCTTCGGTGCCGTGAAAGAGCAGAGCAGCGGCCTCTATGCCATGCGAATGGCGGAGCGCGGCTTCGTGGCACTGGCCTTCGACCCCTCCTATACCGGTGAGAGCAGCGGCGAGCCCCGTCGCACGGCCTCACCCGACATCAACACGGAGGACTTCATGGCTGCCGTTGATTTCCTGTCGCAGTTAGAGAATGTGGATCCCGAGCGCATCGGCATCATCGGCATCTGCGGTTGGGGTGGTATCGCCCTGAATGCTGCCGCTGCCGACCCGCGCATCAAGGCCACCGTGGCCAGCACGATGTACGACATGACCCGCATCAGCGGCAACGGCTATTACGACAGTGACAACAAAGAGGAAGCCCGTCACGCTGCCCGCGAAGCAATGGGCAGACAGCGTCTCGCCGACCCGCTGGCGATGGCCGGCGGCGTCATCGACCCGCTGCCCGATGAGGTTCCTCAGTTCGTGAAGGATTACCACGCCTACTACAAGACCCCGCGCGGCTACCACAAGCGCAGCGGCAACAGCAACGACGGTTGGCGCGTTATCGGCACGCAGGCCTACGCCAACGCCCGTTTCCTCTACTACATCAACGAAATCCGTTCCGCCGTCCTCGTGATGCACGGTGAGAAAGCCCACAGCCGTTACTTCGGCGAGGCGGCCTACCACTATATGGTCGATGGCAAGGCCGAGGGTTATAACTTCATCGGCAAGCCGAATCCCAATCCCGACAACAAGCAGCTGCTCATTATCCCCGGCGCCACCCACTGTGACCTCTATGACGGCGGCGAGGGCAACTACATCCCGTGGGATACATTGGCGGCGTTTTTCGATAAGAATCTGTAGCTTCGCTGTTGGTTAGCCTGCGACTGTTGATTACTTCGTGTCAATATTCGCTCACCAACATTCTGTTTCATTCAAGAAAAGTTGTACTTTTGCAGCGGCTCAGGAGTTGCGGCATTCCTACCGCAAAAAGGTTGCCAGGAATGGCGACACTCCTTCAAACTGACAAAATAACAGTTGTTATATAGAAGCATTTTTTGAATAAAACGAGATGAATGACCCATTTGGAGTTCATGAAACAGCGGCACGGGATGGAATGTTCCAACATCCATCAGGTTCGCGCGTGGAATCCGGAATTCGGCCGAAACAAAATGACAATTTACTTTACTTGGTCACCGGCGCGGCCGGGTATCTGGGCCTCACCGTAACCAAACAACTTGTCAGCCACGGCGCAAAGGTCAGGGCGTTTGTCCTCCCCAACGACCCGGCACGCAAGTATCTGCCGGCGGAAGTGGAGGTGTTTGAAGGCGACCTCACGAAGAAAGAGAGTTTGCGCGCTTTTTTCTGCCTGCCTCCGGGAACGGAAGGTTATGTGTTGCATATCGCCAGTATCGTGAGCAGCAATCCCGAATGGAACCAGCGTGTGATTGATGTGAATGTGGGAGGCACCCGTAACATCATCGACCTGTGTCTGTCCACTTCCGGAATCAGGAGAATGGTCTATTGTTCCAGCACAGGCGCCATCCCCGACCAACCGAAAGGAACCGCCATCACGGAGACCAACCATTTTGACCCATCGCTGGTGCCCGGATGTTATTCGCAAAGCAAGGCCATGGCATCGCAAGAAGTACTCGATGCTTGCCGCAACAGGGGATTGCATGCCTGTATCGTCCACCCCAGTGGCATCATGGGCCCCGGCGACTATGCGCGAGGGGAGCTAACCCAAACATTAGCGCGGATCATCAAAGGCGGACTGCCTGTCGGGCTGGACTGCGATTTCAATCTGTGCGATGTGCGTGACTTGGCTGAAGGATTGATCAATGCCGCGAAGCGAGGACGAGACGGCGAGTGCTATATCTTGGCTAACCGCCCCGTCACTTTCAAACAATTCAGCGACATGGCCATCGGCGCGATAGGAGGGAAAAAAATACGGCTTTTCCTGCCTATTCCCGTAGTGATGGCCGGCGTCAAGATACTGGAGAAGCTGGCTAAAATAACGGGCAAGAAGCCGATTCTTACCACGTTCTATTTGGTCAACGTCGCCCGGAACAACTGCTTTGACCCCGCCAAAGCTCAAGCAGAGTTGGGCTACCGCACCCGTCCATACAGCGAAACCATCAACGACCATATCCACTGGATGCAAACAGAGGGCATTCTTTAGGTCGCAACTTTGAGTTGGCCTGCGGCTGTTGACGACCTCGTGAGAAATAATAGAGAATGAGCAAATAAGTTCCAATTTGTGACTAAGACACAAAGCAGGCTCAATCCCAACGAGAAATAAAACGACATGAACAAAGTAACCCAATTTCTAAGACCCCTGATGCCGATACTGGCGGCGGCATACCGCAGAGCTGCGCGAAGACCTTTTGTCAAGCGTACATGCCGTGCTGCTCGCGCCGGTTCTCGAAGAGCTGTGTTTCAGGCAGATGGCCATCTCCCCCTTCCGCCGTCGCGGTGCACAGATCGCCGTCTGCGTGGTGATGGCCTTCCTGTTCGGAATACTCCACGTGCGCAACTTCCCGGGGGCTTTCATCAGCGCCCTGTTCTACGGGATGGTGTTTATCTGGTCGCGAAACATTTGGTATAGCGTGGCGCTCCACGCCGGATGCAACCTCACAGCCACGCTCCTCTCCGTTTACTGCTGGCTGGGGCTTGGGGAAATGCAGATGACGAAAACACCGGTCATCATCCTGCCGGATTGGAAGGTGGTCGTCGCAAGCCTGGTGTTAGCCATTGCGGGAGTGTGTTTGCTTCGCGTTGACAAGCCTGCGGCTGTTAGTTAGCCTTCGTGTTAACATGAAATAACCAACACGAAGTCACCAACACGAAGTCACCAACATTCACTCATAAAATGTATTTTTGCGCCGACAAAGAAGAATCATTATGGGATTACATCGAAAAAATTATTACCAGAGACGAAAGCGAATGATCGAACAGCCGTTTGAGGCGCAGGAAAAGGAGCAGCGTCGTTTCGATTACCTAATTTTTGCTGTACTTGCCGCAGTATTTCTTTTCGCGATAGGATACTCGATTATCAAAAGCCATAATTACGGATTGGCTGTCCTAGATGTTCTGCTTCTTGCCTGGTGCGCTTGTTATTCTTTCCAATCAGAAATCTATAAGTATGCCAAGGGAAAAGGGTGGGACTCGGTTGCCAAAATGACTTACGACAAGAAAACCGAGAAACCGCGCGAAGAGGCCTTGATACGCGAGGAACGGCTGAAGAATCCGATCGACACGGACACCCTCATCCTCGTGGAGCGGGCAACCGAACTTGAAGATTTGGAAATGATTCTCTTCGATTATGTGGAAGTGGAATGCGACAAACTCTGCGAGAACTTGCCTTTGTTGTGGAAAGTGGGCGAGTACCGCTATGCCATCACCTTCCCCTGCGGGATTTCGCGTATGCATTTGTACGCCCTCACGGACAACCTCATCACTTTCCTGGCCCCGGAATCCATTCACGCGTGGTGCCGTCCTAAACTCTTCAAGAAGAACATGGACGGATGGCTTTACCTCCGCAACGGAAACGACGACTTGCTCAAGGCTTTTTCTGCCGACGGAACCGTCTGGGACATCGATGAGGATGATGCAATGCTTTTTGACGCGAGCCTCCAAGCCCCGTATTCCACCTCTGGCTTCAAGGAATATCCGAACATCGGATGGGACTCCGCCGAACAGCTCGGGTTGTATTACTGAATTTCGCACCCTTGCGTTATCAAAGCGACAAGCCACCGCTTCATTCAAGAAAAGTTGTATTTTTGCAGAGTTATTTTGAATAAAACGAATATGAAAGCACTCCTTATCAACGGCAGACCTAACGCGAAGGGCTGCACCATCACCGCCTTGAGCCTTGCGGCGGAAGAAGCGGTGTTCACGAATTTCATCCGGTAAGGCATCCTGTTGAGGAGTGCGGCCATTGCTATGGAAGAACAAAACATCCTTGACATACGGACCCGGAACGAGTTTCGCCAATGGCTTGAAACCCATCACGCGACAGAGAAAGCGTGTTGGGTGTGCGTGAAACGCGGTCGCCCGACTGACGACGATACTTTCTGGTATCTCGACGCGGTGGAGGAGGCCCTTTGCTTCGGGTGGATCGACAGCCGCCAGAAGCCCATCAACGGGGTGCTGATGCAGTGTTTCACGCCACGAAAGCGCAACAGTCCTTGGTCGGAGCTGAACAAGGAACGTGCGCGGCGGTTGGAGAAGCTGGGACGGATGACCGATGCCGGACGGCGGGTGCTGCCCCCGATGGGCGCGCGCAGCTTCCGCATAGACGAGGACGTGGAAGCGGCGCTGAAGGCAGCGCGGGCATGGACGAAGTTCAAGTCCTTCCCGCCCCTGTACCAGCGCATCCGCGCCTACAACGTGGCCTTCTACAAGAAGAGGGACGCTCAGATGTACCAGCAAGCCCTCGCCCACCTGATCGAAGAGACGAAAAAGGGAAAGATGTTCGGCGATTGGAACGATTACGGCCGGCTGTTGGACTATTAGTTTCCCCATTTGCCAACGAACAGAAACGACAATAAAACAAGTTCAAGATATGAGATACTACATCGTTGACGCTTTCACCGACCAGCCCTTTGGCGGAAACCCTGCCGGGGTGGTGCTCCTCGACGGGAACAGCTTCCCGAACGAGACGCTGATGCTGCAAATCGCCGCCGAGCTGCGCTATTCGGAGACCGCCTTCGTGAGACGGGATTCCGAGAAGGAGTTCACCGTCCGCTACTTCACCCCGATGGCCGAGGTGGAGTTGTGCGGACACGCCACCATCGCCTCGTTTGCCCTGATGCACCGCAAACTCGGTGTCACCGGCCGGTGCCTCTGTCACGCAAAAGCCGGCGACATCCATGTCGAGGCGGGACCGCGGGTGTTGATGCAGATGACCCCGTCGGAAATCCTGAAAACCATCGAGGACACCGAGGAGGTCTATCGTGCGCTTGGCATTTTCGACTACACTCCGGCGTTACCGGTGATGATTGTCTCGACCGGTTTGCCCGACTTCATGATTCAGGTCAGTGATGTTGAAACGCTCAACCGTCTTCCCCTTGACATGAACGCCATCAGTGCGGTGACGGAAAAGCACAACGCCGTCAGCTTCCACGTCTTCGCTTTCGGCAACGACGGCCACACCGCCCACGTGCGCGATTTCGGGCCGCTGTATGGCATTCCCGAAGAATCGGCCACCGGCACCGCTAACGCCTCCTTGACCCATTATCTCCAGCGGAACGGGTGCATCCCCCCGACGGGCGACTTCTCCTTCCTGCAGGGCGAGGCGATGGGACGGCCTTCGGTGGTCGCCACGCGCGTCACTGCAGACGGCACAATCTATGTCGGCGGCACGGCAGCAGTGGTGGCGGAAGGGGAATTGTTGACGGAATAACAAAAACGGTAACTAATCAAAAAATATAAGCAAATGGAAATCAAAGCAGTAAAATTCAGAAAAGAGGGCTTCTACACCCAGCCTTTCGTCATGGGCGGCGAAGAAGGCCCCGACAAATTCGACCGCAACATCCGCTATCGCGGCAGCTTGCAAAACTACCTCATCGACACCGGCAGCGAGGTGATTCTCGTCGATACCGGACTTCCCGCCGGCACGCCCGAGGAGGCTCCTGACGAGAACTCGTTGGCCTTCACCGGCAAGGACATCTGCAGCTATATGGAGGCCTTCGCGGCCCTCGGCTACAAGCCCGAACAGGTGACCAAGATCCTGCTCACCCACAAACACGCCGACCACAGCGGCGAGCTGAAAAGTTTCCCCAATGCCAAAGTCTATGTCAATGCCGACGAGATGGACGCTGCCGAGCTCCATGGACTTGGGAATCTCGTCCCCGTCACCTTCACCAACGGCCCGTATTACAACTTCCCCGACAGTCAGAAAATCCACGACGGCATCTACCTCATCAAGGCCAAGGGGCATACCAAGGGCAACAGCATCATCGTGGTGGAGAACGACGGATTGTTCTACATGCTTCACGGCGACATCACTTACGTTGACGAAGCGTTGTATGAGGACAAACTCTCCGTGGTTTTCGACGACCTGCCCGCCGCCCGCGAGACGCAGGACCGCATCCGCGAGTTCGTGCGCAACCATCCCACCGTCTATTGCGGCACCCACACCCCGCAGGGTTACGAGAACTTGGAGGCCAAGCGCGTGATGGACTTGGACAACCCCATGCCGACCGTCTTGGCCGAGGTGGATTTCAGCAAACAACAGGCCTCCGGCAAGTACGTCTGTTCCATCTGCGGCTATGTGTATGACCCCGCCGAGCACGACGGCGTGGCCTTCGAAGACCTGACGGATGATTGGAAGTGTCCGAGATGCAGGCAGGGGAAGGAGAAGTTCAACAAAGCTTGAGGTATGAATAAACTGTTTTTACTTGGCACGATAGTGTGTGCCCTTGGAATGATGGTCTCGTGCGGAATTCCATTTGACGGAGAGAATGTTATTCATCCAAGCAGCGAAGAACAATTCGATACATTAATGTCCGCCGACACGACAGACCATATTAGTACTGCTTTTATATCGTTGAAAGGATATACTCGGGACACGCTTTACCTATCGTTATCGGAAGGCTGTTTCTGGAAAGTGAAACTCGTAGGAGACATCGATACTACCTACAGAAACGATTGGTACGACAGAACATTGCCGGTATCATATCATACACGGACCACAACCGACGGCGACAGTGTAGTTATAAAGTATAGGATTAATTGACGGCATTCCCCACATCAAAATGACATGGATAAAAACGAATTACTATGGATTATAGAGAAGAAGCGATAGAGCATTTTATTTATTCTCTCGCAGCTTGAACCGGAAAGCCAATTTGATGCCCGAATTGAGAATACGATTCTTAGGGGGAGCGACCGTTGCACCTTCAGAATAACGAGAAATTCCAGTTTGTCAGTGAGTATGGTGCTATAAATAAATTTCGTCAGTGCGTTGACTGAATTTACGTAAAAATCGTCAGTGTATTGACTATTTTTGTATTTTTGCTTATGGAATATATATACCTTATTTTGATATAAACAATTATGTTACAAAGATTTACGGTGCAAGATAAAGGGTTGTCCACCAAGATGCTCCGACGCGATGCCAACTACGAGAAGAACTACATTGCGGGGAGATATGGGGCGGTGCCGTATATTGTTTCGAGCACACAAAAATCAGCGTCACACAACCATAAATGATAATGGTATTTTTAGTATCTTTGCAAAAACAATCTTAATATTAACAAGAACAGTAAATGGCAAAAACTCAACATATTATCATCAACGGCGACAGCCGAAACATGAGTAAACTACAAGACAAGAGTGTTCATCTGATTATTACAACAATCTCAATAAAAACAAGAATATATGAACCAAAACAGTGAACAGATAAGACCTGACTTAAGCCTTGATATTGCACAAGACCAAGTGCTTTCACCAAAGCAGCAGCAGGAGGCAATGATGCGTTTCCTTGGTGAGAAACATTGCAAGATACTGGAAATTGCAGGGAAACGCGTGTTTACATATTCTGCCAATAGTAAGACCTACATTCTTTTACATAGGGCGGTATCATATCTAGGCAATCCTCACCCTACATTCAAGAAGAGGGTTCAATTGCCTCATTGGTATAAGGAATACTGCGAAGAACTCACTAAACGGCGACTAAACTATGACGTGCGTTTTATAGGTGTTTATCACTATAAAGGAGTAGTCGTTTTTGTGGACTTTCTCAAAGATACATATCTTCAAAAAATAGTCCACAATTCTTCAGCCCATATATACATCAATGACTTATATCAAGCACTAACCAACGGTGTTTTTCACAAAGAGGACATGTATGGCAATCATATCTACGCCATTAGAGGTAATAAGTTTGCAAGTTATTTGTGTGGCAAAGAATCAGGCCAAAGCATATTGTTTTCTATGTTTGAGCAGTTTAATCAAGGTTTCACTTTCGGCCAATGGCTTAAAGTTTTACCCATTATCAAAGAAATGGAAAAGGCCAATTGGCCTGAATGGAGGCAAACCGAATGGCCAGGCTGGTATCTTGAATACAAGTTTAATCAGTTTACCATTGACAATAGTACAGCACCCTATATCATATACACAGGCCAATCAAACAAAGGGAAACAGGCAGGTAGTTTCGATTTCGATATTTGGTTTAAGAAAGCACAATTCTATGGCGACCTGAAAGCAAGCGACATCACTGCAACGGAGGCGCCCGGCAATGACCAAACGACATTTATTGAGTGCATCAATATGTTTGGTAAGTTTTGGTATGTCATATATGAACATGAAACCAAGAAGGACTCCGAAGCAACCGACTATAAAGAGGTTCGCACTTACAACAGGTATATGAAGAAAGACGAGTTATCTTATGCAAAACGTCTTAAAACTAGTGTCAAGTTTATGAAAATGACCATTCTTGAACTCAATCGCATCAATTTCCGCGAGGCTCTATCTGAATTCAACCAAGGCCACCAGCTTGATGGATCCGCTCGTAATCCCAAATTCATGATAAAAAAGAGAGATATTGACCGCTTTGTTGTGTTCCGCTATAACTATCAACGCTAAATGAAGAAATTTAAATTCATAGATCTTTTCTGTGGCATTGGTGGTTTCCATCAAGCCTTGTCGCAACTTGGAGGACAATGTGTATATGCTTGCGATATTGACGAGGACTGTCGCAAAACCTATGAAGCCAACTACGGATTACGACCTGACCGAGATATAACCAAAGTTGATGCAACTAAAATACCAGAATATGATGTTTTGTGTGCAGGGTTTCCGTGTCAAGCATTTTCTAAAGCAGGCAAACGATTAGGTTTTCAAGATGAGACAAAAGGCACTCTGTTCTTTGATGTGGAACGCATTATGCAGCAGACACGCCCCCAATATGCCTTGTTGGAGAATGTTCGAAACCTCGCTTCTCACGACGATGGAAACACGTGGCGAGTTATACATCAGCACCTTGTGTCTATCGGGTACAATGTACTATGTGAGCCTGTCATTTTCAGCCCACATTACATTGGTATCCCACAGCACCGTGAGCGAGTTTACATTATGTGTATCCGCAAGGACATTGGAGAGTTGCCCGAATTCCTTTTTGACACAGAGAAATTGCCCAAATGCTGCATCGATGACATTATGCAAGATGATACTGAAATTGCAGATATTGACCGTTACCGCCTTACCAAAGACAAGATAGAATTGTTAAATCTGTGGGATGAGTTTGTGCATAATATTAAAGGCAACAAATTACCTAGTTTCCCCGTTTGGAGCGAGTATTTGAAACCACTTGACCCAACAGAGGATATGACAGACTATCCAAAATGGAAAATAAATTTTATTCTAAAAAACAATCAACTTTATCTCGAAAACAAAACATTCCTTGATGAATGGTTGCCCCGTGCGAAGAAGCATCCCTTGTTCTTTGGCGCAAAGGCAAAATTGGAATGGCAAGCGGGACAATATAAGAGCCCTAGTTTATGGGATAATATTTTGCAGTTTCGCCCATCGGGTATTCGTGTTAAACCTGGCACTTATTTCCCTGCATTAGTAGCAATCACCCAAACAAGTATTGTTGGTAGCCGCAAGCGATTTCTCACGTTGCGAGAGTGTGCAAGGTTACAGAGTTTTTCCGACACGTTCCAGCCAGATGTAATTGAGGCACAAGCATACAAACAGTTTGGCAATGCGGTGAATGTCGAAACCGTGAAAATATTTGCAAAATATATGTTTGGCGACAAGGCAACACTAAAGAAATACTCCGTGCAGAGCAGCATCGTGCCAGTTAACTTCTTGGAAATAGCAAAAGAGTTTCCTGAAGAGATAATTGAGAACAAAGATGTTGTCAATGCTGATGGACTAGATACAACCAAGAATCTCCTCGTTTCTCTGGTTAAGAACGACACAATAGAATTATTGCTTGACGGCTCTATCAACGTATACTATACAGGTAGGAAATTCCCATCAACGGTAGAATTGAATCATCTATATTATTTCATGCCCTATCGCAAAGGAAAGGGAATTAGGGATTTGTATTATATAAGAGTTGCACGCATCGGTTCTAAACACGAAGTTCATCCCGATGCAGATCCAAACGATATTCGGTTGGTATTTGAAATTGAGTTTGTCAAACAGTTATTCCCTGATTACAAACCTATTCGCTTGGCAATATGGGAAACATTTACGGATACTAAACTTGAAAAAATAATGGATTTATGATACAACGAAAAATTCAGGAAATCATTTCATATAGTCCTAAACTAGCGACTGAACTGGGTGGTTGTCTGTTCGACAAAATCACCGAGGTTGTTATCCCTGAATGGCAAGAAGCGTTTTTACAACTAACTGAACAGGACTGCATCGACTATATCTTCAACTTAACTATTAAGCGTACATAACATGGGACGTTACGATGCCATCGATATATAATCCAAATCCACATCCGTACAATAAACATATTCTGCACCAAACACGAAATGCCCTTGTTGATGAAACATGCTCGTTGTACGGATCTAAGTTGCCCAAATTCGCTGATTTCATTAGACGAAAGTGGGATAAAAAAATGAGATTGAATCAATGTTATTAAATGAACAGGAGAAATTTCTGAAAAAATAAACCATACAAGTACGATGAACATACTCTTAGACACCAACATTATCATCCCTTTGGAGGACACCAGCCGAATACTGGATTCCTCTTTTGCTGAGATGCGGAGATTGGCTGCAGAACAGCAGCACTGTCTGTATGTTCATCCTATGCAAGTGGAAGACATCAACCGAGACAAGAATACAGAAAGAAAACAGATCGTCCTATCGCGATTGAATCAGTATTCCAAAATTGACAATCCACCCATACTGACTGAAGACGAATGTATTAAATTAGGTCTTTCACAGCTCAATGGCCATGACAAGGTTGATAACAACATCTTATTTGCTTTGTACCGCGGGGCTGTTCATTTGCTCGTAACCAATGATGAAGGGATACACAAAAAGGCATCCAAAATCGGCATTCAGGACAAAGTCTATCGTCTAGAACAGTTTCTTGTTTTCTTACGGCGGTATTCCAATCAGCCTGTAGCCTATACTTACACAGGGGTTAAAGAACGATATATGTACGAGATTGACAAGAGCCAATCGTTTTTCGATTCATTGCGTCAAGCGTATGAGGGATTCGACAATTGGTATCAGAAAAGTGCAGAAAAACAGCGAAAATGCTGGTGTATTGAAGATAATAACGGGAACGTTGCTGCTATTTGCATATACAAATTTGAAGAGAACGAGAAACTCACCGATGACGGAGAAGCCACACAAGGGAAGATATTGAAACTTTGCACTTTCAAGGTGGATGTTTCTGCCCGAGGCAAGAAATTGGGTGAACGTCTTTTATATATCGCATTTGATTTTTGTGTGAAAAATAGCGTTGACTGGGCATATCTTCACACTTACGGAGAGGAGCAGAAAACACTTGTTGGCCTATGCGAGGAGTATGGCTTTTATCGTTTGGGAAAATACAAACAAGATGATGTCTATATCAAGCCCATGAAACTGCGCAAAGACAGTCTTGGCAGTTTGGAATCGTTAATCAGGTATTATCCTTTTTTTGAAGACAACGATTCTGTGCAAAAATTCATCATCCCTATCCAGCCAAAATATCACGAAGACCTGTTTCCCGATTTCAGCGATATGAAGGGATCTTTGTTTGAAAGCGATCAAAGTCTTTATTCATGTCAGGGAAACACAATCAAAAAGGCATATCTGTGCCATTCGAAAATAAAGTCCGTAAAAAAAGGGGATGTTGTCATGTTTTATAGAAGTCATGACAGAAAATCAATTCAATGTATGGGAATTGTAGAAGACTCATTCTTCTCGGAGAGCATTGACGAGGTTTTCCCATTAATAGCAAAAAGAACGGTGTTCACCTATACTGATTTAACCCAAATACTCAAGAAAAAAACCTTGATTATCCTATTTAGATTCATCGCTCTTGATAAGGAGATTCTTTCAAAAAAAATGTCTTCTCTTGACATCAAAGGAAATATTCAAAGCATTCGTCAAATAAGCAACGAACAATACCTTGCATTACGATATGAAAAGTAAAACCATATTATTATCGATACATCCTTGTTTTGTGGAAAAGATATTTTCTGGAGAAAAAAAATTTGAATTCAGGAAAAGAATTCCAACAGACATTCAAACAGTTATAGTGTATGCGACTGCACCTATAAAGCAAATTGTTGCCATCATAGAAGTGGAAGATGTTCTACAAGGCACCCCTATGAACATTTGGAGACAAACCAAAGAATGTTCGGGTCTGACTTACAAATTCTACAAATCTTATTATAAAGGGAAAAGTGCAGCGTATGCCATAAAATTCAAGAATGTGTATAGATTAGAAAGACCACAATCAATCTCAATATTTAAGGAAGTAAAAAGTGCACCTCAATCATACGTATACATCGGAGAATCGAATAAAGTACTTACCGAAAAATTAGGGATGCAAGCATAAAGGTAAAAATAATAATACGATTGATTAGAATTTAAGAACCCATATACTGATTATGACCCCAACCGACATAAAGAAACTCTTGCAAAAAGGCGAACGTCTGACTTTGGAGGCGAACCGGAACTGAAAAACCGTCTGGAGGTGGATGAGGTCGCATTGGTGCTCCCAATCCATCGGTTTGAGGGCACTGCCCCCAAAGATGCCCCCAAAAGTGCCCCCAAAGTTGGCCACAAAAGCGGCCACAAAGTGGCCCCAAAAGTACCAATGGGTAATTGACAAAAAAGACACTCAATAAATAACAACAATCGGAATTCATGAAAGAGGAATGTTTGATATGCAAGGCTCAGCTGGAATATCTGGAAGTCGATGAACTGATGGAGTGTGCCATCTGCCATAAAAAGGAAAATAGCAAGACTCGTTGCGTTAAAGGCCATTATGTCTGCAACGACTGCCATACAGCAGGGCTTGACACTATTGTTGGCCTTTGTCTCAAAGAGACTTCAAAAGACCCTGTCCATATCATCAAGCGGATGATGGCCTTGCCGTTCTGTCATATACATGGCCCTGAGCATCATGTCATGGTAGGCGCTGCCTTGTTGACAGCCTACAAGAATGCAGGAGGGCAGATAGACCTTCAACAGGCACTCTCCGAAATGATGAATCGTGGAAAGTGTGTGCCGGGAGGGGCTTGTGGCTTCTGGGGTGCTTGCGGTGCGGGAATCAGTTCAGGCATGTTCATCTCTATCATCTCCAAATCCACACCATTGACAAAGGAACCGTTTGCTTTGTCTCACAAGATGACGGCAAAGTCTTTGGGTGAAATTGGCGATATTGGCGGGCCTCGTTGTTGTAAGCGCGATTCCTATCTGTCCATTTTGTCCGCCATAGATTTTGTCAAAGAGCATTTCGCTGTGGAAATGGAAAAACCGATCGTGGTATGCGAGCACTACAAACAGAACAATCAATGTATTGGAAATCGCTGTCCTTTTTTTAAGAAGCAATAAAACAAATACCGATTTCTGGATATGCT
>JAEEGH010013291.1_pt1 | contig 18293 bp, 25 predicted proteins | sample 9134181 | NCBI WGS metagenome assembly JAEEGH01 (sample SAMN16246544, study PRJNA631951) | gut metagenome | biome: gut microbiome; feature: rumen; material: DP-attached | host: Bos | place: Iran: Karaj | collected 2018-10 | reverse complement strand
TCATAATGAGATTAAATTCCATCATTTGGATGGTATATAAAGCACTTATTAAGCCAAGAAAAGCTAAGACATATTGACGGTTAGTTTTTTCTTTTTTGCATAAGTTTTTAATAGCGAAAACCATTTTAACCGTGCCATAAGTAGCATAAGCATAAATTAACCAATCAAATATGTAATGAGGGGCATCTTTATATAGGATGGTTAAGATAAAAGCCGCCATCATCGGAGCAAGAACTATTAGCATTGAAATAATGCCAGCGATGTAATTATTTGGTTTAAGATGATATTTTTCTATCGCCCACTGCCACACTCTAAATAGAAGCATTAGGTAAGAAAAAATGCAGTAATTAACCACTATCCAATCAAAATGAATGATGGAGGCAACAAGGTGAATTGTGCCCATTGTTAATGGCCCAATTAAAGAAACATAGAAAGCAATGTCTCCAGAATGATAAAAGTCTATTATTTTCTTAATTAATTTTTTCACAGTTGATATTATATCAAAAATAAAAGGACTGACACACTAGTATCAATCCTATTTAGCTAAGTTGGCAAGGTTTCAGTGTTTTAATACAAACCGAACACCCACAATCACAGACCGAACGCTATTTCTTTAATAGCTTTTTAAGCTCTTTTTTGCTTTGTTCTATATCCCCAGTAAGTAATGGGATTAGTTTTTTGATTTCTTCAATATCTTTGTCCCACCACTTGAGTTCCAGAAGAAGATCAATTGTTTCTTTATCAAATCTATATTTCTTAATAACGGCAGGATTGCCAACAACAACTGCATATGGAGGAACATCTTTTGCCACTACTGCATTAGCGCCAATAATCGCTCCATCACCAATATGAACTCCTGGCAATATTGTGGCGTTTTGACCAATCCAAACATCGTTACCCACGACTGTATCTCCACGATTTCCTCTATCTCCGAATGGTCTAGATAGACCTTTGAATTCATCAATGATTTCAAAAGGATAAGTTGTTAAACAATCTAACATGTGATTAGCGCCATTCATCACAAATTCCACGCCTCTTGCTATAGCAACAAACTTACCAATAATAAGCTTATCGCCCATAAAATCGTAATGATGGGTGACGTGTTTTTCAAACGATTCTGGTCCTTCATCCATATCATCATAATATGAATAATCACCCACAATAATGTTTGGTCTAGTAATTACACTTTTGATATAGCAAAAAGTTTTAAATTGTGCATTTGGGTAAATTGGTTTCATTTCTTTTTCCATAGCAATATGATAACAAAAAAATAAAAGGACTGACACATTTGTATCAATCCTATTTATCTAAGTTGGTGACCTGTACGGGATTCGAACCCATGAATGTATGCGTGAAAGGCATATGAGTTAAGCCGCTTCTCCAACAGGCCAGTTTAGTGGCGCCCACTTACGGATTCGAACCGCAGACCGATCGGTTAACAGCCGATAGCTCTACCGCTGAGCTAAGTGGGCGACGCATTAAATAGTAGCACAAGCTCTATTTATAAACAAATAAAAATTTAATGAATTAGAGTTGTTTGGCAATTGCGTCTAATAAATCTTGGACAGTAACAAGTGCTGACATATCCATATCATCAAAGTGAACGCCATAATCTTCTTCTAATTGAAGAAGTAATTCAACGATATCAAGTGAATCGATACCAAGTTCTCTAAGTTTTGTCGATCCTTCAACGCTATCTTTATGTGCAACAGCGGCAAGACGACCTTTAATTTCTTCTAATTTATCCATAAGTTTAACCTCATTTCGCTACGCTATTTTATCACAACTAAAGTAAAAATGAACTATCTTCTTAAAAATAGACTTAATAAATCTACTTTTGAGAAGAGGCTATTTTAATAACCTCTTTACATTCCTACTTTATGGAAGGGTATAAACAACAACTGAACCTGAGTTAGAAAAATCTGGTTCAATTTCTGCAGCTTCGCTCATTCTACCTGCAACAGATTCTGCGCTTTGTTTCATAGCGAGACTAATAATGCCAAAAACAACGCCAAATACTGCAACCGCTAGAACAATTGCTAGCAATGTGCCTTTTACTTCAGACATAAGCTTCCTCCTTTCTAATTGTAGTAACCAATAACGACACTTCTAACGACAGCAATCTCTGTTTTACTAGTAAATCTGTTCATTGGATTAAATTCTTTAGAGATTTTAAATGTATAAACAGATCCAAACATTGGTGTGTCGTTACCAACAGGAGTTATCTCTCCACCGGTTTCACTTCTTACATAATTTCTTAGTTCATCAGTGATTTCGCCTTTCGTCGAGATAACATTTCCTGCGGTAATGCTGACAGCGTCCAAATTGGTATATATGATTTGGGCAGAAAAAACGTCTCCTGCCAAAACAAACAATTCAACAACAAGCAATAAAGATAAAAGAAAACCGACTTTAGATCCCATTAATTACTTCCCCCAAAATACTAATAACCCCAATTGTTAAAACAATTACGAGAAAACTTGCACCAATTAATGGAGCATTTGATAAAGTTGAAAGCTTTGAATTCTTTGCTCTTAAGTATTTCTCGTACAACAAATCAGAAAATTTATCGAAAATTAATTCAAATTGAACTAGATAATCAGAGTTTTCTCCATCATCAATCATTTGGTAAATCGAAATCATCATTTCTTCAACAATAATTTCGTTGAACTTTTTACCAAACTTAATAAATGGTTGTACCGACTTGTCAGAATCAATATCACTTATAAGTTCAGTTAAATCCTTTTTGAGTGTTGGATTAGCAAAACCTATGAGTTCTTTTAAACCGGAATAAACACTAAATCCATTGTGAATATAAATCCTAAAATAGCCGAATAAAACCGCAAATTCCTGTAAATTTTCGGTATTTTTATTAGAAATTGCCTTTGAATATCTTGTTAAAAAGATCAAATCAAAAACAAAAGCCATTGCAAGACAAGTTGCTAAATAAATGATTTGTTTAAGAAAAATAAATGTTAAAACGGCAGCCAATATTAAAACCAAATCCGATATCAAAACAATCAAAAATTCACGCTTAGGATTAAGCCCCAAAATGAGCATTTTCTCTTTTAACTTTTTCATTCTTTTGGGCCCTCCTTAATTGTTAGATTTGTGAATGAATTTACGAATAGATTAATTGAGCCGATACATATGATAAAAAACACAAAAATTAAAGGTACGACAAATGGACTTTTTAACATCATCATATAGAACTCTTCAATACTAAATCTCATGAACAAAAGAATGGCAAAAGACATTAACCACAGAATCATAAATTCTGTAAGATGCTTATAACCGATAGAAAGAGTGTCACTTAAAGTCTTTTCTGTTCGCGTACATTCTCTTAATAAATTGTCCGCCATATTCAAGATATTTCCGCCCTGGTCTTGGTATAAATCGAGAACGTTCAAAAACACTTTATAGATAGACAAATTGAAGAATCCGTAAAGGTATCTAACTCGGTCTAAAACAGCCATTTCATTTAGCTCTTTGGTCTCAGCATTTAACCTTGCATTATTAATTCTTATTCCGTTTTGATATGCATCTTCTAAAGAGTCTTTTACAGATAGCGAAATAATAAATGAATTGATAAAGTGATAACTCGTATGTACTCGTTCAATAAGACCAAAATAATGAATAAATTTCTTCCTCATTAAAATAAAATAATCAGCAACAAAGATAACTAAAATAATTACTGAAAATATGAGGTTTTTCGTGGAAATATAGCACAAAATTCCTAGAAAAATGCCTAAAAACATAAAAACTAAATCTATCTTTTTCATATTACTTTTTCCTATAAATTACCTTCATTGAACCATCCTTTTGAAGTTCCCCAATTGACTCAATAAAACGATGAACTGTTCCATCTTTTCCAAATTTTCTATTTAGGTAAACGTAGTACTTAATATGCTCAAAAACATCATCAAAAATATATTCATACTTTTCAGAAGGATCAGCCTTCATGATTAATCTACAAATCCTCTTCGGAATTGCTTCTAAAGAATAAGCATGAACTGTTGAAATTATTGGATGACCCGTCATAACGCTGGTTAAGACTTCACTCATCTCTTTCCCGCGAGCTTCCGCCACCACCAACCAATCCGGATTACTTCGAAGTGCATTTCTAATTAATTCTTCCATACTGGCATTTGGATTATTTGGAGTAACTTGCCAGCTTGTTAAATCTAAATCTTCATCTTGTCTAAGATTTTCTAACTCTTGAACATTGTCTATGACAATAACACGAGTGTTTTTCTTTAATTTAGATAATAAATACTTCTGAAGTTCTGTTTTACCGCTTCCCGTTTTACCAGCAATTATTATGGATTGTTCATTTTCAAGACAATTAACTAAGAACTTTTCACATTCTTTATTTATAAACTCTGAATTAGGTTTAATTCTTGTTTCCTTAGAACCAATTCTTAATGAAAATGAACAAGCCTTATCATTTTCCACCCTTACAATTGATGGGTGCATAGCGTTCAATCTATACTTTCCAATCGAAACATCTAGAGATGGAATCGTATAAGAAAACTGTTTTTCAGAGTAATTTGCTATTTGCCTTATAAAATTCATTACCTCTTCATTTGATACTTTAATGTCAGCTTTCAATCTCCCTTTTTCATTGTGAACATAGAAAAATGAAACGCCGTTATAACTGACATCCGTTATTTCAGAATCTTTTAAAAGAGGACCAATAAAAGAAGTCTCTATGTAGCTTAATAATCTCTCATTCATAAAGCATCACCGTCCTGAATAGTGAAAATTTCGGTTTTATCATAATCGTAAAACATATTTATTTTTGCCTTTAAAGTTATAAGAATTGTTCGACATTCAGAGGCACAAATTAACGTGTTTGTTCCACCTATGTACATATAAGAAACCTGATAGTCTTTACAGTATTTAGATAAATAAGTTTTGAAATACTCATTAATGTAAGTTTCCATTTTATCCATATTAAAATATGGACTTGTGGGTTCACCGTTATTATTTACAGTTATCGTACACGCTTCAAACATGCCTTTATAAATAGACATGAAAGTTCTATGAATTTGCGAGTATTTCAAAGAACCCATCGATATATTGAGGAACAATGTAAAAAACAATGTATAAAAAATACAGTTCATCATAAACTTTTTCTAACAATGCAGTATTTAGAGTTGCTGCAATCTCCAAATGTATTTCTTAACGCTTTTAATTCAAAGTGATGAATTAGGAAGTCTTTATCAATTCCAAAATTGTTTAATGCAAAATAACACTCGTATTTATCCTGATTTTGCATTTCATTAACAGGGAAATAAATGTGCTTAGTTTTGACATAGCCTTCTTTCGGGATAGACGATAATTTTAAGGTCTCTTGATTAACATAAAGATCATCAACTAGTTCGAATGAGTAACCAATTGTTGCTCTTTTTATTTTGAGGTTGAATGTAACGGTTTCGTTTGCTCCTTTAACATCTTCAAAAATGTTATTGTAATTTTTAATTACAAGTGTCGGGTTACAACTAAGATAATAAAGATCGTTTCTGTCTACAAGTATCCCATAATCTAATAAATCAATCTTATGGTAAAAAGAAGGAACATATAGACCATCAAAACCATAAAATGAATAAGTCACTTTTCTTGTTGAATACGTTCCGTCGCTTTTTACGACTACAAGCTCATTATCAGAAGTAATGCTTTCATTGTCTTCAATAAGTTCGTACTTAGCTCTAGTTATATCTCTAGAAAAATGCTCGGTATCTATAGATGCAGTTGGGTCATTCGTATAGTATCTGACAAAAACAGTATTTTTATTTCTTGAATAAGCATTGTCATATTTATATGTATAGGTACCAGCTCTATTAATTGTGTCCGAACAAATACAAAGATTCATATGTTGATCATTTTGGATAAACACTGAAAAATGAAGATTATTGCTTCTAGTAATAACCACTATTGTTGTGTCACCTTTGTTGTAAAAAGGCGAAACGGTAATAGATGCAAAAGGAGGTGTTGTTGCTCTTGTATTCGTGCTAAGCGAAGTTAATAAAATCGGAATTATCATTAAAGTTTTCATAAATCATTTCAAATAGCGACACAAAAGAACTCACTGCAGTAAATCTTTTTCGGTAATAACTGGACTTGCAGTAATAATCAAGCCACCAAAACTGGTACGAAATATTAAGATAACTATTCTGAAGGATGAACAAATATTCTTCTTTCATTGAGTTAAGGCAATAATTAAACATTCCAAGAAATTTGAGGTGTTCTTTATTCTTTTCTTTCAAATTTAGGAACTGTTTTCTAACCTCAATTAGGTGGTTAATTTTGGAGTAAATTTTGTAGTCGCGCATTTTCCCCTCCTATATATGTATCCATCTAAAAATCGCTTTTGTGTTTTTTTATCTTTTTTAAAATATTTTACAATGTAAAATTTTTTAATTTTTTTAGAGTTTAAAAAGTGAATGGTTTATAATATCTACGTATGATTGTTTTATGTGGAGCATCCGCTAGTGGTAAAACTGTAACTGCTTTAGATTTACAAAAGCGTCACGGTTTAGTTAAAGCTATTACCACCACAACAAGAGAAAAAAGAGTAGGAGAAACCGATGGAGTGGAATACTTTTTTGTGAGCAAAGAAGAATTTCAAAAACGCCTCGCTGAAAACAAGTTTGTGGAACACTCTTTATATAACGGAAATTTCTATGGATGTGGAATCGACCAAGTAAGTGACAATAAAATTGTCGTTCTTGATCCAAACGGGCTACACGCATTTTTAAAATTAAAAGATAAAAATGTTGTCTCTTTCTTATTAATTGCAGACGAAAAGACACGTCGAGAAAGAATGGTCTCACGTGGTGATAAAGCTGAGAACGTTGCGTCTAGAATCGAAAACGATATTAAAGACTTCTCAATTGAGAACATTGGAAAAGTTGACTTTGTTATCAATACTGAAAATCACTCAATTGAGCAAATAAGTGACAAGATATACGAACTATATAAACAAAAATTAAATAAATAAAAGGCAGCTATTCAAATGCTGCCTTTACTTTGTAGCTTTTCCAATGACCTTGAGTTCTTGTTTTAGGACAGTAATCTCCACCGATTTTTTATCTCCGCGTTCTCCATCGAAACACCAATATTCATCATTCTTTAGAGTAATTTTGATATAGTCCACTCTAAGTTTCGTTGTTTTAACTTTGAAGAATGCATAGTGAAGAAGTCCGTTAAACAGTCCTGGTTTTGTAATATAAACTTCGACAAGTCCATCCTTCACTGAGAAGTCAAAATTTACAGGAAAACCACCAACATTTCTTGAATTCATAACCATAATAAATGGCGTTTTTCCTGACAATTTTCCGTTTTTTGTTTTAATTTCGTACTCAATTTCTCTTTTCTTAAAAATCTGGGATAAAGCATAAAAATAATAGGCTAATCGACCAATGACTTTTTTATATCCTCTTTTCACAACATAGGAAATATCAGAGAAAGCACCTGCCGCGCAAACAAATGTAAAGTAGTCATTATTTACTTTGCAAATATCAACTGTGTCAGTCTTACCAGCTTTAAGTACTTTTAATGCTTGCCTTACTGATCCTTTAATCCCAACGGCTTTTCCGGCATCATTAACTGTGCCTGTTGGAATATATCCTAAAATTGGGCGTTTTTCTTTTTCGATAGACATTAAAACAGTAACGACAAATTTAACTGTTCCATCTCCACCAGCGATAAGTAAAATATCGTAAACTCCAGCAGCATTTACAATGTTAGATTTAAAATCATCTAAATCAATCGTTTTCCTTATTGTTAAATCAGGATAAATTTCATTTAATTTGGAGTTAAGTTTATTAACCTTTCGCTTAGATTTAGCGATTCCTGTTTTATCTGAATACAAATAAAGAACTTTCATAATGAATTATTTTAGCACGCTAAGAAAAAACCTCCTAGCATATAATTGAAGCTAGGAGGTTTCCTATTTCACCTTATGAACTAAACATTTAGTTCAATGAGTGCGCCTAAATTAGAATAACTTGAAGATATGATGTGAGAAAATCATACAGATAATATCTAAAATCCAGATGATGTTCCAACCAAAGATTAATCTTACTAATGCGCAAACCCAGTGACCTTCTTTAAATCTGGTAATAAAACCAAGAACCCAAGAAGTAATTGGGATGATACAAAGAATTAATGAGACAATCCAACTTAATCCAAAGTAATCTTTACCTTTTGATGCTGCCATTTTTGATCTCCTTTATATTAATAATTTTAACTTAATAAATTTATTTCACAAAGAAGAAAAATTAGATTTTAAAGCTAATAAAACCTTCTAATTTCGTAATCAATTTGTAACTTGTCACAGTATTTTGTAAATTCAATAGTGTTTAGATTTCTACCAAATTTTAACGCCACCATTTCTTTAACTAACATCTCGTTTCCAAATTCTTTTCGTAGGTTTTTCTCAAGAATTTCGATATTTTTCTTATCAAATTCTGCTGACCATTCCCAATCGGAGTCTCCAAATTCGCTGACGTGATAATCAGTAACCCCTATTCTAAGTCCATCGTTCTCTAACTGTTCAACCCACACTCCGCTACATGCCATAATTCATTCCTCCTAATTTTTTGCTATATTGATAACTTTTAATTTTTTATCCATTATTTCTTTTAATTTGTTAAGACTACCAAGTTGTAATCTTTTTTTCTCACATGCATGTTTTTCCCATTTATTAAAGAATGATCTATTAACGGATAATCTTCTATCTATTATATAGATATCATCATAAAACCAAATTCTTCCGGTCATTAATGAATAACCATAAAAATAGATAATTGATTTGTTAATACCGGTCGGATCTTTCATTGAATTAAATGACAAGTATTTGTATTCATCGAAATAATCGAAATCAACCGCGGTATAAACTAAATCTAATATCTTATTAAATTCTATTTCTTTTAATTCATTCATCATTATTCCCTCCCCACTTACGGCTATATTGTAGAAAAATTAATATGAGATTTGGTAAACTACTAGGGGACAATTTATAATACGGGTGTATGGAAAGCTTAAAAGAGTATATTTCAAGGCATAGGGTTAATAAGAAAAAGGCAGATGACTTTGTCACCTACCTTTATGAACTTATGGATAAGTATGGTTTTGATAAGAATTCTGACCTATATGATAAGGCGAATATATCAAGACAATATTGGTCAAAACTTATTAATAAAGAAAGACAACCAAGTCTTGAAACTACTCTTAAAATTGTGTTCGCTCTTAAACTTACAAACCAAGAATGTAAATATCTACTTAAGAAAGCTGGTTATACTCTCGCATCAAGCTCAACTTATGCTCTTATAATTAGATACTGCATAGAAAACAAAATATATGACCTTAATAAAGTGAACGACCTTTTAGAGGAGCACGGATTTAAGGCTATTGAATAATTTTATTTATTCTTTTTTCTTTTACTTAAAACAAAATCAGTAATCTTTAAAACTGGATTAATTTGATTTCTATTTAAAAGTGTTTTAGGAACACAAATCGAATCTTTAATACTAATAAATCCAAGAGTGCAAAGACCATCGCTGGAAGCTATTTTACATTGTATTCTGTTTTTCTTGAAATTCTCTTGAACAACTAGGTTTCTATCGAAAAAATCGCCAATTGTACTTAAATTCTTTAATTTTTCTTTTATTTTATTTCTTAAATCTTTATTAGAATTACAATCAAAATCTTCATCAATTAAACTTTTATTTATGCATTTCTTGTAAAAATCTTTTGCTTTTAATTTTGTTTTAACTCCAGTTAAGTGAAGAAAGTTGTCCTCATAAAACCTTAAAATGTATTCGCTTTGATAAAGGAAACTAGTTGATTCGATTAGGTAATCGAATTGAAGTAACTTTTTATATTCATTTGCAGCTATCAATAATTTTTCTTTGACTATTTCTTTAAATGTCATACATACATAAAGAAAAAACGTTTTTAGGTGCGTCACCACCGCGCGGATAGGTTTTAGGTCTCTATCCCGACCACCTCTTGAGGAAATTTTTAAATGTCTTCCTCTTGACATCCATAATATAACATTTTCTGTTATTACAAGCAAACAAAAGTGTGTTTTTCCGCGCGGCGATTTGATATTAAATTTTTACGTTTTTTTATTCCTCCTTCACTATATATATCCATGTAAAAAACGCAAATAAGTTTTTTTATGTTTTTTAAACTAAGTTTAACTTTTTTATAATTAAAATAATAACGTGTTAAATGTTACTATTAATTAACTGGAGAAATCATATTTATGAAACCAATTGTCGCACTAATTGACTTTATCATGATTCATGAGGGTAAAAAGACCCTCAAATTTATTGAGAAAGAATCTAAAAAAGAAAAGGCTAATGAAGAGACTCTTTTAAGAATACTTAAAGACAATAAGAACACAGAATATGGTAAGAAATATGACTTCGCGAATATTCATTCTTTTGAAGAGTATAAAAAGAAAGTCCCTCTTTCAACGTATGATGACTACGAACCATACATTCGAAGGATGATTAAAAACAAAGAAGATAACCTCATTACCGCATATAAAGTACTTCAATACGCGGATACATCAGGCTCAGTCGGAGTTCAAAAAAGAATCCCAATCACCGATAAAATTGTAAATATCCATAAAAAATATTCATTCGCTAGATCAAAAGCAATCGCTGATGCTTTCTTTAGAAAAAATTATGGTCATCCAGTCCCACATGAATTTGGGCTAAACACTGTAGAATGCGAAAATACAGTCGCGGAAGACGGAAAAATTCATAGTTCTGCTACTGGATGTGTCGCTAGAAGATATAGAAAACTCTTTAGATTTTTCTTAACTTCCCCTGATCCAGTCCATTTCCCAATAGGCGGAATGAACATGAATTATATGAAAGCAAGATTTGCTCTACAAAGAGATAATATCTGCTTTATGCTCTCAGCATTCATGACAAATCTTGTTGATATAATGAACTTCATTAAAGATAACTGGCAAATTCTTTGTGATGATATTGAACACGGCACAATTAATGAAGATATGTGCGAAGAATTTGCCCGCCCAGCTATCATGAAATATATCAAACCTATGCCAAAAAGAGCAGCGGCTTTACGTAAAGTCTTTGAAGAAGGATTTGATACTCCAATTATTCCAAGATTATGGCCAAAGTTTTCTTGGGCATGCGCGATAGGAAATGGTAGTTTCTCTAGTTATTTAAATAAATACAAGAAATACGCTGGGGATAAGGTTGGTATTGATTACTTTGTATATGCTGCAAGTGAAGGTATGTTTGCGGTCGCTATTGAAATGGATAAACCAGAATTCTGTATGCTTACTGATTCTAGCTTCTTTGAATTTAGAGATGCTGCTGCAGATGACGATGATAATAACACCATTACAATGGATAAACTTGAAGTAGGTAAAGAATATGAAGTTATTCTTACCAATTTAGGTGGTTTTTATAGATATAAGATTAAAGATGTTATTAGAGTCTTAGGCTTTTACAATAACTTACCACTTATTACATTCGCATATAGAAAAGGTCAACTCGCGAATATCGCAGGAGAAAAAACAACTGAAGACCATCTTAATAAAGCTGTCGCTAAACTTGGAGAAGAACTTAAAGTTGATATTACTGATTTTGCTCTATATTTAGATCAAGAAAAACAAGTCTCTAGATATGTTCTTCTTATTGAACCAGATACACCACTTCCTATTGATAAAGATGGAAAGATAGCAAAGCTATTTAACTCGATAATAAGAGAAACAAATAAAGAATATGCCGTCGTAGAAGACCGTGGTTCACTCTCAAAACCACTCGTATTAATTCAACAGCAACAAACTCATGCATTGTGGAGAGAATTTAAGTTAATGAAAGGATCAAGTTCTAACCAAGTTAAACCTGTTAGAATTTTAGATACTCCAATGAAACAAAAATTCTTCTTTGGCTTAGTAGAGCCGGGACAAGAAATTCCTAATTTATTCTTTTTAAAAAAATAGTTTAACTATTCTTGAATCTTTTCAAAAAATCAATTATTTCTTTTTCATTAATCCTTTGACCAAATGAAATGTTTTTGCCAACATCCCCAACTGATGCACCAAAGTGATAACAATAATCATCAACAATTATGAATCGATCATGAAACTTTGATATTTTGATTACTTTATAATTGTCGCAACTATCTATCTTAGAGTTTTTAGGATCTGTAATAATCGTTTTCTCAACATTAAGGTTCTTTAAAATATCATCAAAAGCATGACCAAAATAATTATCTATGATAATAATTTCTTTTCTTGCTGATTCTAAAAAGCGTTGAACTGCAAAAAATGCTTTTAATTGATCTCCTGGTTCAAATAAAAGTGAATGGTTTTGTTTTTCTTCAAGTTCAAGGTATTTAGTTTTTAACTCAAGTATACTAGTTTGACATTCTAAGCACCTAGCATCACTAACTGCATAACCTTTGATCATATATTGCTTTAAAACACCAGAGGCCCATTTTCTAAACTCAATAGCTTGTCTACTTTTCGTTCTAAAACCTATTGCTAAAACCATATCTAGATTGTAAAAAGTCACATTATATTTCTTTCCGTCTTGGGCAGTATGCAAGAAATCCTTGCGAACTGAATTTTCAATTAATTCGCCTTCTTTAAAGATGTTTTGAATGTGCAAATTTACGTTCTGTCTACTTGTTTCAAAAAGGACTGAAATCTGATTTTCATTAAGGTAAACTGTTTCCTCTTCAGGTGACACATTAACAGACAAAGATACCTCTCCATTATTATAAATAATAATCTGTGAATTATTTTGGCTATAATCGCCTTTTAACGATGCTAAATAATCAATTAAAAATTGCTTTAACTTCAAACCTCTTTGAGACTTAACTCTATAACCTACCAAAATGATGACATCGAGGTTATAAAAAACCGTGTGATGGATTTGGCCGCCGACCTGACGTGCATTTTTTGCACATACCTGAGCTGGTTGTAACTCTTGTTGACTAAATACTTTATTAATATGTCTTGATATAACAGTTCGGTCTCTTTCGAAAAGGGCAGCAATTTGATTTTTAGTTAACCAAACTGTTTCTTCTTCTGGTGAAACGTTGACATCAAGCTCAAAATCACCATCTATAAATTTGATAATTTGATAATTATTCATAAAAGCCTCCTTATATATGTATCCACTCGAAAATAGCATTTTTGTTTTTCAGATACTTTTTAAATATTTTACTATGTAAAATTTTAACTTTTTTTGAGATTGAAAGATGTTAATAAATTTCAAAAAAGTATAAATGCTTTTAAATAGATGTGTTATATTTATTTAGTCAAAAAGGAGAAATTAAAATATGGGAAAAGCATCTGCAGTAATGTATTCAATCGCAAACATCTTTAACTGGATCTTATTAATCCTCTCAATTGTTGGAATGGTATTTTCCATTTTAAGTGGCGCCAATATCTATCATGTAGATAACCTTGGCTATGGCACTCTTGTACCATGCATTATCGTCTTCCTTACCACCCTCGTTATTATCTGGATGGTTAGAAAAGCAAAAGCAAAAGGAACATCAAAATTCTGGGATATTTTATTCATCGTTGTCGGTGTTTTATCAACAAATATCTTCTACATTCTAGGTGGTATCTTTGGCTGCTGCGAAAGAAGATAATTACTTACAAAGCAATTAAAAAAACCACGGATTTCCTAAAGATTCCGTGGTTTTTTCTGATATTTTTAGTGGGTTCTTCTATCTAAATGGTGAGATAGATAATATTCAGATTTAATCTTATACATTCTTTGATCTGCCTCACCAACGAGTTCATCGATTGAGTAATCTGGGAATTCCTTTTTAGATGCTGCTCCAGCAGATAAAGATAACTCCTTAATTTCTTTTCCGGACCATCTATCAGCCTTTCTTGTAAGCTCATGTAAGATGTCTTCAATCTTCGCATTATTGACGTGCGCTAATACGATGAATTCATCTCCACCAGTTCTATAACATTTTCCGTATTTGCTAAATACTGAGCTAATTGTTTCAGCGGTTCCTACGATAAGTTCATCACCAGCTTTGTGACCAAAGTTATCATTCGCACGTTTAAGTCCATTAATATCAACAGAGAAGACAACAAAGTCATCATTAAAATCAATGTTACTTAAATCTTGTTCATATGAATAACGATTTGCAATACCAGTTAAAGGATCAATTGTGATTAAAATCTTTTGCTCTTTGATCTTATCGTCTGCACTAAGTTGAGAGAATTCAGAGTGATGAATAAATAAGAATGCTAACGCAATTGTAAGTGCAATATATGAAACTCTAAATGAGAATACCATTTGAAGAGTAACAGCGATTACAACAAACGCTAATATTGAATATAAAGATAATCTATTTTTCTTTCTGAATTTTCTTCCGAATAAAGCAAATTCAAAGATTGTTAACACAATTACTAAAAAGTACATTACTACGTAAATAACATATAATGAACCATGATGATAAACATGGTTTTCATCAATTGTTATCATCCAGTTAGTAAACAAGGAAATAAATTGGAATATAAAGTTAGCGATTAAAACACCAAAGATACTTCTTTCAACAATCTTAGTGTCCTTCTTAAACTGAAGGACAATGATTCCACCTGCAACTGGAGTTAAGACATAGTCAAAAAACTTAACAAGTCTAAGTAACCAGTTAGGAATATTTGCATTTCCGCTAAATATTAAGCCAAGCCATTCCGCTGTCGCGGCTAAGGCTACAACTGCATAAGTAACAAATAAGACACCTTTTCTTTCTTTTCTTATACGGTTATTCTCAAAGACTAAAATTGATAACACTATAAGTGCTAACCATACAAGTATTACAAGAGGTGTGAAGTAACGCATGCCAACAATCCTTCTATTATATTTTATCAAATAAAATAGTATAAAAAAGCCCCACGTTACGGTAGGGCCTATATGACTAACTTAGAATTAATCTAAAATCTTTGAGAATTCAAGCTTATTAACTTTAGTTAGGGCTCTAATATATTTGATATTTACAATTCCCCACATTAAGAAGAGTGGCCAAACTGCAAGTCCTGCATAGAACCAATAGTTAACATAAAGTCCAAGAAGAACGAATGCTACAATGCTACCCATCATAATAATTGATAAGTATCTTAAGAATGTAAATAAGATAGTCATCCAATACTTTTCTGAAAGTGTCATAATTCTTTTTCCTCCTCTTTTAAATTTATATATTTAAAGTTTTTTCTTCCATAAGCCTATTGTTGCCGCAGCGATAGGTGGGGCAACAATAATACCTAAGGCAAGTAAAACTGTTTTCCATTCATCTGATATTTCTTTTCTAGAACAAGATCCATTCATAATCGCAGGAGATAACATTCTTGCTTTCTTATACATTTCCATTCTAGCTTCATCAGTATATTTTTCAGGACGATCAACGAATGCATCTAAGATAGTTCTAAGCATTTCAGTGTCTTTAGGATGAGTTTCAATTTCTTCATCAAGTACACTTCTAATCGCGATATATTGAATCTTTGTAAGATGTGTATTACGTCTATGTGTCTCTAAATTATTAATAGTTTGACGAGTAACACCAATCTTATCTCCAAATTCTTGAGCAGACCATCCAACTGATGCTCTCACTAGTAATAAGATCTCATCTAATCTTTCAATAGCTTCTTCTTTTATCATAAGGGTTACCTCCCACATCTATATAATAAACTTCTACTTTCCATATGTAAACATTTTTTACAATGTTAACACGATTTCTTGTGTATGTTCAAAGGTCTTAGCAAAGCTAAAAACTTCAATATTTTTTACTAAAAAGGTTTTTATAAGGACAATCACCACCATTTTGTCCGAAATAAAAACCCTCGCCGAGGCAGGGTATATCACTTATATTTTTATAATTCTATTTTCAAGATGTTAACCTTTTTTGTTAAAGCTGTGCATGTATCTAAGCCAATTAGCCCTGGATAAAGTTCTGATTGGAATATCGGATTATCTTTTCTAACATCTAGCTGTTTTTCTTTATCATCTTTATAAATAAGTTCATTAAAGAAACTAGATGTGTGCCAATGACCACAAACAACTATTTTCCCATTACTTAATTCATTATCAAAGCAACCATTTAAATATAGTTTATATGGACAACCCCATGTAGAGTCTTCCCACATTTTTATGTCAGTTTCATTTCTCCAATTGCTGTAGTATATTCCGCTATTATCTAAATATGCATTCACTCTCCCTTTAAGAGGAATAAAAGCATGAACAAAAATGTATGGCCCAAGTTCAAAATAGTTTTTCCATTTCTTTGATTTTATCCATTTTACAATTGATTTAATCGTGTCATTCGTGTAGAGATCTTTTATCGCCTCTTGATAAATCTTGAAACTAATAGCATATAACTCATCATTTGAATATTTGCCACGATTTTCAGCAATAAATTGTCTTTGTCTTTCATAAGGGTCTTTATATAAATCAATTAATGTTTGATATGTTCCATTATGTTCGTCGTGTTCTAATGGATACCTGCGCTTAACTAAATCTAATAAAAGATATTCGTGATTTCCTTTAACTAGAATAAGACGATTTTCTGGAAAAGATTTTAAAAATTCATAAATTTGTTTTGGTTGTCTTCCTCGATCAAAGATATCGCCTAAAACAACTAGAATGTGATTTGTATTACTTAATTCGAACCCTGATTGTCTTAAAGATTCCATCCATTCATCAAAATAACCATGTATATCTGAACAGACAAAGTAAGTTTTCATTTTTCTATGAGCAAAAAATTATTTCTGCAATTCGTCTTTTATCTTCAAAAAAGCCGATTTAAGTCCTGGTAAATCATCGTGTATTACTGAATAAACCATTTTAATATCGGTTCCACCATAATCGTGAACAATAATATTTCTCATTCCTCTGGCGCGGTTCCATGGAAGTTCTGGATAAACACCTGCGAGTTTTTTCTCTAATTGAATCATCATTTCGCCAATTTGCGAAACAGAAAAACAAGTTGCTCTTAATAAAACATTATTTTGTGTTATTTCTTCAATAGTCAAACCATCGGTGTCATGAAACACCAAATTTATATGATCTAATAATAAGTCGATTCTATCTAATATTAATTTATCCATATATCTTAATCCCATCTTTTAGAACTTGTTCAGCAAATTTTTCGTTATTAATTAATTGTCTGTGTGTAACAATATCAACTTCTTTATGTAGTTCCTGTTCAAGCTCCCCAGCAATACCATAAAACTTCAAGCCTATTGGAGGACAAACTACTAATATATCTATGTCGCTTTTTCCAGTGGCTTGACCACGTGCGTAGCTACCAAACAAATATGCACATTCAATTTCAGGATATTTTTCTTTGAATAATTTTCTACATACGTATTTAATGAAAGGAATTGAGCATATGAAATTACTTCCGTCCATAATGCCCATTTCTTCAAGTTTTCTATATAATTCTTCAGAAGTCTTATTTAATGTTGGTTTTTCTTCGTATGTTTGGTAAGTGCGACGTGAAACACCACAAGCATGGGCAGCTTGTATCTGAGTAAGGCCTAATTCTTTACGTTTTTGCTGTAACTGATTCATGACTTAATTATATATGCGCTTTTCAAAATGCGCAAGTGCTTATTTTTCTTAATTTTCCCTTTATCATCGCTTTTTACACAATCATTTCTTTAACTCTAGATTCGTAGGATAGAGTTACCAAATTAATGTATCTTCTAATTTGTGTCACCATTGGTGGCACAATTTTATTGTGCCTATTTTCAAATTTGTGATGTCAATGTTCACAAATTGGATTCATCACAACTACTTTTTACTCAATAATCGTGTTTCGTTATTTCTATTAAATAGCTCTTTTTCTTTATTTGCTTCACTATTTAGAACAATCAGTCTTTCTTTTTGTGGAATGTTGTTCGCTATTAACTTTGAATTATAAAACTCAAGATTGGAAAGGATGGATAACTCGATGGTCGTCGCAAAATCTCTTATGTTACCTTTCTTATCAGGATTTATATTTTTCCATTCACTTGCAGTCATGCCGAATAGCGCGACATTTAATAAATCGGCCTCACTCGCGTACACAATATTCTTTTGAGCATCGGTAAGATTGACCTCTATCAAATGCTTCTTAACCGCTTCTGTTTGTAATAGATAGTTTAATCTTGTTATCATTCTTTTGTTTTCCCAATCAAGCTGAAGGTTTTCGTTCATTTTTAATCTTTGGAATTCTTTAATAATATATAGCTTAACTTCAGGTGAAATCCAGCTAGCAAATTCTAA
>JAEEGH010013289.1_pt1 | contig 18293 bp, 13 predicted proteins | sample 9134181 | NCBI WGS metagenome assembly JAEEGH01 (sample SAMN16246544, study PRJNA631951) | gut metagenome | biome: gut microbiome; feature: rumen; material: DP-attached | host: Bos | place: Iran: Karaj | collected 2018-10 | reverse complement strand
TTAAAGCTTGCTAAATAAAGGTTAAAGGAATACAAATGCTTAAACAATATCCTATGCTACGCTATGTCCTGCAGAAGGGGTTCTGGTATCTCCTGACCTTCGTTTTTGCAGTGGCATTGAACTTCGCTTTGCCCCGTCTTGGCGATAATAACCCGGTCGACATTATCATGGGTCAGGCCGGTAAGGGCCTTTCTCCGACTGAAGCTCAGAAGAAGAAAGCCGAACTCCTGGTGTCCTTCGGTATGGCCGAACTGGACGATCAGGGCAACGTGATTTATGAACCGGAAGTCGACGAAAATGGTCAGATGGTTACCCGCAAGGTTCCCAAGCTCGACGAAAACGGCGCACCGGTGTTGGTGACTGTGAAGGAAACCAACGAAGACGGTACTCCGAAGATGATGGAACGCCAGAAGGTTGACGCCGATGGCAAGCTGGTCTTCGAAGAAAAGCCCGTGGTTGACGAAAAGGGCAAGCCCGTGATGGAAAAGAAGGGCAAGAAGAAGGTCCAGAAGATTGAACAGGTCGCTGTCATGGAACAGGTCCAGGCCGAACGCCAGGACACCGTGATGGTTGACGAAGTCGTCCTCAAGACCGATCCGAAGCTTTCTTCCGCATTCTCCCAGTTCCTCCGCTACATCGGTAACGTGTTCAAGGGTGACCTCGGTCTTTCTTACCAGAACAACGAACCGGTGACCAACGTGATTAAGAAGTCCCTCCCGTGGACACTCCTCATCCAGGCTCCGACCATTTTGCTCGGCTGGATTATCGGTAACTTGCTCGGTGCTTTCGCTGCTTACAAGCGCGGCATCTTCGACAAGGTGTTCTTCCCCTGCGCTATGTTCTTGAACGGCGTGCCCTACTTCGTATTCGGTATGCTCTTGGTGGCCATGTTCTCCATCACTCTCGGCTGGTTCCCGGCTATGGGTGCTTACAGCTCCGACATTCCGGAACTCACCTTCTCCTGGACTTGCATCAAGAGCGTTGCTTGGTACTACATCCTCCCGTTCTTCAGCTGCTTCCCGATTCTTCTTTCGGGTCAGGCAACGGGTATGCGTTCCATGTCCATTTATGAACTCGGTACTGACTACATGAAGTACGCCAAGTGGCTCGGTCTTCGCGAAGGCAAGATCATCAGCTACGTGTTCCGTAACGCAATGCTTCCGCAGCTCACCGGTCTTGCCCAGTCCCTGGGCGCCATGGTGGGTGGCGCACTCATTACCGAAATGATCTTCTCTTATCCGGGCCTCGGTATGGCAATGCTCAACGCCATCCAGAAGAACGACTACGCAACGATTCAGGGTTGTACGCTCATGATTTCGACCTGCGTGCTCGTCGCCAACTATGCCGTTGACGTGCTCATCGCCGTGTTCGATCCGCGCGTGAAGGCCGGTCTCCAAATGGGAGGTAAGTAATCATGATTAAACTTTTAAGAAATCTTCTCAAGTCCCCGATGTTCGTCATCGGCATCTCGATCTTCGTGCTCACGCTCCTGATCGCACTTTTTGGACCTCTCTTCTACAGCGTCGATACTCACGCCCGTGACATTCTCGCTGGTCCGTATGCAGGTTCTTCTTCTGAACACTTGCTCGGTACAGACCACCTTGGTCGTGACTATGTGTCCCTGTTGATCGCTGGCCTCCGCAGCTCTCTTTATGTGGGCTTTGTGGCCGGTATCATCGCTACCACGATCGGTGTGCTTATCGGTCTGTTCGGCGGTTTCCGCGGTGGCTGGATTGATGAAGTTCTGAACATGTTCACGAACCTCTTCATCGTGATTCCGCAGTTCGTGATCCTCGTGCTCATCAGCTCTGCCGTGAAGGACGGTCGTTCCCTCACCTTGATCGGTCTCATCATCGGTCTTACCGCATGGAGCTGGTCTGCTCGTGCAGTGCGTGCCCAGGCATCTTCTCTGCGTAGCCGCGACCACATCGCACTCGCTCGCATCAACGGTGCATCCACGCTCACGATCGTGATCAAGCATGTGCTTCCGTACTTGCTCTCTTACGTGTTCATGGTGTTCATCATGCAGGTGGGTTCGGGCATTCTTTCCGAAGCTTCTATCTCCATGATCGGCCTTGGCCCTGTCGACACGACTAGCCTCGGTATCATCCTGAACCAGGCAAAGGACAACGGCGCTCTTGCCGACTCCATCTGGATTGCCTTCATTCCGGCAACCCTCGTGGTGACCCTTACGGTGTTTGCCCTTTACCTCATCAATACTTCTATGGAAGGCGTCTTTAACCCGCGTCTGCGCAAATAAGAGGTAACGAAATGTCTGAAAATGTATTTGAAGTAGAAAATCTCGGCCTCTATTACCTTGGCCGTTTCGGCGACAAGACTCATGCCGTGACGGATGTGTCCTTCTCTATGAAGAAGGGTGAAATCCTTGGTATCGCAGGTGAATCTGGTTGTGGTAAGTCCACCTTGGTGTCCGGCCTTATGGGCATGTGCATTCCGCCGCTTTACCCCGAAAAGGGTGACGTGCGTGTGCGCGTCGGCGACAAGATGGAATCCCTGATGCACCGCAAGCTCGAAGACGTGCGCGCCAACGTGCTCGCCCAGCAGGTTTCCATGATCCCGCAAGGTGCATTCAACGCCCTGAACCCGGTTCGTAAAATCAAGGACATCGCAGCCGACGTGATCGCCGCTCACCAGCAGCCGGGCAAGAAGCTCGACCACAAGGAAATCTACGACCGTCTCTGCGAACGTTTCGACTTGTTCGGTATGGACACCAAGCGCGTGCTGAACTCTTATCCGATTCAGCTCACCGCCGGTGAACGCCAGCGTTCCGTGATCGGCATTTCCACCTTGCTCAACCCGCAGATGGTGATCGCTGACGAACCGACTTCCGCTCTGGACGTTTCCACCCAGAAGGAAGTGATCAAGATGATCTTCGATCTTCTTGACAAGGGCATCTTCTCTACCATGATCTTCATTACCCACGAACTTCCGCTCCTGTACCACGTGGCCGACAATATCGCCATTATGTACGCCGGCGAAATCGTGGAATACGGTACGGCTGACCAGGTCGTTAAGGACCCGCGTCACCCCTATACGCAGGCTCTGATGGGCGCTATGCTTTCTACTGAAGCTTCCCAGCGTACCCGTCATCCGGTGGCTATCGAAGGTGCTCCTCCGAGCCTCAAGAACAAGATCGTGGGTTGCCGCTTTGCACCCCGTTGCAAGAAGGCATGCCCCGACTGCAAGAAGAATACCCAGAACATCCGCATTGTAGGCGACCGTCAAGTGAGGTGCGATTATGCTGTCTGATAAACCCGTTGTATTTTCCGCTAAGCGCATCAGCAAGGACTTTGGTGCCGGTAAGACCCTGAAGACCGCCGTGAAGGATGTGTCCTTCGACATCTATGACGAAGAATTCATCTCCATCGTGGGTGGTTCGGGCTGCGGCAAGTCCGTGCTCGCAAAGATCATGCTCGGTCTTTACAAGCCGACTCGCGGCCAGTTCCTGTATCGCGACAAGCCCATCAAGAACCTGAAGGCACACTGGAACGAAGTGCAGTCCGTGTTCCAGGATCCGTTTGGTTGCTTCAACCAGTTCTTTACCATTCGTAGCCAGCTGGAAGACGCCCTGAACATCCTCAAGGACAAGCCCTCCAAGGAAGAAGTCCGCCGCCGCGTAGACGAAGGCCTGATGGCTGTGAACGTGAAGCCCGAAGACATCGAAGGCAAGTATCCGTTCGAACTTTCCGGTGGTCAGATGCAGCGTATGCTCTTGGCCCGTATCTTCGCGCTCCGTCCGAAGGTCTTGATTGCTGACGAAGCCACCTCCATGGTGGACGCCTGCGTGCGAGCAAACATCCTCGATTACCTCCGCAAGTTGAAAGACGAGCTGAAGATGACCGTGGTGTTCGTGACTCACGATATCGGTCTTGCAAACTACGTTTCTGACCGTATCTTCATCATGCACGACGGTAAGATCGTAAACCAGGGTACTCCGGAAGAAGTGCTCGACAACACGACCGAACCGCACACGCTCAAGCTGCTTGACGATATTCCGGAAGTCCACAAGACCGAATGGATCAAGAACAGCCATCGCTCCAAAAAGTAATGCGATAGTGTCATCCTGAGCGTAGCGTAAGCGAAGTCGAAGGATCCAGAAAACCCGGCTCCCCCAAGGAGTCGGGTTTCCTTTTTTATACAATTTCGATTTTGTACCAAAAACAATCGTTTATTTTAAACGCAGAGTTGCATACAAAAGAAAATTATTTTACCTTGTGTACAAAAAGAAGGGGTTTATGAGACCGGAAACCATCCAAAAGCGCGAAGACGAATTTTTCTCCAACCTGACCAACTCCGCAGGGGTCAAGTACAAGTTGACCCAGACAACCGATATCGGGCACGGGGTGAAGATTTACTCCATCCGTCCGGATTTTGACTCTTATTATTACAAGGTCAAGACGACAAAGAAAAGCATTTGCCTTCACTTTACGGTTGGCTACATCAAGTCTGACACGACAGCCCTTTCTACAAAGGATAACTGCGTTTCGGTATCCTACGTGGTAGACCGCACTGGACGAATTTACGAGATGTTCCCCGATACGGAATGGAGCTATCACTTGGGTAGCGGCGCTGTCGGCGGAAACGGAGTCATGTCGAAGCAGTCCATCGGCATCGAGATTTCCAATTACGGTCCGCTGAAATTATCCGGCGAAAATCTCGTGGACGCCTACGGCAATGCCTACTGCAAGGTTTCTGAAACCCAGTTCTACGACAAGCTGAACTACAGAGGCTACGATTATTTTGCTTCCATGACGGATGCCCAGATTTCTGCGACGGCAGCCCTCATCAAGTATCTCGGTAAAAAGCACGACATTCCCATGAACTTCAAGGCCGACGACGCTCCCTTTGCAAACAACGCAGAGGCTGTTGCGTTTAAAGGCGTATTCTACCACACCAACGTGAGAAAGGATAAATTCGACTGGCCCTTCGGCCCATCGCTAAAGTCCCTCATCTCGGCATGTTCCGATGTACTTCCGCAGGTAGAAGCCAAGGCCGACGCCGTCAAGACGGCTGCACCCTCGGAAGCCACAAAAGTGGCGGAGCCCATTCAGGAAAAGCCTGCTGAAGCGCCCAAGCCCGTTGAAGCCCCGAAGGCCCCAGAAGTTAAACCCGCCGCAAAACCGCAAGCGAGCAAGCCCAAAACCACAACAACCAAGGCCCCCTCGCTCCTGGAAAGCATTATTTCCCTGGTCATTCAATTGCTTGGCGGCAAGAAACGTTAACCCCCAAATAGGAAGAAGAAAACATGGCAACAGAAACACAAGTGCCGGCTACACCGGATTCCGCCGACAAGGCAAACGCCAAGCTCAACAAGATGGAGCTGATGAAGAAATTCAAGCAGCACAGAGATAGCGTGAACAAGGCTATCTTGGACTTGCAGAAGGATTCTTTGACGCTCTCGAAGGACCTGGAAATTTGCAATGCCAAGGCCGGCGAATTGCAGGTGAACTTGCAGCACCTGCAAGGCGCAAACGACTCGTTGAATAACGAAGTGGCAAAGCTGCAGACCGAATTGCAGGAAGCAATCAAGCAGCAGTCTCCTGTTGCCGCCCTTGCCTCGCCGAGCGGCTGTGCCGTTCTGATTGTCCTGATTATCGCACTGACGGCCATCGCACTCAAGAAGGGCATTTCCTTTGCCAAGGGCGACACCACCGTTTCTGTCGGCGGTGACAAGAAAGAAAAATAAGCGCCCCTAGCACAATACTTCTACAAAAAACAGTCCCTCCAATGAGGGACTGTTTCTGTTATAAAATTTCGGGAGTTCTAGTCCACAATGCAGCGTACGCTACCGAAGGCTGTTTCGTTCGGACGGCCTCTATAATTCGAAGTGGCACTAGATTCGCTAAACCAACCATGGGAGTATCGATAAGTGAAATCGGAACCGATCCATTCACCTTCTCTATTCAGGTCACTCCACGGCCTACTCTCGCCCTTATAATAGGTACCCGCAATAGCAAGGCTAAAGCCGGTAGCATTTTCATCGTATTGATACACCAAGTCATAATCGTTTTCAGAATATGCCGTATAAAGCGCGCTGAAAGAACCTTCGCCTCGCAAGGTTCTCATTTCAGTAAGCGTAGCCACATGAGTTCCTTCAGGACAAATTCCCTGCACTTTTTCATCTGACGGAATTGAATCGGCTCCATTCAGAACCATTTTCTGCGTGTACATTCTTCCGTAACGATCGCAATAGTACTGGTCTTCCATATAGCAAAGGGATCCTTCCGAGGCGTAGTTCAAGTTTTCGGCAAACCAAACAACCCCATCTATTTTGATAGTCTTGTAATATTGGTTATCGCGCTTATCCAGGAACAGCCCATATTCCTTTTCGCTGTTGAGCCAGACCCACGAGAACTTGTATAGAGAACCGGTTGCTCGTTCGTAAAGCGTGTCATTCTTACATTCGTACGTTCTTGCATCGTAAATGCGACCGCGGCAAATGTCGTAGGCATTTCCGCTCTGGCAGAACTGCTTGGTATTGTCGATAGTTTTTCCGCCACAGTCTTCGATATTGCTTAAGCAGCGTACAGAAAGTTTCGTCTGGGGGTCCGCATGAATAAAGCAAGCCAAGGTAGGCGAATACGTGGGCGGCATATGATCTCGATCACAATAGAAGGGACCACTATAAGATGCGGTAGACGGATCGTTCGGATCAGCCTTGGATGTCGGATGCGGATCGAGTTTTAGGAATTCACCCGTCCAGATGTCACCGAAATGCCTTGTAGAACTCCAAAAATTTTCATCCGTGCCGGTACCGAATCCGCTTTCGACGGGCTTTGCATTGAAGCCGTAATCATCCGTACCGTTCCAGTTACCGTACTCATCATTGGGCCAACCCGTGGTGCTCTTCAACTTTTGAGCGGCAACTTCTTCGCCACCGACAAACTCGACGAGCATCTTGAGTTGTTCAGTTGTAGGAAGGTGGAAACCTTCGGGGCATACGGTTTGAGCATTATCGTAAACGTACAGGCTGGAATCGCCGTACCTCAGGTTTTCGGCCATCCAAGTCTGCGTACCGATTTTGGCAAGCTTGTAAGTCTTGCCATCGCGGGAGTCCGTAAACTCGCCTGCCGGAGCCACGAGACCTTCGCTCGAAGATTCCGGTTCCGCAGAAGAAGAACTCGCCGTAGAATCAGCCGCACCAGAAGAAAGCGGCGCCGATCCAGAAGAAGATACATCGGGCGATTGGGTTCCGCTGGAGGACTCCTGATTTTCGGGCGTTCCCGATTGTTCTGATGCAGAAGAGCCATTTGCACCTGAAGAAGACAAGGTCTCCGCTTCGGAACTCAAATTGGTCAATTCAGAATCATCTACCGAAGACGAGCTGGAATCACCGCATGCCGAAAAAATGAGCGGCAATGCAACAGATGTTACAATAGAAAGGGATATCTTTGATAAATTCATAATTCTGTTATCCTCCGGCTGCTAAATATAAAATAGATGCAACAAATAGATTTGCCAGCAGATTGAAATTGGCAGTCGGTTTTATTATAATTGGCTCAAATTTGTATAAAATTCCACTTATGGAGGAGACATGAAAAAAAATACAAGTTATAGCTTATTGGCAGCCTGCTGTGTTGCCACAGCGATGTATACAGGTTGCGGCGATTCTTCGTCGAATGCAGATGGTTTTGACAACCTGAATGATCCGAAGAATGCAAAGACAGGCGTTCTCCCAGATACAGTCGCCTCGTTTAGCGAATTGAGGATGCAATATACTTGTAACGATGCGCTCAAGTGCAAGGGAACATACCTGTTGGATATGGGCTATGCCGTTTGCGACGGCAAAGGCGGTTGGACTATGGGTGGCCTGATTCACGGAATGGGTTGCGGCATCGACTATATACCCGGTTATGACGATCCGACTTCCTCCAGTTCGATTGCAGAAGACCTCGATAAGTCCAGTTCCTCTACGGAAGACTCCAGCTCTTCTAACGATGACGACGAATCCAGTTCCTCCGTTTCCGAAGGATCCAGCGACCCAGAAGGCCTCAAGTACGAACAGAAGGTTGTCTGCTCTGCAGCTCCCGCAAGCGGAGCCTGCGACGCCATGGTCCGAAACGACGTGAGCACCTGGCACTTTGTCGGCAAGGATGATTTTGGCGACGCCGTCGAATACACTTACTCCGTAAACGCAGACGATGACCTGGTCGTCTCCACGAAGGGTGTCAACGGTTCGAACGAAAGTGTGGTCGCCCATAATATGTCGAAGGAAGTATATGCCGAAATGGCATTCAGTGCAGCCAAAAGCACTTGCGAACGCGTAGGCGGCAATGAAGCCGGTGCGGATGCAGAACAGACTTGCGATACGTTGCGCGTCCCGGTCGTCGAACGCGGCACGCTGACCGATTCTCGCGACAACAACGAATACAAGACCGTGACGATCGGCAAGCAGGTTTGGATGGCAGAAGACCTCAAGTATGAAAAATACGCCAAAAGCATCGAAAATGGCGAGTATTTCTATACGTGGGTAGCCGCCATCGACGGACCCCTGGTAAATGACTCTCTGTATTGCGCTTTTGAAGAAGCATGCGACATTTCTGGAAACATCCAGGGCATTTGCCCCGCTGGCTGGCGCATACCCAACAAGGCCGATGTTGAAACGCTGCTTGCCAATGTCGGCAAAGAAGCTGAAACATTCCTGTCTGTAGATGCAGGCGGAAAAGATCTGGTTGGCTTCTCGGCAAACCTGGCCGGCTATTACAACAATTACTCCGGTCGCCTGCAGTCCGATGGCGAAAGCCTCAATCTCTGGGTTGCCGACAATAGCAACTGGCGTGGCGCAGAATATGCAACCTCGCTTGAAATTACGAATAGCGGCGTAAGTATTGATGAATTCCCGAAGGATTGGGGTGCATCGGTTCGCTGCATGAAAGATGCCAAGTAATTGCTAGCACGCCTTGGCCGGTAAGGCCTATGGTTTCTGCTGAAAACGGTAATTTAACCCCCGGAGTAGCCCTCCCGGGGGTTTTTTAGGTATATTCTAGGTATGAATTTCTCTAAAAATGCATTTTTAGCAGGTGCGGCTTCAGTAGCCGTGTCTTTTTCGTCTGCTTTTGCAGGCCCCCTTGTAAACCAGCTGGGTTTTGCTCCCGATGCAGAAAAAATCGTCGTTTACCCCGGTAGCGATGCCAACGGCCTGGAAGTCCACGACCTCAACGGAAAGGTAGTCCTGAAATTGAAGGCTCCCATGGTCTACGACTGGGAATACAGCGGCGAAGAAGTGCAGACTTTCGATATTTCCGCCGTCAAGAAACCCGGCACCTACCGTCTTTTCCGCGGCAAGGAATATGTGGGCACCCCCATCGTAGTGGGCAAAAACGTTTATGACGACTTGGTAAAGGCAAGCCTCAAGTGGTTCTACTACCAGCGCGCCAGCATGCCCCTAGAGCCGCAATATGCAGGCAAGTGGGCACGCGCCGCAGGCCACAAGGACAGCAGGGTTATCATTTACGGCACCGACAAGCTGACCGGAGGTAAGGGCAATGGTCAGGTAATTAAGTCCGACCGTGGTTGGTATGATGCCGGTGATTACGGCAAGTACATCGTAAATTCGGGCATTACCGTGTTCACTCTGCTCGAAGCCTACGAGAATTTCCCGAAATATCTGGATTCGCTGACCTGGAACATTCCCCGCGAATTCGCGAAGTATCCTGAAATCTTGGAAGAAGTGCGCTACAATCTGGACTGGATGCTCACTATGCAGGATAAGGATGGCGGCGTTTACCACAAGGTGACAACGCTTAAGTTCGGTGGAAGCGTTCTTCCTGAAAACGATAGGGATGCCCGCTATGCAATCATCAAGAACGTGACGGCAACGCTCGACTTTGCTGCCGTAATGGCGCAGGCAAGCGTCGTTTACAAGAACATTGACAAGGCATATTCCGACAAGATGCTCAAGGCCGCCGAAGACGCCTACGCTTGGGCCAAGATGCATCCGCAGCAGTTCTACAAGCAGCCTGCCGATGTACAGACCGGCAACTACATGCATGACGGCGAAGACGGCAAGGACGAATTCCGCTGGGCAGCGGCAGAACTTTTCCGCGCTACCAAGAAGCAGTATTACCAGGATGACCTCAAGAAGAACCTGTTCACAGCCGATGGCGCCTGGTGGGGCAACGTGAACATGCTTGCTGCCTTCCGCGTGGCGCTGGATTCTGCCGATTTCGACAAGGACCTGGTTGCCGCCGCTAAAAAGACCGTGCTCAACGAAGCGAATAATTTGCGTGCCGTTGGCGACACGAGTGCCTACCGCCTGCCGGCATTCCCGTGGAGCTGGAATTGGGGTAGCAATAGCGCTATGGCAAACAACGGCATGGTGCTGGTGCACGCTTACCTGCTTACCAAAGACAAGAGCTACCTAGATGGCGCCCAGCAGTGCCTCGACTACTTGCTTGGCAAGAACCCGCAAGACATGACTTATGTGACCGGATTCGGTTACAGGAGCCCGCGCAATCCGCACCACCGCCCAAGCGAATCGGACATGGTCGACGATCCGGTGCCGGGAATGCTCGTGGGTGGCCCGCACCTGGGCAAGCAGGACATCAACCTGGACGGCAAGGAAAACTGGAAATGTCCGAACTATGCCGCTGCCGATAAGCCGGCACTCGCCTATATCGATAACCGCTGCAGCTATGCGACCAACGAAGTGGCTATCAACTGGAACGCCCCTCTCGCCTACCTCGCTGCCGCCCTCGAAGCGATTTATAACAAGTAGTTTTTGGGTTTCATAGGTCACAGGTTTTAGTTTTTTTCATTGATTTCTGAAACCTGATTCCCGAATAATATATATTACGGATATGGCTTGATGCTGTATCCGTTTTTTATGAAGGGGGCTCCGTGAAAAAGTTTTTTATTTGGGCAATTGCCGTTGCACTTTTGCAAGCACCTGTTTTGGCAGCAGGTCTTGTGAAACAGTCAGTTGATACGACCGATGCGATGGCGACTCTCGGCAATTATGACCGCGGATTTTATACACCGCAGGTGTTGCATCTCAAGCCCTCGGGCAGCAAGCCGATTGAAAAACCGTATGGCAAGTTGTTGCATTTGCGCGCCGAAATTTCGGAATTCAGTAGTCATGCTTGGCTAGGAATCGACACAACCGGCGGCAAAAAGGATACTACCTGGGGTAAGAACCAGGACCTCACTGAAGACGCACTGAACGTTCTGCAGACAACATTTGATAACATCCGCGAAAACAAAGGCTTCGTGATCGTGCGTATCTGTTACGACCCGTGGTATAATGGGCGCAGCAACGTGACACCCGAACACAAGTGGGTAATGCGCCATGTAGAACAGCTCGCTCCCGTGCTCTCGAAGAATACGGATGTGATTGTGGCGCTCGAGATGGGCATGCATGGCGCCTATGGCGAGATGCATAGCGACACAAATATCACCTATGACCGCATTGCCGAAGCAACGAACCTGATGCTGCGAAATACGCCGCCCGAACTGAAAATCCTGACGCGTACGGGAAACTATTCCGCGAAGGTGCTCGGCTTCGACAACTGGGGTGTCGACTTTAATATTGATGGTGAAAAGTTTGCCGAGATCGCGAAGGCGAAGGGTGACACGATGTACCGCGTGGGAATGTTCAACGACGGTTATCTCGGAACGCAGTACGATTACGGCACCTGGGGCGCGGACTGCAATACTTCGATTTGTCGCGAAGAGGGTGTGGCATGGCTCGAAAAGTACGGCATCAATACGCCTTACGGCGGCGAGGCACTTACGACGGCGAGCGGCTATCAGGTTATCAATACGCCGGAGTTCTTGGCGTACGAAGGATTCAGAACGCATACAAGTTATCTGAATATCCAGTGGAATTACAACCTGATTAACAGCTGGAAGGCGACGCTTTTTAAGCAGAAGGATTTCGACTACGACCCGGCGCGGGTCGATTCGCTTACGGGCTTCAAGTATATCAACGACCATCTGGGTTACCGCTTTGTGTTGCGAGAATCGTGGCTGAGCGATACGGTGGGCGACGATAATATGCTGCGTGCGAAGCTCCGTATACAGAATGTGGGCTTCGGTAACTTGACGTGGAAGGCTCCGGTAAGGCTTGCTGTTTTGGAAGACCTGGAAGGTAGCGATTTGGACATGTGCCCCATGCCGACTTATTATGACTTGGATGATATCGATTCCCGTAACATTCATAGCCGAACCATTTCGATTGCGGGTGGCGATACTGTGATGACGTTCGACGGGAATAATGAAATCGAGATAAAGGCTGAGGTGAAGCAAGCGTCCAAGAAACGCTACCAGGTGTACCTGAAAATCGGTGGTATTGAGTTCGCTAACCGCGTACCTTCTGGTATAGGGTCCTGCGGCGAAGAACAGCCTGCCGTTTATTTGGGGAAGGTCTATATTGACGAAAGTGTGAATACGACGGGCCTTACGGTTCGCGATCTTTCGGCGGGTTCATTTGGCGTGGATGCCCAAAAGAAAAACGCCCCCTTCGTTCAGAGGGAGCGGTATAATGCGATTATTCGCGATGGCGAGAAACGCTACCGTGTAAACGGTGTGACTAGCCGTTAACGAGCGTCACGAATTCGCGGCAGACGGCTTCGGGATCGCTCTTGCCGAAGATGGCCGAGCCGACGACGAACACGTTTGCGCCCGCTTCCTTGCAGGCGAGGATGTTGTCGAGTTTCACGCCACCGTCAATCTGAATATCGAGTTCTGGCTTCATCTGGCGAAGTTCACGAATCTTGTCGAGGCAGTAGGGGATCAGGCTCTGTCCACCGAATCCCGGGTTCACCGACATCACCAGGACCATGTCTACGATGTCGAGTACGTACTTGATGCTTTCGAGCGGGGTTGCCGGGTTGATGGCCACGGCGGGCTTTACGCCGAATTCTGCAATCTGGTGCAGCAGGCGGTCGAGATGGTTCGTGGTTTCGGCGTGCACGCTGATAATGGAGGCTCCAGCCTTTGCAAATTCGCCCACGTAATTTTCAGGATGTTCAATCATCAGGTGGCAATCGAGCGGAAGCTTGGTGCCTTTCTTGACGCAGGCCGAAATGCCCGGGCCAAAGCTGATGTTTGGGACAAAGTGTCCGTCCATGATGTCGAGGTGAACGAGGCCTGCGCCTCCGTTTTCGATGGCCTTGAGGCCGTTACCGAGTTCGAGAAAGTTTGCGTTTAGAACGCTTGGGGCGATGATTTGCTTGAGCATAGTGCAAATATAGAAAAACTAGACGGTTTCTTTTTTTTTTACTATCTTTGGCGTCAAAACAAAGCAAGGAGATGAATATGTCCAAAGGTACAAAGACTGTAGTTGCAAAGCCCGCTGCCAAGAAGTGCGCTTCTAAGGCTTGTGCTTCCAAGGCTGCAGCGAAGCCCGCTGCCGAAAAGAAGGTTGCTCCGAAGGCTGAAACGGCTGCTAAGGCTGCAAAGCCGGCTGCTGAAAAGAAGTCTGCAGCAAAGGTTGCTCCGAAGGCTGAAAAGGCTTCTGCTAAGGCTGCTAAGCCCGCTGCCGAAAAGAAAGCCGCCGTGAAGGTTCCTGCCAAGAAGGCCGCAGCTTCCAAGGCTCCCAAGAAGGTGACGGTTGTGTTCGAAGCCAACTGCCCGCTCGCAACGACCGTGTCTGTTGCTGGTTCCTTCAACAACTGGGCTGTCGACAAGGACATGCTCAAGAAGGACAAGAAGACTGGTCTCTGGACTGGCAAGGTGACTCTCGACGCTGGCGACTACGAATACAAGTTTGTATGCGACGGCCAGTATTGGGACGAAGGCGACAACAAGGTCAAGCACGTCTAATTGTTCTGCCTTTTATAAAGATCCGACCGAGAATTCGGCCGGATTTTTTTATAACAAAAACCACCCGCTAGTGAAAGCGGGTGGCATTTTAGTATCTGTAAGCTTAGTTACTTGGCGGCGCGATTCATTTCGCGTGCGAAACTGCGCAGGTTCTTGACGAAAGCCTTCTTGGCTTCAAGTGCGTTGGACTTTTCGCCGAACTTCTTGAAGAACTCGTAGTTATAGCCGCTGTCGTAATCGTAATAGCTGGAATTGTTCATGAGGCATTCCGAGTATTCCGATGCGATGTCGGTGCAGGTGCCGCCCCTGTAAAGGCAATCGGTGTATTCGCTTTCGAGTTCGCTGCAGTCACCGCTATTGGAAGTGGACTTGCCCTTGGAGAACAGCGAATCCAGCAGGGCTTCGGCGCATTTTTCAAAATCATTTTCGTTGGATTTTTCGTAGTAATCGGCGTAGGTAAATTCGTTGCCGAGAGCGTCTTCTTCTCTTTCCTTGCTGAAGAATTCACCGTATTCGGCCTTACAGGTGCTTTCGGTGACGACGCCCGATTCTTCTTCCAGGGAGCAGGTCTTCTTGCTAGAAGAAATGGTCATGGAAAGTGAGCCGGATTCATCTTCGATGGAAACGTTGCCGATATTGATCGAGAGCATTTCGTCTTTGTACTTGAACGTGAGGCTGTTCCTTGTCTGGCTGGTGAGGACGATGTCATACGACTTGAGGGTCTCGATGAGGTCTTCCATGTCGGAGGAATCTTCCCTGAAGAGTCGGCTGATGTTCGGAACATCGATACGGCCCTTGCGGAGATCTTCGAGGAGGCTAGTCATGAACCTCGAGTTCGTGTAATCGGTGAAAGTTTCTTCGGTACTGGCAGAGTATTTGGTTGTGGTTGTGAACGAGGATCCCGAAATTTTGATCGTCATCTCTGTGTAGTCGTTCATGTACTCGTCATCAATGCAGCTCAAACGGGCCGCCAGGGTCGGGTTTCCTTCAATATCATCCCGGCTCTTGATTTTGCCGGATTCGTACATCTCCATGGCTTCTTCTTCGGTGAGCCTTCCGCCGGGGACGTTGCTGCAGAGTGTGTAGCATCTGCTCTTTTCGTCATCGGCGTCGTATTCGCACGTTACGGATTTCCAGGTGCCGTCCAGGTTGCCGGCCTTGCCGCCGACAAACATTAAGCCTCTGTCGGAGCAGTAGCTGAAGCTGTTGCTACATTCTCTGAATATGACCAGGGAGTCGCCTACGAATTTGTATTTCATGTAGGCCTTTTCATCTCCGAGATTCATTTCTTTCCATGAGTAGGTGTTGTTTTCGTTGACGCACAGGTCCACCTTGGTCTGGACGGTGGTCGTAATGGTCTTGTTCTGGGTGTCGGCGACAAAGGTGCCGGACTCTTCGTAGGTGTAGTTGTCAGAACCGCTGCTGCTGTCGTCGCTGCAAGCGCAGAACAGGGCTGCAGTTCCTGCCAGCATAAGGTGTAGGGATTTTTTCATGATTATCTTCTCCATAAAGTTTGTTTTGTACAAAAGATAGTATTTCGTAAATTTTTGATGGACAAAAAATAAAAATTTGTTCCAAATCCGATACAAAAAAGGGCGCGCCTAGGCGCACCCTCGTGAATAAGGTGAAATGGGGGTTAGTTCGCAAATCCTCCCTTGTATTCTGTTGGATCGGGACAGTTTACACCAGGGATGCAGCTGACTGACATCAGGTTTGTCTGATGCTTGAGTTCGACAATTTCCATATCTGGAGCGGAGTATTCTTTTTTGATTTGTTCGTTCTTCATAATTGTATTTGGTTAGAGGTTAATTACTTTTTTAGGTAGACGCCCTTGGCCTTGGGTTTGCCGCTGATGCCGCGGCCCTTGAGGTCGAAGGTGCGGGTGCCGCGGTTCATGCGAATTTCGCCGGTGCGGGTGTCGAGAGTGCCGATGACGGTTGTCTTCTCTTCGTCTTCACGGCTGACGATGACCACGTCCATGCTTTCGGGAAGATCCTCTTCGATAGAGGCGATGGGAGCAGCGTAAACGCTCGGTTCCGGAGCGTTTTTCTGCTGTGAGCCATCGTACCGCAAGTATGCGCGCAGGGGATCGATATAGACCCATTCTCCGAACTTGACAAACTGTCCTGTGGAGATACCTGATGAGGGAACGCCGTATCCTGCAAAACCGTAAACACGTCCGCATTCATCGCAGTTGCTTCCTCCCCATTCCTTGAATTTGAATGTGCCGACAAAGGACCATTTGCCTTTAGTTACGACATTGTGTTTTTCTGACGTGATTGTGACGGGACCTGAGACTTCCAACTTGGAGCTTTTCATCTGGATCATATAAGGCATGTTGGCTGTGAGCGTGACATGTTCTTTATCTGTGTCGGCCCATACTTGGTAAACTTCAACCTGTGCGACGCCAGTTGTCTGGTTCTTACCGACGCGAGCGAATTCCATAATGTTGGCAACACCGGACAAATTTTCTGTGCTTACTTCGAAGGGGAACATTATTGTTGAGTAATTGTTTCCTTCAGTAACGGGGAAGCCTCGGCTTATTTTGACGCCATCAACATCAATGTCTGCGTTTAGGTCGAATGCGTCTCCGTTGCCAGAACTTTCAATAATCGCGTATTTTTTGCCGTCAACCTCGTTTATTGAGAGGAACGCAATTTGCGTGCATGTCCCAGGAATTGTAACCTCAATTTCTCCACCATCGAAACCGTAGTAGTTACTTGTTTCTTCAATGTAATAGTGAATGGTATATGTTCCCGAATTTCTTGCGAAAGGTACGCGGTCGCCGAAGTTGCGCTGGTATTTTTCTTCACTCCATTGATATTTGTATTGCAAATAGCCTATGTCTGTTGAACCTTCCGTTATAAGATCCTGATTTTCTCCGGTGTAGGAAAGATCCTTTGCTACGGGCGGAATGACATTCGGGGTTGCCTTTTTGATTTCTACCGTAATTGCGCCGAGTATGGCGTTTCCATTCATTTCTTTATAGTAGACGGAGTATGTTCCTGCACTATAACCGGTGGGAATTGATGATGTAAAGTTAGCGCCATTGGTACTATAGAGTATGCCGTTTGCGGATGTTCCTGCTGTTACAAGTTCCTGCTCTTTGCCATTGTAAGTAAGATCTTTGGCTTCTGGGGCGACGAACTGCACTTCGATAATGTTGAACGTCCTTGTGGTGGAGCCCTTGTAAAGGGTGCTGGTAGATTTTGCCGAGATGGTCACGGTCGCTTCGCCAATTGTGGTGTTGTTGGAATAGGTAATATCGAAATGGCTTGTAATATCGGTTTCTCCGTCCAATACTGTGATTTTGGGGGTGACCGGGTTGCCATTTTTCCATGCTTGGTCTGCAATCTCGTTAATGGTGATGTCAGCGTTTGTGGCGATATCTTTTTTCGGAGCAACGATGTTGAATGTTGTTGAGGTGGAACCAGTGTACTTGGTGCTGGTGTTCTTTGCTGTAATGGTTACGGTCGCTTCACCGATTTCAATATTGTCGGAATAGGCGATGTTAAGTTCGCTATTGATATTTGTTGCGCCATCCAGGACGGTGACTGCGGGTGTTATTTCTTCACCAGTCCATTCCTGGTCAGGTATTTCGCTGACGGTTATGCTTGTGCTTTTTGAGAGGTCCTTTGTCCCGGAAGTGATTTCGAATGTCTTCGTGGTGGATCCACAATAATAGGTGCTAGAACTGTTGGCCGTGATGGTCACTGTCGCCTGACCAATAGACGTGTTGTTTGAATAAGTAATGGTGAAATTGCTCGTGATGTTTGCGGTCGTGTCCTTGATGACAATTGTGGGCTTGATTTGGCTGCCCGTGTAGGTCTGATCAGGGATATCGCTGATGGTGATTTTGGGGTTCGTTGCGATATCCTTTTTCCACTGGGCATAGAGAATCACGACGTCACCGGCGATTTTTGTGAGATTCTGCACCCTTTGACCGTCGGTGTATGAGGTTCCGCTTCCATCGGCTTTAGTATTCCACTTGATAAAGCTGCCGTAACCCGTACCCGATGAGAAACTATTGCTTTTCAGCGCCGTTGATGCTTGGCCGTATGTAAACGTTTGATCGCTCATGGTGCCCTTTCCGCCATTGGCGTCGAACCTTACATAGTAGGTGTTTGCGGCCCACTTTGCGTAGAATTGCTTGTTTTCGAGTGTAGTAGAGGACAAGGAGGGGTTGAACGAAGATACACTGTAGCCAGTAAAGCTTGCATTTGTAAACCATCCGTCAAAGGTGTATCCCGTTCTGGTTGGGGTCGGAAGATAAACGGTGCCGCTACTGACGGTGTAACTTGTGGGCGCACTGGATGGATTCGTTCCACCGTTAAGCGTGTAGGAAATGGTGTAAGTGGCTGCTGTTGAAGTGGATACCGATTTTACGGTGACGTCTTGACTTGGCATGGTAAAATAGGCTTTGCTGCCGGAATAGTAGGCGCTTGCCCCTTCCATGGAGTATGTCGCCATGTAGCCGCGCGCAACAGTTCCTGAATAGTTGAGGGAAA
>JAEEGH010013288.1_pt1 | contig 18294 bp, 4 predicted proteins | sample 9134181 | NCBI WGS metagenome assembly JAEEGH01 (sample SAMN16246544, study PRJNA631951) | gut metagenome | biome: gut microbiome; feature: rumen; material: DP-attached | host: Bos | place: Iran: Karaj | collected 2018-10 | reverse complement strand
TACACGCAAGTCAATCGGATGTTGAATTGTAAATCCCATTTTTAACCTCCAAAAGTGTCTAACTTTTGGGGGTCAGTTCACAGGGACCGCAAGGTTTTTGGGGGTTTTAGGGGGTTACCCCCTAGGAGAGGGGGTAGTGGAAAACGCCGAAGGCGTTTGGAGCGAGGGGCAGGCGCCCCTCATTTTTATTTTAAATAATTCCAACTCCAGTAAGAAGAATTACGAAAAGCAAAATTGGTGCTACAAACTTGAGCATGATAATATAAAGTGTTTTTCGTCCAAACTTTTCACCGTTGATTGTAACTTCGTCAATAACTGTTTCTGGCTTAGCAATCCAACCAATAAGAATACAAGTAAGAATTCCAACGATTGGCATAAGTACGTTGTTACTTGCATAGTCAAGAATATCGAGTACCTGACCTGTAGAACCTGTTGGGAATAACAATTCAAAGTAAAGTACGTTGTATCCAAGACAAACGATGATTGAAACTACAGCAGAAGCTCCTGCCATTACAAGAGTTGCCTTCTTGCGGTCCCAATTGAACTTATCCATCATACTAGAAGTGATTGCTTCAAGAAGTGATACTGCAGATGTAAGTGCTGCGAACAATACCATTACGAAGAAGATCAATCCAAGGAATTCACCAAACTTTCCAAGAGAAGCGAATACTTTTGGAAGTGTTACGAACATTAGTCCTGGACCAGCAGACATACCATCTTTTCCAGAGAATGCAAATACTGCAGGAATAATCATGAGTCCGGCAAGCATAGCAATTCCAGTATCGAAGATTTCAATCTGGTTTACTGATTTTCCAAGGTTTACATCTTTTTTCATGTAAGAACCGTAAGCAACCATAATACCCATAGCAATAGAAAGTGAGTAGAAAAGCTGACCCATTGCATCGAGACATACTGTAAGGAACTTTTTAACTGTAAGGCCCTTGAAGTCTGGGATAAAGTAAACTGCGGCACCCTGAAGTCCTGTTCTTGTTATTCCTGTTTCTGGATCTGTGTATTTAATGAACAATGCATAGATAGAGATGAAAAGAACGATGATAACAAGAATTGGCATGAGAACCTTAGAATATTTTTCGATTCCCTGTTCAACACCTTTATAAACAATTACGAAGCACAAGAGGGCAAACAAAATTGTGAAGAAGATTGGCTGCCACTGAGCTGTAATGAAGCCGCCGAAGAATCCATCCTGTACGGCTGCCTGACCCTGGAATGCAAGGTAAGTTGCCATATACTTGATTACCCATCCACCGATTACACAATAGTAAGGGTAGATAATGAAAGGTACAACAAATGAGAATACACCAAGGAATCCCCAGTGAGGATTGATTTTCTTATAAGCTGTAAGAGGGCTTTCCTGTGTTTTACGACCAATTGAGATTTCTGTAATCAAAAGTGTAAAACCGAATGTGAGTGCAAGTACAAGATAAACAACGAGGAATAATCCGCCGCCATCTTTTGCTGCAAGGTAAGGGAAGCGCCAGATGTTACCAAGACCTACTGCACTTCCTGCCGCCGCAAGTACGAAACCGATTGAACCGGTAAACGAATTGCGTGGTTTGATTTCGTTTTCCATAACAATTTCTCCTTGTTTTTTAGTTAAACATTATAACATTTAATTATATCATAGGAGTGGGAAGTTGTAAAATGAACCCTTCGATAAGCTTAGGGACCACGATGATGATTTTTATATACATATTTAAAAAAAACTCAAAATAACCGATAATGATTTTATGGCAAAGAAAAATTCTAAAAAAATGAACAGCATGAAATCTGAAAAATCGCAGAAGAGAAACAAGATTATTAAAATGGTTGCAATTATTGTTGTGGCCGTTTGTGGCGTTATAAGCGCTGTAACTGCAACAGTAGCCAGCATTAAAAAGAAAAATGCAGAAAGAACTGTACGCATTGCGTTTTACGGGCTTTCTGAAGAATATGTAAATCTTTTAAAAGAAAAAATACCGGTTGAAGATAAAATCATCTTAAAGATGGATGTGCTTTCGGAAGGTTCAATTGACCTTGCCGCTGTAAAACAAAAATATGATATGCTTTTTACTTGGAAAGGCGAGGTTACAGATGCGCTTGAAGCTTCGAGTGAAGACGTTCCTGCTAAAATTGTAGAATGCATGCCAAGCAGCTTGCGCAATAAAAAATGTGTGCCTATTCTTTTGGATCATTGTGAGCTTGCTTACAGTAAGGCTGTAGTTCAAAATACAACAGAAAATCTGCCTACTAGCTTTCCAACATTTTTGAATTATTTGAGTCAGGCAAAAAATCAGGTGTTCAGTCCATTTTTCTGTGCAGGTGCAGATGACAGAGTTCTTACAGCATTTGTTGGAAGTCTTGTAGAAGCAATGGGCGGTGTAAAAGCTTATAAAAATCTTATTGCTGAATTAAAAAATGGAACAGAATTTGAAGAGTTGTTGGATAAAGATTTAGGTTCGCCAAACGTTACCTTGCGCTCTGTTCTTGATATGCTTAAATCATGGCCAAAGGAAGGTCTTACACATCCTGCATGGTTCAACGGTCAGAAAAACGATCTTATTTATTTTTCTGAAGAAAATCATATTGGTGTATTTTTTACTTTCTTAAGAGATCACAGAAACATTCAGTATAACGTAATCAGTAAATACGAAGCATTTGTTGTTCCGCCAACTTCTTCGACAATTGAATACGGAATTATTGCACCTGCAATTTCTGGAATGCTTTTGACAGATAACTCAAATTGTAAACGATATCTTGCTGAATTCTTTACGGAAGATGCTCAAATGGAATTGTCAAATCTAACAAAGCTCGCACCTGTTCATTCACGTGCACAGGCATACGACAGACAAGCAGATGATGTTCGCTTCTGGGCTGCCTCATGTCCTGGTGGAGCCTTGCCAGATCTTTATCTTGCTGTTTACCAGCGAAATCCTACTGCATTTACTGAATTTGCAAATAATATCAGAAACGCAGTAAGATAGCAGATTTTTCTAAAAAAGCCTAAATTCTCAAGTCAAAAATCAAATTCGCCGAAAATCAAAGGTACGAATAGTCAAAATTATATCGTATTGGGTTTACGGAGGAATGCGTGAATGAAACTAAAAAAATGTTTTCTTAAAAACGCGTTGATATGTTTTTTTATAATTTCAATTATCTCGATTATTTCCTGCGAAGTAGGTTTAGGTTCAGCAGTAGATACGCAGCCACCAAGCTTAACAATTGATGGCCCAAAAATGAATGCCATAATAAGGGAAAGCTTTGCTATAAAGGGTTCCTGGAACGACGATGGTTCAATTGAAGATGTATATGTAATATTAAAAAGAACTGATGGTAAGCTTTTAGACGGCGTTAATGAAGAAAAACGCATACAAGGTGAATGGGCATTAAGCGAAGACGATAGAAACAAAGGTTCCTGGCGTGTAGTTGTAGAACCGTTGACCGAAAAAGAAAAGCTTATTGATGGTATATATCAGGCGACTGTTTATATTCAAGATAGAAGTAAGCATATAACAACCCAAACGACTTCATTCACAATTGATAATACTCCTCCTATTATTGTAATTACCCGACCTTCTACTTCTATAAAAGCAAAATCTTTTGATACTTATGGTCAGTTGTTTACTCTTGAAGGTCAGGCTGCTGATGATAATAACGTTAGCCTTATTGAAGTTCAGGTTTATAATGATGAAGCCTGTACAGATTTTAACCACTCTATTTCTTTAAAGAATGTTCCTAATTCCATAAACATGGATGCCGCAATTTATGATAAGGAACTTGGCGGCTATATAAGTCAGGATGAAGACAAATATAATTTTGAAGTTCCGTTAGAACAGTCGAGCGGTGGAAAAGAATTCTATTGTAAAATTGTTGCTTACGATGGCGCTCAAAAATATCCTGTAGATGAAAAAGACAAACAGGATTCTGATGAAAAGGGAAACAATGCAGATTATTATTATCTTTATAAAGATATAGCAACTGTTGTTCTTCAGAATTATAAAATCACAGAAGTATATTCTATTCTTAATGGTTCGTATTCTTCGGAAAATTCCAGAAGTGCAATTACGCCTGAGGAAGTTATAGATCTTATTGGTTCAGATGAGCTTAAGACTTCGGTTGGTAAATTCATTTTGAATCCTACAAACAATCCGACATTCCAGATTACAGGTAGAAGTCCTCTGCTTTTAAATGGCGAAGATTTTGTAGATTCAAAAAATGATATTTCAAACGGAGGACAGATTGTTGTTGAAGTTTCGCCAGGTCTTGATGGAATTCTTTTGGATGAAGAAAGCCTTAAGGTTTATGCGCAGAAATGTGACAGCAATGGAAAGGTTGCTGAGAACGCTCCAAAAATTTATCCATCGGATCCGACTATTCAGGAAAGCGGAACTTCGTATCGTTTTTCAATTATAATCCGCCGCAGTGATGGTTTTGAAATTGGTGGAAATTATATTGTTGGCGTAGAAGGTTATGATCAGAGTACAACTAAAAATCCTGTTGAACCTGCTGGAAGAGCTTATGGTTTTCATATGGCAAGCTCTGGAAATGCACCGTCTCTTGAAGTAACAACTCCGGGCTCTGGTGAAGATGTTTATAAACGTACAGGACAGAGTCAGATATTCAGCGGAACTGTTCAGGTTGAAGCGGGTGTGCCTGTTTTAAATATTTATAAAACAGGAGTTTCGGATCCTATAATCACAAAGAACTTTACGCTAGCAGATGCTGTAAATAAAAATACAAAAAATGAATATAGCTTTAGCGAAGAGTTTGGTGATTTTGGAACTACAAGCGGAAAGCAGGTTTATAGATTTGTTGCGTCTTTGGATGGAGTTACTTCTCCAATTGTAGAGCGCGAAATTATTTTTGATGTAATTTCTCCAGAAATTACAATTTCTCAACCACAGCTTGCAAACAAATATGATGAAGACGGAAACCTTGATACCTCTTCAAAATTTGTAAACGGAACTATTGCTTTTGATATTTCTGCAAAAGACAAAGGTGGTGCGGGGCTTGGTAATGCTTCTAACCCTGCACAGGCAATTGCAAAATATGAAGTTATTGTCGATGGCCAAGCTGTTCTTTCTGAAGAAATAAATCTTGAAAATGAAATTGCCGTTGCAATTGATACGACAAATTCAAAGATAAACGGAAAGAGTTTTATATTCAGAGTGACTGCTCAGGATAATGCAGGAAACATTGGAGTTTCAAATGATGAAGACTTCACTTATTTTGCAGATCAGAATACCGATGTTCCATATTTTGTAAAACATACTTTGACACCGGAAGAAATTTCTGACGGTAAAAAAGATTTTGATTTTAACATGAAGCAGATTTCTGTTTATAACAGTCTTGATAAAACAAACAAGCTTGGAACAGTAACAAAAGGCGATTATTTAAAATTCAGATGTTATGATGATGATGGAACAGTAAGAATAAATATTAAGAATAAAAGGCTGCTTTCAAACACTCAGTCTGATTGGGAAAATAATATTAACAATCTTACATCTGTGTATAATAAAACAAAAGATACAAAAGCTCTAATAGAATTTGATGATTATCAATTTCCGAACACTGATGATGACTGCGGATTTTATGAATATGTAATAATTCTGAGCGATGGAAATAAAACAGAAACAATAGGACCATTCCTTGTTAATGTTGCAAAGGATAAAGCCACAATTAAAGTTGAAGTTTCTCCGGAGTATGCAAGAAATGGAAATAATTTTTCAAATAAAATAACAATAACACCTTCTATGCCACCTTATAGTGCCTACAGAAAAATTGAAGGCAATGTAGACGCGGAAGGCAATCTTATAATTGAAAATCTGCCTATTGGGACAGAAACATCACCTGGTGTTTATGAATTTTCAGACCTTGAAGTAACCGATGAATTAAATGCATCACAACTTTTAACAAATGAAAATCCTGTAATCTATTATGTTGTAGATGGAAATAATCAGGCAAGTACAGAGTATAAAGTAATTCTTAAAAAAGATAATGATGCACCAGAAACTGTAAGCATTACAGCGCCTCCTGCAGGAAAAATAAATAAACTGGCTCTTAATGATGATGAGTATGGTTTTAGAGGTGAAGTAAAAGATAATAAGTCTGGTGTAAAAACTCTTTATTATTGTTTTAATCAAAACGAAACTGCGCCGACAGATATTTCTGCGTATAATTCAGAACCGGCTTCAAACGGAAATTACATTATTAATAAAACAATTGATATGGGACCAACGTCGTCCGTAGCAGGAAATCTTTATGAAGGAAACTGGTACCTTCATATTATTGCCGAAGATAATGCAGGAAACAGAACATCTCCAATAAGCCGACAGTTTGATATTGATAAGGAAGCGCCTGAATTAACAGAAACCAGTGCTGATGATATGGGATATAAAAACGGAACCTTTACTTTAAGCGGAAAAGTATTTGATTCTAACGGATTAAAACCTGGCAATGAAGTTGTCATTACAGATGACAAAGATAATACATATTCTCCATCAATTGAGTTTGGAGCAAATAATACCTGGACAGCTTCAATAGAAGGTCTTTCGGAAGGAAAGCATACTCTTACAATAACTGCTACAGACAAAGCAGAAAAGACAACAACTCTCAAACGGCTTGTAACAATCGACAGTAAAAAGCCTGTTGTTTCGCAAGATATGATTCTTCCAAACGGATATTCTTTTGCGGGTACAAGTGTAACAATCAGCGGAACTACTACAGATGATACTCCAAGTTCCGGATTAGAATGTATTAAATATTTGTTTGCAGACGGTGAGACAGATAGCGCAACTAAATCTCAGGAATTTACTTTGCAGAATGCCGCTTATTGGTCTGAAAATATTGATGTCTCTGCACTTTCTGGTTCTGAAATGAACGGATTGTTTGAACAGCAGGGAATAAAATATATTTGGGTTACCGCTTATGATAATGCGGGAAACGTTTCTGATACTGTAAAAAAATCTTTTGTTTATGACTTAAACAATCCTGTAATTAGTGATGTAAAAATTCAATATACAGGTGAAACAGAAGAATCGGCGCTTGATACAAATACAATTTACACAAAGAAAACCGGATATACAATTTCTGGAAACTTTAGCGACAGTGGTTCAAATGTAACAATTGGAGTTACAAGCAATGGAGAAAACTGTACTGTTGAACAGACAGCAAATGCAAAATCAGGTGAATGGCATTTTACAACTTCTGATTTAGCAGATAATAGTTACACTTATATTATTACTGCAACAGATGCTTCTGGCCGAATGAATACTGTAACAGCATATATTGTTGTTGATACTCAAAACCCAGAAATTGTAATTACTGAAACAGATGATATTTATAAAAACACAAATGCGCATCAGTTTAGTGGTACAATAACAGAGCCTTATTTAAAATCTGCAAAGGCATATTTATATAAAAACAACATTGCAACGCTCTTTAAGGAAGAAGCAATTTCTCCTGTAAATGGAAAATGGTCTTGGACAGTAACAGGCCTTGAAGACGCTGAATATATTCTTAAGTTAGAAGCAGAGGACGACGCCGGAAATCATAACGAAAAAGCGTCTACAAAAAAACTTGTAATAGATTCTACAAAACCTGTAATAAGTTTATGTGCAGATAAGAAGCTTTTTAATGTATCGGGATCTCCTGTAAATGCGGGAACTGCACTTAGTGCATCGGGAACATATTTTGCTAAAGAAGGCTTTACTTTAACTGGAACAATTACAGAAGTAAACTTTAAAGAAGCAACAATTAAAAACGGAGACAGTCCTTTAAGCTTTACCTCTGGAGGAATTTCTGCGGGCGAGTGGACATATACACAAGCACAAACTGACGGAGAATATGATTATAATATTTTCGTTACAGATAAAGCGGGCAATTCTGAATCTGTTCATATAACTGTAAAAATTGATACTACCGCTCCACAGACAAACAGCATAACAGCTCCTGTTGAAGGTTCTACAGGCCAATCCGCAATTTCAGAAACTTCGTTTATTTTCAAAGGATTGGCTTTTGATGCCGAAGACAACACAGGAACTGGTGTATCAAAAATTTGGTATGCATTCACAAAGGACGCAACTGCGCCTGGAACAGCAGAAGAACCTCTTACTGCTTATACAGAGATGGCAGTAAATGATAATGCAGTTTGGAGTATTCCAAAGACTATTAATTCTGGAACAAGTGCATCTGCAAGCGGAAACCTTTATGAAGGCAAGTGGTATCTTCATGTAAAAGCTCAGGATTTAGCGGGTAATATTTCTGAAGCAGCAAGCTCCCGTCAGTTTGACATTGATTTTGCAAAACCAGAACTTTCTCTTGAAGTTGCAAAGTCTGTTTATAACCATCAGGATATAACTAATGGAGAGGGAAGCTTTAGTGTTACGGGAACTGCTTCCGATTCTCAGGCTCTTGCTTTGGTAAAGGTTTTTGCTAAAAAAGGAACAGAGGCTGCAAAAGAAATTTCTTTAACAGTAACAAACGGAAAAGTAAGTAATAACGATTCCTGGACACAGACTTTCATTTTTGGAAGTGCAGCTTCAAGTGCTGACAATTATCTTTCAGAAGGCAAATACGATATATGGGCAGAAGCCCAAGACTCTGTAGGAAAAACTACAACAACCGAAAAAATCCAGATTACAATAGACTATACAGAGCCTCAGATAAATGAAAATACTCTAAAGCTAAATGACTTGGCTTATGATGATAATAAATGGTACGACTCAAAAACATTAAAAGTAGATATTGAGGTAACAGATAATACTTCTGGAGTTTCAACAGTTCAATGTATTACAAAGAAAAATGCTACAGAAGACAGAACGGTACCACTTTCTAAAGATAATGGCGATAGATATACAGGAACAGCCCAGCTTTCTTCCGACGGAGATTCCCTTACAATCAAATTCAAAGCAAAGGATATTGCGGGAAACGAAACTGCAGAAATTACAAAAACTGTAAAAATTGATACAACTGTGCCAGCGCTTGAATTGTATAAGTACAAAGTTGCAGATGGATCTTTAAAAAGCGCAAACGGAACTGTTTACATAAATGGAACTGCATCTTTAACTGTTTATGGAAATTATTCAGATTTACAAAGTGGTGTAAAAGCCCTTTCTTTTGCCGGCACTAAAAATTCTGTTCAGCCGACTGTAAAATATTCAACCGCAGCAGCAAGTGATACAAACACCTCTTATACAATTGACGCAATTACAGAAGAAAACAAGGCCACAATAAAATCCTGGATGGCTGTATTTGAAAATGCAAATCTTGAAACAGCAACCCTTAGTGTAACCGGTGCAAACAATGCAGGTGCCGAAGGTCTTTCTGTAGAAAAGAATCTCTTTGCAATAAGCCGTGACGAATTGCCTCCAACATTAAAAAATCTGAATTTCACAACAGATTCAGATCATTTCTCTGTATATGCAAAGAAAAACGATAGTGGTACTGTAGAAAACTACTATATAAATAATACACAGGGTAAGTTTATTATTTCAGGATTAGCCGAAGATCCTGTTGATGAAAATAATCCGGCTGCATCTGGAGTAGAAAGTGTAAAACTTGAAATAGAAGATACGGCTACTCCAAAGCATACTTATACAAAAACATCAAACACAGCTTATTTTGCAAATATTGATTTAAGTACATTTACAACTCCTGCAACTGCAAAAATCACTCTTAATGATTATGCGGGAAACAGTTATACATATACACTTCCACAAATAATATTTGATACTGCTGGTCCTGTAAGTATTCATGAAATTGATTCAACAGGAAAAGATATTGTTTTCAGAGTTGGCGATAAAACTAACGATGACATTTCTTCAACAAATGCTTCGGCTTATTCTTTAGCATGGAACACTTATACAGATTCTTCTGTGAGCCTAAGTGTTACTTACGAAAAAATAGATGAATCAGCGGGTGGAAAATATGCAGGTGGTACGTTTGGAAATTCAACAACTTTAAAAATCCGCGGAAGCTTTGAAGATTCTGGAAGTGGACTAAAGCAGGTTTTCTATAAAATATACGACAGATCAAATTCGCTGATTTTTGATAATGGCGAAGAAAGATATAATTTAACAGACGCAGAAAAAACACAGCTTGTAGAAGATGTAATTAGTGCTAATCAATATTTTGCACCTTTAACTACTCCAGATTACAAACGAGTATTCTACAATGTAAACAAATCGAAATATGATTCTGCAACAGTAACAGATCAGAAGAAATTAGCTTTTGGCGGAAATCAGCTTAAAGAAAATGGAATAGCTGTTACAGAAACAAAAGACGGAATTGAATATTACAAGTTCTGGAAGATAACAGAAACAACTTATTCATTTACAATTCCACAATTAAATGAAGGCTGTAATTATCTTGTTGTTGTAGCCGAAGACAATGTTGGAAATTATTATCTTGATACTTCAGATCCAATAGATCATGATAATAATTCGTCAACAGATCCTCGTTCATTCTCAAACTTCTCTATGAATCTTGATACAACTTCTCCTACAATTGAACTTCAAGATCCAGCTTCTACAACAATAGTTTATACAAGTGATAGTTATACTATAAAAGTTAAAGCAACTGACCCTGGAGTTTTGGGAGTAGAAAATTCTTCTTCGGGAATAAAATCGGTTTCATTAACTGGAAACGGACAGACTGTGTCTTGTACTAAATCGCCAATAGAAGATGATATTTGGGAAGCAAATGTTGAAGCGCTGCTTAAGGAAAATGATTCTGTTACAATTTCGGCAACAGTAAAAGATGTGGCTGGAACTTCATCCGATAAGGTTGTTGCAAATATCTTTAAAGATATTACAAAACCAAGTGTAAGTATAACAGCGCCTGCAGATGCAGACAAAGATACTGCTGATATTCAGGTAAACGGAACAATTTCTCTTAAAGGAACAGCTAACGATAATTCAGGCGGAAGTGGACTTAAAGAAGAATCTTCTGGTAGCAAAACACTCAAGCTTTATTACACAACAAATAGTGAACTTGGTGGTAAAGAAGCTGCAGAAATAACAGCTGAGGATATAAAATCTCAAAATGCTCAGACAGCTGCTGATAAATTTATTTTCATACAGGAAACAGATAATTCACCTTCATGGCAATTTGAAAATCTTGTAACTTCAAAGATTGATGGAACTACAGCCATTGCCGATAACACTCCTGTATATTTTATGGTCAGCACTCAGGATAAATCTGGAAATGTTGGATATTCAAAACCACAAAAAGTAATAGTAAATCAAAATACAGATAGACCTGTTCTTGTGCTTTCTCAAATTTCTAAAAATACAGTAAAGACTCTTAAAACAAAAACTGTTTACGGATCTGTTTCTGATGATGATGGAACTTTGGAAAAATTGTGGTTCTATTCTGGTGCAAAAGCAGCAATGCCAGTTTTACCAGTGTTTAATACAACAAACAAAACCTGGACAGCTACCGGCTGGACCGAAATAACAATAGACGGAAACTCATGGACAGTCGATTCAGAAGAAAACGATGGCGAAACAACATGGTATTTTGCGCTTGCCGACGCAAATCATTCGTTATTTGCAACTGTTGGCGATGATGAAATGAAACATCCGTATCTTAAGTATAATGATATTGAAAATAAAGTTGACGGAGCTTCAACAGGAGTAACCTTCAAATATGATACAAATCCGCCAACACCAACATATTTGTATCTTTATAAGGCAGAAAAAAATACAACAACAGCTCTTACAACAATTGCTGCCGATACAACTATTCCTTGGTCAACAGAAAGTAATATAGCTTTTGGTGCGGCTTATGATGTTCTTTATGCAAAGATAATTGTTGAAGAAGGAACTGCAATGAAGAGCCTTAAAGGAGCAAATGGTGCATTACCAACATCAACACCAGTTTCTATAAGTTATAAAAACAGCCAGGGACTTTCTCCTTTGATATATGAAAAAATTCTTGAAGTTGCGGGAACTGGAACTGATGCTGGAAAATACACTTATTATCTTGGTCCTCTTGTAATGGATACTACAGAACAGCATGAATTCAAAATAACAGTAGAAGATGCTGTAGGTAATAAAGGTTATATCAGTCGAAGTATTATTGTAGATAATGAAGGTCCAACAACTTTAACAAATGTAAAACCATCAAAGCTTGAAGCTGTAAGTGGAGTAGTTAACTTCCGCGGTAGTGTAAACGATAATGAAAACGGTTCGGGCATTCTTTATGAAACAGATAGCAATGATGTAATAACCGCTTATGGTGTTGAATGGTTTATTCCAACTTATAATCAGGTTGCAGCCGGACCAACAGCTATTTCATCAGGCTGGGAATATCCAACTACAAAGGGTTCTGCATCTTGGGAAATCGAGTTTACAAATCTTGGAACTATAATAGGTTATAACTCTAATACATATGAAGTTAATAATGATTATAAGAATTTTGAATCGGGCTTAAATACAGGGCTTTATAATATTCCTGTATGGTTCCGCCTTACAGATGCTGTAGGAAATATTGGTTATGTAACAAATAATTCAATCCGTTATAATCCAAATGCCGATCGCCCTACTGTACAAATTACTTATCCGGTTCACGAAAAAGATAAAGACTATGTAACAATGGGTGGTACAATCAATATTTCTGGTATGGCAAATGATGATGATGGTATTACAGCCGTATATCTTCAGTTTGATATGGATGGGGACGACATTTTTGAAAACGGAGTAGGAATTGAAGGCACACCATTTACAAGCACAGATATAGTTGATATTCCAAATACAAATTCGCTTCAAAAAGGCGTTCTTGCAAACGGAACAAAGAGCTGGTATAAGACATTAAATATAAGCAATATAGACTCAAGCGCAACAATAAAAGTCCGTGCTATTTCAATTGAAAAAGATGCTGATAAAAATACTACAGATTATCTTGTGAGCGCCTGGTCGGATGTTCTTAATATAAAAGTAAACAACGCTGTTCCAACCTTCTCAAATATCAAATTAAAGAAGTTTGATACAGCGCCAACTTCTGCAACTTTAGCAACAAGTTCTTCTTCTGGAGAAAAGGAATATGCCTCGGATATGTTTATAAGAGGTAGTGAAACAAACTGGTATTTAACCGGCGAAATAAAAGTTGCAAATAATACAACAATTTCAAGTGTTTCTGTAAGAGGAGCTCATTCTTTTGATTATACAAATGATGAAAATGCTGCAAATGATAATTTAATATCATATTGCGAAGATCAGGATATACAATGTTATTTTGCAATTCCTGTAACATTAGAAAGTAATGCGGGTTCAAAATGGGAAGTAACAATTACTGCCGTAGATAATACAACGGGTTCTCCACAGTCTAACAGATTCCAGGCTGTAATTAACCTTGATAGAACAGCTCCAAATTTTACAGATACAAAAACTGTTGCTGGAAACGAAGAAATCAAACTGTATAAAAACGCTTACGGATCTTCCGGAGTCGAAATATCTAGTGTTTCTTCAGAGAACTACGTTCAAAATTCAAACTCTTCCTTTACAATAACAGGAAAAATCAACGAAGAAGGAAGCGGTTTTGAAAGATTAGCCTTCTACTTTAAACGAAAAGGTTCCGGTGCAGATACAGCAGATAGAGTTTATAACCCGATGGAAGAACACGGACCTTTGAATAATGCAAACAGAACAAATATAGCTTCTAAAGAAAATGAGAGCCTTTATATTAACTCTGAAGATTTACCAGCTCTTTATCTTACAGATATAGACCGAACAAACAATCTGACAATTAAGTCTTCTGCTCTTAAAAATAATAAGAATATTCGTAAGGGTGGACTTGTAAAGATTGGTGATGTTTATCGTCTGATTGATAATGTTGAATCTCGTGATTCTGATGGAATTATTACCTTTACACCAGGTTGTGATACTTCATTCACTACTGCAGAGTTTATTTATGCCATGGTAATTGATAACAATGGTGAAAGTACAAACAGCGATGGTTCCCTTAAAAATGATGATGGCGATAGAATGATAGAATCTTATACAAAATCGGGAACAAACTATATCTGGGATGCAAATATTAATTCTAAAAATATACCGGATGGTTCAATAGAAATTCACTGTGTTGTATTTGATAAGGCCGGAAACTCCTGTCACGGATATACGACTTCAAAAGTCAGCAACAATCCTCCTCGAATTACAAGTGTAATGCTTGGAACAAATTTGAATGCCGATACAATTTACGATCTTGATACAGAATTCAAGACCTACTATTTTTCTACAAATGCAAACGGCACAGGAAATACTCAGGCTGGTACGGATATCTGGAATCTTGATGCAAAAATTGATGAAACAAATTACTGGACTGCAAAAAATGGTCTTGTTGTAATTCCTGAATTTGTTGGCGGTACCGGAACAATTTACTACAAATATACAAAGAGCACTGGACAAAATGCAGTAGGACTTTCAACTGTAGAAACTGGAACACTAACAGGCACTGCTACAATAAAGGAGCTTGCGGTTTCTGATGAAAGTATAAAACAAAATGGACAGGACATAACCTTGTCGGGAAGTGACGGTAATAAAATTGGTGCAATCATTTTGAGCAATGGAAGCGCCGACACTCTTACAACTATCAGTACTACAGCGGGAGAAATAAATTCAGAATATACAGCTCCGAATATTTATAGATTCAGTTTCTGGGATTCTACAGAAGGCTGCACTCCTGGCCAGGATTCTCAATGGTCAGTTTTGAATGCTAAATTCAAACAGGATCTGCAGGATGATACTCCTCCAACAGGAACAATTACTCCATTCTATTGGGAAAGCCTTACAAACAATTCTATATATTCTTCAAAGACCGCAGAAGAAATTTCTTCTATTGCCGATCTTGAGGGACACATAGAACTTGAAGGCGATTTACCAGAGGCTACATTCAGTTCAGCTGCAACAAGTGGAGAATATGATCGTGATCCTAAGGTTTCTGGAAAAATCAAAATTGAAGGAAAGGCTTTTGATGAAACACGAATTGCAGAAATAGTAGTTTCTTTTGCAGATAAAATAATTACAGCAACATACGATTCTGTTAACAAGAGCTGGTCTTATGAGGGAAATGAAGAAGGTATATTTAAACTTTCATTTACAGCTTCTTCTGGACCAGATCAGCAGGGCCATAGCGTAGACTGGGAGCTGCTTGCAGATACAAGCGCTGTTACAAGCGGAAAAGCTGCTGCAACAGACAAAACAATTACTGTTACGGTAAAAGATGCTGCTTCAAATTCAAATACTCCGGGAACAGATCAAACAACAGAAGTAGCAAAAACCGGCTACTACAAGGTTGATATTGTACCGTATATTACAGGTGTAAAAACCGCTTTGTCTAAACTTAAGAATAGTAACCCAAGTATTTATGCAAGAACAGCTTTAGGTCATTATCCGGTTTCAAGCACAGAGACAATTACTATAAGCGGATTTAATCTTACCGGTGGAGATGTTAAGTTTACAGGCGGCGCAACTGTTGCTTACAATGCAGCAGGAAATTCTTTAGAAGCATTAACTTCTGCAAAATCCGGCAGCATGAGCATTCTTGTAAATGAAGTTGAATCTTTAAACAACAGCAACAATGATAACGGCCATGGTAAATATACAAAGACTGTAAATCTTGCAACAGATCCAACTGGCGACAAAACAATCTTTACAAACTACTATAACCGCCAGCCAAACGGCGACAACAACAATTTGCTTACTGATGATGTTGTAGTTGATATCTGGGATTTTAACAGCGAAGCCGTCAAACCAATAAGCGGTAACATTGAACAGCCAGTAATGAAAATTAATCCATCAACAGGCCAGATTGGTTTTGCTTTTGTGAATGGGCCTGCATATTTTAGTATGCCAGGAAAAATAGGAGAGACAAATTATTCTTACCAATACTGGTCTGCAACCTTAGATTTCTTTACATCTATAGGATTAACCTATGATAAGCTTGGCCATTCGTATGGAGTTGCAGCCGGAGGAGATATTAACTCTGAGAATAATAAAAATACTGCAGACAAATTTATTTTAGGAACAGATAGGATAGGTACAGCTTTGGTATCTGGAAATATAGCCTATAGTTCTAAACAATCAACAAATGCACTTCGAATGGAATCTGTTGGTATGAAAGGTACAAAAGAAAATCCAAACGAAAACACTTATTATTTTGAAAAGCAAAGAATTAAATCACCAAGTTTAGCATCTGCTGTGCATGGAGACAGTACAAATCTCTATCTTGCATATTATGATGTTATGACAGATGAGATTCGTTTTAAGTATGGGAATGTATCTTATACACCAGAAACTCTTATTTCTGATACATATGTAGATGATGGAAATGTTGCTTTTAATGCTACAGAATATATGAAGTGGTATTATCATGCTATTTATAAGAACGAGGATAACGTTACTAAAAATAGGAAAATGGTGTTAAAGGCCGATGTTTCTGCTAAAGTAAAAATTGCAGGTACAAATTATGATAAGCAAAGTTGTTCAACAGGTTCAACGGGAGCTTCTGATTCTGGAAAACCTAACATTTTAATATTAAAGAATTATGATGAAGCAGCAATGAATGATTTGGTTCGTCAAGTAATTGAAGCAAAATTACAGGAAAAAGGACTAGGTGACACAGAAGAAGAGGCTTTTGCTACTGTTATGGAAAAAGCAGACCAAGCATATGCCGCAGGAACTCAAGCTAATTTTTGGGGTCTGAAAACAACAGGTTGGGATAATAATGTACCTTTGAAAAAAGCTCTTGAAGATATAAAGGTAACAAAACTAAAACTGGATATACCTTCAAAATCCTTTGATAATTTCCAGGACACAGAAACAACTTCACCGCCAACTCAATATAATAATACAAATGTAAGCATGATTTCTGGAAGTGACACAGGAAGTATGGCCGGGGAATATGTTTCAATAGGTGTAGTGTCTTCACAGGGCAATACTGTTGATGATGTTGTTGTCGCTGTCTGGTATGATGCCGAAAACCGATGTTTGATGTATTCGTATAATACTTCCCCAACAACAGTTAGAGGCGGAAAAACACACGCAGAAGGCTGGTATCACGAAAAAGATGTTACTACAGGAGAAGGAAATGCTCCTATAAGAATCTTTACAGGAGATCAGGAAAATGCCGGTGAATACTGTCAGTTAGCAGTAGATGCTCTTGGTGGTATTCATATAGCTGCATACGATGGTTCTAATAGTGATTTAGTATATGCCTACCTTTCAAGTTATGATGCAAGTCCTGTAACCTGTATTGTAGATTCTTCTGGTGTAGTAGGTTCAAATATTACAATTGATGTTGCTCTTGATAGTAGTGGAACAAAAGCAATACCAAGAATAGGATATTTCTCAAATTCTTGTGTAAAACCAAAGATTGCTTATCTTGTAGATACAGATTCTATTAATGATGGAGCTGTAGAAGAAACCTTTACAGGAAAATGGGAGTCTTCTATTATTCCAACACCAAAGACTTTGAATATGCAGAGTGCACAGTACAATAAAATTAATGTTGGCGTATGGAAAGATACAACAGGAAAAATTACTGACAGTACTCCAGGAACAAGTGAGACACATCAAAGTGGTAGTAGTTTTGATTCTGATTCCTACGGCTTTGTCTACGGAAACGGAACTGATAATGCTGTTCTTGGATATTCTGTAAAGAAGGGTTCGAACAGTACGGTTGAAACTGCTCAGATGAGGTAAAAAAAACCATTGCCTTTTTCGGGGCAATGGTTTTTATAGATTAATCCGGAAGGAAATATCCTATAATCGCAAGAATTCCCAGAACGACTAATCCAATAATACGAGTTGTCCAGGATCTGTTTTTCCAGAAGATTCTGTGCCATCCTAAGAAAGGCCAGAAAATCAACCATGCTATACAACCAGGACCACTTCCTGTGTTTGAATATGAGGTGCTCGTATTCGACTGATAGTTTTGATAAGATGACTGGGTGTTATTAGACATAGCCGCGTTGCGTTCGTTTCGCTCGGCAGTTAGTCTTGCCTGATAGTCTGCTTCGCGTTGTGCTCTTTCAGCAGCCTTTTGAGCTTCTACCTTTTCTTTGTAGACTTTTTCACAATATCCTTTGCAAACTAAAACACCAAGACTTGGTACCACATAAGTCTCAAGATGATCGTTATCTATTACAGCTCCACAAATTTCGCAATTTCCAATTTTCATAGTAGGACTTTCCTTATGTATGTTTTTCCTGTTTTTTTATTCTGCTAAAACCTTATAAACTTCTTTGTAAGCCTTTTTTGGTTTTAAGTTTTGATCAAACAAGCCGCAATAAGGGCC
>JAEEGH010013285.1_pt1 | contig 18296 bp, 17 predicted proteins | sample 9134181 | NCBI WGS metagenome assembly JAEEGH01 (sample SAMN16246544, study PRJNA631951) | gut metagenome | biome: gut microbiome; feature: rumen; material: DP-attached | host: Bos | place: Iran: Karaj | collected 2018-10 | reverse complement strand
ATAACGACCATCCCGACGACAAAAACAACTCGCGTGTGTACGACATGCAGCCCAACAAGACCGCCCGAGTTCCCTTTGGCACCGTTATCGAGCTGTGGTATCGCTCCGAGTCGTCCACCGATTTCAACAAAGTGGTGAAAAACTACAAACGTGACGAGACTCCCGAACCCGAGGAGGAGATAATAACCGAACCCTCTGAACCCGCTTCCACCACCACAGAAGACGAATTCGACTGGTAAATTGAAAGTTGAAAGTTGATAATTGAAAGTTGAAATGACTACTAATAATAAAAATACTACCCAAAATGTGTCGGAGACACATGATCTTAATAACACCATACAAGAAAATCGCAGATTTTCGCAGTGTGGTGATATGTGCAATACTCTCAAAATCAGCGTCTCGGAGAGACGCGATCTTTACTCCCAAAATCTGAAAATCTGAAAATCCGATAATCTGAAGATCCATCACACAATGCGGAAAATTGCTATTGGAATAACGTTGTTGCTGACTTTTGTCGGAGGTGCTGTGGCACAGGAGGTGCTGCTGCCTCTCTATGGCAATCCCGTTGTGGAGCGTCTTGCCAAGCGTCATCGCACAAGGGCTAAGTCCGTCCAACAGCCGCTTACACTGCCGTTTTTCGACGATTTCTCCAACTACGGCGGCTATCCCGACAGCAACCGCTGGGCCGATAACCATGCTTTTGTCAATGCCGACTACGCTGTGTTCCCGCCCACTGTTGGCGTTGCCACCCTCGACGCCCTCGACGCCTGTGGCAACCTGCATCGCGGTATCGGCCAAACGCCCACACCCGGCGACACCCTAACCTCGCTGCCCATACGTCTCGACTCCCTCTTTTCGCCCTACGCAAGGGCGCTCACTGCCGCCGACTCAATCTATTTCAGTTTCTATTTCCAACCTGGAGGCGGATACGGCAATATGTGGGAAAGGGTAGGGGTTACCCCCGAAGCGGGTGATTCGCTGATTCTCGAGTTTTTCAACTCTGTGTCAGGTAGTTGGGACAAGGTGTGGAGCACCGACGGTTTCTCGCTCGACACCCTCCATGCCCGCGACGGCGGTTTCTTCCGCTATGTGGCGATTCCCATTATTCAAGACGTTTATCTGAAATCGGGATTTAAGTTCCGTTTCCGCAACTATGTAAGTGTCAATAATGTAACTAAGCCCGGACTTTCAGGCAACTGCGACATGTGGAACATCGACTACGTGTATCTCGACTACAGTCGCACCCACGCACCTACCTTCCGCGACATTGCTTTTGTGAACAAAGCCACTTCGATGCTGAAACAATACACGGCCATGCCCACTCGCCAGTTCCGCAACAGCTGCCTTAAAGACAGTCTGCAAAACACCATTACCAACCTCTATTCGCAGCAGTTGGTGTCGCGTTACGAATACAAAATCTATGACGGAAACAACAGTGTGATAGGTAGTTACACGGGCGGTTCGGAAAATGTGCCTGCCTATCTGCCCAACCATCAGTATCAGTCGGCTGCTGTCCACGCCCGTCCGCCGCTGAACGACACTTTGCCTACAATGACCAATCCCCGCAACGTGTTCCGCATAGTGCACGTTGTAACCGAAGGTTATACTGGCGACAACCACCCGCAGAACGACACCGTTGTCTTCGAGCAGGTGTTCGACAACTATTTCGCCTATGACGACGGCATTCCGGAAAACGGCTACGGACTTTCCACCGACAACAGCCGTTGCTCGCTGGCCTACGGTTTTAACCTCTCCACAAGCGATTCCCTTACCGCGATAGATATGTATTTCAACCGCACCTACAACAACGGCAACGCCGGAATACCTTTCTATCTGTGCGTTTGGAACGACAATGGAGGCAAGCCAGGCTCGGTGCTTTACAAGTCGTCGCAATACGCCTACCCGCGTTTCGACAGCCTCAACCAGTACTGCCGCTACACTTTGGAACGGCCTGTTGTGGTCAATGGTAAAATCTATATCGGTTTCGAACAACATTCGTCGAATTACATCAACCTCGGCTTCGACCGCAGCAACAACTCAGCCGACAATATTTATTATTATACTTCAGGCTATTGGCAACGCAGCATACTCGCTGGCTCGCTTATGATGCGTCCCTATTTCGGACAGAGCGCCGTGTTGGGAATTTCGGAGGCTCAGCTGTCGCAAAACGCTGTAAATCTGTATCCTAATCCCTGCAAGGACTTCCTTCGTCTGGATTACGATGAAACGGATGTCACATTGTCGTCATCCACCATCGAGGTTTACGATATGTGCGGCAAATTGCTGAAACGCCAAGCTGTTGAAAAACAGATGAATGTGTCCGACCTGCGTTCGGGAGTGTATCTGCTCCGAATTACCGCCGACGACGGACAACCGATTGTAAATAAGAAATTTATAGTAAAATAACATCCGATGGCAGAAGAAAATCCCGACATAGAACTTGAAGAACGCAACGACGACGGCGAACTGTACGAACATTACCGCATTACGGTTGACAAAGGTCAGGCTATGCTGCGTATCGACAAGTACCTGATGGACCACATACAAGGGGCGTCGCGGAACAAGATACAAAACGCCGCCAAGGCGCAGTGCATACTCGTCGGCGGAAAGCCAGTGAAACAGAACTACCGTGTGAAGCCGTTGGATGTTATCAGCGTGCTGCTGCCCAACCCGCCGCGCGAGATAGAGATAACCCCCGAGGACATCCCGCTGAACATCGTCTATGAGGACGACGACGTGCTTGTGGTGGACAAGCCTGCCGGACTTGTGGTACATCCCGGTTTCGGCAATTTCGACGGCACACTGCTCAACGCCCTCGCCTTCTATTATCAGGGCAAGACCGACAAGGAAGGCAATCCCATAACTCCCTATCTTGCACATCGTATCGACAAAAATACCTCCGGACTTATCATTCTTGCCAAAAACGAGATGGCACAGACGGTGCTTGCCAAGCAGTTCTTCGAACACACCATCGAACGCAAGTACAACGCCCTTGTCTGGGGTGATTTCGACGATGACGACGGCACCATCATCGGCAATATCGGCCGCTCGCCCAAGGACCGCAAGGTGATGACCGTGTTCCCCGAAGGCAGCGAGAACGGCAAACACGCCGTAACGCACTGGCACGTGAAAGAGCGTTTCGGGTATGTGACTCTGGTGGAATGTGTGTTGGAGACAGGTCGCACGCACCAGATTCGCGCCCACATGCGACACATCGGCCATCCGCTGTTCAACGACGAGGCCTATGGCGGCGACCAGATTCTGAAAGGAACCACTTTTTCGAAATATAAACAGTTTGTAACCAACTGTTTCCAGCTGATGCCCCGTCAGGCACTGCACGCCGTGGTGCTTGGCTTCGAGCATCCTACCACACACAAACATCTGCATTTCGAATCGCCTTATCCCGAAGATTTCGCGGCGGTGGTGGAGAAATGGAGGAAATATGTGGCAAGCGGTAAAATAATTGAGGAGGATTAAAAGAAGATGAAAAAGATATTTAAATTATTGTTGCTCGGTATGTTTTTCGTCTCTTTGGCAGTGAATGCCATTGCGCAGACCACCGCCGATGACGTTATTAGCGTGGCCCGCAAATACATAGGCACACCGTACCGTGCTGCCGGACGTACCCCAAAAGGCTTCGACTGCTCGGGGTTCACGCGCTACGTTTACAGCCATTTCGGTTTCGACCTCTCCGGCTCGGCTCCCGGACAGTGGCACCACGGACGCAGCGTAAACCGCGGCGACCTGCAGCGCGGAGACCTCGTTTTCTTCGGCGGACGCCGTCATTCCCGAAGCATAGGACATGTGGGTATTGTTACCGAAGTTTATCCCGACAAAGGCACTTTCGATTTTATACACTCGTCGAGCACCGGTGTGCGCATAAGTGCTTCTACCGAAGCATATTACAAAAACCGTTACGTGGGTGCCCGCCGTCTGCTGGGCAACGAGCCGGCCACAGAAAAGAACTCCTCGTCGGCAACAAGCGATTACTCTAGCGGTCCCGTTGAAAGTGGCACAGTAGATGTCTATTCGCCTTCCAAACAGAAACAACAACCTTCGAAGATAAACAAGCCACCCGTGTTGTCGGCCACGGAACGGCAACGCCACGAGGATATAGCCCGCGACAACGCCATCCGCGACAGCATCAACGCAATGTTCTCGCGCAGCAACGAGTACCGCACTCAAGAGCTCACACCCACAGCGGAAGCCTCCGAGTTCGAAGATGAAGAATAATAATAACAGGAGATAATAAAATGAAAAAAATCTTTTTTCTAACATTCTCAATACTGTCGTTTTTCCTGTGCCAAGCACAAGGCGATGGCTATGTTTTGCCGCCGGATACAGCAATGTTTGGCGAAGGAATACGTAAGGTCGAAACAATAATTAAGTACTATGATGGTCATAAAACTCGGCATTGGAGAAAAATAGATAGATATGGCAATATGGTGGATTGTGATTATGACAGAGATGCCCGGAAAATTTTAAATAAAAATTCAAAGCGCTATTACGATAAGGAAACCAAGGAAATGGTCATAGTTTTTAATGATAAAAAGAATGATTACGAGCATGAATTTCGTATAAAAAGGGATACCATTTCTGAAACTCGCATTATCGAAAAGATACATGAAAAATATGGCGAGAAAGGTCGTTTGTTTATAAGTGAGGAAGAACATCATTTCGATTTGGAAAAATGTGTCGATTCCTGCTTTAGGTCGAGAAGTGTTGGTTCATCGCTTTGTTTAGAAGAAATCACATTCTACAAGGACAAAGAATTACAAGAAATTCTTCGACGTGATAGGTTTGCCAGTGAGGGATATCTGTTCGAAAGCGCCGAAAAACGTACAATTGGCGACACGGTCTTTATTGTTGAGGAGGATTTTAATAAAAAAGGGGAAATCGTTATCAGATGTATAACAAAACAATATCCGGGCTATAAGGATTACTGCCGATATTCCTCGGATAATGTGTTGCTGTATAGCATACACCGCGTGTTTAACGAGCGAGGACTTCAGGATACAGTATATTATTGGAACCGCTATGGCAAACCACAACAAGGTTGTTTTAGGTCGTCGAAAATAGATTCGAGCGAATGGCGAAGCGTGGAGACATATCAGTACGATTTCGATAAAAACGGGGCTTTGGTTGAGGAACGAAAGTATGAAGACGGAAAACTCTTTAGTACAACGCGTTACAAGATAAAATACTACCGCAAAAAACGCAAGGCCAAGAGCAAATAAAGTGCGGAATAGGTATTGTGGAGCGGGGTTCTATTTCCTTTGCCCATATAACTTTTTCTGTCTTTTTACGTAAATATTTCTTTGTCCAAAGGACAAATTGTGTTATAAAACAATGTGATGATGACGAAGAAAATTCTTTTTTTAGCGCTGTTTGTAATAGCGTCAGTCGCGATAAAGGCACAGCATCTCTACCCGTTCCGCGGTGCTGTGGAAAACGGCTATAGTTTCTGGCTTTACACTCCCAACGGCTACACCGACACTGTGGCCAAGCCGCTTGTCATTTTTCTGCACGGACGAAGCCTGTGCGGCAACAATCTTGAAAGGGTGCGCCGCTACGGTCCGCTCAACGCCTTGGATATGGGTATGCACATCGACGCCGTTGTGCTTGCCCCACAGAGTCCCGGCGCTTGGAAACCCGACAAGGTGTGGCGTGTGGTTGATTGGGTTGAACAGCGTTACGCCATCGACACCAACCGAATCTATGTGCTTGGCATGAGTCTGGGCGGCTACGGCACCATCGACCTCACTGCCGCTTTTCCCTCCAAGATAGCGGCGGCAATGGCTTTGTGCGGAGGCGGCACCAGCCGCGACCTGTGTCCGCTCAACGGTGTGCCGCTGTGGATACTCCATGGCACCGCCGACCGCGCCGTAGGCATCGGACAGTCGCAGCGTGTGGTGGATGCCATGAACAACTGTGGCGACACTAACCGTCTGATTTGGACACGTTTGCAGGGAATGAACCACGGACAGCTGGTGTACGCTTTCTATATGCACGAAACCTACGACTGGCTTTTCTCGCACAGCCTCACCGACAAAGGGCGTCCCGTGAACCGAAAATTCAAACTCACGCCCAGCAATATGAACCGAAGCGTCTATCGCTCCATTCGCGAGGGCAACAAAATAATCGTGCATTCGTCGGCACCCAAGGTTGCTTTGCTCGACAAAGAGGCAAGACCCGAAGTGGCTTCAAACGACACCTCGGTAGTGGAAGAAAATCCCACAGCCACGGTGGCTACAAACAAGACATCCACTGCTTCTTCTAAGTATTATACCGTCAAAAAAGGCGACAACCTCGGCTCCATAGCACGCAAAAACCACACCACGGTGAAAAAACTCTGCCAGCTCAACGGCATCAACACCAACACCACACTGAAAATCGGACGCAAGCTAAGGGTAAAATAAAAGGCAGTCACCAATGTGCTGCCAATTCCTTGAAATACAGTATTTTCAACTCTGTGCGGATGAAGGGACTCGAACCCATACGACTCTCGTCACTAGATCCTAAGTCTAGCGCGGCTACCAATTACGCCACATCCGCAGGATTTCGTTTTGCAAAAATACGAAAAAAAAGCGTATCTGCAAAGGAAAAAATGACTCAGACAGTTCCGGCTTGTGTGCAATATATTGATTTATAATAAGGTGCAACGTCCCTCGACGACATTCTTTTGCCTGTCACAGCATAGTGCAAGCATGCCAAAAGCAGCGTATTCCTTCTCCAAAACGAAGAAATAACGCCCTTTTATCGCATATTTTGACAATAATAAGTGCGTGCTAGGGCAAAACTTTTGCAATGCCGATTGTTGAAAAAAAAATATCAAAAAAATTTCCATAATTTCGAATTGTTGTGTAACTTTGCAATTTGAATAATCAAGCATTACAAAGGTAAAACAAAGACACACAGGATTTTATGGACGAAAAGCCATTGGAAAACAACTATACAGATGATTCCATCATCCATTTGGAGGACATGGAGCATCTGCGCTTGCGTCCCACTATGTACATAGGCAAACTGGGCGACGGTTCTTCGCAGGACGATGGTGTATATATACTTATCAAGGAGGTTATAGACAATTCGATAGACGAGTTCACATCGGGATTCGGCAAACAGATAGAGGTCAATGTGTCGTTTCAGGACAAGGTGGTGTCGGTACGCGACCACGGCCGCGGAATACCTTTCGGCAAGATGGTTGAAGCGGTGTCGCGCCTCAACACCGGCGGAAAATACGACAACAAGACTTTCCAGAAATCCATCGGCCTCAACGGCGTGGGTACCAAGGCGGTGAACGCCCTCTCGTCGTATTTCAAAGTGCAGGCTTTCCGCGACGGACAGACAAAATACGCCGAATTCGCCGAAGGCAAGCTGATAAACGAATCCGAACTGATGCCCACCACCGAGGACAACGGCACCTACGTGGAATTCATCCCCGACGCCAAATGTTTCGGCAACTATCACTATATCAACGACTACATAGAAAAGAAAATCTGGAACTACGCCTACCTCAACAAAGGTCTCACCATGCGCTACAACGGCCAGCGCATCTATTCCAAGAACGGAATCATAGACCTTTTGGAAAACAATATGGAAGGAGAGGGGCTGTATCCCATCATCCACATACACGAAGGCGACCTTGAGGTGGCTTTCACCCACGGCGACGGACAATACAACAAGGAAGAATATTACTCTTTCGTGAACGGACAGTACACCCCCGACGGAGGCACGCACCAAGGTGCTTTCCGCGAGGCGATAGTGAAAACCGTCCGCGAGTTCTATAAAAAAGACTACGACCCCAACGACATACGTCAGGGCATTATATGCGTTATAAGCATAAGGGTGCAGGAACCCGAGTTCAAAAACCAGACTAAGACAAACTTCAGCTCGACATATATGGAGCCCAGCCGCGACGGACTGCCCAACGAAAGTCCCACGGTGAAGAGCTACGTTATGGACATCATCAAGCGGAACCTCGACAACTATCTGCATATCAATGCACAAACAGCCGAGGCGCTGCAAGCTAAGATAGTGGCGTCGGAAAAGGAACGCAAGGAAATAGCCGAGATAAAAAAAGCCAACAAGGACAAAACCAAAAAGGTAAGCCTCAACAACCGCAAGCTCCGCGACTGCCGGGTGCACTACAACAGCAACCACGAACGTCGTCTCGAGACAACCATTTTCATCACCGAGGGCGACTCGGCAAGCGGATCCATCACCAAATCGCGCGACGTCAACACCCAGGCCGTGTTCAGCCTGCGAGGCAAGCCCAAGAACTGCTACGGCAAAAGCAAAGCCATCGTTTACCAGAATATGGAGTTCAACCTGCTCCACAGCGCCCTCGACATCGACGACGGTCTGGAAAACCTGCGCTACAACAACGTGGTGATAGCCACCGATGCCGACCACGACGGCATGCACATCCGTATGCTGCTGCTTGCTTTCTTCCTGCAGTTCTTCCCCGACCTGATAAAGACCGGACACGTGTACATACTGCAAACGCCGCTGTTCCGCGTGCGCAACAAGCAGAAAACCCTTTACTGCTACACCGACGAGGAACGCGTCGAGGCTATAGACAGCATCAAAAACGCCGAAATAACACGATTCAAAGGTCTTGGCGAGATTTCCGCCGACGAGTTCAAGAACTTCATCGGCAAGGACATGCGTCTCGACCCCGTGATTTTCAACAAGGACTTCGACAGCGCCAACGTGCTGCGCTTCTATATGGGAAAAAATACGCCCGAACGCAAGAAATTCCTTATGGAAAACCTGCGTACCGACGAAGATAACGACTAATATTTATTAAACTATAATCGCAAAAAGTTTTTAAAAATGGCAAACAACGAAATACACAAAAACAACAGGATTATCAGTTTCGATAAGTTGACCGACGAATTGAAAGAACAATTTGCAGAAGCTTACCCGCAACCCGACGGGTATGATCCCTATCTGAAAAAAATAATAAAACCCGACGGAACCCCGATTTTTGTCGTACCTTTCGAGACCGAAGACACCGTGTATATGGTGAAATTTGAGGTCAAGATTGACTCGCCCATGGCCGAGGACGAGTTGGAGAAGGATCTTTTCGGCGACAGCGCCAAAGGCGGCGAGATGTCGGATATGGACATCATGGAACAGAACGACAACGGCGAGAAAGACGAGGCGCACCGCGAATTCACCCTCAACCACGGCAACTACGCCGAAGAGGCAGCTATGGCCGACGCTACATCCGACAACGCTTTCGGCAGCGACGACGAGGAGGAGGAAGAAGAAGAAGATCTCCCCGACGACGACCTCGACCCCGAAGACGACGACCTGCTCGATGACGACGAACTGGAACCCGACGAGGAGGAACTGCTTGATATAGAGCTAGAACTGATGGAGTCGGAAAAGGAACAGGCAAAAGCAAAAGGCGAAAAGAAAGAGAAAAAATCGGCTCCCAAAACTACCAAGAAAGAGACCAAGACCACGGAAAAGAAACCCTCAAAGCCTGCCAAAGAAACAAAAAAATCAACCACAAAATCTACAAAGGCAGCCAAAGAGGCCGCACCAAAAGCCAAGAAAGAGACGAAGAAATCCAAATAACAGGGCAGTAGTCCCGAAAACAGAAAAAGGGGTGTGTTTGCAAAAACATTCCCCTTATTTTTTTCTAATAAGAATTACTGTAGCGGCATACAATACAAAAACCTTGCAGGCAATCGGATTGTCGCATAGTCGCTAACACCTTGCCGCAGGCAACACTACTTTCTGTAGTGGGAGGTCTGCGCGCCACGATATGCCGGACAAGTGTTGCGCGACGTGTAACACGAACTGGCAAGTACTCCAAGCAAAAGAGCTATGCCGACTATAATTACGATTCTTTTTTTCATTTGTGCGTCTCTTTTTATTATTTAGTAAATAACGAGGCTAATTTCTTATTATTGTGTGTGCAAAATTACTTTTTTTTGTCAAATTGAGAAGATTTTTTCCAAAATAAATATCAACTTGTTTTTCAACAAATAAAAGGGTGGGGGAGTGGGTGGGGTGTAAATGTCTAAAATATAGACAATTAGATGCGTGAGAAGGCAATTATTCCCCTTCGAGAATGTAATAAAAAATTTTTTCTTATACCCGAATAAGGTTTTCTGCGAAGATTTTGAGATGTCGGAACGAAAAAAATGGATGGACACTCCTTCATTTTGATTGAAAAATTTATAAAACTCCATCCGAATGGGTGAGTGAACATCAAGGCAATAATTTTTATTCGGTAACCGAAGAGGGAAGCTGCGATTTTTTTCCGGGAGAAAAAAGGCCTGTTTCGTTGTTTACAAATGTATCATACATTTGTAACAATACAGTATTTTACAAATGTAAAACATTACAAAATGTAAAATTTACAAATGTTTCATTGAAACAAATGTAAAGTGCTTAATTTCGCATAAATAAACGTAAAAATTTTATATAATCAACTAAAAACCAATATATTTATTTTTGTAATTATAGTAGTGCTTCAACGTGTTAGGCGAAAAATCCAGTGTTATTTACATCTAAAATTTAATATTGTTTATATAACTAATATACAATCAATTACAAAATACTTTTAAAGTGTTGCTTTAAAATACAATTGTTTTACATTTGTAACATTAACAAAATTTACAAATGTTTCGATATTTTTGTGTATATTTGTAAACTGAAAATATTTACCGTTATAAATGTAACTTGTTATGATAGACAGAATTAATCTGATTATGCGTGCAAAAAATATCACCGCATCGCAGTTCGCCGACGAGATAAACATTCAGCGTTCGGGTATGTCGCACATTATGTCGGGACGTAATAAGCCCAGTCTGGATTTTGTTATGCGTGTTTTGACCCGCTATCCAGAAATCGACACCAACTGGCTTTTGTTTGGCAAGGGCGAAATGTACAAATCCGCCAACACTCAGGAGCATGTGCAAAATTCTGGCACAGAAACAGCGTCTAATATGCAAACGATTGAAAATCAGGTGGAACGTGTGGAAAATGGTGGACAGATGGATATCTTTTCCTCTGAAATGACTGAAATCACCCCACAAAATACTACTTCGGAAATTATTGAAAATGAGGTGGTTGAAAATTCTCCAATTTTAAAAGAGCTTGAAAATCAGGCAATAACAAACGAGCCTAAACTCGACGAGAATTGCGCAGAAGTTCAAAATTTGGACGGGGACAAAGAAAAACCGATTCAGAAAAAGGATACTCGCAAGGCTGTGCGTTATCTTGTTTTTTACTCCGACCATACTTTCGAGGAATTTCTGAGAGCGGATAATTAGTTGTCAGTTGTCAGTTTGCAGTTTTCAGTTAAACAATTAAACAACTAAACAATCTTCACAGTTCACTGTTCACAGATCACAGTTCACTGATTTACAAAAAAAATCGTACTTTTGCATTGCCGAAGTTTTGTGGCTTTGGTTATTAAATGTTTGTAAATAAGCTTTTTGTGTTATGAGAATTTTGCGAATACTGTCGTATCCCCTTATGTTATTGGGAATTATGGTTGTCGCTCCTGAGTTTTGGTTGGCGGTTAAGACGGTTTTTGCTTCGTTGGGGGTGTACAAGTGGTTTTTCATCGGGTTGGGTGCTTTCTTTGTTTTGCGCATCATTCCTTTTCTGGGACGCAATTCGAAGGTTCTTGAAACGGCTTCGCACGAGCTTACCCACATGATTTTTTGTCTGCTCTTTTTCAAACGTGTTAAGTCGATGAAGATTTCCTCCGAGGGCTCGGGCGAGGTGTGGCACAGCGGAAACGGCATTGGCAACACTTTCATCGCCTTGTCGCCTTATACGTTCCCTATTTTCACGTTTATCATTTTGATTTTCAGCATCTGGGCTTCCGCCGACTCGATGCACGTGTTTCATCTGCTGATAGGTTTCACATTGGCTTTCCATTTGATTTGTTTCGCAACACAAACTTCTCTGCGTCAGACAGATATAACGTCGCAGGGCGTGGTGCGGTCGTTTCTGTACATAGCTCTGTTTCTGATGTTCAACCTTGCCATTGTGCTGCTTTCGGTAAAAATGGGTTTCACCGATGCCATTGTGTCGGTGTGCAAAGATGTGTGGGGAAATTTTGTCGCTATCCTAAAAGCGGGGTTCTGATTAGTTTTGAGTTTGCAGTTAATCAACTAAACAAATAAACAGTTCAACAACTCAACAATTCAACAATTCAACATCTTCACACCTTCACGCTTTCACGCCTTCACGCCTTCACACCTTCACACCTTCACACCTTCACATCTTCACTCCTTAACATCTTCACTAATATTGGCTTTCTGCGGGCTTTGCTCGTAGGCGTTGATGATTTTCGTTACCAGTTTGTGACGGATGACGTCGCTGTTGTCTAGCTGGATTACAGCTATGTTGTTGATATTGCCCAAGATGGATATGGCGTGTGCCAGTCCCGACGATTGGTAGCGCGGCAGGTCGATTTGTGTTAGGTCGCCGGTGACGACGAATTTGGCGTTGCGTCCCATGCGGGTGAGGAACATCTTGAGTTGTGCTGAGGTGGCGTTCTGCGCCTCGTCGAGGATAACGAAAGCGTTGTCGAGGGTGCGTCCGCGCATAAAGGCGAGGGGGGCTATTTCGATGGTTTTGTCCTCCCACAGCGACTGCAGTTTCTGTTGCGGAATCATGTCGCGGAGGGCGTCGTAGAGAGGTTGCAGGTATGGATCGAGTTTTTCGCGGAGGTCACCAGGCAGGAATCCGAGGTTCTCGCCGGCTTCCACTGCCGGACGGGTGAGTATGATGCGTCGCACCTCTTTGTTGCGCAAAGCCCTCACGGCCAGTGCCACGGCGGTGTAGGTCTTGCCCGTACCGGCAGGGCCTACGGCAAATACGAGGTCGTTTTCGGCGCAAGCCTCCACCAGACGTTTCTGGTTGGGGGTGCGGGCTTTGATGAGCAGTCCGTTGCGGCCGTGCACCAGTATGTCGGAGCTGGCGTTGTCGGTGGAGACGTTGCCTTCGATTATCTGCATTATGTTTTCTTCGGCTATGTTGCCGTGCTGGCGGAAATAGTCGGTGAGTTGTCGCAGCTGTGTTTCGAAGATGCTTATCTCGTCGGTTGGGCCGATGACTTTTAGCATTTCGCCGCGGGCTATGATGTTGAGTTTTGGGAACAGAGCTTTGATGAAATTGAGGTTGCGGTTGTTGGCGCCCCAGAAGTTGGCGTGGTCTATCTCGTCGAGAGCGAGAATGTGTTCCAAATTATTGTTTTCCAAGGTGATGAGGTTTTATCGCAGGTTGCGTCGTTTGAAGAAGAAAAGCAGTAGTAGGGTGGCCACCACCATTATCAGCATCACGAACCAGAAAGCCTGCGGATGATCCTGGAAAGGCAGTGCCACGTTCATGCCGTACATTCCTGTTATCACGGTAAGTGGCAGCATGGTGCTGGAGAATATGGTGAGCACTGTCATTATTTCGTTGGAGCGGTTGGCCTGCAACGAGTCGAATGTTTGCGAGAGACCTTCGATAAGTTCGCCGTAATCCTCGACGGAGTCGAACATTTTCTGGTATTGGTCGAGGATATCGCCCCAGTAGTCTTCCATCTCCTCGCTTTCGGTAAAGCCTTTGATGCCGCCGCTTTCAAATTGGTGGAAGAGTCGTATTTGCGGTTTGAAGGTGGTGTTGAGCAGGATGATGTTGCGTCGGGTGATGGATATCTGTTCGATGATGGTCCGTGCTTTCTTGCTGAAAATGTCGTAGTTGATGAGGTCCACTTCGGCGCCGATACGAGTGATGAGGGTGTTGGTCTCGGCCATGAGCCGGTCGAGGATGCGGTAGAGCAGTATGTCGCTGGATTTGAAGGCGGCGATGGTCTGTTCGTCGTTGTCGGCGAGGCCTTCGCTGATGGTCTCGAAGGTCTTTTTCACGGCCCAGTGCGACTTGCCGATGGTGATGATATAGTCCTTTCCCCAGAAAATTTTCACCTCTTTGATGCGGACGAATTTGTTGCCTTTGTCGAAATAGGGGAAATGAAGAATAAGGAAATAGTAGTTGTCGTATTCGTCGATTTTTGGGCGCTGGTTGGTGCCGCGGCAGTCTTCGATGTCGAGAGGGTGGAAGTTGTAGGTTTCAAGCAGGTAGCGGTAGTCTTCTTCGCTGGCGTCTGAAATGTGGTGCCATTGCAGTCCGTTGTACTGAGCAGTTTCTATCATGGGTGCCCTCTCCTTTCTTTTTGCTAAAAGATCACTATGTGGTCGGTATTCTACATCGGTTATTGAAATTTTTTGCAAAAGTAGCATTTTTTTTCGAGAAAAGCAAATTTTTGTGCAAACAGACTGAAATACAGTACTTTATTAGGATTAAAGCATGTGCCGCATTGCTCGTGGGTGATGTGTGTTGTGTTGAAAATGAGGGGTGTGGAGGGTTATTAACAGAATGTTGAAAAATAGGGGAAAGTATGTACGACTTGCAACGCTAAAAAAATGTAAATTTGCAGATTGAACTAAAGTTGAGAAGTTTTTTAAATACAGTAGTTTATGGGAGAAAAAGGCTCGACTAAGACACTTGTCAACATCATAACCGACGACAATCCGATACCCGCGTATCTTTTCGTGAAGGAGAAATACGTGCCGGGCGACCGTGTGATGTACATCTCCGCCAAGGACACCGCCGACGACCTTGAGTGGCTTGCCGCCATCGACGGGGTGCCAGCAGAATTTATCGAAGAGATTGTGCTTAGAAACGACATTGACGAGTTCAAGTACGAGAAAATCTGTCGTGTGGTGAAAAGCCATATCCGGCAAGGAGTTCACTACTGTGTCAATCTGGCCGGAGGCACGCGCTATATGGCTCTGGCGGTGCAGCAGGTGTTCGAGGCGGCCGACTCGGAGTTTTTCTACACCAACGTGGCCGACAACACCATTATCCATTCGCAGTTCGACAACAGCATTTTCGACGACGACGACTATTTCTTCCCAATCCGTTACCGCATGCGCATTGCCGAATATCTAGCGGTACACGAGCTGGAACACGACTTGGCTCTTCACGGCCACGCTCCCGAAATGCCGTTGGAGGCCGTGGAGAACATGTTCGAACTGTTCACCAAAAAGCTGCTCTCCGACCGCGACTACAAGATTTTGGAGCTGCTCCGCACTCACTACAGGGATTGCAAAAACGGCATCCCGATAAGGGAAATAGAAAAGCCCACAAGATACGGCATTCCGCCCATTTCCGACATCCGTGGTTTTTTGCGTATGACAAACCTCGAGCCGCACAACGACAGGCTTACACACTCGCAGCTGGAGTGGCTCACCGGAGGCTGGTTCGAGGATTATGTATATTATAAGGTAAAGCAGATGGTCAATCCCGACGAGGTGGCCAAGGGTGTGCATATTTGGCGCAAGGGCGTGAGCCGCAACAACGAACTCGACGTGGTCTTTATCAAAAACAATCAACTGTTTGTAATTGAGTGCAAAACGGGCGTGCAGACGGAGCGATTGTTCAACGAGATTGTGTATAAGGCATGCGCACTGAAAGAGGCTTTGCTCGGAGTTTCGTGCCATTCGTACATCGCCTCGCTGAAACACGACGCCAGCAACGACCTGAAGAAAATTGCCAGAAGTATGGATATCGAGTTTTGGGATTTCAAAATTATGACCTTCAAACTGGAAAACAAATTGAAAGATATCAAGGAAAGGTTGCGATAAAGTAGTTAACATTGTATAAATGTGTGTATTAGATTTATAAATAAAAGCCATTATGACCGAAGAACAATGCCGACAGTGTAATACAAGGGAGACGTGTCTGGAGATAAAGGACTTCGACGGCACACCTTGTCCTAACTATCGTGAACAATACTCCCAGCAAGCCGAAACCGAGGAGGTCTCCGACAGCGATTTCGAGACAACCGACGTCCATTCCGATGCCGGCTGCGAATCAACACCCAAAATAACACGGGAGTATTTGAAAGTCAACACACGAATCCACGGCTGGCTGATATTTTTCTTTGTGGCTATCCTTGTTGGGGCCGTATTTAGTTTGATTTCCACACTTGTCACTTTCGATTTCGATGAATACGGACGTAGCGTTTCCCTTGCGCTTTTCGACATACTCACATCGTCGCTTTTGCTTGTGGTGGCCATACTTACTGTGGTGGCTTTTATGCGCCGCAACTCCGACGCCGTGTTTCTCGGCAAAATGTATATTGTGGCCGTATTTGCGATAAATTTGTTCACGCTAATTATGGGAGGTTATGAGGAAAGTGGCGTCGGCAGTTTATCGCAGTTGGTAAGAAGCCTTGTGTGGGCAGTGGTTTGGTTTTGCTATCTGACGTTCTCTAAGCAAGTGAAAAGTGTTATACCAAAGGGATATCGCAAAGTCTGGAAACAGGATTATCTGTTGCTTGCATTGCTTGCGGTTGTACCGATAGTTACTTTTGCACAAGGATATCACGAGGTAACAAACCGATATCAAAATATGCTCGATATAGAATTGGCTGAAAACGAGCGAACCAACGGATACGCAATTTTTAGTATTCCCAAAGGCTTTGAATGTGAGGAAGATATTATCGACGGCGATATTTTTTTCAACCTTTTTTCGGAAGATACCGCAATATTTCTGCGTGTTTATGGCTGTTATGATGAGCCAGCGATGACAAAAGAAGAATTGTTAGACACAGTTTTCGTCTTACATAACGATAATGATTTTGATGATTTTGACGAATTGTATTCATACAAAATAATTCATGACGGAAAGACTGTGATAAATGGTTTCCCGTGTTATTATAGAGTGAAGATGTGGGACGTGGACGATGAATACTTTTACTATTGTTGCTATCGACTGTATATATTATGGGATGACGAATCGGATTTATGCTGTGTTATCAGATGCTATGACTGGAATGACGACAGCTATTTGGAAGAACTTTTGAACTCAGTTCGTTTCCACTAACCACTTTACAGTTGAAAGTTGAAGTTTGAAAGTTGAAATGTAATTTACAATGAACAATGTGCAATTCGTCCTTTTTTTACCTTGGACTTCTGACCACAGACTTTAGACCATAGACCATAGACCTTTAGACCCAATGACTGACACATATAATGTTATAGGACTGATGTCCGGCACTTCGCTCGACGGGCTCGACTTGGCTTACTGCCGTTTTGAGTTCCTTGCCGGAAAATGGACTTACAAAATCCTCTGTGCCGACACTTACGAATATTCCGACGACTGGCGTCGACGCCTTTACACACTCGAAAACGCCACCGCCCTTGACTATGCCCGTGCCAATGCCGAGCTGGGGCATTATTTCGGGAAGTGCGTCTGCAAATTCTTGACCGACAACGGCTTGAATGCCACTGCCGTTGATTTCGTCGCTTCTCACGGACATACAATATTTCACCAGCCCGAGATAGGACTTACCACGCAGATTGCCGACCCCAACGCCATTGCCGCCGAGACTTGTTTGCCCGTGGTGGCCGATTTCCGCACCCTCGACGTGGCGCTGGGCGGACAGGGCGCGCCGCTCGTGCCTATAGGCGACAGCCTGCTGTTCGGCGACTACGACTCCTGTCTCAACCTTGGCGGAATAGCCAACATCTCGTTCCGCAAAGAGGGCAGGCGCGTGGCTTTCGATATTTCGCCTTGTAATCTGATTCTCAATTACTTGTCAGCAAAAATAGGCAAGCCTTACGACGAGGATGGCCGAATGGCGAAATCGGGGAGAAGCAACGAAAGTTTGCTTAAAGTTCTGAATGAGTTGGAATATTATAAATTGCCATATCCCAAGTCGTTGGGTAAGGAGTGGTTTGTGGAGAAGTTTAGGCCGCTTTTCGAAAAATCTGCAGAAAGTGTGCCTGATTTGCTTGCCACCGCCACCGAGCACATTGCCGAGCAGATAGCCAAAGTGTTGAACGACAATGCTTTGATGAGTGTTTTTGTAACGGGAGGCGGAGCGTTTAACACATTTCTTATCCATACTCTCCACCAAAAGACCGATTGCAAGGTAGAGGTAGCCAACAAGCTGATTGTCAACTATAAAGAAGCGATGATTTTTGCCTTTTTGGGCGTGCTTAGAATGTGTGGCGAGACCAACTGTCTGAGCAGCGTAACCGGGTCGAGCAGGGACAACTGTGGCGGTGTGGTTTCGGGGCTGACAAAAGTCCGGTAGGCAAGTAGTTGAACTTTAGAATGATATAAATTGTTTGTCCGAAAAATAAAGGTAAAATCACCGAATTTGGAATTTTTTTTGTATCTTTGAAAAATATTAGAATAACGGAAAACCGATGGAAAGTTTCATAGTATCAGCACGTAAGTACCGTCCGATGTCGTTCAAA
>JAEEGH010013283.1_pt1 | contig 18301 bp, 18 predicted proteins | sample 9134181 | NCBI WGS metagenome assembly JAEEGH01 (sample SAMN16246544, study PRJNA631951) | gut metagenome | biome: gut microbiome; feature: rumen; material: DP-attached | host: Bos | place: Iran: Karaj | collected 2018-10 | reverse complement strand
GTCAAGGTGGACTTGCCCAAGGCGGAAGCCCCGACCATGGAGCAGGAAAAACTTTTGAAGGTTTCCATCACGAAAAACGAGGAACTCTATATCGCCGATATGATGGTCGATTTCGGGAGCTTCAACAACGTGTTCAAGTCGCTCTGGAATGGCGAGATGGCGGTTGTCATCAATGCTGACGAGTCGGTGAACTACGGTCTTGTGATGAAAGTGGTGACCCAGGTACAGAAACTCGGTGTCACAAAGCTCGGATTCCTGACGATGAATCCCAAGGAAAAGCCGGGACGGGACTAGGTGAGCGCAGATAGAAACATCCAGTATTTTTCGTCCAGTGGCGACGGAATGATGGTGAAGATCATCGTTTGTGCGGTGGTCTTTCACTTGCTGATTGCGGGAATCTGTATCGCGTTTCATTTTGTGAATTTCAAGCACGAGCCGGAACCGATTCCCGTATTCGAAATGGTTCAGGTGAATCAGGTGATGCCGCGCCCGCAACCGCCCAAGCCGAAGCCGGTAGAACCAAAACCGGAACCCAAGCCGCAGGAACCTAAACCCAAGCCTGAACCAAAGCCCAAGGTTGACAAGCAACTGCCGCCCGAACCGAAGGTCGAGGAAAAACCGCCAGAACCTGATCCGGAGCCTGTAGAAGAGCCCCAGCCGGAACCAGAACCGGAGCCGGAACCGGTCGATGATTTTGCGGTCGATGATTTGGACTTGCCAACGGCTGTCGAGGCCCCGAGCTTGAATCCGGTGGGATCTGTGGATATGGATCCTCTGATGCAAGTTTATCTGGAACGATTGAAACAAATTATCATGAGCAATTTCAATCCGCCTTCAAACTTGAACGTGCGTCGTGACGTGAAGACGACAGTCCAGTTTACGGTGGACCGTTTTGGCGGTATTACGGCGATTACCCTGAAACGCAGTTCTGGCAACAAGACTTGGGACCATTTGTCGGTGCGTGCCGTGCAGATATCGAAGGTGCCGGAACTTCCTCCGAACTTTAGAGCCCCTTCGCTCGTACTACACTTTAATTTTACACCAAATTAACGAAAACGGGTGGGCTTGAACAAAGGAATATTGTATTATTGAAGAAAAGAGTGTCGTTGCGCAACGCGCAAGACTGGTATTACGATGATTTTTTTGAAGAACAAAATGAACTTGATGAACTCTTTTTTGCGCATGACGGCGGTCGCTTTTGCCGTAGCCCTGTTGCCTGTGGCATCACATGCAACCATCGATACGATTGCAGTGGATGTCGGTATTTCGGTGTTCAAGACGATGCCCATAGGCGTTGTCCCTTTCGCGGAACCTCAAAAGTCTATCGACTGGATCGAAGAAAAACCGCACCAGATCGTGACTCGCGACGCGAACCTTTCGGGCCGATTCGAGGTGATTGCCTCGGATAAATTTAACCTGCCCCTATTTAGCAAGGCGCATGCCAAGCATTATGTGACTGGCAAGGTGACGCCCGAAGGTGGAAAACTCAGGGTGGAATGCTACCTGTACGTGGCTCAAACCAAGGACCTGCTTTTGGGTGAAACGTATGTAGTTGACCAGAAAGATCTGCGCCGGGCTATGCATCAGTTCTTCGACCAGGTGATTTACCGCCTGTGGGGGGAACGCGGTGTTGCCTCGACCAAGCTTGCATACGTATCCAAAATCGACGGAATCAAGCAGGTGGTGGTGGCTGACTACGACGGTTTCCATCGCAGCCAGATTACGCGCGATACGACAATCAGCATGATGCCCGTGTGGATGAAGGACAACGCTGGGCTCTACTATGTGAATTTCAAGACGCATCGTCCGAAACTCTATTCCAAGATGTTCGGCGGAACCGAAAAGTCGGTGTTCCCGCAACTGGACCAGACTTACAGCCCAGCGGTGAATCCGAAGACGGGAGAACTCCTTTTCTCGAGTACGGTAGATGGCAAGACGGATCTTTATATCGGAAATCCGGCGACGGGCAAGGCGAAAAAGTTCGCCTACCTCAAGTCGAACCAGACGAGCCCCGCGTGGAGCCCGTATGCTTCCGAAGTGATGTTTACCAGTGACCGTGGCGGTGGACCGCAGATTTTCGTGATGGGCAAGGATGGTTCCGATTTGCGTCGCGTGACCTTTATGGGCCGCTACAATGAACGTGCCGCCTGGTCGCCCGAAGGCGACCGCATCGCCTATACCTCGATGGATAACGGCCACATGAACATTTATACCTGCGCACTCGATGGCTCCGACATTGTGCAGCTGACGAACAACGCGGGCAACAATGAACATCCTACCTGGTCGCCCGACGGCAAGCTGATTGCCTTTGCAAGTAACCGCAGCGGCTCGTACCAGATTTACATTATGAGAAAGGACGGATCGAACGTAACGCGAATTACCAATTCCGGTGAGAATACTTCGCCGACGTGGTCTTTTTTCTACGATGATTTTAAACAACAAAAAAAGGAAGGTAAATAATGAAACACCTCGTTAAACTCGCCATGGTAGCCTCTGCGGCAGCGCTTTGTCTTGTCGCCTGCGCAAAGAAGGAACCGCCTAAGACGGAACCTGAAGCAGAACCCGCTCCGGCTGCAGTGGAACCTGCCCCGGCTGCTGCTCCGAATGCTGATTCTTTGGCTGCAGAACAGGCTCGCCTCGAAGCGGAACGCCTTGCTGCAGAACGTGCTCGTCTTGAAGCAGAACGTGCCCGCCTCGAAGCTCTTATCAACCAGATCATGAGCGAAGATGTGTACTTTGACTTTGACCGCTCCGAACTCACCGAAAAGGCCAAGGAACTGTTGGCTCAGGTGGGCGAACTCCTGATCAAGGAAGAACGCTTTACGATTACCATCGAAGGTCACACGGATGCCCGCGGTACCGAAGACTACAACTTTACTCTCGGTGCAAAGCGTGCCATGAAGGTGAAGGAATTCCTCGCCGCTTACGGTATCGACAGCAAGCGCATGGAATCGGTGAGCTACGGTAAGGAAGCTCCGAAGGTCGAAGGTTCTAACGAAGAAGCTTACTCCCAGAACCGTCGCGCCAACTTCCGCGTGAATATCAAGGAATAATTCAGAATTCAGAATTCGGAATTCGGAAAAAACTGTGTCATCCTGAGCGTGGTTTGACAAGCTCTGCAACCTTATAAAGGTCCCTGAGCAAGCGAAGCGCGTCGAAGGGTGGAGTCGAAGGATCTCTTAGCTCTACCAACTAACTATGAATATGAAACGAATTCTTTTAATAGCGGGTTTGGCTTCGTTCGCCCTTACAGGCTGTAGCCAGATGACGGTGCTACGTACCCAGGAAATGAAGGCTGTCGGGGCGGAAGTCCAGACGAGCTTGGATTCTGCGGTGCAGAGCTTGTCTGCGCAGAACGATTCGCTGCGAGCCGAACTTGATTCGACCAAGGCGATGCTCGATGCAGCCTCGCTTGCACAGAAACGTATGCAGGCCGAAATCACGATGCTTTCGCGTCGCGTGTCCGATGAATCCGAACGTAATGATTCCAGGCAGGAAGAAATCATCTACCGCTTGGATATGCTTCTCGGCAAGTCCGACAAGATCTTGGCGAAGAAGGTCGTTGTAAGCGGAGCTCCTGCTCCTGTTTCGATGGATAGCCTGGAGCGTGAGGCGGAAAAGCTCGTGGAAGCCGAGGCTATGTTCAACACGGCCCGTTCGGATTACCACCGCGGTGAATTCAAGTTGGCCTACAGCGGATTCAAGCAGGTTTACGAGCAGATGAAAGAAGGCGAACTCGCCGAGAATTCGCTTTACTGGATGGCGCTCTGCCTGATCGATGTGAATCAGGTGGACAAGGCAAAAAAGGTATTTGCACGAATGTCGGAAGCCTTCCCCGATGGTCAAAAGACCTGCCCTGCCTTGTTCAAGCTCTCTACCCTTTATGGCGAAGATTGTGACATCGATATGCAGAAGCAGTATCTGCAGAAGATTCTTTCGACCAAGTCCTGCGAAAGGTCCGCCGAATTTGAACAGGCGGCTGAAATGTTGCAGGAAATCCTGGAGAAAGAAGACAAGAAAGCTGCCGGCGAACCGGTGGATGCCTGTGTGCCTGTTGTTCGTGAATCCAAGATGCCTTCTGCCCGCGTAAAGCCTGCCGAAGGTAGCGCATCTGAACCTACGGCTAGTACAACTGCTGAATCTACAGAAGCCGCACTGTAATAAAGGTTTAAGGACTCAGGTTACAGGTATTAGGGGAATGCTGCAAGGCATTCTCCTTTTTGTATGCGGTGGTATTTAAAAAGAACTCCGACGATTGCTTCGCCGGAGTTCTTCTTTAGTCTTTCGTCTGTAGCCGCGAAGCGGCGTCCTCTCGTCTGGTCTACGGTTCGTCGGCGTCGATGATGACACGCTCAACTTTTGCGCCGAGTTTTGCCATCTTCGCTTCGAAATCTTCGTAGCCGCGGTCTAGGTGGTAGATGCGACTGATTTTCGTTTCACCTTCGGCGATCAACGCCGCGAGCACGAGGGCTGCACTTGCTCGCAGGTCGGAACCCATTACGTCGGCACCGGAGAGTTTTTCTCCGCCCTTGATGGTGGCGGTATTGCCGTTGAGCGTAATGTTTGCGCCTAGGCGCTGCATTTCAGCCACATGCTTGAAGCGGTCGTTATAGACGGTGTCCTGAATGACGCTGTTGCCCGGAACCGAGAGGAGCGTTGCCATGAGCGGCGCCTGCATGTCGGTGGGGTAGCCCGGGAAGGGGAGCGTCTGGATGGTGATCGGCTTGAGTTCTACGTCGCGTGCATCGACTTCGGCCCAGTCGGGGCCGACGCTCACCTTGCAGTTCATTTCGCGGAAGGCGTCGAGGGTAGAAGCAATGTGTTCGGGGATAATCTTGGTGACCTTCACGCGGCCGCGGGTAATGGCGGCGCCGCAGAGATAGGTGCCTGCCTCAATGCGGTCGGGGATGGTTACGCCATTGCCGGGGCGTAGGGATTCTACGCCTGTCACCGTCAGGGTGCGCGTACCGCGGCCCTGAATTTTTGCGCCCATGCCGATGAGGTAATCGACGAGGTTGTCGATTTCGGGTTCCAGGGCAGCGTTCTGCAGGACGCTTGTTCCCTTGGCAAGGGTTGCTGCCATGAGCACGTTCACCGTGGCGCCCACGCTTGAAATCGGGAAATGGAAGGTTCCGCCGGGGAGGCGGCCTTCGCAGGTGGCCTCGACATAGCCGTGCGTCACGGTAATCTTTGCACCGAGCGCCTCGAGTCCCTTCAAGTGCAGGTCGACCGGGCGCGGTCCCCAGGCGCATCCGCCCGGAAGCGAGACGCGGCAACGGCCGAAGCGTGCCACGAGAGGTCCGAGAACGTAGAAACTTGCGCGCATCGTCTTCACGAGTTCGTAAGGGGCCTCCAGGTGGTCGGCTCCGCGGGTATCAATTTTTAGCACATGGGCTTCGCCGCTGATATGGCAACCGATGACGCGCAACACGTCGGACATGGTCTTCATGTCCTTGAGGTGCGGAACGTTCGTGATTTCGGATACGCCGTCGGCCAAGAGGGCTGCTGCCATTACGGCGAGCACTGCATTCTTTGCCCCGGAAATTTCAACTTCGCCGTCGAGCGGCTTCTTGACTTGGGGAACAATAAACTGGTACATAGTTAATTTGGATTTCTGGAAGAGGAGTTCGGAATGGACTCCTTTGTTGTTTACAATGGAAAAATAGTAATTTTCTATATTGCATGCTAATGAAATCCGTAGCCTACTTTATTTCAGATGTGCATTTAGGTGTGAATCCGCCAGGAGCTGTTCCCGGTCGTGAACAGGCGTTGGTACGTTTCTTGGAATCCATCAAGGAGACCGCCTCGCATCTAGTGATTGTAGGCGATTTGTTTGAATTCTGGTACGAATACAACGATTACGTTTGTCGCAATCATTTTGACTTGCTTTTCGCCTTGCGTGAATTAAAAAATTCCGGTTGCGAAATTCATTTGTTGCAAGGAAATCACGACTTTGCCTATGGCGATTTTTTTCCAAAGACTCTTGGCGTGGCAGTTCATAAGGAACTTTTGCTAGAAATTCAGGGAAAACGCCTGTTTTTCCGGCATGGCGATGGTGTGGCGAAATCCGATTTCGGTTACCGGATAATGCGGAAAGTTCTGGATTTTCCGTTCAATCGCTTCTTGTTCCGTGAAATTCACCCGGATTGGGGGATGGCTCTCGCCCGGTTTGTGGGGCGTAACAGCCGCAAGGCGGGGCAGTCGCGCGTTATCAAGATGGACGAGTACCTGCATTGGGCCGATGCGAACTTGAAAAAACATGGTTGCGATTACTGCGTCCTAGGACACCATCACATTTCGGGAATATGGAATGTGAAAAATGGAATAGTCGCTTCGGCGGGGGAGTGGATAAAAAAACTCACCTACCTCCGGATGGAAGCAGGCGAGCTTAGTATCAAGGAATTCGAACAATCGTGCTAGTCTGATGCCCCATCTGCACGACTTTCGGTGGATTTCATCATTTTCTTGCTGGCGTTGTCACCCCAGATCCAAGCGACGATATCCGTATTCGAGAACTGATCCCACATAGCATCTAACCAGCACCAATGGTGGACTTCGCCCTTGCTATCGGTAATGGTCCATTTTTCAGGCGTTGCCGAGAACGTCATCCTAATCGGTTGCGGTTGGCTAAAACCACCGTATTCGGAGGTTGTTGGCGGTTGCTCGATTTCGATGGTCCAGGACTTGCCTACGGTTCTTTTATAGATGCCTACATTATAGCCGATAAGTAGGATGAGCACGATAATTGCGCCTTTGAAGTTCTTCTTGGAAAGGAAGAAAATCAGGAGAAGAGCAAGTAACAGTGCCAGGGCACCCAGGTTATAATGCGTCGTGTAGAACAATTTGAGAATGTCAATCATAGTTGACCTCGGATATTACTTTTTGGACCCCTTCTCGGAAACCTTCTGTTCGGCGACCAGGGCAGCGACACTAAAGGTGATCGTCTTGCCGTCGACCTTACATTCGGTACGGAAGCTCTTCTTGGGAAGTGCGATGCCGTGCGAGGAAAGTGTACCCATGAAGGATGCGTTTGCGTGGCTTGCGATGGTACGCACGTTAATAAAGCCCTTGTCCTTGCTGAAGGTAAGCTTGAATACCTTCTTCACGCGGTCGTAGTCGGCAATCAAGGTCTTGTTGGCCTGGGTATTGACGGCGTCCCTCGTGTGGCGGTCGAAAATAATGGTTCCACGCTGATCGATCGAAAGCATTGTCTTGTTTGCGACCGAGTTGCGGCAGGCGATTAACTGCCACGGGCCTTTTTTCTTGGTGGCGTTCTTGCCGGTGAAAATGTACCTGTTGCCTTCTTTTTCAAGAGTATAGGGGCCGGTTTCGATCTTTTCGCCGATTGCGTTCAGCGCGCCCTTGAAATAAAGGAACTTGGACTTGATCGAGTTCACGCCCACGATAAAGCGGAACGATGTCGACTTGGCTTCTTTTATCGGCGTAATGGCGATGCGCTTGCCGATCGGGTCCACTTCAATATCGGCGTAGGGGCCGATTTCGGTGGTTTCACCCTTTTTATTAGTTTCTTGCTTGGCCATCTTGTCGAGTTTCATCGCCTTGATGGTCTGTAGTGGAAACCGCAGAAAACCACGGATATCCATTTTAATGATAACACTATCCATAAAACACCTCATTTTTTTGTGGATTTGTATGTAAACTAATAAAATTTGCAAACAAAAGCAAGTGATATCTCAAAAAAATGTAAAAAAATCCCCTCAAAATAAGGGATTTATAAGCAGATAAACGAAATCTAGTAAAATTTGTACGAGTTTATTTCGATAAATTCTTATTTATTGCTTTCAAAATAATTGTAGATAAATGTTCGCCACCACGGACAAAGCTGTCGCGGTACTGAATCTTCTCGGCGGTTTTACGTGTTTGCGGCTCCGAAGATTTTCTATCGTAAATAAGATAAACGTTTTCGGCGTACTTTGCGAGCTTGCCTGTATTCGCCTTGAGGCTTGTGCGGACAAGGAATTCCGGGTAGAGAGCCTTGTATTTTTGCGCGATGGATTCGGCGATGTCGAAAATGGGGTCGATGAGAAGGAGTGTCTTGCCTGTATCCATGAATTCGGCTGCGGGAATGGCTCCCATACCGTGTCCGGCAAGGATGTTGGGCGTGTTTCCGTTGACCTGGGAGGCACATTCGAAAATCTGCCTGGCATCTGCCATGAAGTTTTCCTCGCTAGGAGTTCCTTTGTTCTGGGCGGATCCTCGGTAATTGAAGGTGACTACGTTTATTTGCGGGAGAGTGTCTACTTGCGCAAGAAATTGGGCGGCGTCTTCGTCTGCTTCGGGAAAGTAGAGCATGACGGGAGCGCTCTCGTTACCCATGCTAAAGCCGTTCAGTACGATGCCGTCTTCCAGGGTGCAGGTGAGCGGCCTTGCCTTGCCTTGAATGGCCTCGTTCGCTTCTTTATGGTAAATGGCGCGCGGAAATGCATTTCTGCGTTCCGTAAGGGCGAGGTAAAATACCATGCTTACGTATATAATGGCTAAAATGCCTGCGATGCGCAGCAGCCGAAACAGGGAATTCTTGAGGAGCGTCTTTATATTCTGCATTTGCTCGCAAATGTAGAAAAAAGGAAAAAGAAAAGGACCCTCGCCTGATTCCAGACGAAGGTCCAAAGGATGGGATTGGGTGTTCCTTGAATATACCTAAAAAAATGGGGGAGCGTATCACTTCGAAAACTAAAAGTGTTCTCGAATTGTTCTATTTACGGAAATTTACGCAAATGTGCCTAGATGTAAGAAAAAAGGGTGTTCCCAAAATTTCAAGAAAAATTTATATTTAAAGGTGATGAACGTATACGCTTACTACAACTACCGAAAGTATTTGCAGGACTATTACGATTACCGTAAGTCTGTGCAACGCTACTTTTCTTACAGGTCCTTTGCCAAGAAGGCGGGGTATTCCTCGTCGGGGTTCTATCTGGATCTGGTCCGCGGGCGCAAGTCGCTTACGCCCCAGATGTTGCCCAAGTTTATCGCGGCTCTCGGCCTGAACGAAAAGGAAGGCCGCTACTTTACGCTGATGGTGGACTTCACGCATGCGACTACGCCGGCCTCTAAGCAGGCAATCTTCGAACAGATGTCCGCACTTCTCCCGAGTGCGATCAAGTCGCTGACCAAGAGTCAACAGGAATACTATAGCAAGTGGTATTACGTGGCGGTCCGCGAGGCGCTGTCCGTTCTCGATGTGGGTCCCAAGAATATCCAGGAACTGGCCCTGTTCCTCAACCCGCGCATCACGCTTCCGCAGGCAAAGCAGGCGATTCAGCTGCTTTTGTCGATGCAGTTGATTGAACTGGACGAAAAGGGCTTTTACCGCTCGGTAAACAAGGCTATCTTTAGCGGTTCCGAAATTTCGTCGCTTTTCGTTCATCAGTTCCAGAAACAGATGATGGATCTGGGTAAAGATGCCCTGGACCACTACAGCACCGAACGCAGAAATGTATCTTGTATGACGATGAGTGTTTCTGCTGAAGGTCTGGAGCGTATCATCAGCAAGATTGACCTTTTCCGCAAGGAAGTGGTCGACATCATTCGCTCCGACGAAGGGGAGACGATGGTGTGTCAGATGAATATTCAGTTTTTCCCGCTGAGCAAGGAAAAGGTTGAACTGCCACCCGAGGCCGAGGAGGAAAAATGAAAATGAAGCTTTTTTACCTGGCGTGTGCAATTGCTGCGGTGTTTTCTGCTTGCAGCAGCGACAAGGTTGCTGGTACCGTTACCGATACGGGCAACACGGTTGCCACAAATGAAGGACAGGTTGCTGGTGTTGTTCGTCGCGTAGACGGTAGCCCGGCATCGGATGCGGTCGTTCGCATGGCGCGTATGGCCATTTACGATACGATTCTGCATATTCCTGAACAGATCGAAGTCGTTACCGATTCCGATGGCGTGTACGCATTTGATTCCGCTATAGCCGATACGTTCCAGCTTGCAGTTATCGATACGTCGGTTGCGGAAGTGTTTTTCCTGCCGCGTACCACGCTCAAGGCCAAGGCCCTGGACAGTATTACGCTTTCGAAAGCCGCCATTGTCAGTAGCGTTCTTTTCTTTGAAGATGTCGAAGATTCCTTGGTGTCGGTGGGTGGGCACTTTATGACCTGCTTGTCGGGAACCCCGTTCTGTAACGATGTCTTTGCGGCGGATAGTTTCTATATGCTGGTGCCTTCGGGAGAATGGACCTTGGAATTTTTCCCGGGCGACTCCATGATGGTGGCACGTCTCCAGTCTCTGGGCTTTGCCGACAGCCTCATCTACCGTAGCTGGGACTTGGGAAAGGTGAAGGCCGGTGATACCGTTAATCCTGGTCCGTTTGTCTGGAGTACGACGACCAACGTAGACACCCTGATTAAGGAAGCTGAAAAGGAAACCGAAAAGGAACCTGAAAACATGGCTCGCCTTACGGGAACGATCCTTTGCAAGAACGGCAATCCCTGTGCCGATGTTGAAGTGATGACGATTCGCGATATTTACGGATTTGAATTTGTAGAAGGCGATTCCCTGGAATTCGTGTCCGAAACCGTGACCGATAGCCTTGGCCGCTGGTGGTTGCCGCTTCCCGATACGTTGCCGGGAGATTCCTTTAGAATTGAATTCCGCAAGCGTCAGGACGACCTGGTGACTCAGGTGGGTGTTTCTCGCTATCTGACGGCCAAGGAAATTAAGGGACTGAAGGATACCCTTAAGGTTGGAAAAGTGACTCTTTCGAAACCTTCGGCGCTGGAAAGCGGAGTTAGCCTTGTGGTTGACCGTGAAGATTCCTCGCAGTCGAGCAACTGCATGGTGAATAGCGTGGTGGTCGGCATCAAGGGAACGTCTCATTTTGTGCGAGATGCGACCTGTAATCCGATCATTTTGTCTGACTTGCCGACGGGAAGCCAAAAGGTCGTTCTTTATTCGGGTATTCCGAAAGCGATCGAGGCCTTGCGTGCGAAATCGAGCATTCCGATGTCCTATTATGTGACCCTTACGGCGGTTTCTCTCCCCGAAGGGAGCATTCAGCGGCAGCAGTGGATGACTTATACTCCACCAAATCAAAATATTTTCAAATAACCCCTTGCCGAACCAAAAATCTTTTACTAACTTTGGTTTCGCACTGAGCTATGGTGTAATGGTAGCACAACAGATTCTGACTCTGTTTGTCTAGGTTCGAATCCTGGTAGCTCAACGAAAGACTCTTTGCTTATACCCCTAAGCAGAGAGTTTTTTTATTCCCCTCAAAGGCGCTATGCGCTGATCTCCTAGTCTGTTCTTCTTTGGATCCCCTCCCTCGTTACACTCGGTCGAGGATGACCTAACCACTAATCACTAGCCACTGTCTACTTCCTGCTGTCCCCAGTAACCTGCCTCCTGACACCTGTTACCTAACTACTATATTTGCACTATGGAATTTTTCGACTACTACGAGAAACTTTTCGGTGAACGCTGGCCTGCTTTGCTTGAATCCCTGAAAGGGGAGGGGCGTGCGACAGAACTTCGTTTTGGCGAAGGTCTTGAACCCTATTATTTGGACGAAGCATCCGTTTTTGCGGCGAAGGCGCTCGGTGTGCGTCCCGGAGACCAGGTCCTTGACATGTGCGCAGCCCCCGGTGGAAAGACTTTGGTGATCGCCTCGATGCTTCAGGGAAATGGTTTTTTACAAAGTAACGATCGCTCGCCGGATAGGCGCTTGAGGCTCCAGCGCGTGATTGAAAACTCTTTGCCGGAGGCCTGGAGAGAAATTATCAAGGTGACTGGATACGATGGTATGAAATTTGGACTGCACAAGAAGGAATGTTTCGATAAAATTCTTCTGGATGCTCCGTGTTCTTCGGACCGTCATGTTCTGAATTCTCCGTCGCATCTGGAAGTCTGGTCGGCAAAACGCGTGAAAAGGCTTTCCGTGGAGCAGGGAGCCCTTCTTGCCTCGGCGGTGGATGCCCTGAAACCCGGTGGAACGGTGGTTTATGGTACCTGTGCCCTTTCTCCGATGGAAAACGACGATGTGGTTCGGAAAATCCTCAAAAAGCGCCCAGCAATGTGTTCCGTTGAAATTGAGGAATTGTTGCCCGGTGCCGACCGTACGGAATTCGGAGTCCATATACTGCCCGACCGCTCCGAAGGTCGCGGCCCCATCTATTGCGCAAAGCTTTCGAAGGTCGAATCAGTTTAAAAATTTATTTATCTTTAGGATATGTTTAAGCGGATTATTTTTTCGTCGTTTTTGGCGCTTTCAAGTGTTCTTTCTTTTGCCGACGGTGTTGATTCCTTGGCGGAAACTCCGAAGTCCGAGGCCTTGTCTTCTTCGTCCGTGCAACAGGTTGCTTCGGCCGAATCGTCTGTATCCAAGGGGCGTGAAGTTCCGGTGCGTTACTGGGTAAATGGGGATTCCGTTGAACTGGAAGCGATTTTCGTAAAGATCGAGAACGATACGGTGTTCTTGAAAAAGCCGAACGAGGCGGAACAGAAGCGTATTGACCGCATCACCGATGAACAGGCGCTGGCGTTGCAGCAAAGCAACGGGCAGCAGGCCGACGATTCGCTGGAAGACGAAAACGACGATGTGGAAATCAAGAATGAACCGTCAGAAATCATCATGACCGACGCGGTCAAGGATTCCATGGCCGCTCAGTCCGATACGGCCTCTGCTCAGGCGGCCGCTCCGGTGGACGACGGCTCTGGTGACGACTTGGAAACGGCACTTGCCAAGGAAGACACCCGTCTGAAAAACGAGGAAATTGAAAAGTACGAAAAAGAACTTCGCGAACGCGAAATCCAGGATAGCATTGTCGCCGCAAAGAAAAATCCCTATATCAAGATTTTCAGGTTTGAGCTCAAGCGTCTTTACAATATGGAAGACGAGGTGATGGTCGACCTTTCCCTTTCGAACTATATTGTTCCTGCCCTCAAGGGAAAAATCGAGAAGGATTTGTATCCGAAGGGCAAGGCGAACTTGTTCGTTGTTTCGGAACCCGAGGCGTGTTCGCTTTTTGTGAATGGCATTCCGCTAAAAATTGTCGCTCCCGATACCATCAAGAACATCAAGCCCGGAAAGTACACGATTTCTGTGATGAAGGTCTTGAAGGATGTGGAATGGTGGGGATCTGCGGTGGTGCGTATCAACGCGGATAGCCTGAACAAGGTGACGATTCCGGTAGTTCGCCCCTCGACAAGGCTTACGCTCAATACGAATCCCGAGGCGGTCGAAGTCTATGTAGGCCGGGAACCGACCGTAAATAAGATGCCCGACTATATGACCGATATCGTGGTCGACGATGTTCAGCCGCAGGTGGGCGCAACGGTTCACTTTAGAAAGGTGGGCTACCGCGATACATCGGTGACGATGGAAATCAAACCGTATATGCCTAACCTGGTGTATGTGGATATGACGCCCGTGCTCGACGACCTGGATTTTATCGAAAACCAGAAAGCTTTCGACAAGGAACGCGGGCAGCGCCGCATTGGGCGCGGTCTCTTGTGGAGTTCTATTGTTCCCCTTGTTGCCGGGGGCGTGATGTGGTACTTGGCGGAACGTGACTGGAGCAAGGCTGCCGATAAAAAGCATGCCTATGAAAAACTCGCCGCCTTCGATAGCGAAGACACGCGCCAGATGGTGAAGGACAACCATGAACTGAATGACCGTGGCGACACCAAGTGTGGCGTTGCGATTGGACTTGGCGCGTTAGGCCTTGGACTTTTGACGGCTGGTATCATTCTTGCATTCTAGCTAGTTCTCTGATACATGAAGATCTTGAAACTGTTGCTGCTGTGTTGCCTTTGGGGTGTTATGCTTGCAGAGGCGCATCCGCATGTGTTTATCGATGCAACCGTCAAGGTTATATTTGACAATGCCGGGCTTACGTCGGTAAAAACGCGGTGGGTGTTCGACGAAACCTATAGCCTTGTCATGATGTCTTCGGGCGACTCCGATGGCGACGGAAAGATTTCTGAAAAGGAACTCGATTGGTTTTTCGACAGAATACTTTCTCAGTATGCCGAAAACAACTACAACACCTACGTGCAATACGGAACGTCGTTTCTAAAGGCTCGCGAGCTGAAAAATTTCGATGCGACGTTCAAGAATAATCGGCTGATTCTGGATTTTGAGACAACTTTCGACTGTCCGGTGGGGGATGACTATAAGATGCTTGTGGTTGCCGTTGCGGATTTGACCAACTATATGCTGATTACGCCCGATATGGAACAAGCCGATGTCGATGCCCCCGATGCAATCGATGTGGAATTCTTTAACGATGTCCTAAAGGGACTTACCGTGTTTAGGGCTTTTTCCCCGGACTTGGAGGGGCTTTTCTTAAGGTTCAAGAAAAAATAAATGAGATTCTTTCTATTTTTAGGCTGAAGGAGATTCACTGTGTTAAAAAAGATCTTTTCGATATGCGCCTTGGCTACGGCAGTTTCTTTTGCTGGAGTTGCCGATCCGACTCTTTACACCTCGGGGGCGGCTGAACCGGAAACCCCGCTGGTAAATATCAACTACGTTCCCAATGACGAACCCCTGTTTGCGGTTTCGATATACCCGTTCGATATGATCTGGGATGCCGTATACCATGTCCCTTCGGTAAAATTGTCCTTTGAAGGGTGCATCAATAGCAGTATGTCTTTGATGACGCAGCCATCCGTAAAGATGGGGACAATCACAAGGGGTTCTAAGGATAATCCCAACCGTCGAGATATCGATATTTTCCTTCTCGAAATTTCGGAAGGCATTCGATTCTATTTCAATAGGGGACACCGCGGCTGGTTTATGGCAGGACACTTTGTCTATGACCGTGCAACCCTTGACTACGATTTCGAATATGATGAAGATGCTGACGTGACCTTTAAGGGGAATGGCTTTGGATTCGGCTTTTATGGCGGACATAAGACCCGTCGGGGACATTTCACCTCGTCTCTGCAAATAGGCCTGTCGTATATGCGTTATTCGATGAAGTCTAATGTGCGCGAAGACTTGGACCAAGCATCTGTCGTGAATGCGGAATTGGATATAAACTATTCGATAGGTTTCGCGTTCTAAGGGATAATTTTTTATTTTTGGTAAAAAAACTGGAGAATAAAATGCCTGCAATTCATCTTACTGCAGAAAATTTTGATCAAGCTATTTCGTCTGGCCAATTAGTTCTTGTTGATTTCTGGGCAACTTGGTGCCGTCCGTGCATGATGATGGGCCCTGTGATCGACGAACTTGCCGATGAATACAATGGACGCGCTGTTATTGCCAAAATTAATGTGGACGACGCCGGCGTGGGTGATATTTGCACCCGTTTTGGCATCACGAACATTCCCAATATGAAACTCTTCAAGAACGGGGTGGAAGTGGGCAACGTGGTGGGCGCTGTGCCCAAGGCAACCGTCAAGGGCGTTATTGACCGCAACCTGTAATATATTGAGAACTTTGAGTTTAGAACTTAGAGCTTAGTACTTAGGTAATTCTTCTAAGCTCTACCGCCTACTATTATGCTTACCAAACGTCTTATAGTTTGTCTCGATGTCCGTAACCGTAAGGTGACGAAGGGTGTCAAGTTTAAGGGCAATATCGATATCGGTGATCCCGTTGAAATGGGGGCGCAGTACAGTGCCGATGGTGTCGATGAACTTGTCTTTTACGATATTACGGCAAGTGCGGAAAATCGTCCGTGCGATATGGAAATGATTCGCCAAATTGCGCGTCGCGTGTTTATTCCGTTTGCTGTGGGCGGAGGTATCCGCAATTTGGACGACATGCATGAGGCGCTTTTGGCCGGTGCCGAGAAAGTTAGCGTGAATAGTCTTGCAGTGTTGCATCCTGAAATCATTGCCGAGGGGGCGAAAGCCTTTGGACGGCAGTGCGTGGTGCTTGGCATGGACGCTAAATTCGTCGGAGTCTCGGATAAGTTTAAAAGCGGCTACGAGGTCTATATTCGTGGCGGTCGACAGGCGATGGGCATCGACGCCGTGGAATGGGCGAAAAAGGCCGAAGACCTTGGTGTGGGCGAAATCTGCCTGAATGCTATCGATACGGACGGTGTTCGCAACGGTTACGAATTAAACATTACGGACCAGGTGGCTCGCGCGGTACAGGTACCCGTGATTGCAAGTGGTGGCGCCGGAACTCCGGCGCATATTGTGGACTTGTTCCGTAAGACTTCTGCTGATGCGGCGTTGGTTGCCTCGATGGTGCATTTTGGGGACTATACGGTTCCTGGAATAAAAAAAGAAATGCTTGTGGCGGGGATTCCAGTGCGCAAGAAAATGAACGGCGAGGTGTAGCTTGAACACTTCTGTTGCGGTCAAGATTTTCGAAGCTGGCAGAAGTGCCGGTGCTGACTTTGTCGAAATTTTCGAAGAAGAAACTCGTAGCTCGACACTCGGTCTGAAGTCTAGTCAGATTGAGTCCGCAACAGCGGGGACCGAATACGGCATTGGCATCCGTTTGATTTACGGAACCGAGGTCCTATACGGTTTTACAAGCGATGATTCCGAAGAAGCTCTTATAAAGCTTGTGCAGACGCTTGCCTTTGGACGTATCGCTAAAATGGAACAGGCGCCTATAGAGTTTAAGCCCGAAAAACGCATTGCCGACTATAATGCCGCTGCGTTCAAGGATCCGCGTGTGCTGGGACAGGCGGTCAAACAGGATTTTCTGTTCCGAGCAGACCAGGCTGCCCGCAGGGTTTCGGACAAAGTTGTGCAAGTGGGCGCATCGGTGACCGATTCCTGTTCGACGATCTCGCTTATGAATAGCGAGGGACTGAATTTGTTGATGAACCGTGCACGCTTGCGTGTGAACGTAACCGTGACGGTGTCCGATGGATCCGAAAGGCTTACCTCTCACGAAGCTCCGGGTGGCTTGGGCGGTTATGAACTTTTAACAAATTATTCGCCCGAAGATTTGGCTACGGAAACATCGGAACGCCTGTTGCGAATGCTTTCGGCCGGTTACATTAAGGGCGGGCAGATGCCCGTGGTGATGGGCAACGGCTTTGGCGGCGTGATTTTCCACGAGGCTTGCGGTCATCCGCTTGAAACCGAATCGGTGCGTCGCGGTGCAAGTCCGTTCTGCGGAAAGTTGGGCGAGGCGATTGGACAGCCCTGTCTTACGGCAATAGATGATGGCACACTCGATGGAGTGTGGGGAAGCCTTAAGTACGATGACGAAGGTACGCCCACCCAGCGTACGACCCTGATTGAAAACGGCATTCTGAAAACCTATATGAGTGACCGCGTGGGAGCCTCTGAAGTCGGTATTGAACGCACGGGGTCCGCTCGACGTGAAAGTTACAAGTATGCACCTGTCAGCCGTATGCGCAATACCTTTATTGCCCCTGGTAAAGATTCGCTCGAATCGATGATTGCTAGTGTTGATAACGGCTTGTACGCCGCCCGCATGGCGGGGGGCTCGGTGAACCCTGCGACGGGCGAATTTAACTTTGCCGTCGATGAAGGCTATGTTATCCGTAACGGCAAGATTTGTGAGCCGGTGCGCGGTGCGGCCCTTATTGGAAAGGGTCACGAAATTATGCCTCGCATTAGCATGGTGGGTAGCGACTGGGAAGTTGCAGCAGGTGTCTGCGGTGCAAGTTCGGGACATGTTCCCGTGACGGTCGGTCAGCCTTCCATTAAAGTCGATCAGATTCTGGTTGGCGGTAGATAATTTAACTGAATTTTTTTTTGCAAAAAAAACGCACCGTTGCAGAAGCACGGTGCGTTAATTCGTTGTTTCGAATTTCTAATGAATTAGAAGTGAATCACGCGGACCTTGATGACCTTGTCGAGCTTGCCGAGTTTTTCGATAATGGAATCATCGACCTTGCTTTCCACGTCAACGAGGTTGTAGCCGATTTTGCCGTTGCTCTTGTTGCTGAAAGATGCAATGTTGATGCCTTCGGCGCCGAACACCTTCGTGATTTCAGAAATCATGTTCGGAACATCTTGGTTGATCACCACGACACGGCTCTTGACACCGGAATGCGGATGATCGACGAGGGCCGGGAAGTTCACGGAATTGCGGACGCAACCGTATTCGATGTAGTCCTTCAATTCTTCGACAGCCATCACGGCGCAGTTTTCTTCTGCTTCTTCGGTAGAGGCACCGAGGTGCGGGAAGCAAGTCACCTTGTCGTTCTTGATGAGGTCGGCATCCGGGAAGTCGCAGAGGTAACCCTGGAGGGAACCGGAAGCGAGCATTTCGTTCACCGGGGCCATTTCCACGATACCGCCGCGGGCGAAGTTCATGATGTAGCTGCCCTTGAAGCCGGCGAGGTTCTTGCGGTTGAGCAAGTTTTCGGTCACGCCCTTGATGAACGGAACG
>JAEEGH010013282.1_pt1 | contig 18301 bp, 13 predicted proteins | sample 9134181 | NCBI WGS metagenome assembly JAEEGH01 (sample SAMN16246544, study PRJNA631951) | gut metagenome | biome: gut microbiome; feature: rumen; material: DP-attached | host: Bos | place: Iran: Karaj | collected 2018-10 | reverse complement strand
CTCGAAGGGACGCGCCATTCAGAACATGCTGAACATTGATCCCGACGACTCGATCAACGCCGTGCTGCGCATCAAGAACTTCAACGACGAGGAGTTCCTCAACAGCCACTACGTAGTGTTTGCCACAAAGAGAGGCGTTGTGAAGAAGACCTGCCTGAACCAATATAAGAATGTACGCGCAGCTGGCGTGATTGCCATCAACATCAATGAGGGCGACGAGGTGGTTGGCGTGCGTCTGACAAATGGCCGCAATGAAATCATTCTTGCCAGCAGAAAAGGACGTGCCGTACGCTTCAATGAAGACCAGATACGTACAATGGGACGTGTCTCTACTGGTGTAATTGGCATGCGACTTGACGGTGATGATGACGAGGTGATCGGCATGGTTTGCGTTAACGACCCTGAGAACGAGACCATTATGGTAGTCTCAGAGAACGGCTATGGCAAACGGACACATGTCGTAGAAGGCGGTGAGGACATCTACCGCAAGACGGCACGTGGCACCAAGGGTGTGAAGACACTTAACATCACTGAGAAGACGGGCCAGCTGGTTGCCATCAAGATTGTGACCGACGAGAACGACCTCATGATCATCAACAAGAGCGGCATCCTGATCCGACTGAGAGTGGCCGACGTGCGCATCATGGGACGAGCCACACAGGGCGTGCGCCTCATCAACCTCACGAAGAAGAACGACACGATAGCATCGGTGTGCAAGGTCATTCACTCTTCACAGGACGAGGAGAACGACGACATTGAGACGGTTGACGCAACCGAAATTGCCAACGCCACGAAAGAGGCAGAAGCCACAATGAACGAGGCAGAAGGCAATGAGGAGGCCGAGAACAACGAAAACAATGAATAAATAACTGTTAAACCAAAACTTATACAACATGAAAAAAATGATGATGATGGCCGTCATCGCAGCCACTGCTACAACGGCCTTTGCACAGGATGCGCTGGTAAAAGACGCAAAGAAACTCATGGGCAAGAATGAGTTCGACCAAGCTGTACAGACACTGGCTCCTGCCCTGACCTCAAGTGAGACTACCGACAAGGCTGCCGCTTGGAACCTCCAAGGCGAGATTCTATATGCCAAATACATGGATATACAGACAGAAGCCACCAAGAACCAGATTGAGAAGAAAAACACCCCCTACGACACCTTAGGCTTGCACAACAGCGTGGTAGGCGCATGGGAGGCAGCCCTGAAATGCGATGAGTTCGACAGCCAGCCCGACGAGAAGGGCAAGGTGAAGCTGAAGTATCGCCAGGCCGCTCAGAACAAATACAAGAACTTCGGCGTTGCTCTGGTTCAGGCTGGACAGTACTACTATCAGAACAGAAAAGACAACGACATGGCATTCAAGGCATGGAGCATGTATATCGACATGAAGAACACGCCCATCTTCGCCGATGTGGCCGACTTCCCCAAGGATCCGTTCTACTACGATATCGCCTACTACACCGCCATTCTGGCTTACCAGTCGCACAAGTATCCCGAAGCTGAGAAGTATGCAAAGCTCACTGCCGAAGATGCTTCGAAGGCTAAGGAGGCACAGGAAATCATGATCTTCTCGAAGAAGGAGTCGATGAAGACCAAGGCCGACTCGATTGCCTACGTTGACATGCTGAAGGAGCTGCACAAGCAGAACCCCAGCGAGGACCGCTACTTCAACCTGCTGATGGACTACTACACAAGAGCCAACGACATGGTGGCTCTGAAGGCTTGGGCTGAGGAAGAGATTGCCATGAACGACCAGAACAAGATGGCATGGGCCCTGAAGGGTGAGGTGCTGATGAACCAGAGCGAATGGGACGCTGCCGTTGAAGCCTACAAGAAGGCTATCGAACTGGATCCCACCTTCGTACAGTGCTTCTTCAATGCCGGCGTATGCCTGAACTCAAAGGCTATTGCCCTGAAGGATCAGCTGGCCGACAAGAACACTGGCAAGCTCACCAACGCAAATGCCGACAAGGTGAAGGTCATTCTGAACGAGGCTAAGGGATACATGGAGAAAGCCAAGGACCTGGATCCTGACTGCGAGAAGGTGAAGTGGGCATATCCTCTCTACCAGATCTACTATGCGCTCGGCGATAAGGAGAAGGCCGACGAAATGGAAAAGCTTGTAAACAAGTAAAAAGAAGAAACCATTAGAATCATAAATGAAGAAGCAACTGACAACCGCCTTGCTTCTCTTACTCATGATAACACCGTGCCTGACGTGGGCTCAGAAAAAAGAGCTGAATCAGGCACGGTCTTACATTAAGAGCGGCAAAGAGAAAGAATTGCAACAAGCCGAACAGCTGATGAAAGGCTTGCTGAAAAACCAAAAGAACAGGGAAAACAAAAAAATCTACCTGACTTGGTTTGATGCCGTACGCGCACTTTATTCACAAGCCAACGAACGACTGTACCTGAAGCAAAAACAGGACACGGCACAATTCTTCGACCTCAATCACAGGATGTTCACCATCCTTGAGGCACTGGATTCCGTGGAGATGCGCCCCGATGCTAAAGGCCGCGTTCACATAGAATACAGAAAAAAGCATGCAGAGATTCTGAACTCTTACCGCACTAACCTATATAATGGTGGCACCTACCATCTGCGTAAGGGCAACCTGAAAAAGGCTTTCGACTACTTTGAGTTCTACATAGACTGTGACCGTCAGCCACTCTTCACCGACTACAAATACGACTCGATTGACACCCGCATGCCAGAAGCGGCATACTGGGCTACCTACTGCGCCTACAAGCAGAACGATGCTGTTCGCACGCTGCGCTACCGCTCACTGGCACTGAAAGACTCGGCAAGAGCCAACTTCACCCTGCAATACATGGCTGAAGCACGCAGATGGCTGAACGATCAGGAACTGTATCTGAAGACACTGGAAGAGGGATTCAGGCGCTATCCCACCTTCAACTACTTCTTCCCCCGACTCATGGACGCCTACAGTCAGAAGGGGGAATACGACAAGGCACTGGCCGTGGCTGACTCGGCGATTGCCGCCTGCGACACATGCGAGATCTATCTGTTTGCAAAATCAACCATGCTGTTCCGACTGGAACGCTACGGCGAAAGCATCAAGGTGAGCGATCAGCTCATAGCCATCGCCCCGAACCTGGCAGAAGCTTATTTCAATGCAGGCACAAGCTACGTGAACCTCGCACTGAAACTGAATGAGCGAAAGGACAAGAAACAAATCAGACAGCTCTATCAGAAGGCTCGTCCCTACATGGAACAATACAGGAAGCTCATGCCGAAGGAAAAGGAGAAGTGGGGGCCTGCGCTCTACAGAATCTACCTGAACCTGAACATGGGCAAGCAGTTCGACGAGATAGACCAACTGCTGAAGAATTAGACTTCAGATATATTTAGTTCTTCAGGGAGTCGTTGTCTTCAAGCTCGTCGAACAGCTTTCCTTGCATAATCACCATTCCGCCTTTTTTGTCAATCATCACATCAAGCGGAATAAACTCATCTTCGTTGCCCGGCCATGAAATCACTGCGCCGAACTTCAGCTGCTGATTCTCAATACCGTGGAAGACCAGATTCTCAAAGATGCCGTTCTTGCAAAAATCAGCATCGACATGGGCAGCAAAAGTCTCTTTCGTAAAGACTTTTTTCAAGAAAGAAGAATTGTCAGACCGAAGAATATTCAGCGTCACAAAATTATCTACATACTCCTGTCCTGTCTCATCCTTTAGCATCTGAGAGGAATCAGCCGGTTCGCGGCTTATCTGCACCGTAAAGGAGTTGCCCATCCACTCGATATTAGTAGCACGCACATCCTTTGGCAACTTGACAGGAGCCTTAGGAGCATCCGGAACATATTTTGCCACAATGATGTCTTCACTCTTCTGCTTTTCTTTACAAGCCGTCATACCACCTATCAACGGGACGGCAATCAAACACAGGAATAGTCTTTTCATATCTTGTCAATTAGTATTTCATTCCACAGTTACCGATTTGGCCAGATTTCGTGGCTGGTCAACATCTTTACCCTTACATACAGCTACATGATAAGACAATAGCTGAAGAGGGATGGTGGCAACCAGAGGCTCAAGGCACTCCTGCACATCAGGCAGTTCTATCACTTCATCAGCAATCTTGGCTATTTGAGTGTCGCCCTTGGTAACCAAGGCAATTACCCTACCCTTTCTGGCCTTTATCTCTTGTATGTTCGACAGGACTTTCTCATACATTGTATTATGCGTGGCAATGACTACCACTGGCATATCCGAGTCGATCAGCGCTATAGGGCCATGCTTCATCTCGGCAGCAGGATAGCCCTCAGCATGAATATAAGAGATTTCTTTCAGTTTCAGAGCGCCTTCCAGGGCTACAGGATAGCTGAATCCGCGTCCCAAATACAAGAAATTGTGGGCATAAGTAAAAGTGCGAGCCAAATCGGCCACTTTCTCATTCGTCTTCAGCACTTCGCGAATCAAGTCAGGTATCTCGCTGAGGCCTTTCACTACACGAATATACTCATCGCGTTCCATCGTTCCCCTTGCCTCGGCAAGTGCCAAGGCAAACATGGTGAGCACGGTGACCTGACCAGTGAAAGCTTTCGTAGAGGCGACACCAATCTCTGGTCCTACATGGATGTAGGTACCCGTATCGGTGGCTCGCGGTATGCTGGAGCCAATGGCATTGCACACACCATAGATAAAGGCTCCACGCTCCTTTGCCAACTGAACAGCTGCTAACGTGTCGGCTGTCTCACCACTCTGCGAAATGGCAATCACCACATCGTCTTTGGTGACCACAGGATTGCGGTAGCGGAACTCACTGGCATACTCCACCTCAACAGGAATACGACAGAACGACTCAATCAGCTGCTTGCCAATCAGACCTGCATGCCAAGAAGTGCCGCAAGCTACAATCAGCACACGTTTTGCCGACAACAACTGACGGCGGTAATCAATAAGCGCAGAAAGCGTCACGTGATCTGCATCAACATTGATACGTCCGCGCATGCAGTTGGTCAGACACTCAGGCTGCTCAAAAATTTCCTTCAGCATGAAGTGTGGATAGCCGCCCTTCTCAATCTGTCCGAGGTCAATATCGACTTTCTTTACCGTCAGTTCCTGTTCTTCACCCAGAATACTGACAACCTTCAGTTCTTCACCTAATCGGAGCAAAGCAATATTTCCATCCTCCAGATAAACGACTTTATCCGTGTATTCTATAATAGGACTTGCATCAGACCCGAGGAAAAATTCATTTTCGCCAATACCTACTACTAATGGACTCTGCTTACGGGCAGCCACGATCTGGTTGGGCTCCCGCTTGTCAATGATGGCAATGGCATAGGCACCAATCACTTGATGGAGAGCCACTTGCACAGCCGTCAACAAATCGAGTTGCTTCTTCTCCATGATATACTCCACTAACTGAACGACCACTTCGGTATCGGTATCCGACTGGAACTTGACCCCACGCTCAATCAGCTTAGCCTTCATATCGGCATAATTCTCAATGATACCATTATGAATGATGGCCAAATTGCGCGACTCAGAATAATGTGGATGTGCATTCCTGGCTGAAGGTTCACCATGAGTGGCCCAACGGGTATGGGCTATACCTACCGTCCCTGACGTGTCTTTATCAGAACAATATTCCACAAGGCTATCTACCTTGCCTTTTGCCTTAAAGACATTGAGATCGCCTTTTGCATTGATCAGCGCAACACCTGCACTGTCATAACCACGATACTCCAACCTACGCAATCCCTTAATCAGTATCGGGAAAGCCTCACGATAACCCAGGTAACCTACGATTCCGCACATAACGATTCTCTAAAAGTGATTTTAATTTGTGATTGTATTGATAAAAAAAGAGATTGAACAGCCAGAACCATTCAATCTCCATGCGTATTTGATTCTTATTTCAGAATGTTGTACAACAGCGAAGTCAGCGAAATCAGAATCGACGTTGCTGAGAACCACAGTGTGGTCATACTACCTACACTCGAGTTCTGGGCCTTCACCTTGTTAGGTGTCACATACAGCACGTCGTTCTGTTGCAAATAGTAATAGGGCGAATTGATCAGATTGGCATCATTCAAATTCAGGAAATAGATAGCCTTTTGGCCATTCGCATCTTCACGAATGAGCTGCACATTGTTACGAACACCGTAGATAGTCAAATCGCCTGCCTGAGCCAAAGCCTCCAGCACAGTAATCTTCTCACGGCTCACAGTAAACGTACCTGGACGAGCCACCTCACCAATGACAGAAATCTGATAACCAGTCATACGGACGGTAACAATGGGATTCTCCAGTTCCGACATGTATGGCTGAATCTTGTTGCGAATCAAGTTTTCTGCCTCAGATTTCGTCAGGCCACCAACCTTAAGCTCTCCAATAATAGGGAAATTGATCTTACCCTCATTATCAACAAGATAGGTCTGCAACATTGGCTGAGAAGCGGTAGAAGTAGTGCGACCTGCCGTATAGGGAGTAGGAACCGTCAGATTGAAAGGCACTGCAGCGGCATCGTTTGTGGTTGAAACTGTAATTGACAGTTGGTCCTTAGGCATAATATGCGCATCATACAGCATTCTCGACGTTGACAAGTCAACCGTGTCGCTATTCTTAAAATAGGCAACGTTTTTAGAACTACCACAACCTGTAAAAAATGCAACAGTTACGAGCACTACGAGATAAAAGCAATAATACTTTATTTTATTCATTTTTCTCTAAATTATTCAAAATTCCCTGCAAAAATACTGTAATTTTTTCAATTAAACAAGTTTTCTATCTGAAAAGAAAGAAAAAAGTAACAATTGGCATGAAAACAAAAAATAAAAAGACTTGCCAAAAGCCTGACAAGTCTTTTATCTTGAGAAAATGTCTCCGGTGATAACTCAAATTAATAGAATTTGAAGTAGCGACGGGCATTATTGTAAGAAATGTCCTCTACCATACGAGCCAGTGTCTCGCGATCATCGGGCAGTAAGCCTTTCTCCACATCATTGCCAAGAATGTTGCAAAGAATGCGACGGAAGTACTCATGACGCGGATAGCTGAGGAACGAACGACTGTCAGTCAGCATGCCTACGAAGCGGCTCAGCAGACCGAGCACTGAGAGGGCATTCATCTGACGAATCATACCGTCCATCTGATCGTTGAACCACCAGCCTGAACCGAACTGAATCTTACCGGGCTCACCACCCTGGAAGTTGCCCAGCATAGTGGCAATCACCTCATTGGCACAAGGATTCAGCGTGTAAAGAATGGTGCGTGTGAGCTTGCCCTCCATATTCAGTTTGTTCAAGAACTTCGACATAGCCTTGGCTGTGTTGAACTCACCGATAGAATCGAAGCCAGTGTCAGGACCTAACTGATTATACATCTTCGTGTTATTGTCACGAATAGCACCGTAGTGGAACTGCTGTGTCCAACCGGCATCGGCATCCATCTCAGCCATCACGGTGAGGAAGCAGTGTTTGAACTGACGAATCTCAAGATTGCTGAGCTGCTGTCCACGCATAGCCTTCTCAAAGATGGTCTCAATCTGCGAATCGGTATATTCCTCGTCGTAGAACTCCTCAATACCGTGGTCAGAGAGCTTCGAGCCCTGCTCGGCAAAGAAGTCATGACGCTTCTGCAGAGCATCGACCATATCAGCAAACTTCACGATGTTCACACCGCTCACCTCTGCCAGTTGCTCTACGTATTTTGCAAACTCAGGCTTTTCAATGTTCATGGCTTTGTCAGGACGCCATGCTGGAATCATGAGAGGATCCTTCTCGGTGCGAATCTTGGCATACTCAATATGGTTGTGAAGGTCATCGACAGGATCGTCAGTGGTGCAAACACACTCCACATTGTAATGGCGCATCAGACCGCGAGCCGTGAAGTTGGGATCGTTAGCCAGCTTGTCATTGCACTCATCGAAAATCTCACGAGCCGTCTTGGGTGAAAGCAGTTTTTCTATGCCGAAAGCAGTCTTCAACTCCAGATGGGTCCAATGATAAAGCGGGTTACGGAAAGTATAAGGTACGGTCTCTGCCCACTTCTCGAACTTCTCCCAGTCAGAGGTGTCCTTACCTGTGCAGTAGCGCTCGTCAACACCGTTGGTGCGCATAGCACGCCATTTATAGTGATCGCCACCCAGCCACAGTTCGGTAATGCTCTTGAACTTATGGTCCTTGGCTACCATCTCAGGAATCAAATGACAGTGATAGTCAATGATGGGCATCTTAGCCGCATGATTGTGATACAGGTCTTGAGCCACTTCGGTCTCAAGAACAAAATTCTTGTCGTTGAATTGTTTCATTTTTAAAGATTTATGTTTTAAGTTGTTTATCGTAATTGCAAAGATAATAAATCGTGCAGGAAGACGAATGAGTAATACTTCGTTTTTTTATTTTTTTAATAATCACATTTCCTCGCCAAGCCTCAATCAACGTAATCAACTTTGATTACAATGACTCTGATTCGCTGATTATTGCCACTGTTATTGATTTTAGCGATGTGCCAATCACAAGGGAAGAAGATGAAGAACCGATCGGGTGAAGAATCATAGAATCGGGCTAGTTTCTTGTCGTAACGATAATGGATGACGTCGGGCTTCCACTTGGTGTTCGGTACGCTCGTCACGTGATCAATGATGCCAAAGCGTTCCACTCCACTTACTACATATTGAAAGTCAATGTGATGATAGTGACTCTCGGATGCTCGTTTTTCCAAAGGCCCGTTTTCAGAATCTTCAACACTTGCCACGAGTGTAGTACCCTCAATGGGATGACGACCAGCAGGAATGTTGAGCAGGTCGGTCTCTGCAATCCAGCGGAAGAGCGCCTGCCACTGTTCCGGATTCTTCTGATACTGAAGATAAAACTCAGTGGCATTGAGTGAGTGGTGAGGATCGGCCTTCGTGAAGCCTTGTCGCCAATCGCCCTGTTTCAACCACTTCCGAGCTTCTTTCACTAACTTTTTGTCTTGAAACTCACGTGTGTAATAACCTTGCTGTGCCCACGTAAAGAGTGACAGCATGAACAGGCATAATGTGATAACAGATCGTTTAGTAGTCATAATTATGATAGTTTTTATTAGAAATGCAGTCATCATCGGTTCTTATGCTGAATGAACCATCGGTGTATGAATAGGACGTAGGCCATCATACCTAATGCAACAAGGAAAAGCGATGTGAATAGCAATAAACCGCGATTACCATCAAAGAAGCCGATTCCAAGGCCAATGCCTAATGCCATTCCACTCTCCCACCCTAAGATAAAGGTGCTTTGAGCAGTTCCTCGCTGACAGTGACGACTCAACTTGATGAGAAGAAGCACAAATCGGGCTCCGAAGATGCCGAGTCCAAGTCCGAGTAAAGGAAAGTGAAGCAAAGAACTCGGGACATAAATCAGAATCAGTATGGCAGCAATGATCAGCAGCAAGCCCGTTACGGCTTCACTTTTCAGCTCAGCATCGGCAAATACGAATCGCTGTGCCAACAAAGCCAAGAGGAACCCAATCATCATCAAAGCGAAATCGAAAGGCTCGAAACGGAGAGAAAGAATGAGTCCCACACCCACCATTACAACAAAAAGGTTAAGGAACAGAGGCCATCCGGATCCCAAGAAGAAACGGTCAAGACTGATGGAATGTACATCCTCACTGGGAACACGGAAGGGGAAATGGACAAACAAAATAAGCAATGCTGCAGCCATACTACAGCCAGCAGCAGCATAGAACACAGACGACATGCCGAACTGCCTAAAAAGCAGCAATCCTGCCATCGGACCTATTGACAAGGCGAATCGGCTAAACCATGTGGCTGAATGATTCGCCTCAGTACGCTGAAAAGACTCACACGTGTCAATCACCAACGTTGAAGCAATCACCATCTGAGCCAATCCGAAGGCTGTGCCTTGAAAAAGTCGAAGAAGCAGTATCTGCCAGAAGTCGATATGGCTCACATAGACGGGCAACAACAGGGTGAGCGTCAAAGCAGATATAGCCCAAATGCACACCTGATTACGACGATACTGCTGCACCAGCTTGGAACAGAAAGGTCCCATCAGAAATAACCCCAAAGCAAATATGCCCATTACCCAACCTGTCTCTTCAACAGAAAGTCCCTCGGTATAGAGCGACCATTGAGGGAAGGTTGGAATGAGCAATGTCACCGACATTGACAGCAAGAGATTTGCAATAACAAGAAGCCAAAACTCCTTGTGCCACAATCTGACATGAACTATTGTGCTCTGTGTATTCACAAGAATCTCTGTTGGGTATTAATACGACTCCGACTCGTTGGGGAAGTCACCACTTTTCACATCAGCCACATAGTTGCCGATAGCATCTGTCATCACAGAGTTCAAATCAGCATAACGGCGCAAGAATCGAGGTGAGAATCCCTGACTCATGCCCAGCATGTCGGCAATCACCAGAATCTGTCCGTCACATTGTCCACCAGCTCCGATACCAATAGTGGGAACTGGAATTTCAGCAGTCACCTGCGCTGCAAGTTTGGCTGGCACTTTCTCCAGCGTAACAGCAAAGCAGCCAATCTCTGCCAAGGCACGTGCATCGCTCAACAACTTTTCAGCCTCTTTTTCTTCCTTTGCCCTGACGGCGTATGTTCCGAACTTGTTGATGCTCTGAGGAGTAAGTCCCAGATGCCCCATGACTGGAATGCCTGCATCGAGAATGGCTTTCACGGTGTCAAGAATCTCCACACCACCTTCCATCTTCAGCGCATCACAACCACTTTCTTTCATGATGCGGATTGCATTGCACACACCATCGTGCACACCAGTCTGATAGCTGCCAAAGGGCATATCGCACACAACAAGTGCACGCTTTACACCCTTCACCACCGAACGAGCGTGATAAATCATCTGATCTACCGTCATAGGGAGTGTTGTTGAATTACCCACCATCACGTTAGAGGCTGAATCACCAATCAATATTCCGTCAATGCCTGCACGATCCACAATCCCAGCCGTCGTGTAGTCATAAGATGTCAACATAGAAATCTTCTCTCCCTTTTGTTTCATCTCAATGAAACGGTGTGTGGTCACCTTGCGAGCATCGCTCACTAAATATCCTGCCATAATCCAATCAGTTTATTAAAATCAAATTCTTTATAATCGTCTATCTGAACATCAGACAGCTCCTTTATTCTTTCTTTTTGATTGCTCGTAGTGAGTCCCACCACAAACATACCTGCAGCACGTCCTGAGCGAAGACCGTTGAAACTATCCTCGAACACCACGCACTCATCGGGCGTTGCCCCAAAACGAGCAGCGCCACGCAGATAGCAATCGGGCGAAGGCTTGCTCTCGGCAAAGTCCTCACTCGTCAGAATCTCATCAAAGAACGTGGTAAATTCAGGTCTATGCTGGTAAACGCTCTGCATCTTCGGCTTATTCGAACTGGTCACCACGGCGGTCTTCACGCCCTGCGCCTTCAGTTCCATTACGAATCGCTCAAAGCCCGCCACATAGACATAATCCATCTGAGCTTCATAGGCATCAAGCCGTTTGGTGATAAGTGGCTGAGTGTAAGCCAGTTCTCCACTGAACCAACGATCGAAGATTTGCGTCAACGTCTGACCTTTTATCTCAATCTCCAACCCCGGATGTTCAGGATGGAACTCACGGCATTGTTCCCCCCAGAAAATCGTGTATTGCGGCTCTGTGTCGAACACAACACCGTCAAGGTCGAAGAGTGCCGCTTTCAGTTTTTTCATGCTTTGTTTTTAAAATTGGCTGCAAAGTTACGAAAAGTCGAGAGCAGAACAAAAGAATTCATTCTTTTTTTATGCCGAGACGCTGTAACTTCGCGATTTTTATCGCAAAGTTACGAAAAAAACGAGTAAAGAGCCAAATTTATTTGAGCTCTTTCGAGTGCTAAGTAAGTTAGCCTGAATTATTCATGGAAATAATCTATGCCTACGGCGTAACATGAATGTTATAATGTTCATGAATAGGGCGATTCGGGGGTAACAAGGGTCAATTATCGAGCCTTATGGAGACAATCTGTCACGACTCTCGACTGCATGAGTTAAACGCATCGGACAGCCCGTCCGATGCATTTAACAAGCCGTCAGATGCATCGGACACAAGCCCCAAAAAGTCGTTCAGTCCTGTAGTCCGATGCAAAAAAAAGAGACCTAAAGGTCGCTAATTCTTCCATCGTTACGAAAAAAGTGGTGAATGAGGGCGATTAATGATGAATTATTTGTACCTTTGCCTTTCAAAACAACAAATATACACCTATAAACTATATGACAAGCCAATATATTCTTAGCATTTTCATTGCAGCTATGCTGGGTGGAGCTATCGGCCTGGAGCGTGAATACAGATCGAAAGAGGCTGGCTTCCGCACACATTTCCTTGTAGGACTGGGCAGCGCCCTTTTCATGGTGCTTTCCATGTATGGATTCGACGACTACGTGGCTCAGCCTGGGGTAATCATCCAGCGCGACCCTGCCCGTATGGCAGCCCAAGTGGTGAGCGGCATCGGCTTTATAGGTGCCGGTACGATTATCTTTCAGAAAAACGTGGTGAAAGGACTCACCACGGCAGCAGGCTTATGGGTTACGTCGGCCATCGGAATGACTGCCAGCGCCGGTATGTATGCTGTAGCTACCGCTGCCACTATCATGGTTTTAGTTTGTCTGGAGGGAATGAACTTCATTCACCATCATGTTTTCCATCACCCCCATCACGACTTTGACGTTGATGCTGATGCTGATGAGGAACAGCAGAACTAAGTAGTTGTCGGGCATTCTCGATAGCTGCTTCACTCACATTACTTCCGCTCAGCATCTGGGCAATCTCTTTTACGCGCTCTTCAACTGTCAGCATGGTCATGTGACTCGTGGTTCCCTGTTTGGTCTCCTCTTTATATACTTTATAGTGAGTTGTGCCCAATGCTGCAATCTGCGGTAAATGAGTAATACTGATGACCTGACGGTTCTGAAGCCCCATTTCGTGCATGATCTGCGCCATTTGCTCAGCTATCTTTCCGCTCACGCCCGTATCTATCTCATCGAAGATAATCGTAGGAAGCTTAACCGCCCCGCTAATCATCGCCTTCAAAGCCAACATCACACGAGCAATCTCACCACCAGAGGCAACCTGAGAAACGGGTTGCAGGGGTGTAGAGGTATTGGCGCTGAAGAGAAAAGCGATTTTGTCTTGTCCCATCCGTCCGATTTCCTCCTGCTCAACCGCTACTTCAAAGCGCACGTTCGGCATTCCCAGCGGAACGAGCCGTTCACACAACTGTCGTTCAATGGTCTTAGCCGTCTTACGTCTCTTTTCAGACAGGGTCTGAGCCTTTGCAAGGCATTCGTTACGGAGCTTTTCCAACTTTTGCTGCAGGTCGGCCAGTTCGTCATCCGAATTCTCAATACTCAACAGTTTCTGCTGCAGGTTTTTCTGCTGAGCCAGCAACTCTTCTACGCTCTCAGCACGATATTTCTTCTGCAAGTCGTAGATGCGGTCGAGCCTTGCATTCACACTATCCAACTCTGAAGGATCGAAATCCACATCGGCGAGCAATCCTTCTGCTTCATTGGCTATATCCTTAATCTCTATCAGACTGATGTCTAAGCGATCGGCCAACTGCGAAGCCTGCGCCATCACTTTTTCAATGCCTCGCAAGGCAGATACAGAACGTTTCAGGGATGCCAACACCCCACCCTGTTCGTCGCCATCAAGAGCCGACACCGTGGTATAGAGTCCTTGCTTGATGTCTTCAGCATGGGTCATGGTGTCGCTTCGTGCTTCAAGCTCTTGCTGCTCACCTTCTACAAGTTTGGCATTCGACAGCTCATCATACTGGAACTGAAGCATATCGGCCTCACGCCTGTTACGCTCAGTCTCCTCACGTAGTTCTTCAAGTTCATGTTCTGTCTGACGGAAGACTGCGTAAGTCTTTTGATAAGCCTCTAACTCCTTAGTGTCCTTGGCCAGGATATCGATGACCTCTAACTGAAAGTTCTGCTTGCTCAGCAACAGGTTCTGATGCTGTGAATGTACATCGACGAGTTGTTCGCCCAGTTCTTTCATCAATGCCAGCGAGACGGGTGTGTCGTTGATGAAGGCACGACTCTTGCCAGCTGCCGTCAGCTCTCGTCTCACGATGGTATCGGAAGCATCAAGCTCAATGTCGTTTTCTTCAAAAAAAGGTTGCATGTCGTAACGCGACAAATCGAAATGAGCCTCAACAACACACTTGTCGGCCCCCGTCTTTATCGCCTTCGAGTCAGCACGCTGTCCTAACAGCAGTCCGATGGCTCCCAAGATGATGCTCTTACCAGCACCGGTCTCACCCGTTATGACAGAAAAGCCTTCACGGAAGTCAATGTCCAACTCATCAATGAGTGTATAGTTCTTGATATAAAGATGTCGAAGCATGATTTACTGTTTGATTTTGTCCCACGTATTGCTCTGCGAAGCATTCATACCGAGCAGAATTTCATATACGCTCTGTTTCTCCTTTTGCGTACCTTTACCTTTATATATATTGGCCAGTTCGTCTTTCTTATAGTCAGTCCAGATCTGAGGCAGCAAACTCAGCGGCTTGTCTTCGTGAGCTTTCTTCAGACAGGTCTCTATAGCTGTAGTCACGTTGGTACGTCCACGTTCTACATTTTGTGCCATCTCGTCGAGTCCTTTCCGATAGTAGTCGTACTGCAACTGACGGAAAGGCTTCATTGCCTCATCCAGATAGTCGTTGATAATAGCGAAACGATTGCGCGAGTCTTCAAACGACTTCCACCCTGGGTAATCCAGGTTCTGAGCGTTATTCACCAGATTCATGCAACGTTGCAACACATCTGTGCCGCCCATCGGGGCAAAGCTATCCAAATTGATTCCGATGATGAAATAGGCATAATAAGCCACAAGTGCCACCAGCTGATTGTCCAGATATTCCTCATTGAAATTCAGTTGGTCAAACTGGGCAAAGTCAAATTCGAAAGACTTGTCGCGATTGTTGTAGAGTGTCGTTGTATAAGCTGAGTTATAAACGGGACGATTGGCTTGAATCAATGCCGTACAGGTGAAATGATTCGTAGCTGCATCGTACTTGGACACCGTTATATTAAAGGTACACGAGATACGCTCGTTCTGCTGAAACTGAAGAGGAGTCCATTGGCGCTCATTGATGAACTGTTCCAACGTCTGCTGCAGATTGTTGAAAATGCTGACATCGGTACCCTGCACCTGCTGGTGATTGATATTCACTTTGGCTTGCAATTCTTGAGCGGATGCAGGGGTAGGAGTCATAGTCCAACCACCCAACAGAACCGCCAACACCACAACCAGCCTTCGCAACATAGCGCTCAGTTCATCTACGATATCCGCAGCCACCTGCTTCTTCGGCTTCCGTTCATAGTCCTTGCGCCCCTCACGCGAAAGGATGGTGATCTGATTGTCATCGCTCTTGAAACAGGTTCCCTTATTGCGAAGTGAGTTCAACACGATGAAGTCAAGGTTCTTCTTCTCCAACTTGTGCGAGGCATTTTGCTCCTCGTTGTTTGTCTCAAGTGCAAAGCCCACAAGCACCTGCTTATCCGTCTTCATGCGTCCCAGTTCAGCTGCGATGTCGGGATTAGGTACGAGTCGGATGTTCAGTTCATCTCCCTTCCGCTTGATTTTCTCCTCGGCAACACTTTCGGGGCGGAAGTCGGCAACAGCCGCACAAAGTATAGCTGCATCGCACGACGTGAAAGCCTCGCGTGCGGCTTGCTCCATTTGCAGGCAACTTTCCACGTCAATGCGTCTGACGTTCTGACTCGTAGTGAGAACGTCAACCGGTCCTGCTATCAACGTCACTCGCGCTCCGCGTTTAGCACACTCTTCGGCAAGGGCGAAGCCCATCTTGCCACTTGAGTAGTTTCCGATAAAACGTACAGGGTCTATTTTCTCATAGGTAGGGCCTGCCGTAATCATGACATGCTTGCCAGCCAAATCTTTCTGCTCTTCCTGTTCGAAAAACTCATTGAGGTATTCCACGATTCGTTCAGGCTCTTCCATGCGTCCCTTACCCTCCAGTCCGCTGGCCAAGAAGCCCGACTGAGGTTCAATGATATGGTTGCCGTAGGAACGCAGATGCTCCAAGTTCTTCTGTGTTGACGGATGAGCATACATGTCAAGGTCCATTGCCGGAGCGATGAATACAGGCGCTTTCATTGACAGATAGGTGGTAATCAGCATGTTGTCGGCCACTCCGCTGACCATCTTGCCTAACGTGGATGCCGTACAAGGAGCAATGAGCATGGCATCAGCCCAAAGTCCCAGCGCCACATGACTGTTCCATGTGCCATCGCGCTGCGAAAAGAACTCGCTCACCACTGGCTTCTGCGTGAGCGCCGATAGCGTGATGGGGGTGATAAACTCCTTGCCTGCAGGTGTGATGACCACCTGCACCTCAGCTCCTGCTTTCACCAATCCACGAATTATGTAGCAAGCCTTGTAGGCAGCTATCGAGCCTGTGATGCCCAGCACAATCTTCTTTCCTTTCAGCATAGGTTCTGCACTTTTCTGTTTTTCAATCGTGCAAAAGTACGAAAGAAAAGCGAGTTGCCCAAACTTTTGAATAGAAATCGTTTATCCTCAACAAAAGAGGAGCCTGAAACGACTTGGTTCCAGACTCCCTCTTGGGTATTTTGAGAATCTCTTTTCTCTTGATGAATGCACCCCTTACTCCTTATCGAGCAAGAGCTTCATCATGGTTACGGCAGAGTAAGGCACGGGAGTGCCAGGACCGAAGATGGCAGCTACGCCAGCCTTATAGAGGAAGTCGTAGTCCTGTGCGGGGATCACACCTCCGGCAATGACCATGATGTCCTCACGTCCCAGTTTCTTCAGTTCCTCAATGAGCTGAGGAATGAGGGTCTTATGACCAGCAGCCAGCGACGAGGCACCCACGATGTGAACATCGTTTTCAACGGCCTCACGAGCTGCCTCTTCTGGAGTCTGGAACAACGGTCCCATATCCACGTCGAAGCCACAATCGGCGTAGCCTGTTGCCACCACCTTTGCACCACGGTCGTGACCGTCCTGTCCCATCTTCGCTACGAAGATGCGCGGACGACGACCTTCCTTCTTCGCAAACTCATCGGTCAGTCTGCAAGCTTCGGCAAACTGATCATCGTTCTTACTTTCTGAACTATACACGCCTGAAATGGTTCTGATTACTGCTTTATAACGACCTACGATTTCTTCGCAGGCATCTGATATTTCACCAAGCGTACAACGCAACTGAGCTGCCTTTACAGCCAGATCCAGCAGGTTGTTTTCACTCTTGCGACCTTCCTTAAAGTCACGCACGCACTCGGTAATCGCTTTCAAGGCTGCCTGACATGCTGCCTCGTCGCGAGTAGCACGCACCTGCTTCAAGCTATCCTCCTGCTGCTTACGCACAGCGGTATTGTCAACCTCAAGGATGTCGATGGGATCCTCGTGCTCCAAACGATACTTGTTGATACCAACGATGGTCTGAGCACCCGAGTCAATACGAGCCTGAGTGCGGGCTGCTGCTTCCTCAATACGCATCTTGGGCAGACCTGTCTCAATAGCCTTTGCCATACCACCCAGCTTCTCAATCTCCTGAATGTGCTCCCAAGCCTTATGCACCAGCTCGTTAGTCAGGGTCTCCACGTAGTAGGAACCTGCCCACGGGTCAATCTGCTTGCACACCTTGGTCTCATTCTGAATGTAAATCTGAGTGTTACGGGCAATACGAGCCGAGAAGTCAGTAGGCAGAGCGATTGCTTCATCAAGTGCATTGGTATGAAGCGACTGAGTGTGACCCAGCACGGCAGCCATAGCCTCAATACAAGTACGGCCTACGTTGTTGAAGGGATCCTGCTCGGTGAGCGACCATCCGGAGGTCTGAGAGTGAGTACGCAAAGCCAGCGACTTGGGGTTCTTGGCACCGAACGACTTCACAATCTTAGCCCACAACAGACGTCCTGCACGCATCTTGGCAATCTCCATGAAGTGATTCATACCGATAGCCCAGAAGAACGACAGGCGCGGAGCGAAGGCATCAACATCGATACCGGCATTCACACCTGTACGCAGATAGTCCATACCGTCGGCCAAGGTATAAGCCAGCTCAATATCGGCTGTAGCACCAGCCTCCTGCATGTGATAGCCAGAGATTGAGATACTATTGAACTTCGGCATCTTCTGTGAGGTATATTCGAAGATGTCGGCAATGATCTTCATTGAGAATGCAGGGGGATAGATATAGGTGTTGCGCACCATGAACTCCTTCAGAATATCGTTCTGACTGGTTCCTGCCATCTCTTCCAAC